>Ga0255757_10003578_pt1 | contig 14199 bp, 10 predicted proteins | sample 071ome_27_FD_179957 | JGI IMG/M metagenome (GOLD analysis project Ga0255757, IMG submission 179957) | Coastal salt marsh microbial communities from the Groves Creek Marsh, Skidaway Island, Georgia - 071409AT metaG (version 2) | ecosystem: Environmental > Aquatic > Marine > Intertidal zone >...
GTGTTTGTGGAGACGGTGCAGGACTTCGAACGTAACCTGGTGGAGAACGGCATCTGCCTGTTCAAGTACTACCTGGATATCTCGAAGAAGGAGCAGCACGACCGCCTCGACGGGCGCCGTGTTGATCCCCTCAAGCAGTGGAAGATCAGCCCGGTCGATGAACAGGCGCAGGCGAACTGGGATGCCTACAGCGCGGCCCGCGATTCGATGCTCGCGGCCACCCACCGTTCCTTCGCGCCCCGGACGGTCATCAAGACCGACGACAAACGCGTCGCGCGCCTCAGCCTGATCCAAGACATGCTCTCACGTCTGGAATATGGCGGGCGGGACGATGGCAAATGCCGTCCGGATCCCAACGTTGTGGTCACCTACGACCGTATCGCGAGTGGCGAAGCGAGCCTGTTCAGCTGAATTTTGTCCGGTACGAATTAATCACTTGAAATCGACCCCAACCGGGCGCAACTAGACGGCGCTTCGCAACGGTCCGTCTGGCCCTGAATTTCCAGCGGTCCGCCAGGGAGGGTTCGCGCGGCATGGCGCCCGCGGACACAGCAACTCCGAAGCGCGGACCCCTGTCCGCCTTCGTATCGGGGCCAGACCAAAACATGAAAGAAGCGGCGGGCGCGAACGCGCATGCCGGGGCCGGGAGCAAGCGCACCCTCGGACCCATATCGAATCTCGAGAACCATTTGCCGTCAGAATGGTGGCGAACCCTGTTCTCGGCGCTCTATCTGAAAACCGACGGCGACGTTGTCGAAAACAACGCCAACACCGAAGCCGAGGTCTCGGCGCTGTTGGAGGCCGCCGGACTGAAGCCGGAAGACCGCGTGCTCGACCTGTGCTGTGGCCAGGGCCGTCATTCGATCGAACTTGGCCGGCGCGGTTTCGCCCATGTCACGGGCATCGACCGTTCGCGCTACCTGATCCGGCTTGCGCGCCGGCGGGCGCGTTCGATGAACCTGCCGGTCTCGTTCCACGAAGGCGACGGGCGCAAGTTTCGTCTGCCGCGCGAGCCCTATGACTGCGTGGCGATCATGGGCAATTCGTTCGGCTACTTCGATGTGTCGGACGACGACCGGGCGGTGCTGGAGCGGGTGCATCGTGCGCTCGCGACCGGCGGCAAGCTGGTCCTCGACCTGACCGACGGGGACTGGATGCGCACCCATTACGAGCCGCGCTCGTGGGAGTGGATCGACGAAAACCAGTTCGTCTGCCGTGAGCGCAGCCTGTCCGAGGACGGCGACCGCCTGATTTCGCGTGAAGTGGTCGTCCACGCAGAAAAGGGCGTCATCGCCGACCAGTTCTATGCCGAGCGGCTCTACAACGTGGAATCCATCACCCGTCTGCTCGAAGGCTCGGGGTTCACGGACGTTCAGGTGCACACCGCGCTGCATGCGGATTCCGACCGCAATCAGGACCTCGGCATGATGGGCGCGCGCATCCTGCTGTCGGCGCGTTCCGTGGCGGGCACGGTGGGCGTGGCGCGTCATCCGGTCGGGCGGATCACGGTGCTGCTGGGCGATCCGCGCATGCCGGACGATGTGAAGCTGGAAGGCGAGTTCAACGAGCTCGACATGGACACTGTCGCCCGGCTGAAGGACGCACTCGCGGAACTTCCGGGATACACCTTCGACTACCGCGACGACCACGCGCATCTGTTCGAATCGCTCGCGAGCGACCGTCCGGACTTCGTGCTCAACCTGTGCGACGAGGGTTACCGCAACAACGCCCTGCATGAGTTGCACGTCCCGGCCTATCTGGAAGCGCTCGACATTCCCTATTCGGGCGCCGGGCCGGTCTCCCTGGGCATTTGCTACAACAAGTCCCTGGTGCGTTCGGCAGCTGCGTCCATCGACGTGCCGGTGCCGCTGGAGACCTACTGCAGCCCTGACGACGTGGGTGCCAGCCTGCCGTCAATCTTCCCGGCCTTTATCAAGCCCGCGCTTGGCGACAGTTCCATCGGCATCACCCAGAACGCGCTCGTTCGTGACGCGGCTGAAGCATCGGCCTACCTGTCATATCTGCGCGAGCTGGTGCCGGGCCGCCCGGTGCTGGTGCAGGAATTCCTGTCCGGTGCGGAATACACAGTCGGCCTGGTCGGCAACACCGGCCAGCAGCTCACGGCGCTTCCCGTGCTGGAGGTGGACTACGGACGCCTGCCCGGCGATCTGCCGAAGATTCTGAGCTACGAATCCAAATGGGATCCAGACTCGCCCTATTGGACGGCGATCGGTTACCGCGAGGCGCAGATCGACGAGGAGACCCGCCGCGTGCTGGTCGATATGTCGATCAAGCTGTTCGACCGGCTGGAGTGCCGAGACTATGCGCGCTTCGACTTCCGGGCCGACGCCGAGGGCACGATCAAGCTGCTGGAAGTGAACCCGAATCCGGGCTGGTGCTGGGATGGCAAGATGAACCTGATGGCGGAGATGGCGGGCATGACCTATGCCGATCTCCTGCGCCAGATCGTCGAGGCCGGACTGGCGCGTTGCTTTCCGGCGGGGGTGACATCCCGGCATGCGCAGGTGGCGGGGGCCGCCTAGGCGGCCCTTTACCTTCGGCGCGTTTCGCCGTATGCGCGGGCACAACCCGAACCCGTGCCGCCGGACTCAGCTGAAGTGACCACGCCTGACAACATGCCGCGCACCGGCACGCTGATCGCCATTCTGGCTGTGGTCGGCGCGCTCGGCCCACTATCGATGCAGATCGTGTTGCCGATCCTTCCGGTCCTTCAGGAGGCGTTCGACGCCCCCGCTGCGACGGTCCAGTTCACCCTGTCGATGGCGTTGTTCGCGATCGCGTTCGCGACCCTCGTCTATGGGCCGATGTCCGACCGCTATGGCCGCCGGCCCGTGATGCTCGCGGGGCTGTGCGTGTTTCTCGGGGGCAGCGCGATCGCATTGTTCGCGCCGACGATCGAGGTGGTCATTCTCGGACGGATCGTGCAGGCGTGTGGCGGGGCGGCAGGCATGGTGGTTGGCCGCGCGATCATACGTGACCTGTTCGACCGCGAAACGGCGGCGAAGCTGATGGCCTATATGATCACGGCGCTGGTGGTTGCGCCGATGGTCTCACCGCTGATCGGCGGTCTGTTGAACGACTATTTCGAATGGCGTGCGGTGTTCGTGTTCACGGGCCTGGCGGGTGTTCTGGTGCTGGCGCTGGCCCTGCCCCGGGTGCCGGAAACGCTCAAGCCCGGTGCCGATGCCCAGACCTTCCGGGGCATGCTGTCGGGGTTCGCGGTTCTGCTGCGCGTACCGGCCTTTCTCGGCTATGCCGGACAGGTGGGCTTCGGCATGGGCATGTTCATGGCGTTTCTCGGCGCCGCGCCCTTCGTCGTCATCAATGTGCTCGGCCGCCCGCCCACGGAGTTCGGCGTGTTCTTCGTCCTGATTTCGGCCGGGTTCATGGCGGGGACCTTCCTGACGGGGCGCTACGGTGCGCGGATCGGTCTTGATCGCATGATGCGGCTGGGCAGCGGACTTGCCGTACTGTTCGGCCTTGTCATGCTGGGTTGCGTGTTGGCAGGGTGGTGGTCCATCTGGACGATCTTCCTGCCGGGGACCGGCATGGCGCTGGCAAACGGGCTTGCGATGCCGAACGCCCAGGCGGGCGCGATCAGTATCAACCCGCGTTTCGCGGGCACGGCGTCGGGGCTTCTGGCCTTCCTGCAAATGCTTGTGGGGGCGGGGTTTGCACAGCTTGCCGGCATGGTGCAGGACGGTACCCCGCTGCCGATGGCAGTCATCATGCTGTCCGCGTCCGCGCTGGCGTTCCTGTCCTCGGCCTTTCTGACACGGGTCGGCCGGAACGAGCTGTCCTAGTCCCGGCCTTCAATCACCGAGAGCGACACCCTCACGGCGTGGGTCCGCGCCGCCGCGCAGCCGGCCATCGATGATCTCGATGCCGTGGAGGCCGCTGTTCATGTCGCGTATCTGCACCCGATTTCCCAGGGCTTCCAGCGGCTCCTTCAACTGCTCCGCATCGGTGCCTTTTTCCAGATCGGTGAAGCCGTTGCGGTTGGTCAGGTGGCCCATGTCGATGGCGGACTGGATATCCATGTCCCAGTCGAGGACGGCGACCAGCGCCTGTGCGACATACCCGATGATGCGGCTGCCGCCGGGCGAGCCCACGGCTAGCCGGAGATGGCCGTCCGTGTCGAAGACGAGGGTGGGGGCCATGGAACTGCGCGGGCGCTTGCCCGGCGCGACCGCATTGGCGACCGGCTGTCCGTCCTGCGCGGGGACGAACGAAAAATCCGTCATCTCGTTGTTGAGCAGGAAGCCGCGCACCATGACCTGCGAGCCGAATGCCCCCTCGATGGTGGAGGTCATGGAGACGGCGTTGCCGTTGTCATCCACGATGACGATATGGCTGGTGCCCGGGCGTCCGTCCTGGGTGTCGGACGGTTTTGGCGACGGCGCGCCCGGTGGGGTGCCGGCGGGTACGCGCGGGATGAGCGAGGTCTCGCGCCGGATCAGGCCCGCGCGCGCGGCGAGGTAGCCCGCATCGAGCAGGCCTTCCGTCGGGACCGGAACCAGATCCGCGTCGGCGATGTAGCGATTGCGGTCGGCGAAGGCGAGCTTGGAAGCCTCGTTGAGCAGGTGCCAGCTTTGCGGGTCGTCACGGTCCATGCCCGGCAGGTTAAAGTTTGCCAGGATGCCGAGAATCTGGCCGACCGTGATTCCGCCCGAAGACGGCGTGCCCATGCCGCACACACGATAGACGCGATAGGCGATGCACACCGGCGCGCGGCGGACCGCGCGGTAAGCGGCGAGGTCGTCTGCCGTCAGCAGGTTCACGTGATCCGACGACGCGCGCACGGCCGCCGCGATGTCGTTTGCAATGTCGCCCCGGTAGAAGGCCGAAGGGCCGTTCCGGGCAATGCGGGCCAACGTGTCGGCGAAGGCCGGGTTGCGCTTGCGGGTGCCCGCCTTGAGCGGTTCGCCTTCGGGGAAGAAATAGGCACGGGCCTCCGGAAAAGTTTTCAGCGAGTCAGCGCGCGGCCCGGACAGCATGGCGGCGAGGCGGGGGCCGACGACAAACCCGTCACGCGCGAGTGCGATGGCAGGGGTGAACAGGTCGGCCCAGGGCAGGCGGCCATGTTCCCCGTGCGCCATGGCCAGCACCGCGACCGTACCCGGCGTGGCGACCGACTGGCCGCCAATGACGGCTTCCCTGAAAGACAGCGGCGTGCCGTCGGGCTTCAGGAAATGATCCGGGCGGACGGCGCGGGGTGCGGTTTCCCGGCCGTCATAGGCGATGGTCTCGCCGTGTTCCGCATCGTGGAAGAGCAGGAACGCGCCACCGCCGATGCCGGAGCTTTGTGGTTCCACGAGATTGAGGACCAGCTGCGCGGCGATTGCCGCGTCCACCGCGCTGCCGCCCCGGCGCAGCATCTCACGCGCGGCTTCCGCCGCATCGCGGTGGGCCGCAGCCACCATGTGCCGGTCCGCGTGGACCAGTTCATGTGTGCCGCGCCCGGTCGAATCCTCCGGCTGCGGCGATTGCGCGAACGTGGCGGGCGCGAGAGTGCAAAGTGCGAGAGATGCGCCCGCGAGCAGGTTGATAAGCTGTCCCATACCGGCACGCTGCCACGAATTGCGGACTTGCCCAACTGTGCGCGCCGTCACATCTTCGCCAACATCGTTGCGCTTTACTGACGCAATGGGTGGTTTGCGCATCTTCGCGGCGATCCGGTATTTTGCGGGTGCCGTTGTGAGGATGCGAAACCACCGGTTTCCGGCGGTTTTCTGCCGCCGCGTTGCGCCGTTCTGGAGATAAATCGACGTGCGAAAGCTACTTATCGGTCTGGGAATTCTGGTTGTCGTTCTGATCGGGGCCGCCTTTGCCGGACCGCTTTTGGTTCCCACCGATTCGATCAAGGCGGACATTGCGTCGGAAGTGCGCAAGGCGACGGGACGAACCCTGGCCATCGACGGCGCGCTGAATTTCCGCCTGCTTCCGGCACCCGGTGTCTCAGCCTCGGGCGTGAAACTGTCCAATGCCGGTCAGGGCTCCGGGCCGGAGATGGTCAGCCTTGAGGGCGCCACCGTCGAGGTCGCGCTGCTGCCGCTGATCTCCGGTGACGTGCAGGTGACCCGGGTGGTCCTGCGCAAGCCCGTCATCCTGCTGGAGCAGTATGCCGACGGCACCAACAACTGGACCTTCACGCCTGAGGCGGACGACAGCGCCGCCGCGGGAGGAGCGGCCGCCTCGTCCGGCGATGCGGATAGCAGCGGTTCCGGAACGCCGCCGGTGCGCCTCGACGATGTGGAGATCGTCGATGGCACGCTGATCTATGCGACGCCCGATCAGCGAGAGCGTGTCGAGAACATCAACATGACTCTTGGCGCGGGTAGCCTGACGGGCCCGTTCCGTGCCGACGGCTCGCTCAACGCGCGCGGATTCGACATCGCCCTGAACGCGGCGGTCGGTGAGCTGGTTGCCGGGAAGGCGACGCCGATCAACACGCAAGTCTCCACGGCCGGGGCGAAGATTTCCTATTCCGGCGTGTTCTCCGATGCCGGTGAGACCCCGCGCGTCTCGGGCCGCCTCGAAGTACGCGCGGACGATCTGTCGGCCATAGTGTCCAGCCTGTCCGACGGGGCAGCCCCGCCGGCGCTTCGCGGCAAGTCGCTCGAACTCGACGGCACGGTAACCGCAACGGCGGCGGCCGTGTCGGTCAACGATCTGGCGCTGCGCCTGGGCGAGGACTCCGCCACCGGCGCCGTCGATGTGAAGCTCGGCGACGACATCACCGCCAATGTCGTCTTCAACATGCAGCAGCTCGATCTCGACCGGCTGCTGGCGGAGACCAACGGCGCCCCGTCAGCGGGCGGTTCCGGTGCGGCGCCATCCGGCAAGGCACCTGCGAAACCCGCGCCCGCGGCGGCGGATAAGGCCGATGGCGGCTTCGCCATCCCGGCGAACATTTCCGCCAGCCTCGAGACCAAGATCGACACGCTCGTCTATCGCGGCGGGGTGGTGCGGCAGGTCCTGCTTAACGCGGAGGTGGCACAGGGCGCGGTGAACATCTCGCGCGCCTCGGCCCAGCTTCCCGGCGGATCGACCGCGAACCTTATCGGGCTGGTGACGCCCGATCCCGCCGGTCCGAAGTTCGACGGCCAGGTGGAAATGTCGTCCGACGATCTCCGTTCGCTACTGAACTGGGCGGGCACGGACGTGTCCAGCGTACCGCCGGACCGCCTGCGCAAGATGGCGGGCTCCATGTCGGTGTCCGCGACGCCGGAAAACGTGACCCTGACCGACATCGACGTGAGCGTCGATGTCTCGCGTCTGCGCGGCGGTGTGGCGATTGCGCTGCGCGAGCGTCCGGGTTTCGGGGTCGGCCTTTCCCTCGACAAGCTCAACGCCGACGCCTACCTGCCCACCTCCGGTGCGGCACCGGCCACCGGCGGTGCGCCCTCGGGCGGCGCGACCGGTTCCGGCGCTGCCTCGGGCGCGCCGGCGTCTTCCGGCAACGCCGGGGGCTCGCCGCTGGCCGCGCTCAACGCCTTTGATGCGATCCTGCAGCTGAAAGTCGGTGAGCTCACCTATCAGGGCCAGCGCCTGCGCGGGATCAACCTCGACAGCACGCTGCAGGCCGGTGTGCTGGAACTGCGCGATGTGTCGGTGGCCAGTCTCGAGGGGGCCAGGGTCTCCGCAAAAGGGAAGGTCAACGGTCTCGATGCCGCGCCGTCGGCGGACCTGACCATCGGGATCGATGCGCCCGATGCCGACGCGCTGCTGGCGCTGGCCGGTGTCACACCGCCCGCGCCGATCGGTCCGGGCAAGCTCAACGGAACATTCCGGGGCGACCTCCAGAACCTCGATATCGACACGACCCTGCAGGCGCTGGGCGCGAACCTGAAGGCGTCGGGCACGGTGGCCGCGCTGGCCGCGCCGCCGCGCTATGATCTGACGCTCGATCTGAAGCATCCCGACGCCTCGGCTTTCTTCGGCCGGCTGGGCGGGGACGTGGGTGCGCGCGGTATGAAGACGGGCGCGCTGGCCGCGGCCGTGACGGCGAAGGGTGACCTCAACGCGTCGGATCTGGCTGCCAATATCGGCATCGGCGAAGGCAGCATCGACATCGACGGGCGTCTGGAAAATCTGGCGGCGGGTGCGCCGACGGGTGCCGTGACACTGGGGATCAACCACCCGGACATGGTCTCCTTCGTGCGGACCTTCGCCAATGACTACCGTCCGGCGCTGGCACAGGCCGGGCCGTTCACCCTGAAATCCGATATCGCGCTCCAGCCCAAGCTCATCACGCTGTCCAAGCTGGAAGGCAAGGCCGGTCCCGTCAGCTATGCGGGCACCGGGCAGCTTGCGACCGGCGGCGTGCGGCCTGCGCTCACAGCCGAACTGAACACCAGCGAGATCATTGTCGATTGGTTCCTGCCGGTGGCGTCCTCGAACCGTCCGGCATCCGGCGGATCGGGCGGCGGCGGGGCCGCCGCGCCGGGCGGGCGTTCGTCCGGCGGCGGTAGTGGCGGGGAGCGATGGTCGCGCGAGCGCCTCGACCTTTCCGCGCTGCGCGCGGCGGATGCGGACATCAAGCTGTCCGCGCCGGCCATCACCTACACCGATATCAAGGTGGACCAGCCGCAGCTTGCGATGACCTTGAAGGACGGAGTGCTGGACCTGACCCAGCTGTCGGGCAAGGCCTTCGGCGGCGGCTTCGGCATGACCGCGCAGGTGGCCGACCGGGAAATCCCGACCATGCGCTACGCGCTGAAGGTGGACGGTGCGGATGCCGCGAAGTTCCTGGGCGGTGCGTCCGGCGGCGGCGACAAGGGTGTGATGTCGGCGCTGGAACTGCTGTTTCCGGTCTCGAACCTGAAGCTGGTGTCGGGCACGCTCGGGGCGGACATGAACGTGTCCTCGCGCGGGCGCAGCGAGTACGAGATGATCTCGAACCTGTCCGGCAAGGGCGCAATGACATTCACCAACGCGGTGGTCGATGGCATCGATGTGTGCCGGATCAGCGACCAGCTCGACCGCCTGAACGGGCTGCAGGGTTTCCTGGGTCTGGCGGCGTCGGCGCAGGGCGGACAGACGAAGATCAACAACTTCAACGGGCGCTTCGATATCGCCAACGGCATCGCCACCCTGCCGCAGCAGCAGCTCAATCCCGAATGTGCCAATGTCACCTTCGCGGGCACCACGAACCTGCCGGCCTGGCTGGTGGATATCCAGGCGCGCGCGTCCTTCCCGGCGCACACGGACTTCCCGGGTGTGGTCGTGGAGCAGAAGGGACCGCTGGACGCGCCAAACACGCGGCTGGTCAATGTGAACGAGATCAACCAGTACGTTGCGGGCAAGGCGGCCGGGACCGTGCTGCGCAAACTGCTGCCGGGCAGCAGCCAGGAGCAGCCTGCGGCCGGTCAGACCTCGAGCGAACCAGCCAAGCCGGCCGATCAGTTCAAGAACCTGCTGGAAGGGTTGATCCGGCGCTAGCGCCGGAGGTCTTCAAGGACATAGACCCGGATGGCGCTGGACAGGCTGCCGTCGCGCGAGCGGTCGATTTCGGTCACCAGTTCGTTGACCGATATGCGCCGCTCGCGGGCCATCTTGCGCAGGTGATCCCAGAACACGTTTTCCAGCGACACGCTGGTTCGGTGGCCTGCCACGACAACCGAGCGTTTCTTGTTGGCCGATTGCCTGGGCAGGCTCTCGATGATGTTTTCCATCAGTTCGTGGGTCCTCGGGCTGTGAGTCCCCGTGTGATGAACGCAGATGCGCGCATCACGAGGGGGCGATCATGTTCTCCGGCTTCACCCACTCATCATACTGCTCGTCCGTGAGCAGGCCCAACTCAATTGCAGCGGCTTTTAGGGTACTCCCGTCTGCAAATGCCTTTTTTGCGACCTTCGCGGCGTTGTCGTAGCCGATATGCGGGTTCAGCGCGGTCACCAGCATCAGCGACTGGGCCATCAGTTCCGCGATCCGGTCGCGGTTGGCTTCGATACCGACCACGCAACGATCCGCGAAGCTCCGGCATGCGTCGCCCAGCAGACGGGCCGAGCGCAGCACGTTGAAGATGATGACCGGCTTGAAGACGTTCAGTTCGAAATGGCCGTTGCTGCCCGCCACCGTGACGGCGACGTGATTGCCCATCACCTCGGCCGCGACCATGGTCAGCGCCTCGCACTGGGTCGGGTTCACCTTGCCCGGCATGATCGACGAGCCCGGCTCGTTGGCCGGCAGCGCCAGTTCGCCGATGCCGCTGCGCGGGCCCGAGCCCAGGAAGCGGATGTCGTTGGCGATCTTCATCGCTGCCGCCGCGCCGACATTCAGTGCGCCCGATGCCGCGACCAGTGCGTCATGGGCTGCAAGGCCCGCGAACTTGTTCGGCATGGTCTCGAACGCCTTGCCCGTGATCCCGGCGACTTCCTCGGCGAACTTCTCGGCGAAGCCCTTGGCCGTGTTCAGGCCGGTGCCGACCGCGGTGCCGCCCTGGGCGAGCTGCAGCAGGTCCGGCATGGAACGCTCGATCCCCGCGATCACGCCTTCCATCTGCGCGACATAGCCGGAGAATTCCTGACCCAGCGTCAGCGGGGTCGCGTCCTGGGTGTGGGTACGGCCGATCTTGATGATGTCGTCGAATTCCTTCGACTTGGCCTCCAGCGCATCCTTCATGTGGTGCAGCGACGGCAGCAGGCGGTCGGCGAACTCGACCACCGCGGCAATGTGCATCGCGGCGGGGAAGGTGTCGTTGGACGACTGGCTGCGGTTCACCGAATCGTTCGGGTGGACCGGTGACTTGTCGCCCGGCTTGCCGCCCAGCATCTCGTTGGCGCGGTTCGCGATCACCTCATTGGCGTTCATGTTCGACTGGGTGCCGGAACCGGTCTGCCAGACGACCAGCGGGAAGTTGTCGTCGAGCTTGCCGTCGATGACTTCCTGGGCCGCATTCACGATGGCGTTGGCGACCTCGGCGTCGAGCTGGCCCAGCGCTAGGTTGGCTTTCGCGGCGGCCTGTTTCTGGATGCCCAGCGCGCGCACCAGCGCGGTCGGCATACGGTCGTCGCCGATGGGGAAGTTCTCGATGCTGCGCTGGGTCTGGGCGCCCCAGTACTTGTCGGCCGGAACGGCGACCTCGCCCATGGTGTCGGATTCGATTCGTGTGTTGTCGCTCATCTCTGGCTTTCCTTGTCGGCACGCTATGACGGTCGGCGCGCATTATGGTCGCCGCCGCGCGGAGGTAAAGGTCTATTCAGGAACGGGTGTTGCGGTGCGGTGAGAAGGTTCTTTCGCGGCCTTCTTCGGCGTCTTTGCCGCCTTTTTCAACTGGGCCCGGTTGGCCGCGGCGAGCGCCATATGAGCCCAGCCGCGCAACTCCTCGGCATCCTCGCCGGCTTCGTCGGGGACGGTCAGGTAGGACAGCTCGATCTCGCGGCCTGCCTTTTCATAGGTGAAGGGCAGCGATCCGGCGTCCAGGAAGGCGGGTTTCGTGTCGTCGTCGGCCTTGAGGTAGAGCGTGTCGTCGGCGATCAGCGCGAACATGACGCCGTCGCAGAAGATGCCGTGCCCGCCGAACATGCGGCGCAGTCGCGCGCCGGTGTCGAAGGGCGGGCCGACCCGGACGATCAGGTCGAGCGCGTGCTCGGCAAAGCTGCCGCCATCGTCCATGCCGGAGGAAAGTCTATTTCTTGCGGAACTGGTCGAGGTTGACGACTTCTGCGCTGTCCTTCTCGCCGTCTTCGTTGGCGCTGCGGGCAGCGTCCTCGCCGTCATCGTCGGCCATTGGCACCAGATCGCCCTCCGGTCGGATCGCCGGAACGGTAACCGTGCCCGTCGTATCGACGGTGAACTGAAGCCCGAACTTCACCGAGGGATCGACGAAAGCCGACAGCGCTGAATAGGGAACGCGTAACTCGGCAGGCCGGTTCTTGAAGCTGAGCGTGACCGAGAAATGGTCTTCCGCGACGGTGAGGTCCCAGAACTGGTGCTGCAGGACAATCGTCATCTCCTCGGGATACTGGTCGTGGAGATAGTCGGGGATCGACACGCCCGGCGCAGTCGTCCGGAAGGTCAGGTAGAAATGGTGCTCGCCGGGAAGCCCCTCGTCGCGCACATGTTCAAGCGCCTCCCGCACCACGGCGCGAAGGGCTGTTTCCACCATCCGGTCATATCGCATCTGGTCGTCGGTCATATCGGGGCGATGGAAGCGCGCATGAGCGCGCGGGTCAACGGTTACAGGACAGAATATTGGGAACAGATTGCCGAATTCTTGCGATTCGACCCATCGCGGGCCGGATTCGGCGTGCCGGGGTGTGAAAGTGGGGGGCTTCTGTTGCCCGGTGCCCCCCGAACCGCGCTTATTACCGGTTATTAAGCGGCAACAGCGATGGGCTCAACATTGTCGTTGGCACCTGTAGATTCGGCCCGATAACGGCGGAACCATGCCGGACGAAAGTCAGACCTTTAGACGCCCGTCGATCCTGTTTCGCCCCCGTATCGGATGCGGCCCTGGGGCCGCGAATCCGGGAAATTGGTGGAGGCGCCGGGTACTGCCCCCGGGTCCGAACGCTTATTACGAAAGACGTTTATCGTCATAGTCGGGAAACCCGACACCCCGAATATAGGGATTTCCGGCGCATTTTCCAAAGGCTCGCGCGGGTTATCCCCGATGGATTGGCTTATGCACAGCCAAGGTTGCTGAGTCCGACTCGTGTCCCGAACTAGGTTTCGGAACAGGTTTCGAAACAGGCAGACGAATGCAGCAGTATCTCGACCTCATGCGCCGCGTGCGCGAGACCGGTGTCGAACGCACCGACCGGACCGGCACCGGCACGCTTTCGGTGTTCGGCCACCAGATGCGTTTCGATCTGTCGGATGGTTTCCCTCTGGTCACGACCAAAAAGATTCACACCAAGTCTGTCATCCACGAGCTGCTTTGGTTCCTCAAGGGTGACACCAATATCGGCTACCTGAACGACAACGGCGTCTCGATCTGGGACGAGTGGGCGGACGCGAACGGCGATCTGGGGCCGGTCTATGGCCACCAGTGGCGGTCCTGGCCGACGCCGGACGGGCGCACCATCGACCAGATCACCAACCTGCTGGACCAGATCCGCAACCGTCCGGATTCGCGCCGCCTGATCGTCAGCGCGTGGAATGTCGCGGATGTTGACGACATGGCGCTTCCGCCCTGCCATTGCCTGTTCCAGTTCTATGTCGCGGAAGGAAAGCTCTCCTGCCAGCTCTACCAGCGCAGCGCGGACATCTTCCTCGGCGTACCGTTCAACATCGCGTCTTACGCGCTGCTGACGGCGATGGTGGCACAGGTTACGGGTCTGCAGCCGGGCGAGTTCATTCACACCTTCGGCGATGCGCATCTCTACCTGAACCACCTGGAGCAGGCCGACGCGCAGCTGGAGCGCGAACCCTATGCGCTGCCGACCCTGACCCTGAACCCGGACATTGATGATCTGTTCGCGTTCACCTATGACGACGTCGGCATCGACGGGTACCGGTTCCACCCGCATATCCCGGCCAAGGTCGCGGTTTGATCCTGTCACTGATTGTTGCGGTCGCCGACAACGGTGTGATCGGGCACAACGGCGACCTGCCGTGGCGCATCCCGGGCGATATGAAATTTTTCAAGGCCACGACCATGGGCAAGCCCATCGTGATGGGGCGCAAGACCTGGGAGTCGCTGGGCCGCGCGCTGCCGGGCCGCGAGAACATCGTGGTCACACGCAGTGCGGGCTTCGACGCGCCGGGTGCGTCGGTGGTGGAAAGCCTCGATGCGGCACTGGCGCTGGTGTCCGATGCGGACGAGGTGATGGTGATCGGTGGCGCGGAAATCTATGCGCTCGCCCTGCCGCACGTGGCTCGTATCTATCTGACGCAGGTCCATGCTGCGCCCGACGGCGACACCCACTTTCCGGATCTGCAAGCCGCGGATTGGCGTGAACTTGCGCGTGAGGATCACGCCCCTGAGGGCGACGCGCCGGGCTACAGCTTCGTCACCCTGGAACGGGTGGCCGGGGAAAAGTCGGCCTAGCTGCCGTCACGCAGGCCCGGCCAGTTCCGGTCGGCGGCGGCGATATTGCCGTCCTTGTCGAGCGCCCAGCGCGCACGCACCGTCTTCGAGTAGTTGAGATACAGCCGCCCGTCGCGGATCGACCACGCGCCCGGGTCGATGGGGGCGGTGTAGCCCTGGGAGACCGCTCAGGCGCAATA
>Ga0255757_10003580_pt1 | contig 14198 bp, 9 predicted proteins | sample 071ome_27_FD_179957 | JGI IMG/M metagenome (GOLD analysis project Ga0255757, IMG submission 179957) | Coastal salt marsh microbial communities from the Groves Creek Marsh, Skidaway Island, Georgia - 071409AT metaG (version 2) | ecosystem: Environmental > Aquatic > Marine > Intertidal zone > Salt...
TTTTCGTTACTTCCACCGCATCACTCGCGTTCTTTGCCTCTTCCTCCACCTCCTCCTCCTCTTTCGAAGATATCTTTTTCCCGTCCTCCTTGTGCGGTTGTTTACTCTTCCTCTTCCCGCACTGCTTAAACTTCTCGCACTTCGGTTCCGGAGGACATCTCTCCGTCTCCTCGCGAAAATTCTCCAGCATCACGATCTGCATCTCTCGACTGACCCGTTCGCTCGCTCTCTTCCGGTACTTTGTCAGGTACGTTTCCCATTTCAGTCGGTTTTTGTGTTCCAACGAAACTTGCGTTTGCAACGAGGAGAAGTAGGAATTGGAGTGCGCCAAGTGGAGAAGCGCGAAGAAGAGGAGGAGCGCATCGACGACGGCGAGGAGACGGACGAGGAAAAGGAGCGAGGAGGATGGGCGCATGAGGCGTTCGAGGGCGTCTCTCTCTCTCTCTCCTTTTCTCTCTTTTTGGATGTTTGGAGTCGTGTTCTCGTATAATGAGGTTGTGCTTCTTTTTCTCGTTTGAAAAATTGTGCGCGCGCGCGCGCGACTGCACATCTCTCTTTTGCTTGTGTGTGTGTGTGTGTGTGACATAACTGTGTGTGTGTATATAATAACATTTACAACAATAAAAATTAATAACTGCACTCGACTAAAATCGAAGCGCACTCGCCGAAGAGCTCTGGGCGCTTCTTCCCGGTGTACATGCAATGGTGACCGTACATGTCGTATAACGGGACGCACTTCAAACCTTTTTGCAAGTTTTCGACGGAGCAGCAGTAATAGCCCAACAAATCGTCCGCGTCGGGGTCCTGGTCGAAGACTTCAAACAGAACTAAATCGAGTTCCGGGCATTCGGATTCGAGTTCGATTTTTTCGTTCCAAACCGGTTGCGCGTTCGGGCCGACGCGCGCTTCCGAGAAGACTTTGGTTTGAGCCGAGGAACCTTCTCTTCCACAGATTGAGATTTTGACGTACGTGTCTGGGGCACCGACGAGATCGGCGTTTTTGAACGCCTCCCATCCAGAACCAGCGAGAATGTTGAAGGAAAGTTTCTTCGGCGACGCTCCGGATTTTTTACCGTCCAAGAGAAATTTCGGTTTCTTGACGTAGCCAGCTCCGCCGTTGTTGGCGAATTTACCTCGGTTCATGAAGACGGGTCTGTCCATGCCTTGGAAGTTCAGCGCAACTAAGGAGGCACCGACTGACCACGCGGCGTTCGGGTCGGCGTTGTCCGATAAGACTCGCAAACCTCCCGGGTAACATCTCAACAAGTGCTTCTTCGTAAACGCCAACAACTCCTTATATTCGGAATCACTCGCCATGGCTTTCTTGATCATCTTTTCGACTTTTTTCTCGCTCCAACTACATGATTTTACACCCAACCACTTTTCCGCTTCGTCGTACCCGTGGAACTTAGCGTTGCCTATGGCGACAACGTTTTTCAACTTGTCCGCGACGTTACTCTCTTCCACGACATCTTCTTCCTCCTCGGATTCTTCTTCCTCCTCGTTGTCCATCATGGACGCGTGCAACTCGGGCGCTAACGTCTTGGAAGTTTTCAAAACCGCCGGATTTTCCTTGTCCGAATGCTTGTTCGTCTTCTTCTTCTTCTCAGAACCACTATTTTTAGCGGAATCTTGCTTGTGCTTCAACTTATCTCGAATGACCACTTTGCCTTTCAATTGGTTCGGACTCGGCCACTCCTCTTTCGTGCCCGCACCTTCAGGCGGTCTGTACAACATCCCATCGCAGAAAATCTCCTCGAGCAAATTGCCCATAACTCCCCGCTGTTCCACGTTTACGTGGTTCTCGAAAGTGACGATGACTGGATATGGCGTTTTCACGAAACCAAACTCCTTGATGGCTTCCAAACACGTACGAAGATCGACTGGTTTACACGCCGTCCCGCCGTGCGTAACAATCGGTGTCCCTTTAGGTCCGTCGTAACAATCCAACTCAATAACGCGCCCACCGTGCAACAAAATATCTTTTACCGCTCTACCGCTCGATACGCCGGTCAATTGGTTCCCTTCCAAGTACGAGTTATGACTAGAGTTACGTTTCGATTTTAAAAATATTAAAAAGAAGTTGTTGTCAGTTTTTTAACGCGCCGTTTACAAAAAAGGTACGAGAAGGTAAACACTATACACGACCATTGACTCGAGAGAAAAAGTAGCGATAACTCGCACGATGTTGTTGTTGTTGTTGATATTATAACGATTTGCGCGCGCCTCGACAAAGAAGAAGAAGAAGAAGAAGCGAGAGGAAACCCGCTTTAAAAAATATCTACCACGAAACCAAAATTTACTCACCTGGAGTTTATAAAGTAATGACTCAAAGGCGCGTCCATATCTTCCTCGTTGAGCTCGCTCGGTTTCCCGATAAAGTTCGTCTCGTCGATCACGTGCGCTCTGAGCACGTCCTCCGCGCTCACTCCATTCACTCTCTCTTCCTCGATTTCCACGCTGGACGCTTTTCGTAAAAATTGCGCGGCGTCGTCGATCGAGTTTTCTCCCTCGCGAATGGACCCACCGTTGTTGATTATCACATCTTTCACGTCGAAGGTCGGGTGGAACGAGGAGCCGTTTTTGAACGGGCGATCGATGTTTTTGTTCGCGCGGTGGTCTTTTGAAAGCGCTATTCCCATTTTTCTTCTTTTTCGTTGGTTTCTTCTTCTTCTTCTTCTTCTTTACGGGTGCACGAACGCCGTGGTGCACTGAAGTCTTCTGGGTTTCGCGAGGGCGTTCAACACCAAAGCTCGACCAAAAAGTCGAAATATTTAGGGTTTTATACTGAATCTGTTGAAACCCTAAATAGCATGTTCCTGTTTTTGGATACGCTCATCCGACACAAACCACCACCACACAAAACCGTTGTTGTTGTTTGTTGGTAGCGGGAACACGCGTTCACGCGTTCACGACCGACCGACAAAGATGGCATCATCGTTCACCGTTGCCGCCGCGCAGCCGCAGCGCTGCGGCTTCTCCTTTCGAGCGTCGTCGTCCTCGTCGTCGTCTTTGAAAAGAGAAAGAAGAAGCGCCGCGACGAGAATAAAAAACGAAAGAATGAAAGTCACGTCGAAGGCGTACATCTTGCGAAACGTGGGCGATTTGGACCGAAATCATCTGGAGGAGGAGGGACAAACGACGGATATTCCGCGGATTTTACGACTGACGGGCGCGAAAAGCGTGGTCGGGAGAGTGTCGTCTTCCGCGGTGAATTTAGCGGTGGGAGTGGCGACGGTGAGTTCCGCGCACGCGATGGTGGATTTGACTCCAGGTATGTCGTCGTCGTGCCACGAGGAGAAGGATGGCTTCTCTGATGGTTTTTGATTTTGAAACGGGAAGAGATATTTTCTTTCGTCGCGCGCGCGGCGCGAGCGCGCGAGAGAGGAGGCGTTTTCATTCTCGTTTTCTTTCGTATACGTATACGTGTATATATATACTCTCTTCTTTCGTTTACGAATGCGATTTAACGCACCCATTATTAATGTATTAGTATTGTTATCGTTCGCTGACCACGCTCTCGGTGTTCTTTCTATTTCACGTCAACAGATGGGAAAGTTATGGTGACGGATTTGACGTCCACGAACGGCACGTACATCGACGGAGAAGAGCTCCTGCCGGGTATTCCCCAGGAGTTGTCGGAAGGCGGGGAAGTCATCTTTGGCGATGAGCACTGCGCGAGGTTTGAGTTGGTCATCGAACCGTAGAATGAGAGAAGAAGATATCGGTTTGAATCTCCTTCTTACCCGGATTGTTGTTGTTATTACTATTATTTGATTACTACATTTTCGCAGCGAAGTTTGAATGTTTGTTCTACTACATAAAAAATGTACTACCTACCTAGCATGCAACTCTTCTATAGATTTTTACAAAACAATTCTCTTCTAAGTGTGTCATATTGATGATCTTCATCGTCGAAACTTTACGAAGGATATGATGCACTTGCCTCCTTCGAAGCCGCCTCGCACTTCTTCTATTGTTCCGGCACTCGCGTCGTTCTCTTTCAAAAAAGCTCGGCAAACTTTAGCGACGTTTTCGCACGCTTTTACCCGTTCGTCTTTGGAAACGCTCAGAGGTTCTTGGCTGTACGTGACTCTTTCTGAGGTGACTTTGCCGAACCAAGGGGCAGTTTTTCTCGACCGGGACGCTTCAGAAATGTTGGCAAACGTTACGGTTTCGAACGCATCGTCTGCATTTTCGACTGCCATCATCGTCCACCCGTCCTCGTCGAAACGAGGAGAGCAGCGAAGGCCGACGCGCATTCGAATAGCACGAATTTCGTCGCCATCATCCCCGATCGAAACGGCAAAGCTCCGCTCGAAATGATTCGCACAACGAATGACTACGGCAATAGACGCATCAGACTGTCGTATCTTATGCATGGCGCGACGCTTAACGGATTCAATCGTCCAAAGCGATGCCCAGATATCCGAGATGGCTTTGGATATGGCTTGCGAGTTGTTCGCTTCGCAATACGTCTCTGTTGAATCGAGCGTGGCATCATCGATGTCGTTGTTTGAGGAACCAGAAGCGGATACCGCAATGAACTCGTTGGAAGTGTCGTTTTGTACTCCTGTCAGCGCGTTTTCGATGAATTTTTCCGGCAAAGGATTGTTCTTGATGATCTCTTGAATGTCGTCGCAAGCTTGCGCTGCCAGTCGTTCGTCGTCCGCGTTGGAAAGTAAACCTTCGCCGTACGATTCGAGCTGCTCAATGCGTTCGGCAAGCGATGTTTCCCTGTTGAAAATATCGCACATGCCAAAAGGAACGACGATGCCAACATTCTTGAGCACGCGAAACGTATCCGCCGCTCTACCGCACGTCTGACGTGTAGCCTCGTCGAGTGCGAGGAAACATCCGTTGCCGGTTTCCCAGGCGATGGTGTTTGCATCCAATCGTTCGTGATCAGTTTTTGAAGCCTTTGCAAAAATAATGCTCTCATCATCGTGTGCAGTAATTTGCACACCGCGACTGGGCGAGATGGACACCAACGCGCGCTGGCCAATTTTTGCCATGCTCATCAAGTTTAGAATCTCGTTGGTATCGTTGGTGGAGATGACGGGATACTTGATGCTCTCGTGATTTCTCGCAGACGTTTTCATCGCTTTCATGAGAAGTTTGTCCACATAAAGAATATCCGTTTCGTCGTATGATTTGCCCGTGAAGTTTGGTTGTTTGGATGATGCGCTCTTCTTCGGCGTCTTTTTCTTCTTTTCTGCGCCCGACGAGGACGAAGAAGACGCCGAAACAAACGCAACGCATTTAACGCGATTTGCATATGCCTCGCCGAACTCAAATTCAGTTTCGTTGCGATAGGCGGCATCTTCGTTACTATTTCTCCGCACAACGACAAACAAGTTGTCGTTTTCATTTTGAGCTACTATCGCGTCATCCTTCTTCTTCCTACTCGTTTTCGTCGTCGTCGTCGTCGCGCGTTGCAACGCCTCCTCGTTCAGAGGGCCTTCAATGACGACTATGCGACACGCATCTGTTCTCGCGGTATTCACTGCAGTCGAAGATACAACCTTGAACGTTTGCGCATTCTCACTTATGAATGAGAACGAGGAAGAAGACGAGTTCTTGCGAATTGCCGCATCGATAGCTTTTTCGCACGCATTTAATAAAAGGAGGATCTCAAACGAGACATCTTCTCGCACCGCGAACTCGACGTGGTCTTCGCCAACGTTTTCCGGTAATCCGAGCGCATATCCTAAAATCTCCGGCGTGACAGCGAAACCTTCCACGATTGAGTTCAATTTGCTTTCCACAATGCGCCGAGCTCTGGTAAAACTCCCGCGAAGTCTTCGAAGCGATTCGACTGATTCAGTCGGTGAACTATTCTTTGAACTCCCGCGTGATTTGACGTTACACCAGGTTTCTAATTCGCCGGCGACGGTTTCGCACTCCCGTCGCTCATATCCACTCATTCCAACGTGCCTTAATCCGATAGCAAGAATTTCACCCATGCGTGCCCACTGCGCGTCGACGTTTGGACCAGAAGAGGACAACATTTCGTCGTAAACGTTTGAAGTTCGCGCCATCTTCTCAATGGCTGCCAATCGCAAAAACGCATACTGTTCCAGCGCCGTTTCGCACTGACGCCATCGATGGCGCTCGTTAATCGCCTCGTCCGGTGCATCGTTGCGTAACCCAGTGACTAGACCAGAGCAAAAGTGCGCGCGAATTCTCGTCGCCGCTCTCAAGGCGTTCAAAGTTTGTTCGCCTTCCTCAGAAAACCAACCGCGGCTCTCGTTGATATTTTTAGCGTCATCCTCATCGTCATAGTTGTTGTTTCTACCACTGGTACCGCTCGTATTGAAAGAGGACGTGATCCGCGCCGATTGCGCGGCAAAATGAGCCGAGTACAACGTCGCCACGCTTTGCATGACGTCGCCTTCATCGTCTAATCGATCCCTCACGTCGTCCAATCTCTCAAACACTTGACCGCCGCCTAGAAAGGATTTTAACTCCACGTAAAACGCGTTCAAATCATCCACAACGGTTTCATCAATCGTCGCTTCTTCGTTTTCGTCAGCGTTGTTTAATCTTCTAACTTCGTCTAAGATTCGACGCGTGGCAGTCAACGCGTCCACGTCAAAATTCTTGAGCAAGTTACCCTCGATGGACTGTTTCACTTCCGTTCTCAACCATTCCGGCACTGCGTATTGATATCGATCGTTTTCAACGGCGTTGCACAAGTCGCGAATTTTAGTCAAAGGCGCTACCGGAGTGAACCTCGCGTCAAAGCTTGGCAACCACGGGTTGATGTGTCTCACTAAGCTTGCCTCAGACGTGGTTAATTTTTGACCAAACTGGTACGTCTCGCCTTCGACTTTCTCCACGCTGACAAAAATCGAACGCGCTTCAATCGCCGCTCGTCTTTTCTCGTTGTACTCTTCCGTGTTTTCAGTTTCGTTGCGAGGGATCGCACCTTCAGGGTGCGTGCACTTAATCGTACCCGCAGAAACCCACCGTAAATACGTAGCTGCCGTCGCGAGCTTCTCGTCGTCCAACTCTGGAACGTCGAAACCAACGATGCCTTTGACTGATTCTAATTTCAAATGCCATTTGCTGTTCATGGTGTCGGCGTTGGCGACGCGCACCACAGACGGAGTGAAATTCGATTCGTCTATGCTTTTCTTTCTTCTTTCTTCTCTCTCTTCGCTCTCCTCCGATATTGGTTCTTCTCTTGCATCTCCTTGTTCAACGTCTAAAACTTCTGATTCGTCATCGCGTCGCGCATTCGCGACTTCTTCGTCGGAACCAGAACTACCGCCTTCACCTTTTCCTTTCTTTTGTTCCTCCTCCCACTCTATCAAGCACTCTCGACTCCGCGCCGCCACATCCATCGCCTCCCGTTTCCCTTCTTCGCTCTCGTTTTCCTTCCTCACTTTCTTCGCGTCGTTTCTGCTGTCGTTAAAAACAACCGTAGTCTCCCCCGGCTGGCCAAACGCTCCCGTCACCGCGGCGTCCGGGAACCTCAACTTCCCGTTCACGCACGCGACGTCGTACGTAAACAACTCGACCCCTCTGTTCTTCCCTTCTTCCCACACGTACGTGGTGCTGTTGTTGTTATCGTCACCATCATTCTCCTCCTTCTTCTTCTTCTTCTTCTCGATGACGCACTTCATCGTCACCGGTTCGTCACAGGAGGAAAAAGAAGAATCGCCACCACCACCAAAAATCGATCGTCCGATTTCAATCGCACCTTTCCACCGATGATTTTCCGACCACGTCAGCGCGAATCCTTTTTCGCACTCCCAGTTCCCGAGTTCATCGATTGAACCGACAATTTTCAGCGTCTCGCCCGGTTTGAGTTTCGCGACGATATCGAACGAGAGCCGCGTTTTCGCGACGTATTGATGATTCTCGTCATCGTAATTCCGTTCGTTATGCGAAGAAGACGCCAAAAAAGTTTCTCGTCGTCGTTGTCTTCTTCTTCTTCTCTTCGCGGTGGTGGTGGTAGTACCGACGAAAGAGAAACTCTTCTTCTTCGGAGCAGAAGAAAAAGAAGAGGGAGAAGAAGACGCCACCGCCGCCACCGGCGTTGTTCTCGTCGTCCACGCGCGCATGATTGATTTATATATTGTTAAGTTTTTAACGAACCGTGGGGAAAAAAAATCGCCCTCGAAAGACACTCGTTTTGCGAGACAAATGCAGAGACCTGCATCAAAAGAAAAAAAAATTTGCCCCCACCGCCTTTGGAGTCGTCAAAACAAGTTTCCCCCTCTTCCACCATCAAGTATCTGCGCTCTTTTAAGTTTCGCGAGCGCCCACCATGGGAGAGCACGACGCAGAGCTAAGATATAAATAAATCTCTCTCCATCATGCCGCGACAAAAGTCAGCGCCTAAGCGCGGAATAAAAGATCCACCGACGCTCGCGTCGTCTCCGGACGACGCTAAAGAAGGTAAAGAAGAAGCGATTTCGACTGTGAGCGATGGGACCGATATGACGAGGGAAGCGGACGGAGGAAGCGTGCAAAATGTTCACAACGTTTCCAAAAACGCGAAGAGGGAAACCGAATTGAACGCTGACGAAGGAGAAAAAGAAATGGACGTGAACGCGCTTTTATCGACGCTGGAAAAGTCGCACGAAGCGACGGAGAAGGCGCTGACGGAGGCGATTAGGGTGACCGTGCTCGCGAACGAGGCGCGCGCGGAAAAGACTCGCGCGGGGGGTGTTGAGAAGGAGAAGAACGGAGGAAAAGCGATGACAATCAACCACGAGGGAGAAAGGACTATTAAATATTACCCAGGGGAGTTGCTCGTTTTAGGGGGAACAGGAGCTACGACTACGACGACGCGCGAGAACGAAAACGAGGGAAACAACAACAACACAGCCGCTGCTGCGCAGCAGGCGCTGTTATATTCTGAGTTACTCGAGAGGCACCGCGAGCAGATACAGCGACAGAAAGAGCAACAAGAGCAGCAGTTGATGCGGATACAACAACAGTTTCATCAGCAGCACGTGCGGCAGCAGTTGATGCAGCGGTTGCAGCAACAACAGCAGGCGCACGGCGCTTTGAGCACAATCAACGACGATATGCCGTACGCGGTCGCGTTGGCAAGGCAGCAAGGACTCGTGCGGCAGCAGATGCACGCACAGCAACAACACTGTGCGCTTTTGCAGCAACAAGCAAAGCAACAGGCGATGCTTGCTAATCCGGAGTTGATGCTCACGAATAGCACGCACCCGGGAGCGCTCACGTATCCGTTTAATGCGGCTGCACAAAAACCAGAAAAAGGGAAAAGAGGAAGAAAGAAAAAGCCGTACATTGATCCAGATACTGGGTTAGAGCCGGTGTGTGCATTCAGTCAAGACGGAACGTGCGCGTTTGCCCTCGCGTGTAAGAAAAAAGGGAAGCCGGTGAAGTACTCCAAGTTGAATTTGAAGGTACCGGCGTCCGTGGGAAAGTACATCGGTAAGTTTTGTTGTCAAACGTGTTATTACCGGGTAAAAGCGGCAAACTTGAATTGCGCGTTTTTTAACGAAGGGTGCAAATTCGCGGCGAAGTGCGAGGAGAAAGGCATACCGGTGAAATACGCGAAATTGAGTTATAGGGTACCGAAGGATCATGCAGTGCACCCAGGTGAGGCGTGCTGTGAGGCGTGTCATTATAAGATCAAAACGAAAGGTTTGACGTGCGCGTTCACGCAAAACGATACGTGCGTGTACCATAAAAACTGCGTGAAACGCGGTGTGGAGAACATACAGTTCAACAAGTTGAAGTATATAGTACCGGCAACGCACCCGCTGTACCCCGGTCAACGAATTTGCGAACCATGTCATTACCACTTGAAGACGAAAGGAGAACGATGCGCGTTTCACAAAGACGGAACCTGCGCGCAATTGAAAAGGAAAGATATGTACGACGAAGAAACCGAACCATTGGCGTACAAAGTCTTATCGTATCGAGTTCCTGATTTCCACCCTGTTTTTGCTGGCGAACGCTGTTGCGATACGTGTTATCGGCGGTGCAAAGCGACGGGCCAACAATGCGCGTTCGCCAAGGAAGGCTCGTGCGCGTTCGCGAAATCGTGTCAAAAGAAAAACGTACCTTTGGTTTACAAGCAGTTGAAGTATCGCGTACCGAAGATGAATCCGAAATTTCCGGGCGAGTTGTGTTGCGAAGCGTGCCATTACAAGTGTAAGGCGCAAAACGAAGTGTGCATATTTTATGCTACCGGCGAGTGCCAGCACATCAAGAACTGCGAGCGCAAAGGCGTTAAGGTGGAATACAAGCAGTTAAAGTACCACGTCCCGAAAGATAATCCGCAATACGCGGAATATGCGGGAAAAACGTGTTGCGATTCGTGTTACGTGAGAATCCGCTCCATTGGTAAAGAGTGCGCCTTCGTTCAGGATGGGCTGTGCGCGTACTCTGAGATTAAAACGAAGAGTGCGAAGGAGGGCGTGAAAAATGAAGACGCGAAATCAATGGAGACATTTCAGCCACTAGCCAGACGCGTGCCGGCGACACACAAGAGGCGAGCGGGAAGTTTGTGTTGTAAGTCATGCTTCGAGAAGTGCAAAGCGGGTGTAAAGATTGGTTTTCGCGTAGAAGACCAGCTCGAATTGGATAAGAACGCAAACGATGCGACATTGACGGGTGATAAAAGAACAGAGCCCGAAAAGACGAGGCTTTCGAACGGAGTCGAAGAAAACGCGACGAACACGCCACCGGTTAAGGATTCGCCGAGGAAGAAAGCGAACCGTCAAAAAGTTTAAAACGTAGACAGAGAGAGAAAGCTAGAGTGAGTAAGAGTGCATGCGTGGAAAAATGAGAGAGAAATAGCGCGCGCTTTTGTGAAATATCATCATTTCACGCAGCAGATTTTTTTTTAGAGAGAAACAACCTCATTCCTTTTCCCGCCTTCTCCCTCTCTTCCTTCTCGTCTTGAAATCATGCGCCTCGAAGAAGAAAAAGAAGAGGAGAACGAAATCACGCGGCAAGAGTCTTCCTCCTCCTCCTCATCTTCCTCGGAAGACGACGAGGGCAACGCGAACGTTGCCTTCATCCACGGCAACCGCGATTTCCTTTCCAATTGGAAAAAGTTTTCCCGGGAGTGTTTGCAAAAAGATTTGAAAAATGCAAACTCGCTCGCGTTAACGGAGAAGCTCTTGTCGAAAAATCCGGCGGAGTACACCGTTTGGTGGTTTCGCTTGAGATGCGTGAAGTGGATGTTCGATACATTCGATTCGATGGAGAGAACTGCGGGAGAGATGAGGTCTGTAGAGAGAAGAAATAGTGAAAGCGCTGAAAACCAACGATTCGATGCGACGAAAGAGAAGCTTTGGCGAACAGACGGGGAAAGGAAGGAAAGAATTGAACATTTAGTCGCGAATGAGAAAGAGATTCAAAGATTTAGAGAGGAATTGATAGAGTTAGGTGTGGAGGAAGTGCGCTTGGAGGAAGCGAGAGCGCACTTTCGTAGCGTCGATTCGCCGTTGATTTGGTACTCGGCGGAGACGCTTGCAAAGTTTCGAAGCGGCGCGTTGACGAGGAGAATGCTGGAGAGAGGCGCAGAGGAGTGCGAGAGTAGCGACGAGGATGAAGATGAGGAAGCGTCGACGACATCAATGGCAAGGTTATTTTGGCAACACTCGACGTACGAGGACGGTTTAAAAGCCTTGACTGATGGGGGTTGCCGACGAGATTACATCGAGCGCCTTCGAGCGTGTTGCGAAAAGATGCGAGAGATTTTCCCTCGAACAAAGTACGACATTTTGGACGAAGAGTACGCGTTTGCAGAAGCCATGGCGTCAAAAAATCCAAAAAATTACCAGGTTTGGAACCACCTTCGACAAATAGCGAGCATTGACGACCGCGAGTTTTGCATGGAAACCTCTCTCTTGGATCAACATAGCTATCGCCGCCGAGCGTTTTTCTTTCAATCAAACGTGCGCTGCGATGGACCATTCGTACATCATTTCAACGACCAAATGCGGTCCGGTGCTGCTATTCGTTCGAAATATTTCGTCGAGAATATCATATTGTTCGGCGACGACGGGAAAAAGAATATTCACGCGTGGACGCACTACGTTTGGATTGCGAAACATATCGATCGCAACGCCTGGTTGGACGTGTTCTATGCGAGCGAAATGTGCGTGATGAAAGATCCTAGGAATAATTCCGCGTGGACGGCGAGGATGAACTACGCAGAGTTTATGATGATGGACGAGAGAGAGAACGCATCGAATATAATCAATGGATGGAACAACTCGGAACATTTGAAATGGTTTGACGAGGACGAGACGGTCGCGAAATCAATTTTCGACGACGGTTCGAGCATAGAAGAGAAAGGCTTTGAGATAATTCAGCGAGAAACGAACAAGAACCACGCGATGAATGATTCTCGAGAAAGATCACTGAACGGGAAAGATTTCAAGAACATATGCACGTGCGCAGGCGCCGATTACAGCGTGTGGTGCACGCCTGGACCTCGTTTGACCCCGGAACAATTTCTCGCTTTCGACGCGGTTAGAGTCATGGAAAACGTTCTTGGATTTGACGTGAGTTTGGAAAGTTACGCAAACCCATCGTTTTCAAACTTTTATAAGAAAGAAAGCTACGCGCCAGACTCAGAAGCGGCCGTGAATTACGTCCTAGGTCTCTTTGCGCTCATGAAAAAAATGTCCGGGCCAACCCTTCCGACTTTCGAGCGCGAGATGAGAGCCGCGTTCCTAAAACAATCCGAGAAGAAAATCAATCAAATGAATGCGCTCACCAAGCGCGATTACGAGGCAAAAATAGCACTCGGCGAAAGCCAAAAAGATTTCCCGAACATTAGAATAGAAAGCGAAGCGCAGTTCGAGCGAGAACTGAACGCATTTAGGCGATTGAAAGTGTGCGCGAATCTGAGCGCGGCGCAAGTCAAAGCCTTTCGCGAACGACTCGAGGGGAAAGACGAGGAGGAACTCAGAACGCTTTCGTCGAATCCGTCCTCGGCGCGAGATTCTGTAGAAGACGGGTTGTCTGCGAACGCGCAAAAGTCGCTCAAACGGTGTCTCGTCGCCGATCCGGTCCGATCGAACTTTTACAAAAACCAGTTTTGGGCGTTAAAAGAAAGAGAGAGGAGCTCGCGGTAGGTTATTTTTTCCGGGTATGATCGTAGAAGAACTTAATTGTCCGGTGATACGAGGAAAGGAAGAGGAAAAAAAGGGAGAACCAACCCAAATAGCGCAAAATTTCCCCTATTGGGTTTAGATTACATATGTATAACTATAAAAACTAAACTTCAAAGCGCAAATCTACACACGAAAACATATTCACAGAACACGCGTACTAATTGACATCACCACCGGCGTTCGTGTTCACTAAATAAATCCCGCCCAACGTGACCGCGGCGCCGACGAGTTGCTGCGCGTCCAACGTTTCGCCGAGAGCGAAATAGCCGCCGACGACGGCGAATACCGGCGTCAAGAACGTTAAACTGGATAATTTTGTCAGGTTTCCAGAACTTGCAAAGTAGAAGAATAAGGAATACGCCAAGGCGCCGCCGAAAACGGAGGCGTAGAGCAAATTGGCGCCGTCCGCGATACCTAAAGCACCGTTGCCGAAGATATTTTCGTACACGTCCGGTTCCGAGACGAGCGAATACATCAACAAAGGAATGCCGCCGAGGAACATGTGCAAACCAGTCGCCATGACCGGATCGACGTATTTCACGACCCATCGAACCATGACGGTTCCGACTGCCATGCTTTGCGCGGCGAGAAGCATCCAAAATTCTCCAGATTCAAACGGGTGCGCCGCGAACGCTTGTAAAGCGTTCGCGCTTTCCCCGTCCCCGCTACTACTAACCAACCCAACTAAAGTCTCGTTCGGAATCTCCAGCAGCGATAAACCAACCACACCTAACGCCAAGCCTCCGATACCAGCCGCACCTAATGTCTCGCCAAACAAAAGCGACGCCAAAATAGCCACCGTCAGCGGCTGAGAATCGATGATGACTGATCCCAACCCGGCGCTCGTCTTTGCCAACCCTTCCGCTAAACACCCCTGAAACATCGCCCCGTCCACCAAAGCGAACAACGAAACCGCCAACCACCCTTTCGCATTCTTCGGCAACTTCCTATTCTTCGACGCGGCCCACAAAATAAGAATCAAACCGGCTGGAATTAACCTCACCGTGGCGACAAACATCGGCGACGTGAGCGGTAAAACCTCCTTCATCGACACCATGCTCGTCCCCC
>Ga0255757_10003583_pt1 | contig 14195 bp, 15 predicted proteins | sample 071ome_27_FD_179957 | JGI IMG/M metagenome (GOLD analysis project Ga0255757, IMG submission 179957) | Coastal salt marsh microbial communities from the Groves Creek Marsh, Skidaway Island, Georgia - 071409AT metaG (version 2) | ecosystem: Environmental > Aquatic > Marine > Intertidal zone >...
TCAAAGAGAGATTGATGTCAGCAAAGGTAAACAGAAGGATAAATATATAGTGATGAGAAAGAGTATCTTAAGTTATATTTTTTCCAACGAACGAGTAATAACAACGGAACTTAGCAAGAACAAAATTAAGTGATGAAAAGTTTTTTCCAATTCCTGTCTGAGAGTGCATCCCAGCAAGCAGCAAGAATGGGTCTTGTTGGTGATGGGCATGGTGGTTGGTATGATAGAATGTCTGGCGAATTCGTTGCTAAGACTGAAAAGGGTAAACTGAAGTTCTATAACAAGCGTCAGAAAGTTGGTGGTAAAGATCCAGAGCAAACTGAAACTGAGAAGAAATATTCAGATCCTAACTTTGTAGATCCTGCATTGGTTCAACAGCAGGACCCAGCAGCACAACAAGTTGCTGCTGAACCAGTTGCTCAACAGGCACCTCCTGAGAATTTCTTGCCAGTAGAAAAAACCAAAGGTACGCTGACTGTTGCTTTTGGTCGTTTCAACCCACCACATCTTGGTCACTTGCAGTTGATGGATACTGCTGCTGCATCAGCAGAGGCAGAAGGTAGTGACTACATGATTGTTCCTTCACGTAGTCAGGATCCTAAAAAGAATCCATTGGATGCTGATACCAAGGTCACTATTATGAGGTCAATGTTCCCTCAGCATAGTGAGCGTATTGCAAATGATGTTAGTACAAGAACTATCTTTGATGTTCTGAAAAAGGCACATAACGATGGATACACAAACGTAAGAATTGTTGGTGGTGCAGATAGAGTTAAAGAGTTCGACAAACTCGCCAATAACTACAATGGAAACCTTTATGCCTTTGATAACATTGAGGTAGTATCTGCTGGTGATAGAGATCCAGACTCTGATGGAGTTGAAGGTCTTTCTGCTTCAAGAATGAGACTTGCCGCATCAGAAGGAGACTTCAAAACATTCCGTTTGGGTATGCCACCAGAAATGAGACCCAAAGATGCAAGAGCAGTATTTGATACTGTAAGGCAAGCAATGGGTATCAATGAAGAGTGGGGTATTTGGGAAATGGCACCCAAGTTTGACCAACAAACTCTTCGTGAGAACTATGTATCTAACACTATCTTTAAGATTGGTCAGTTGGTTGAGAATATGAATACAGGTTTGGTTGGTCGTATTATTCGTAGAGGTGCAAACCATCTCATCTGTGTCACCGAAGATAAGATTATGTTCAAGTCTTGGATCAAAGATGTTAATGAAGCAGTTGTAAATGGAACCACCAAGGGTGGAGTTCCTGCTGATCAGAGACTGGTTGGTACAGATTCTCACCTGAAATATGTTGCATCTATGGTCCCAGGTTCAAGTTGGGGTTTGCAATTCATAAATAAATATAGGAAAAAGTAAGTCCGTAACATCTCCCAATGAGTAAGCATATTGTTGAAGAACTTCCCGCAAGGAAGCACGCTCCTGCCGCAGCACCTGCAGCAAAGGGTGGAAAACCCGCAGCAGCAAAGGATGGAAAGCAAAAGGGTGGCACTGAAGAGAACTCTGAGAAGAGAATCAGACAGGCGGTCTATGATATTCGTTATCGTGCAAGGAGAGAAGAAATTGATTTGAAACAGGCATATTCTCAATATATGTCTAACAGTTCTTTAAGTCCTGCTGAAAGAACCGCAGTTAAGGAAAAACTGTTTGGTAAAGTAGGTGGTGTTAAAGAGCAGTATGAGTTTGAGAGTGTTGAGTGGGCATCGGACTTTGTAGCAAATGCACTGTATAACGTATTCGTTGAGGGTGTTCAGAAGGATGAAACTATTGAACTCGCTTATGAAAAGCAACTTTCAGAAGAGCAAGAGAGAAAGTATAAGGTAAGAGTTTTTGATCCTAAGACTGAAAAGTCATATGTAAGATATGCTACTCGTGAAAAGATCACTCAACTGAGAGCAAGAGGACTCAAAGTTGAGATGACCGAGCATGGTGATCCTTACGAGGGTAAGAAAAGAGAAGTTCCTAATAATAAGTCTGGTCTTGACAAACCTGTACATCCATCCAAGAGAGATGGTGATGTAAACGACGACGGCAAGAAAGATAAGACCGACAAGTACATTTACAATCGTCGTGACGCAATCAATAAAGCGATTGCAAAGAAGAAGGGGATGAATGAAGAACTCCTCATGGATGGCACTACTAGTGTTGAAGGTCAGAATGAAAAGAAAATTGATGTAAAAAAGCCCTCTGACGCTCCAAACACAGTTCAAGTTTTCCCTGAAATCAAGGAGGAAGCAGTCAGCAAGTCTCAGCAAAAGTTCATGGCAATGGTTTGCCAAGTAAAAAAGGGTAAGATGGACGCTCCTTCTCCCGAAGTTGCCAAGGCAGCAAAGGAGATGAGTGAAAAGGATGCTTGCGACTATGCAGAAACCAAGCACAAGGGACTTCCTGAAAAGGTTTCTGAAGAAGCAACTTGCCCTAAGTGCGGTAAGTCTCCATGTGAGTGTGACACTCGTGCAAACAAGACTTATAGAGATCTTTTGAAGGCAAAGTTTAGATCCATGGGTAAGAGTCCTCTTGCTGTTTGTGGCGATGAGGAAAACTTGGAAAAGTCCTATGACGATATGATGACCGCAAGTTTCATCAAACCCAACAAGGAAACTGGAAAACTAGAACCAGTCCATGTCTTCAAAGAAGATGAAGATCGTGATAGAGATGAAGAAAAAGAGCGTGGAGGTATGGGTGCTGGAAAGAGAGCATCTTCTCAAAAAGCATCTAACAAGGAACTGGGTATCAAACCAGGCAAGACATGGGTCCAGAAGCAAATGGAGAAGAGAAAAAAGTAAAAAATAAAAAACAATCTCCTATATAATGATAGGTTATTTGGAAACCATCATGTTAGGATTTTTACTTCCACTCGCAGCAAAGGTAATTCAAGATGCCGTCGCCAAGATTCCAGAAAATGAAGAACTCGGTGAAAAGCTGGTTGAGATCTGTCTTGTTATCTTGGGTAAAGCGGTTAAGCTGACCAAGACCGATATGGATGATCAACTTCTTGAAGTTGTCACTAAGGCAATTAAGTCAAGAGAAGAATGATAACTGGGAGACCCTATGGTCTCCTTTTTTATAAATATCATTATAAAGAATTTTATAAGGTAAGGAAACATGGCTCTTTGGGGCAATAAAGATCTAGTCGGAAATGATGGAACCGTAACCATCACTTTAAGTTCGGGTGCCATTGCTGGTTCTGGAACTACTTTTGCTACCGCTGGTTTCGAAGTAAGTGCTGGTGACGTTATCGTCGTTGGTGCTGGTGCGACTTATGGTCATGCGGTTATTAAGTCAGTTACCAGCAATACCGCAGCATCTGTTGCCACTACTCAGTATCTGATTCCAGATCACGCTGGCAACATTCCTGGCGCATCATACTTTGTAACTCAGATGCCAGTGTCTTCTATTGAAGATGTTGTCTATCAAGCACCTGATGTTAAGAGCGGAAGAACCGCTAGCGTATTCGGTGTAGACACCACTGAGCAATCAGTTGCAAATGCAGCATCTGGTGATGCACGCAAGTATGCACCTGCTCACGCTGGTTGGGTTGGAGTTACAACCTATGTTGACTGCCACGGTAGTTTGAGAGTTAAGACCGAAACTCTGGTTGCAGGAAGTTCTATTAGCGGTGACGCTGACGACGACGCACAATATCCAGATAGCTGATAATATGGTATGAGATTTGATGAATTGAACGAGAGTAATTATTTACTCTTCGCTATAAAATTTTACAACAACCCTCAGGCAGTAACCAGAGATGATTTTGAAGCGGACTTGAAACGTATTCGTTATATCAAACGACTACTCAAACGCTACAAAAATACTGGTGAATTGAAAATTCATCTCATCTTAAACCATCTTATCATCTTGTTTAATGTATTTGATGACGCAACGGTTCCTCTTCTTTTCTATCATTTAGAAGAGGACCTTTGGCCATCTATCAAAAGTTTTTTGGTTTTCTTGAAACGTGTTCCTGAATATCCAAAAACTAAAATAACTGAGATAGATATTGACAATAAGTGTTTAGAAGAATTGCAATCACTCTAATGGACATCGATAAAATTATTGATATCGTAAGAACTCTCAAAGAAGAGGGTGGTCCTACTGTGTCTATGGGTGCAGGTCAGATTGCTGGTAGTGTAGAAGCAGGGGATGACCCTCCTGTAAGAAAGAAGAAGGGTAAAAAATATCTCTATTGTGGGAAGGGTTCAAGAAAGCGTTGGATGGCGTAAAATGTTCTCACAGGGTTCAAAAGTAGCGGTTCTTGAATCGAAGCTTGACATTTATGAGGACCTATCCCGCGAAATGCTTACCAAACTGGAAGCAGCAGTAGAAAAAATATCAGAAGGTAATAATCGTATTGCTCAGATTCTCACAAAGCATGATGAGAGAATAGAGCAAAGTATGAAGACTGATGCTCTCATCATCAAGATGATTGATGAGTTAAAGGCAGAAAGTGAAAAGGACCATAAGGTCATCCATGATAGAATTGATAGAATACAAGTAGAACTAAAAGCACTCTCGAAGTTCCGTTGGCAAGTTGGTGGAGTGCTAGTAGTTGCAGCACTCATCATTGGAGCGGGTAGCAGAATCGCTCCTATTTTCTTGACTACCCCTCAACCCACTGCTATAATAGAGCAGCAGAAATAGCATTCACATAATGGATTTGGTTGACTCCAAGTATATTGGTCTCGTTTCGTCGCGTCTACAAAAATTCAAGAGGGTCAAGACGGATCTCTACAACTTCCGCTGCCCTATCTGTGGGGACTCCCAGAAGAACAAAAACAAGACGAGGGGATATCTGTATCCTGTCAAGAATAACACCAACTTTAAATGCCATAACTGTGGTGCTAGTCTGTCCTTCAATAACTTCCTGAAAGAGTTGGACCCAGTGCTTCATAAGCAATATACGCTGGAGAAATTCAAAGAAGGTCATACTGGAAGAGGGTTTGTTGTTGAAGCACCCAAACTGGAATTTAAGAAACCAGTATTCAAGAAGTCACTAAACTTACCGAAAGCATCTTCAAATCCAGTTGCCAAAGAATACCTAGAGAAACGGAAACTAAACCCAGAAAAGTTTTACTTTGCTGACAAGTTTAAAGAGTGGACTAACTCCCAAAAACAAACATTCGACACCATAGGTAGGGATGAGAGTCGCATTATTATACCAATGTATGATAAAGACAATAATCTCATCGGTTTTCAGGGCAGAAGTCTAGTTCCTAACTCTGTTAAATATATCACTGTGATGCTTGATGAGGAGGCACCGAAAATTTATGGACTTAATACAGTCGATGAGAAACTACCAGTCTATGTGGTCGAAGGACCCTTTGACAGCACTTTCGTCAACAATAGCGTGGCTCTGTGTGGCAGTGACGGTGATGTTCGTTGTCTTGAAGGAAGCAGTGTTGTTTTTGTTTACGATAATGAACCCCGCAATAGAGAAATTGTCAATCGAATTGGCAAGTGTATATCAAGAGGGCAAAGCGTCGTCATCTGGCCAAGTGGAATCGTAGAAAAAGACATCAACGATATGGTCCTTTCTGGACATAACGTTATGGATATGATAAAATCAAATACCTACTCAGGTTTAGAAGCAAAAATTAAGTTTAACAACTGGAAGAAAATATGAGCAACGGAACAAAAGTTATCAAGAGGAATGGAAAGACTGAACCTCTTGATTTGAATAAACTCCACGTTATGGTGGAGGAAGCATGTAAAGATCTTGCGGGGGTCTCTGCATCACAGGTTGAAATGCAGTCTGGTATTCAGTTTTATGATGGTATTACCACTGCGGAGATTCAGGAGATCCTGATTCGTTCTGCTTCTGACCTTATTGACCTGGACCATCCAAACTATCAGTTTGTTGCTGCCCGTCTACTCCTGTTTGCAACTCGCAAGCAGTTGTATGGGCGTATGCATGACATTCCACCTTTGAAGCAGCACGTTGAGCGTTGTGTTGAAAAAGGTGTCTATGATGCAGAAATTCTTGACCTTTATACCGACGAAGAGTTTGATAAACTTCAGTCGTATATTGATCATCACCGTGACTATCTGTTCACTTATGCAGGTCTACGTCAAGTCGTTGACAAGTACCTCGTGCAAGATAGAAGCAGTGGCGCTCTATATGAAACGCCACAGTTTATGTACTTGATGATTGCAGCAACTATCTTCTCTAAATATCCAAAGGAGACACGTCTAGACTACGTAAAGAAATACTATGACGCAATCTCAAAGCACAAAATCAACATTCCCACACCTGTCATGGCGGGAGTGCGAACTCCACTTCGACAATATGCTAGCTGTGTTCTTGTTGATGTCGATGACACCCTCGATAGTATCTTTACTAGCGATATGGCTATTGGCAGATACGTTGCACAAAGGGCGGGAATCGGTATCAACGCAGGTCGAATCCGTGGCATCAACGCTAAAATCAGAGGCGGAGAAGTTCAGCATACGGGCGTTGTACCGTTCCTCAAAAAGTTTGAGTCAACTGTCCGATGCTGTACACAGAATGGCATCAGAGGTGGATCAGCGACAGTACACTTCCCAATTTGGCACCAAGAGATAGAGGACATCATCGTTCTCAAAAACAACAAGGGAACGGAAGATAACCGAGTTCGTAAACTAGACTATTCCATCCAAATTTCTAAGTTGTTCTATGAGCGGTTCATCAAAAACGAAAACATCTCACTCTTCTCACCTCACGCAGTACCAGGTCTGTATGATGCTTTTGGCACTGACGCTTTTGACGAGTTATATGTTCGTTACGAACGAGATCAGTCTGTTCCAAGAAAGACTATCGGAGCTCAGGAACTCTTTCTAAACATCTTGAAAGAAAGAGCGGAAACTGGTAGACTGTATATTATGAACATTGACCACTGCAACTCTCACTCTTCCTTCATGGATAAAGTTGAGATGAGCAACCTGTGTCAAGAGATCACACTTCCCACAAAACCACTTCAGCATATTGATGATACTGATGGTGAGATTGCTCTCTGTATTTTGAGTGCTATCAATGTGGGTAAGATTAGAGACAACGACGATCTCCAACTTCTCTGTGATCTCGCTGTTCGTAGTCTTGATGAGTTGATTGACTTCCAAGGATATCCTGTCAGAGCAGCAGAGATTGCTACTAAGGCACGTCGTTCCCTGGGTATCGGTTATATTGGTCTTGCACACTATCTTGCCAAGCATGGGCATTCTTATGACTCTAAGGACGCTTGGAAGGCAGTACACGGTCTCACTGAGGCATTCCAGTACTATCTCATTCAAGCAACCGTAAACCTTGCAAAAGAGAAGGGTGCTTGTACTTACAGCAACCGAACAAAGTATGGCAACGGAATTCTTCCGATTGATACATACAAGAGTGATGTAGATGAGATTGTGCCGAATGAGCTTCACTACGATTGGGAGGGTCTTAGGGCACAGGTTCTTGAATATGGAGTCAGGAACTCAACACTGTCCGCACAGATGCCATCGGAGAGCAGTTCCGTTGTGTCAAACGCAACCAATGGAATCGAACCACCTCGTGGATACCTGTCCGTTAAGAAGAGTAAGAAAGGACCCCTTAAGCAGATTGTCCCACAATACCAGTCTCTTAAGAACCACTATACGCTTCTTTGGGAAATGGAGTCTAATCGTGGTTATATTAATGTTGTTGCTGTGATGCAAAAGTTCTTTGACCAAGCAATCAGCGGCAACTGGTCATATAATCCGTTAAACTATCCTGACAATGAGGTTCCAGTGTCTGTGATGGCACAAGACCTTTTGACTACATATAAGTACGGTTGGAAGACCAGCTACTATCAAAACACTTATGATTTCAAGACTGATGAGGTTGAAGAAACCAAAGAGTCTCTTGAAAGTTTAATTTCTCAACTAGAAAACGCCGAGGAGGAAGATTGTGAGTCTTGTAAGATTTAAGACAGGGTTAGAGGAGAAACCAATGGTTGAGTCCATGACGGTTTTTAACTCTAACGAGGTTGATACAAAGAAACAACCAATGTTCTTTGGTCAACCTCTGGGGGTTCAAAGATACGATTCTTACAAATATCCAGTATTTGATAAACTCACAACTCAACAACTAGGTTACTTTTGGAGACCTGAGGAGGTCTCCCTCCAAAAGGATCGTAGCGACTACCACATGCTACGTCCAGAACAAAAGCATATCTTTACCAGCAACCTGAAATATCAGGTCATGCTGGACTCCGTTCAGGGTCGTGGTCCTGGTATGGCATTCGCGCCTTACTGCTCCCTCCCTGAGTTGGAGGCTTGCATGAAAGTGTGGGAATTCATGGAAATGATTCACTCACGCTCCTACACTTATATTATCAAAAACGTTTACTCCGATCCTTCGGAGGTTTTTGATACCATCCTCAAAGAGGATCGCATTATGGAGCGTGCAGTGAGTGTTACGCAAGCGTACAACGACTTTATCAACGCCGCACATCGGTATGATAATTCTATGGAGTGGCAGCACGCCTTAGAACAAGTCCCCTACGCACAAGAAGCAAGGTATGAACTCAAGCGCAAACTCTTCAGAGCAGTTGCAAACGTTAATATTCTTGAAGGTATTCGCTTTTACGTGTCCTTTGCTTGCAGTTTTGCATTTGGCGAACTCAAGCTTATGGAAGGAAGTGCAAAGATCATCTCTCTTATCGCAAGAGACGAAAATCAGCACCTAGTCATCACTCAAAACATTATGAACAAGTGGAAAGAGGGTGATGACCCAGAGATGGCACGTATTGCCAAAGAGGAAGAACAATGGGTCTACAAGACCTTTGAGAATGCTGTAAACCAAGAAAAACTTTGGGCAGAGTATCTGTTCAAAGATGGTTCAATGATTGGTTTGAATGACAAACTGTTGCAACAGTATGTTGAATGGATTGCCAACCGTAGAATGAAAGCAATCGGACTCAAACCTCTCTATGACATACCAGCAAAGAATAACCCACTTCCTTGGACAGAGCATTGGATCTCTTCTAAGGGTCTTCAAGTGGCACCCCAAGAAACAGAAGTTGAATCCTACATCGTTGGAGGAATCAAGCAAGACGTTACCAAAGACACCTTCGCAGGTTTCTCACTGTAAAGGAAACTGTAAGTGTAACTGCTTAAAACCAGAAGATGCACTAAAAGCTTACAGAGAAGCGGCAGAGTCTGATTCTTATATGTTTGGAGAATACAACTCTTATGAAGCGTATGGTGACATTCCAGACTGACAGAGAGAGGGTTTAGACCCTCTCTTTTTTTATAAATATCTAAAAAGGTATGCTATAAGCGATGAAGTCGTTTAAAGATTTTGCGAGTAATATTGTCATTGAGCGTGTTACAAAAACAGGTGAAAGGACTGTCAATGTCATAAGTCCTCAGATTCTCCCTATGCAGGGTGGAGAGTCTGGTGTGAGTCAGGCAGCGGTATCCAAAACTAATGCTGAAAAAATTGCACAGAGAGCATTAGATAAGAAAAAGGAAGAAGCTATCAAGAAAGGATATGTAAATCCTACTACCGGTAGGGTACAGGAAAAGGGAGTTATAACCAATAGAATTAGAGCATCTGCTTTGGGGTATGGTGATGCTGGTAAGGATCCAACAAAATATGGAATAAATCCTGGTGAGGTTGCAAGAGAAAAGTCAACTCTTTTCCAGAGAGCAGTTGATCCTTCCAGAAAAGTAAGAAGGGCAGCAAGAAGTGAGATTAGGGCAGGTATTCAAAGTATTGAAAAGAGATATCCGGGAGCAACTAAAAACCCAAACCCAACACCATTCAGAGGTTTTTCTGCTCGCGCTGGATATTCTGGTCCATCTAGGTCAGACCTTGAGACTCTACAAAGACAAGCAAGACCTAGCACAAGTGTAAGTAGTTCCGAAACTATTCGTCAGACTTTAAGAAATACTCCAAGAGGTAAAGCAGCAGACGCAGCATTCTTCAAAGGTTTAGGTACACCAGAAGAAGTAGCAGCAGCCGCACAAGATGCTGCTATTGATATGCAGGCGGATAGAAAGTCTGGAAGAACAACCCCTGGCGGTAGACCAGTTCCTCAGGTTAGGAGATCTAATACAAACGTAGTCCCACCAACTCCACCTGCTCCCACATCAGCAAAAGTTCAACCAAAAACTTCTGGACCAAAAGTCACTACAAATACTAGTGTTCAATCCTGGCAGGGTCCTACAAAGGCAGCACCTGTAAAAACTCCACCTGTTGCAGCAAAAGCAGCAGTAGCAGCATCATCAGCTCCAAAAGATATATCAAAATCAATTGGAAAAGAATTAAGAAAAACTCTTGATGCCAACCGTGCCGCTACAAGAGCTGCAACAAGGAGCGCAACATCTACGGCTCTTAGGGGTCTGTCCGTTGTTGGTGCTGGTCTAGAAGGAAAATATGCTTATGATACTGCAAAAGCAGCAGGAGCAAGTACAAAGAGATCAGTTGGTGCTGGTATTGCGAGAGCAGCTGGTGGACTCCTTGGTGCTGCTGTTGGTGCTGCTGGCGGTTCTATTGGAGGACCTATTGGGTCTATCGCTGGTGGCACTCTTGGTTACACCCAAGGCGCAGACAAAGCAACTAAACTATATAATAGAATAACAGGTGATCCAAACAAAAAGGTAACGACACAAAGTGTTATCAGAAATGTTGGAAATGTATATCGTGAAAAAGTTCCTGCCAACATTAGAGCAAAAGTTCCAGAGGGTGTTAAAAGAACATTTAAGGACTTTATGATGAAAGCTGGAAAACAGTATGGTAATTGGCAAAGATCACAAAGTAGGCAAGAGGCATGAAAACATTCAATCAGTTTTGTACAGAAGCTTATCAGTTAAATGAGAATCCATTAACGGCAATATCAAATACCTGGAATAGAGCATCTAGTGCCGTTAACAGAAGACTGGCTCCTCTTGTACCTAAACCAGTTAGGAATCTAGTGAGGTCTCCTTTGTCAAGACCACTCACTACTGCTCTTGGAGCAACAGATATTGTAGATAGAGCCTCAAAGGGTGATATACCAGGAGCAGCATTAAGTGCTCTAGGTACTGGTTCGTATCTTGTTAGAGGTGGAACTCCTGCTGGTCTTGCTCTCGGGGGTCTTTCATATATGAGAGATCAAGATATTGCAGCAGAAAAAAGAAGAAAAGAGGCAGCACAAGCACAATCCGCATCTCTTCCTCCTGGTGCAAAATGGTATGGAAGACCAGAAGATGATTCTAGACCAAAACCAAATACCTCAGGTCAAGAAGGGTTATTAGCAAAAGGTCGTTATGTCACTAGAAATTATAAAGGGGTTGGAACTCAAAAACCATAAATAAATAAAGGAAAAAAATTAGAAGAAAATGTCTAACTTATCATCAAAAAAAGTGCAAGATATCTATTCTCTTTATGAGGGTATGTATCAAAAAGAAGAAATTTTAACAGAAGAGCAAGTTAACGAACTTATTGCTATTGAGTGGTATAATGCTCTTGTAGAAGAAGGTATTATTGATGGTGAGTTAATCACTGAAAATGCTGCCGCAAACCCAGGTTTTTGGGGTAAACTTGGTAATGCAATTACTAGTGGTGGTCCAAAGATAATGAATGCGCTAAGAAAGGTCACTGGTTTTGGTCTTGGAAAAGATGTTGGTGGAAAAAGAAGAATTGTCACCGCAGGAGCAGGAACTGCTACTGCTATCGATCCACAAAAAGCTGCTCAGCAAGTAGGTGGTGTTGCTCAAGGAACTGCAACTGCCACAAGAGGAGCAGTTACAGGTGCTTTGGACGCTCTTAGTCAAAAACAAAAAGAAAAAGAAGCAGCAGCAAGTGATCCAAGAGCTTATATCGATCCATCTACCGGAACTATTAAGTACAGATAAATTTCATTCTCTTAGTCCAACATGGAAAACGATCTAATTTACATTGATGAATTGAATGAACAGAGTTCTGGTGGTTCTATTGTTTTTGCTCCACAGAATGGTAAACCTGGTTACAGGGTAAAGAAACCTGATGGTACATTAGGTCAATGGATAGAAGTAGATAAGTCTCAGTTAGATTCTCCTGGTCTTAAGGCGGATCTAGACAGGTATATCAAAGCTGGTGGGAAGGTGTATACACCACCTTCTTCTGCTCCTTCTCCGGCACCAGCTCCTTCTCCGGCACCATCTCCTGCTCCGGCACCAGCTCCTGCTCCGGCACCAGCACCTGCTCCGGCACCATCCCCTGCTCCTGCACCAAGTAATGGATCTGCTGGTGGTGGAGGAAATGGTGGCGGTTCTGTCGCAAGACCACCAGCACCACCTCAACAGAGTCCAGTAGCAAAATACATGGCTGCTGCCGCTGCTGCTAGAAAGAGTGGTGACCCTGTTCAAATGGCAAAAGTCAGAGACCAGGGAATGGCAATTTGGCGTGCCAAGTATAAGGACACTCTTGCTAAAAAGGTGGACTTTGAGTCAAGACCTACTGGAAGATCCATTGGTACTGGTCAAAGTCAGATGGAGAAGGATGCTGCTGAGCTCAGAGCAATCAGACCTGCTGGAAAACCAGGACAAGACATGGGGGCAGCAAAACCACTGCAAAAAGTTCAGGCAGTAAGTCAACCTGCTGCTACGTCTTTGGAAACCCAAGTACAGCAACAGGGAGTAAAACCTCTTGACACTTCAAAACTAGAAAGAAGTAGAGTAAGAAGAACAGTACCTAACATGGTTTCTGCATCATACGAACCCTATGACTTAGTTCTCGGATACCTCATTTCCGAAGGACATGCTGATACCGTAGAAGAAGCAAACTACATTATGATGCAGATGGATGCAGAAAACATCCAAAGCATCGTTGAAACACTATCTATCTAGTAACTGCTTTCTTAACTAAAACAGTCCCCTCGACCGCTCTCGTAGTGGTTCCTGCGGGACTGTTTAATAGTACGTCGTAAAAATATTTTCCTGCTTTCAAACCAGAAGTTACTGTTGATAGCATTGATATAGTAACTCTACCAGTTGTTGGGTCATTGCCAAATGATACAGTAAAGTCTGCCGTCTTTAATGACGACTCATATCTTTTCATTTGGGCACAACCATTATAGTTTGTTAAATCCATGGCACTGTTTGTTTGAGAGTCTTCAAAAACAAACGTCTGCTCAAAGTCTGTACCAGTGTAGATAACCAGATTACTAACGTATGTGACTGCCATCGTTTTTTTAAATATTTATGGTAAGTCAACTAGGAATGGAGTAATCCAGTCTTCATTATTGTTAGTTACAGTAGTGATAGTTATATTTTTTGCCGCTAGTTTTGAGACGAGTAAATCGTAAGATGCTTGTATCGTTGCTTGTGTCATGCTTCCAGATGTATCAATAAACAAAGCGATAGATGATCCTTCTGGAAGTGAATCTAGACCACATATAGTATACCAGTCGGAAGCATCTGCAGCAACACCACTATCTCTATTGACTTGAACAGGACCAAAAGTCAATCCATCTGCTTCTGCCCCTGGTGTTTTTGATGTGTCAACAAAGTAGATGGTTGGGGAAGAAGCAACAACTGGTCCACTAGTGGATCCAGTTCTCAAATCAAATCTAACACTCTCCAGTAATGACTCAGTTTCATAATCACGTTTGAGTGATTTTGTGATATACACAACATTATTGGTAGAACTGTTGATACTGATTCCGCCACTGAGTGCTGTTGGATTGTTAAGGTCTCCTTGAGTAACAGTACCAGATAATTCTGTAAGTGTCCAGTAGAGTGTTGATCCAGCAGGAACTCCATTAGTAGTTATTGTAAATGTTACTGATTCTCCCTCATCAACTGTTGTTTTATCTGCAGTTACAGAATATGATGGGGCAACATTAACGATTGATACGACAGAACTTGTAGCAACGATAGTTCCAGACGTTGAGTTAGTTCTAATTTCAATGTAGAAAGATTCACTACTTTCGGTAGGAAAGTCTGCTGCAATAGATCTCGTAAAAGTAGCAATTCCAAGCGTAGTATTGGCAATTCCAACAACGTTGAAACTTCCAGTTAAAGATCCATCAGAGAAGTCTGCGGTATCTACACTAACACCACCAGTAGAATAATAAAGTGTTGCACCAGCACCCACATGATTAGTGTTAACAGTAAAACTAACAGAACTTCCCTCGTCTACTGATGATGCTGATGGAGTTACAGAATATGTTGGAGTGCTTGAAGACTGTAAAAGACCTCCACCAAGACCTTTGATATTT
>Ga0255757_10003589_pt1 | contig 14176 bp, 19 predicted proteins | sample 071ome_27_FD_179957 | JGI IMG/M metagenome (GOLD analysis project Ga0255757, IMG submission 179957) | Coastal salt marsh microbial communities from the Groves Creek Marsh, Skidaway Island, Georgia - 071409AT metaG (version 2) | ecosystem: Environmental > Aquatic > Marine > Intertidal zone >...
GACCGGATGCAGTCAGACGTGCCGCTGATCCCGGAACTCGCAGGCCATCTTGTTGCCGCGGGCGGCAAGCGCCTGCGCCCGCTCCTGACGCTCGCCAGCGCGCGCATGTGCGGATACCAGGGCGACAAGCACATCACGCTGGCCGCCGCCGTCGAGTTCATTCACACGGCCACGCTCCTGCATGACGACGTGGTCGATGAATCCGACCTGCGGCGCGGGCGCGAAACAGCCAACGCCGTCTGGGGCAACCAGGCGAGCGTGCTCGTCGGTGACTATCTGTTCAGCCGCTCCTTCCGCCTGATGGTCGAAAGCGAATCCCTGAAAGTGCTCGACGTGCTGGCCAACGCCAGCGCCGTGATCGCCGAGGGCGAGGTCGCACAGCTCACCACCGCGAACGACACGACGACCAGCGAGGAAGCCTACCTCTACGTTATCCGTTCCAAGACGGCGGCGCTCTTCGCTGCGGCCTGCGAAGTCGGCGGTCTCATCGCCGGACAGGCCGAGACCGTGACGAACGCGCTCGAACAGTACGGCGCAAATCTCGGCATCGCGTTCCAGCTTGTGGACGACTATCTCGACTATGCATCGAGCGCTGAGGCCATGGGCAAGGAGGTCGGCGACGACTTCCGCGACGGCAAGATCACTCTGCCGGTGGTCCTCGCCATGCGCCGTGGCGACGACGAGGAGCGCGGGTTCTGGCGGCGCACGCTGGAAGACGGCGAACAGAATGACGGCGACCTGGATCACGCGGTCGCCCTCCTGCAGAAACACGATGCGCTGTCCGACACCCTGATCCGCGCGCGCAGATATGCAGATACGGCGCGTGCCGCACTGTCCGCCCTGCCCGACAACGACCACCGGGCCGCGCTGGAAGACGTCATCGATTTCTGTGTGGACCGCGCCTACTAGGTGAAACCCGCCTCCTACAGGTAGGGCGAGAACAGCCGCGCGATCCCGTCGCGCAGGCGCACGGGAATCGACCGGCCCCGCATCTCCTCCAGCGTCAGTGCCCGCGACATACGGCGCTCGCGCTCGAACACCCCGTGCATCTCGTTGACCAGGGCCTCGCTGCGGCATTCGACATTCAGTTCGAAGTTGAGCCGCAGGCTCCGCGGGTCCCAGTTCGACGAGCCGACCAGCACCCATTCGTCATCGACGATCATCAGCTTCGCATGGTTGAACGGGCGCGGACCGAACCAGATGCGGCACCCGTCCACCAGCAACTCGTCGAGACGGGCGCGCACCGCCCAGTCCACGAAAAACAGATTGCTGTGCTCGGGGATGATGATATCGATCTCGACACCCCGGATCGCCGCGAGGCGAAGTTCCGCCACGATGATGTCGTCCGGCAGCAGGTAGGGCGTCATCACGCAGATGCGCGTACGGGCCTGGGAGATTGCGGCATGGAGAATCCACCGCATCCGCTCAATGGGTTCGTGCGGACCGGAGGTGATGACGCGCGCATCGACTTCACCCACCGCCTCCGGCACGGGAAACCATCCCGGTCCGTCCAGAAGCTCCCCCGTCGTAAAGGCCCAGTCGTCGGCGAAAGCCTCCATCAGTTGGGAAACGACCGGGCCCGCGAAGCCGAAATGCAGATCGCGCACCGGCCGCCAGGGCGACGTGTCGATCAGGTTCGCCTTAGAAATATTTATACCGCCGGCAAAGCCCGCGCGGCCGTCCACGACCAGAATTTTCCGGTGGTTGCGCAGGTTGAGGTAAGGCATGCGCCATGGCCAGAACGAATGCAGGTAACGGGCATGGTGCACACCGCAGGCCCGCAGCGCGCTTGCCGCCGTCGGGATCGAATACATCTGGCCGGCGCCGTCCAGCAGCACCCGCACCTCGACGCCGCGCTTCTGCGCACGGTCCAGCGCATCGATGAACTGCATGCCCAGGTCGTCCGGCTTGAAGATGTAGGAGACCAGCGCCACCGAAAACTGCGCCGTCTCGATGGCCTCCAGCATCGCTGGAAAGGCCTCGTCGCCGTTGCGCAATACCCTCACCGCATTGCCGCGCACGCCCGGCACCGTTGTCAGGGCATCGATCAGCTTGCGGCGCAGACGGTCGGGCGATCCGGACTCCAGCGAATCGGCGGAGGCTTCCAGTTCATCGCGCGCGCTGGATACCGTGGTCCAGTCACGTGGAATGGACGAGCGGGGGCGCGTGCGCATGGCCCGGCGGCGGATCCGGTTGATCCCGAACAGCAGATAGGCAATCGCACCCAGGACTGGCGCCAGCAGGATCAGGCCGACCCAGGCGATGGCGGCGCCTTCGTCCCGCTTCATCAGGATGACCGAGATCACCAGCACCACGCTCACCGCACCGACAAGCAGTGTGGTGGCCAGGGGCCAGTAGGTGTTAAACAGGTCGATCATAGGCATCAGGGGCGTGTTTGGTTGAATTTCGTGGTGTTTAGCCCGGTCCGCAACCTGCGGGCCCGCCCCACGCCGCGCAAGCCCAAACACATAGGCCGGAAACACAAAACGCCCATCCGGGCACCGGCGGACCGGCCCCGGATGGGCGCATATCTATTTGGCAAATTCCGGGCAGGCCGGTCGTGTCATAGATTCGCGCCATGCGCTTGCGGCCCGGCGTCGCCGGGCCTGAGAAATCGCGCCGGCCGAGCAGGTTGTCGGCTATCTCCTGCCACACCGACTGGAAGGTCTGGCGGCGCGCGGCCACATCCTCCCACTGGCGCAGCAAATCCTCCGCATTCCCGGAAACCGTATCGGCCATGGGCGTCATCCTTCAGAATGGAAAGGGTGTCGAACCGCGCGTGCGCGGTGCTAATCAGGAAGCGTGATGAAGCTTCTGAACAATCTTCTCACCAGCCTGATTGTGGGGACCGGGATCGCCCTCGCGCTCCTGGCCGCGTTCGAGCTGGCTTTGAAAGTCGTCCCGGCGGGTCAGGGATACTTCCTGTCCGAAGGCGGGGAGGTGCAGCGCGCGATCCGGCTGCCCCTGTTTCCGCCCCATACGCAATACGTTTCGCGCCCGCCGCGCGAATATCTGGAGGCCCGCACCGAAGGTCTGGAGGCGCGCGACTATGTCGTCGAGACCGATGCCGACGGTTTCATCAAGCCGGGCCGGATTCACAAGAACCCGGACCTCACCATCGCCTTTCTGGGCGGCTCGACGACCGAGAACTTCCTGGTTCCCGCCGAGGCGCGATTAGAAAGGAACTTCAAGAATCTATGGAACGGGCACTCAAGGTCCAGCGCTAGGCAGCCCCGAAACATAAGACCCAGTGAAGCGCATCGCTGTTGCACTGGATAAATCGGCGCTTGTTACAGATTTATCGAGCACGTCGTCACCAAATTGAACTATCTGAAGATAGTCTACTTGATCTGGCAACGTCAGAGTCGCGAAGAGGTATCCGTTCGCGGTATCGAGATTGACGTTTTTGAAACGGGCGAAACTGAAAGCTGACGAATTATGACTGCCGGGGGAGCCGACGTAAGGTAATCCCGAGATGTATATTGAGCCTGACGTGGAGGGATCAAACGATGAAAGTGCGATGATCCCCGTTGCCCACACCAGATGTCCGGCTTTCAAGTACACACCACCTTGATTGGCGTAACCGTGGCTTCCCGCCACCGTCGAACCTTCAAGCACAGGCGTCCAGGTGCCTGTTTCATAGTCCGCCGCACCGGCAATGGTGCGGCTCACCGCTTTCAGCCCCATCTCAGTTACCTTCCCCGGCGGTGAAATAGAGATCGGCCGTGTCGGTATTGGTGATACCGGTCACATGCGTTGCCGCAGGCGGACGCGTCAAAATCATGAGCACGCCGGGCGGCACCGGAATGTCCGGCGTACTTGTTCCTGCTGTCGCGGCCACACTGGCGTCCCCGAACGCCACGAAGGCCAGCGCGGCACTGTCGTTATAGACAAGGATTTGCGCACCCGCCCCGCGCGCGGGCAGCGGCACACGGTCGCCGGATGAAGGCGTCGCCTGCAGATAGACTCCAGGCGCGGAGATCTTGATCGGTGTACTCATCGGTTCATGCTCCCAGCAGGGTTTTCTTGTTCACAGGTCCGTCGGCCGACAACCCCCGGCCACCGGTCAGAATGGTCGCGGCCCGCCCCTTGGCGTTGCGCGCGGCGATCTGGGCGCGCTTGCGGGCCGCCTCGATCTCCGGGTCCGCCGGATCGGGCGGCGGGGGCGGCAGCGGCAAGGGGGGCGGAGTCGGTTTCGAGAAAATGGCGCTCATGCCCGGTACTCCTTTCACAGGTCGGGGGACGGCAATCACCGCGCGGCGAATGCCGGGCAATGTGGAAAGGCCGCATACTTCGCAATGGCCCAAACTTGGCTGTGGCGCTCCGGCCGCGCGAATGTTTGGATGCGCGCGGAGGAACACGGCATGCCCACCGCGACAACCATCGCCGCAAAAATCACGGCCCTGCTTCAGCAGGTCTTCTATCCGCGCACGGACAGTGCCGATGCGGCCGCCCGCGCCATGCGCAACGGCGCAGTCGCCGGATGGATCATGGTCGCGGTGCATTTCGTGCTGGGTGCCGTCCTGATTATCCTGATCATCCCGGAGCAGGACACGGTCAGCGGCGATTCACTCATCCCCGCCACCATCCAGCTCTTCGTCGCCTTCGCCTATGGTGCACTGGCCACCTATGCCTGGCGCGCCTCGCGCGGCGCCATTGTCACGATGTTAATTCTGCTGGTGCTAGACACGCTGTTGGTCATAGCCCGCGTGCGCGGCCTTGATCCGCAGTTCGCGGTGCACCTCATCGCGCTCATCCTCGCCCTGGGCGGTGCGCGTGGCGCGTTCGCGCACGCGGCCTATCAACGAAACACAGGCGACTGACCATGATCCCCGTTTCCCTTAGACCGCTCGCGCTTGCGATGATCATGCTTCTCGCCACGCTGACAACCGCCTGGGCACAGTCCAACGTGGCGGACGAGCGCGCCTTCCGCCGTGGCGCCGACGACTACGCGGCGGGAGATTTCGCCGGTGCTCTCGATGAGTGGCGTGCGCTCGCCCTCAAGGGTCATGTGAGATCGATGAACAACGTCGCCATCATGTATGCCCAGGGCAAGGGCACGGCGGCGAACCCGGAACTCGCCTTCGTCTGGTACCGGCGCGCCTCCGATGCCGGAAATCCGCTGGCCATGCTGAACCTCGGCATTTCCTACGAGCAGGGGCGCGGCGTGGATGCCGACGACAGAGAGGCGGCCCGCTGGTACCTCAGGGCCGCGCGCAATCAGCTGACCGAGGGCATGAACGCGCTCGCCTGGCTGCTGGCCACCTCGCCTGATCCGGAGGTCCGTGACGGGGCCGAGGCGGTCCGATGGGCGCGGACCGCCGTGGAACGCGAACCGAATGCCGCGCGCCTGGACACCCTGGCCGCCGCCCATGCCGAGGCCGGTGAGTTCGAGGATGCAATCGCAGCCATCGATCAGGCTATCGACCTGCTGAAGCGGGACGCCGAAGTTCCGGAAGACATCTCCGGCGAGGACGAGATTCTGGAATTTCTGCGGCAGGAGGGCCACGCCGAAGAACTGGACACTCTGCTCGAACGTCAGGCGCAGTTCCGCAACGGCCAGGCGATCCGCGACTAGAACGCGCCGACAACAACACCCCGACGCTCCGCCTCCTCCGGGCTCCTTGGTGAGGTCCGGCGGGCGCGATAGGATAGCCCATAAACGCCATGCAGGAGGCGAACGACCATGAGCGACGACATCAAACCCCACGCAAAGCTGACCGAGGCGGGCGCGCGCAAGATCGTCCGCGCCGCCGCGGCCAAGGCGGCCGAGATCGGCCAGCCCCAGTGCATCGCCGTCGTCGATGACGGCGGTCACCTCATCGTCTTTATGCGCATGGACGGCGCCTTCGCGCTGTCCAACGACACCGCCATCGCCAAGGCCGTGACCGCCGCCATTTACCGTGGGCCCACCGGCGAAATCGCCGAGGGCGTGGATATCCGCCTGGCCATCGCGACCCAGGGCAAGCGCATCAACCTCCCGGGCGGACTGCCCATCATCGTGAACGGCCAGTGCATCGGCGGTGTGGGCGTCGGATCCGGCACGGGCGAACAGGATCGCATCTGCGCCAACGCCGGCCTGGCCGCGCTGGACGGAGCACAGACATTCTAGCGGCAGGCCCCGTCGTGGCACCCATGCGCGCCATTTTGCTCGCCCTGCTGGTTTGCGGCCTGTTCACTGTCAACAACCCGACGAAACTGGCGGCACAGGTCGTCCAGCCAACCCCGACCACGCCGGAACAGGAAGCGGAGTTCCGCCGCGCCTACTACGCCTATCAGTCCGGCGCGTTCCTGACCGCCATCGAAATCTGGACGAACCTTGCCGAGCAGGGGCACATCAAGTCGATGAACAATCTGGGCACCATGTACGCCCAGGGAAAGGCCGTCAGCCGGAACTACCCCCTCGCCCGCCTCTGGTACCGCCGTTCGGCGGCCCGGGGCGATGCGCGTGCCATGTACAACATGGGGCTTCTGTATGAGTTCGGGCGCGGAAAGCCGATCTCCGACACCGCCTACGCCCATCTGCGTGCCTATGACGAACGCAGATCGGACGGCGGCCTCTAGGCAAGGCGCGATGCCCGCGCCCGCGCGGCCCCGGCAGCCGTTCGCGAATGCGCGCCACGCTCATAAGCCTCGGCCAGTGCATCAAGCCCCCGCAGCAGCGCGGCCCGCTCCAGCGCGTCCGCCCAGCCCAGCGGGCCGCTCTTCAGCCGCCAGTACCAGCCCGGCAGACGGTGTTCCACCGACACCTGCCGGGTCTCCGACCAGGACAGGCGGCCCGCATTGCGAAGCGCGTTGTCGCCCCGCGCGAACACGTCACGCGCGCGCATGTCCGTTTCCGGATACAGGCTGGCGTCGCCCGCGCGGCAGCCCGTGAGCCCGACCGCATAGCACTCATAGATCGACGTGTAGGGCGTCGGCTTGCCGAAGGCCCGCCAGCGCATCACTGCGTAGATCCAGCCCGCATCCATCTGGTCGCGGCTGATGTGGCCGGCCATCTGCAGGATCCCCAGCGGGTCGGCGGCGCGCGGGTCGCGCGCCCCGTCGGCCCCCACCAGCAGGGCGCGCTTGGCCATGAGTTCGGGTGTGCCGCGATCGGCCGGCTGACGGCCGGCGCGCGTGCGTTGCCGCCGGCGCGCATCGACGCTCCGCTTGCGTCCCGGGCGAGCCATCGCCCTACTCCGCCGCGATCAGATAGGACGGCGCAATCGCCTCCCGCAGGATCGGCGGCGCGGAGGTGCGGTCTTCATAGGACCGGCCTGCATACAGCCGCGCGATCTGGAACCGGTTCATCGTTGCGCCAGGCTGGCGCTCGCGCACCCGCGCGCGTTTCTTGCGCGGCAGGGCCACCACCCCGAACTTCATCCGCTGTCCGTAGATGCTCGCCCGGCTCAGTCCCAGCACCCGCGCGATCTCCAGGTCGGTACCCACATGGCTCTGCCATGCTTCCATCTCCCCGGCCGAACGCGGCGGCCACTGCAGGTCCGCGCGATCCCGTTCGTCTCTCTGGCAATGCTTGCTCGACACGTTCCACTCCTGAAGTTCATAATAGAACATAACATGAACATTTTGACCAGACCCCACCGGCGCGGCGGAAAATCCGATGGGCAAATCGTGCGTTTATCACATTGCGTATGCAACTTAAAAATTGCTATTTTCGCAATTCTCTAGAATCGCTTCCGGAATCACGATGACCGAAGCCGGCATGCAGGACGCATCAATCAACGACGAACAGATCGCCTGGATCCGCGACGGGCTCACCATGCCCGGCAAGACCCAGCGCGGGCTGGCCAATGCGCTTGGCCTCGACCCGTCCGCCATCAGCCGCCTGCTCGCCGGCGAGCGTCAGTTGCGCGCCGCCGAGATTCCCGTCATCGCCGCCTATCTGGACAGCGCGCGCCCGGCCAGTTTTGTCCCGCCGGCGCCCGCACCGGCAGGCAGCAGGCCGCGCCGCCCTTCCCCCTTCACCCCCTGGGCCGGCCTGCGCGACCTGCCCGTCATGGGCACCGTCGTCGCCGGGTCCGACGGCATGTTCCAGATGAACGGCCAGGTCCACGACTATGTCGAACGGCCGCCCGCCCTGCAGGGCGTGGCCGATGCCTACGCCGTCTATGTCGCCGAGACCTCGATGGTGCCCCGCTATTTCCCCGGCGAGACCCTGCACGTCCATCCGGGCCGTGCGGTCACGCGCGGCGAAGACACCTTCGTCGTGGTCCAGCTCAAGCCCGAGGCGGAGGGCGAAGCGCCGCGCGCCCTGGTCAAGCGCTTCAGGAGCCGAACCGCCGACACGCTGGTCCTTGAACAGTTCAACCCGCCCTGCGACCTCACCTTCCCGCTGGATCAGGTCGAAAGCGTCCACCTCATCATTTGGGCCGGTCGAGGGTAGTCGGGCGGCTGCGCGCGGCACAGTTGCGCACCTGCGCTGCCTATACCACCATGCCCCTGACCGGACGCGAACAGACCGGCGCACACAGGGGACACGCGCGATGAGGAATTCACCCGACGGCGGCGACGCCATCCTTCAGGCTTTCCGCAGCCTCAACATCGACTACGTCATGTCGTCGCCCGGCTCCGAATGGGGGCCCGTCTGGGAAGCCATGGCGCACCAGCAGCTCTCCAACGAGCCCGGACCCGTCTATCTCACCTGTGCGCATGAGACCCTCGCGGTCGATCTGGCCATGGGCTACACGCAGATCACCGGGCGTATGCAGGCCGTGATGCTGCACACCGGTGTCGGCCTGCTCCAGGGCTCGATGGGTATCGAGGGCGCGCTGCGCGGCGCGATCCCCATGGTGATCCTGTCCGGCGAGGCGCTCAGTTTCGGTGACGATCCGGAGCTGGACCCCGGCTTCCAGTGGCAGGGCATCCTCAATCAGGTCGGCGGCCCGTCCCGCCTGGTCGAACCGCTGGTCAAATGGTCAAACCAGGCCGGCAGCATTTCCACGCTTCACCAGCAGGTCGTCTCGGCGGGCGAGCTGGCCCAGCGCACGCCGCGCGCGCCGGTCTATATGTCGGTGCCGATCGAGGTGATGAAGCAGCCCTGGTCCGCGCCGGAGTCGCTCCGCACCGCGCCCGACGCCCCCGTCGTCACCGCCACCCCCGGTGACATCGCAGCCTTCGCGCAACGCCTGTCGGAGGCCGCCTGCCCGGTCATCATCGCCGAGGAAGCCGGCCGCACCGCCGAGGGCTTCCACGCGCTGGTCGAACTGGCGGAGAAGCTCGCCATCCCCGTGGTCGAGGGCCGCTTCGCGCCCTATTCGAATTTCCCGCGCGACCATGCGCTGTTCCTGGGCGCCGGACGGCCCGATGTGATCGACGAGGCGGATCTCGTCGTCACCATCGCCTGCCGCCAGCCCTGGTATCCGCTGAAGGACGTGCCCAAGCGCGCCCATGTGCTCGCCATCGACGACACGCCCTTCCGCGACCATGTCGTCTATCAGCCCTCCACCGCCGAGCAGTTCCTCGAAGGCGATGTGGCGGCCAATCTCGCGCTGCTCGCCGCCGCCGTGACCGCGCCGGACGGCGCCACCCTCGCCGCCCGCCGCGCACGCTGGGAGGAAGCCGCGAAGGCCCGCGACGAGGCCAATGCCGCCGCCATCGCCAAGGACCGCGAGGCCGACACGATCTCGCCCTCGCTCCTGTTCGCGATGCTCAACGAGGCCGCACCCGACGATGCCGTCTATGTGGACGAGACCATCACCCACCGCCCCTTCCTGATGCGGCACCTGCAGCCGCGGGGGCCGCTCAGCTACTTCCGCGTCCATGGTGGCCTCGGTCAGGCCATGGGCGTCGCGCTGGGCGTGAAACTCGGCGCGGGCGAGCGCATGGTCATCTCGACCATGGGTGACGGCACGTTCATGTACAACCCCGCCGTCCAGGCCTTGGCCTTCGCCCGGAAGCACGGCCTCGCCACGCTTACCGTCGTATCCAACAACCATGGCTACAACGCCATGCGGAAGGACCAGATGGGCTACTACCCCGATGGCGTCGCGGCGAAGTCCGGCCTGTATCTGGGCCACCCGATCACGGAGTTCGACTACGCCGAACTGGCCGCGCCCTTCGGCGCCTATGGCGCGAAAGCCGAGACCCCGGCGGAACTGGAAAAGGTCCTGGCCGAAGCCGTCGCGGCCGTGAAGGGCGGGCGCTCGGCGCTGCTGAACGTGTCACTCAACGCCTAACGAAACACGCGCGCCCTCCAGGGCGATCTCCGGATCTTCCCCGAACGGCCGCGCCAGGACGGCGATCACCTCTTCCGCCGCAAACACGCGGTAGCGGCTCTGGCCTGTCCGCTCGCGAACAATGCCGCTGTCCGCAAGGGCATGCAGAGCAGTGGATGCCGCCTGAAATGAGACCCCAAGTTCGCGCGAAAGCAGGTTCGCCGTCACAATCGGCATGGAGTCGATAAGGTCGAGCGCCCGGGCCGCGGTGGACCCCTTGCGGAACCGGCTCCGGGATCTCCAGACGTCCGGCAGCGCGCCGATCACGGATTTGGTCAGCGCCTCTTCCTCGCTCGACGCGACAATCGCGTCACAGACGAACGCCACGATGCGTCCGTAGGACAGCTGTTTCTGGGCTTCCTGGAGGGCGCTGCTGTATTCCGCCCGGTTCCGCTCGACATAGCCGGAAAGAAACAGAGGCAGACGTCCTGCCGCAACGATCTGCAGCGGCCAGATCATCCGTCCGGCGCGCCCGTTGCCGTCACTGAACGGATGCACCGCCTCGAAATGCGCATGCCCTATGGCCATACGCATCGGCAGGCTGAACCCCATCCCTGCATCGCCCATCCCGACGACGGCCTCATCGGCCAGCCAGCCCATGACGGCACCGAAACTGCGCGCGACGTGGTCCGGCGGCGCCGGGTTGTAGAGCGAATCTTCCCTGCGGCCGCCTCCCCCGATCTGCACCACATCCCCGGGCAGGCCCGGTGTGCGCACCTGCCCTGCAACACCCCCGAAACCCGGGTCCCGGGCCATCACCCGGCGATGGAGTTCGCAGACAAGCTCCGGGGTCAGTGCGGAAATGCCGGATCGGCCGATTTCCCGGAACCCGTACTCAAGGGCGGCGGCATATCCGCGAACGGAGGCATGGGCCGATCGCTCGCCGGCGGAATCCGCCTCGTCTTCTCCGGCAGGAGCCAGCGCGTGATCGACGGTTGACCACGTGCCTTCCATGCGCGACGACGACACGGCTTCACGCCGGGCGAACAGATACGCAGCCAGCCTGTCCAGACGGTTCGCTTCGGACAGCATCGGTCGTCGCAGGATGGCGCTGTTGGCCTGTCCCAGAACACCGGGCGACAACCCGCTCGCCAGCCCCGCGGGCAGGGTCGCGGGCGGATTCGGGGGAACGACGAACCAGATATTTTCGTACCCGGCATTCGGCACATGTGCCACGCCATACCCGCGTTCCGGGGTATAGGGCTGCTGCAACCGGCCGGTCAGTTCCTCTCGGCGCATGGATAACCTTGAATTAAAAATACTTTATTCAAGTTTAATATTATATTCTTGAATTAACAAATTCTAATTCAAGCTTATCAACGCACACAAACGACCGGCAGTTGGGCTTTGACCCTGTCGCGACCTTCGCAATAGGGTCCGGCCCATGCCGATGCGCTCGTCCGAACCCGATTGTGTCGAGAACGCGTTTCAGTACCGCGCCGTCCGCGCACGGATCGCGGCGCTCGACCGGCATCTGAAGGCCATCGCCGACCTGCAAGACCTGGCCCGCGATCACCGCACGACGCTCACCATCGAGGATGACGACCTGCGCGATCTCGCCCCGCTGGAGGATGCGGCCAGCGATATCACGTGGACCCGCGACGGCCTCCTCCGCGCCGCCGGCGCATGGGAAGACCGCGCGGCATACGGCACCCCCCACGCCGAACTGGCGCCGGTGGTCTCGGTCTCTGGAATGAAAGGATAGGCCTGGTCGGGAAGAGAGGATTCGAACCTCCGGCCCCTACGTCCCGAACCTTAAGCGTGTCTGACAAAAGATCGTCTTACCCTGAAGAAAACTGTTTATTTTCAGTTTTCTACCGAGGGTGAAGAGATAAGGAAAACTCCTAGGCCTCGTCTTGTTCCACTCCTGTGCCACAGGAGATGGAATTGGCATCAATTACGAAAAGAAATGGTCGTTACACCGCCCGAGTAAGACGTCGGGGTACACCTCTTCGGACTAAGACCTTTGATCGCGCCGGTGATGCCCGACGATGGGCGTCCGAGGTGGAACGCCAGATTGATCTCGGCCATCTGATCACCAATGACTGCACAGTCGGTGACCTTCTCAGCAGGTATGGCCAAGAAATCACACCGACCAAGCGATCCGCTTATGTCGAGACCTATGTTGTCGAGCGGCTTCGTCGCTCATGGCTATCCAGTATTTGGCTGTCAAAGCTGACCTCGGGTCATCTCGCACAGTATCGAGACGAAAGACTTCGGCAGGTTGGTGCATCCGCCTGTAATCGAGACCTCTCGATCATCAGCCACGCCATCCGCATTGCGATGTCGGAGTGGGGCTTTAACCTTCCCGGTAATCCAGCAGCCAACCTCCGAAAACCGACACAGCCAAAGGGTCGAACCCGACGGCTGGAGGAAGGCGAAGAAGGGCGGCTGATGATGTCGTGTCAGGCATCATCGAACCCCTATCTTCAGCCGTTGGTTATCCTCGCAATCGAAACAGCTATGCGTAGAGGTGAGCTGCTCGGTCTTCGCTGGGAGCATATCCAGCTCGACAAAAGCTACGTCCATCTGCCGATAACCAAGAATGGTGACAGCAGGGATGTCCCGCTCTCGCCAAAGGCGCGACAAACCATCGAGGCGATACCAAGAAGCCTGAGTGGTGTCGTCATACCGGTCCACCCCGAGGCACTAAAGGGCCTTTGGAACAGAGCAACCCGCAGGGCCGACATCACAGACCTTCGGTTCCATGACCTCAGACATGAAGCGACAACACGGTTCTTCGAGAAAGGACTAGGCGTAATGGAGGTGGCAGCGATCACCGGTCACAAAGACCTCAGAATGCTGCAGCGGTACGTCCAGCTGCGACCCGAGGACCTTGCTCGTAAGCTTGGTTAGTTCGATGACGACCTAATGGGAGGCCCTGTTCAAACTGTCAGCAGGAAAACTACTCGACTGCTGATCCCTCTCGCTGGATCGCTAACCATACCTTCGTATTACGGCCGACTTTAACGGGGACAACGCGCCAATGCATGATGAACGGGGTCCCGTTCTTCTTGTAGTTGATCGCTCGGCCCTCGAATGGCTTTCCATCTGTCAGCGCCTTACGGAGACGATCCAGTACCTTTTTGTCAGTGGCTGTACCTTGCAGGATACGAGGGGTTTTCCCGATCACTTCCTTCGCTGAATAACCGGTCAGAGCCTTAAAGCCCTTGTTGGCATACAGGATTTTTCCAGCTTTGGTTGAATCTGTGATCAGGATTGAATCAAAGCTGTTATCCAGCAGCGCCTTGAGCGTCGTAAGGCACAGATCGCCCCCAGCAAGTGCTTCCGTCAGTGAATCGGCCATCGTTTCTCTCCTCTATTGGCGACCAACCTAACACATCAGGAGAAGACCTCGAGAGGACTCCTCCTTCAAAATTAGGTTCGGTCACGTTCACGAGGTAGGGTTAGATCGGCAGACGTGAACAATGCAGAGAGGACATCATGAAAGCACTACTTCTAGGGAAATATGCTCCACATGCGCTGAAGGGGCTGATTGGTGGCTCCGATCGTGAGGCTGCAATCAAAAAACTGATGGATGCAGTTGGTGGCAAGGCTGACTACATCGCCTTTGTCCGAGGAAAGTACGACGTCGTTGTCCGCGTAGAGGTCAAAGACCATGAAACGGCGATGGGTCTTGTTCTCGCAATTAAGGCAAGTGGTGCTTTTGAGGAAGCTGACTACCTCGAAGAAATAGACATGCCGAGCGTCGTCGGCGCAGCTCAAACAGCTGCGAGTGCCTACACCGCCGCTGGTTAATAGTTTCTCAGTTCGCTAATTCAGGCTCCCGCGAGGCATCGTCTCCGGGGGCCTTTTCTTTTGGCCAGTGCCAATCACATCAAGATAGTGGGCGATCTGCCGATCGATTTCGTCAGGGTCAAGGTTACGAAACTCCACTCGTCGAGTAGGTTCTAGGTTCTGCAGACGCCCCAGAGTTGCCAATGTGTTGTGAGCAACAG
>Ga0255757_10003605_pt1 | contig 14132 bp, 10 predicted proteins | sample 071ome_27_FD_179957 | JGI IMG/M metagenome (GOLD analysis project Ga0255757, IMG submission 179957) | Coastal salt marsh microbial communities from the Groves Creek Marsh, Skidaway Island, Georgia - 071409AT metaG (version 2) | ecosystem: Environmental > Aquatic > Marine > Intertidal zone >...
TCTCTCTCTCTTTCTCGTATGTTGTTCGATGACGAAGACGCCGCTCTGCGTGCTTTATTAGAATCCGTCCGGTTTCTCCCAGGTGGATGTTCCCGTCGCCGCGGAATAATAATATATCCGCCCGGAACCGTCGTCCAACTCTTGCCAGTCTCCAATTTTTCGCAAAGGAATCGGTTGCGCCTGTTGTTGTTGCTGTTGTTGTTGTTGATAGTACTGTTGTTGCTGCGCAATCATCGCTTGTTGCATGGCGTATTGTTGTTGCTGGTACAATTGTTGCTGCTGCTGCGACTGGCCTCCTCCTAACCCGCCGCCCATCATCATCATTCCACCACCCATCATTTGTTGTCGAGCGAGTTCGTTGAATTGAGCCACGGAGCCTCCATTGATTATTTCCACGACGACTTGTTGACACACGTTTACGTATTGCGGATCGCCAGAAATAATCACCAAACACGGCGTACACGTCTGGTCGATTTGCGCTCGAGCGCCGGTGGCTAACTGAATGCCTTTAATCGTTTCTCCGCCTCGACCGATAACTCTACCGACGCACTCTTTTGGACACTCGACGTTTACTACAATCGCTCCAGGTTGAGCGGCTTGGACCGCAGAGACTGTCCCGTGCGGTCCATTCATGATATCCTCGCACATTTTCGATACTTTTTCAATTTGCGACTTTGTCCCGGTGATGACAATTTTCCTCGGTTCTCCATCCGCCATGGACATTTGGTCGATGACAACTTTCGCGCCCGTCTGCGACGCTAACCCTTTTATAGTTTCCCCACCTTTACCAATGACTTTACCAACTAACGATTGCGGGCAGTCTAACTTCACCGTTCGAGTTTCTTCGTAAATGTTATCGGAAGGCCCGGTCCCGAACCGATTGGAAGACGCGTTTTGTGCTTCGCCCGGAGGCACGAACGTTTGCTGAGACGCGTCGAATTTACGAAATTCCACCTTCAAAGGCGCCACGTTCGCTCCAGCCGCAGACCCTCCTACTCCTGCTGCCGATGCAGCTGCTGCACCACCACCCCCTGCGTCTCCTCCACCGCCCGCTCCGGTGCGCATCGCCATCGCCGCCAACTCCGCCGCTTTCGCCTGCGCCTGCGCCACCATCGCGTTCACCGACGCTTGGTCTGGAACACCCCCGATACCGCCAGAAGCAGCAGCTGAAGGTGGCGGCGGTACATTCGCCGTCTGTCTTCCTTCTGCCCCGGCGGAAGAAGAAGAAGGAGGAGGCGCTTCGTCGTCGTTATCGTTTCTCTTCGTCGTCGCCGCCGGCGCCTCCTCCTCCTCTTTATTGGAAGCGTCAGAAGCCTCCAACGTCGGTCTCTTCTTCATCACGAAACCACTAACACCACCACCGCCTCCGCCGCCGCCGCCTCCAGTCGCCGCCGCGGCGACGGCCGCGTAATCTACTTTCGCGCGTCGTCGTCCGTTTCCTCCTCCTCTCGCGGTGAGTAACGGATCCTCTTCTTCGTCTTCTTCTTCGTGTTCTTCGTCGTCTTCGCCGCCAGTGGTGGTTGTTTTCTTCGCTTTCTTGTTGTTGTTGTTCTCTTCTTCTTCTTCTTCCGCGCTCTCTCTTTTCTTATCGTTTGGAGTCGTTTTACGCTCGTCTTCTTCTTCGTCGGGAATCGGACTCTTCGATTGGCTCCTCCGAGTCGACGAAGACCGTCTTCCCCTCGTCGTTCGTTCTTCTTCTTCTTCCAACATGTGCGTCTCTTTCTTCTGACGAGAAGAATCGTTTTGTTGCGTCTCTCTCTCTCTCTCTCTCTCTCTCTCTTTTTGTGGTGGCGGCGATTTTGGTTTGAAAATCAAAAGCGCGCTGCTGCTCTTTAAATGAAGCTCTAGCGTATATATATATCGCGAGAAGAGGGAAACGCGCGCGCGCGTTCGAGATCCAAATTGCACTCTTGTTTAGGGTTTTAGATTCGTGTTCATGTTTTTCCTCTTTTAACGAACAAAAGCGCGCGCGATAAAATCGACGACGACGACGCATGGTGGTGGTGAAAGGAAGAGGAGGCTCTCGCAAGAGAGACCTCTTCGTCCTGTTCCTCTTCCTCTTCGCGCTGCTCCGCGTCGTCGAAGAGACGCCAGCCTCGAGAGGCGTTTCCTTCGTTTTGCGGTGGGAGATTTCCAACTCCCGAAGCGCCGACGATGAAGAGAGACACAGACGACGTTTGACTCCTCCGATCGTCTTCTTCGACCTGAACGGCGACGGGTCGCAAGAAACGCTCATCGCGCATTTTGGAGGGAAGGTTGGGATTTACGACGGGAGCTCTCGGAGTAGTCGTTTGGAGACGACGACGACGAAAAAAGCGACAACTGGGGAGAAGATGAAGAAGAAGAAGAAGAAGCAAAAAGAGGCAAAAGAGGAGGAGAACGGCGGGACGAAGAACTTGAGACTGCTGAAAATGGTCGACGTGCACGGAGACGACTCGTCGTCGTCGTCGTCGAAGATGAAGAAAAGGAGAACGAGAGACGAGCGCGGGAAAAGCGTCATCGCGATGGCGGCTGGGAGACCGGCGGCGAGACGAGCGACGAGGACGACGACGACGACGTCGAAGCGGCGGCGGGAGGAGGAGGACGAAGAAGAGGAGAATAGGAAGAGTAGCGGGACGAATAGCGACGAGAGTAGTAAAGGAGGGAAACGGATCGTGATTAAGCGGAAGGCGATATTTGTGGTGGTGACGGAAGAGTTGCGAGTGATGGCGTTCGATCACAACGCGAAGAAGAAGTGGGAGCGGTCGGCGAGGGACGCGTTGTTTAGCGGGAAGATTCCTCCCGTTCACCTTCATTTAGGAGGGAAAGAAGGCTCGATAAAAGTGGACGAGATTGCCGTGACGGTCGTTTCGGCGAGAGGAGAGGATGAAGATGGGTTAGTCGTCGTCGGTGGGCGCGTTGAGCACGAGAACTTTTTTCATCAAAGCGAAGAAGGTGGTGAAGATTACGAGCGAGGCATGGAAGCGTACGAGCGAGAATTGGACGACGACGCGATGCTTTCGATGCACCGAGGCGGGAGAAGAGACGAAAGGATCGAATTCAAAGAGGAAGGCGGCGTTGAAGATGCCGTTGAAAATGACGACAGTGCGTTTGCCTCCCAAAACGGGGCTTTCGTATACCTCGCATTCAACGCGAATAGTGGGGAATTCGTCTGGCGTCGCGTAGCCTCTGATTTCGTAGCGGATCCGGTGGAACTTTTACGAACCACCACGCCGGCTCACGAAGTTCGATTGGATTCGCACTTGACGAAAGTCGAAGAGCATAAATCGAAAACGGATGGAATTTGTAGATCGTACAGAGAATCTGCCTTAGCTGAGGCGCTCCCGCACGCGTGGAGAGACGCAGAGGATACGCGGATGCGCTCGGCGCCGTTTAGCAAGAGTCAAAAACAAACGTCCTCTTCGTTCGGCGGTCGTTCGACGGGAAAGAGAACGCGCGGTAGACGGGAGTCAGGTCCACTCATCGCGGCATCTGCCGCGACGACTAATTTAAAAGCCGCATCTCGCGACCCGAATTTCGCAGTGGCGGATAAAACGAACGATTTCTCCAGTTTACTTTCCCGAGGCTTTTCTTATTTGAACCTCGGCAAGAGCGCGGTACACCACCGGGACGACGAGCGCGAACAGTTAGATTATCACAACCGGCGATATCATCACCAGCACATGATGTCGTCTACGAATAACAACATCAAGAACGCAATCATCGCGCACCATCGCGACGGCGTCGAAGTTCTCGACGCGTTCACGGGAGAGTTGATTTGTCAGCTGGCGTTGCAACATCCGGGATATCACGCCGATATTAACGGCGACGGAGCCATCGACCATTTAGATGCCCGAGGTCATCGCGCGCACATCGCGGACGTCGTGATGGATAATTTTTCTCCCGGGTGTTGGGCTTCGGTCACCTCGGGCGCGCCAGACGTCCAAACCGTGTTCGAAGGGTCCATTTGTAAACCGACGAGAAAAAGCTCCATCAAAAGCACGCCGAGACAACAAGCGCAGAGCAAGAGACGACAAAAACAAAAACAAAATTCGGGCGATTTTTACTTGAGGAACAAAAATAAAGACGACGTGGACGTATTGACGCCAATTATCGTGCGCAGAGACGATAAGAGCGAACGGAACAGGTCTTTCCGTCGCGCGACCAAAGACGCGGTGTTTTTAAACTCCCGCGGTGAGTTGACGTGTTACGCGAAAGATGGAACGAGGAGATGGATGGTAAACACGCGCGCGAGCTGGAAGATTGACGTAAACGGACCTCCCAAAGATGGCATATATGACTTATTTTCTTCTCGAGATGAAGGAAATCGTGCGGACGGAAACGATAGCAAAGATGTGGATCGATTCGTTCCGACGCTGGCGACGTTCAAGTTTCGAACGCACCATCGACACCACGGCGTGTCGCACAACAACGTTGTCGTGTCTTCGACCGGCGATGGTGATGGTCACAATCGAACGAATAAGAACGGTGATGGTGGTTCATCATCGGCGTTTCTATCGCAAAGAAGTCTCTTCTCTGCGAAACAAAGTCGACGCCATCACACTTCGGAGGCTTCCTTGGTCGTTGGATCGAAAAGAGCGGTGATCGTCTCCCCTTCGGGGACGAAAATTGCCACCATTTTCTTACCGTCCACGCCCATCGCTCGCGCGCAAGTATTGGATTGCAACGACGATGGCAAAAATGATTTTATCATACGCACGGAAACGAGCACGATATGTTACGCGCAGAAAAGTACGTCTGCTTTGAGCGTCTACGTTGTCATGTTGACGAGTTTAGTTTTGAGCTCGTTCGTCGCGTTTGTTCATCAAGTCGAGTTTGAATCCTCCTCGTCCGCGTTGATCAGAAATAAAAAAGACGACGACTTTTACGACGGAGACATTCACGCGTTTGACGACGAAAGCGACAGCGAAACTAGCGAGAGTAGTAGTAATAGCGAGAGCGAGAGCAACGGTTTTCACGGGAACGAGGAAGCGAAAGAAACCACCGGTGAAGAAAAGATGGAGAAAAAAGAAAAGAGGAACAAGACCGAAGCGCGAAGAAGACGCCGCTTCCCGACCATCAAATACTTCGCGCGGAGCACGGACGTCGACATCAAAGCCGATTAAAAATGTAAAATAAAATGCTGCTTTCTATTCATCATCATCAACATCACGCGTTCTAATACTATACGAAGTGCTTTCTTTTACAAATTTGCTCTGCTACTGGCTGCTACGCGACTAAACTCTATAAACTTTCTTTTAAATGTGTTGATTGATGTCTTTTTTCTACTGTACAAAAACGCGGCGGCGCGTGGTAGTAAACTCGTCTCGGGTCTTCTCTCTCATCACGCGCGCCGCGCATACAAAAAATAAACGCCTTTTCTCTCGACGCGACGCCGCAGACGACAAAAAGTATCCCCCGAATTTCCTTCTCTCCTCCACCCTAAACTTTTATTCATCACTCTCTCGCCGGTAGCTCGTCCGGGTCGTAGACCACCGTCAAAATCAGCGAACAGCTCGGACACCTCGCGATCTCCTCCCCGTCGTGTAACTCATCCAGAGTGATTCGAAAGATATCCCCGCACGGACACGAGTACGTGTACGCTTTCAACTCCTCGTTCCACTCCATGTCCTCCAGGTCGACCTCGTCGTACGCGGAAGAAGAGCCGCCCGACATGTTGTTCGTTTTGTTTGTCTTCTTCTTTCTTCTCTCTGGGGAAAATCGATTCTTTTTCCAATGCATCTTCTCGATAAATAAATTTAGGGTTTTCATCTCTTTTTTTTGTCTTTTTTTGTGCGTTTTCTGCGGTCCGAAGAGACTCGAAACCGTCGTTGCGCGCCACGAACTCTGCGAGATCCCTCGGAGAGGTGTCGTTCGGCGACCGTTTCGACCGCAAGAGGTAGGTTTTTTCATCTCGCGCATCGAATTTGCCACACAGAGGCGCAAAAAGCGGACGAGGGCAACGAACGACAACCCCGGAATAAAGCAGCTCGAAAGAATTTATTTACCCCAACGGAAAAAGACGGGATAAAAAAAAACTGTATCGCGCGCGCGCACGAGATACGCGAAGAGAGAAAAAGACCGGCGAGGAACGATTCGCGCGGAGAAGTATTCGTAGCGCCGGGATATAAACGTCCGCGGAGATGTATTGCACCAAATCCGCGACCACCAACGCCTCGGCGAGATGTCGCGCGAGGCATCAAAAACAGATTTTTTCGTCGTCGAGAAGCGCGAACAGTCAGCATTTTTCCCCGAGACGACAACGACGACGCCAACACCTCAAAACGCGCGCGGAAGGCGTGGAACAACGAGAAATACAGAAGACGACGACGAGCTCTGCCGCTGCTGCCGATGGTAACGCTTCTCTCGCGGCAGAGAGAGAAAACGGCGCGACATCTTCCACCAGCGGACGAGAACAAGCGAGGCGAAGAAAAGAAGAAATCGTGCCTCTCTTTTGTCGGTTGGCGCCGGACGCGGTCGCCGTCACGAATTTTCTGGTGAAACCGAAAGCGTTAAAGATTGGATTCGAAGCTTTGAGAGTGGCGGGAATTCGCGGGATACACGTGACTGTTTTTTGGGGCATCGTGGAGAGCGAACCCGGGGTGTACGACTGGTCGGCGTACGAAGAGCTGTTTGAAATTGTGGATAAAGTGGGAGAGTTGGAAGTGAGCGTGGAGTTTGCGTTTCACGCGAAGGAATGCGGCGGCGAAGATGGAGACGGGTGCACCGCGAGTTTACCGGTGTGGGTGCACGAAATCGCGAGCGGAGAACTAGCGAGCGCGGATGGCAAAGGAGTAGAGGGGAACCCGGAGTTGTTTTACATGGACCAATCTGGTTTGAGAGAAAACGCGGTTATAAGTTTGTTCGCGGAGATGGACGAGAACTTGTTGCCGACCAACGACGGGAAGACGTTTCGATCGGCCGTCAGGTGTTACGAGGAGTTTATGGCGAGTTTTGTGGATACCTTTGATAAGTATTTCGAGAATGGGACGATTACGACGGCAACGATTGGTGCGGGGCCGAACGGCGAGTTGAGGTACCCGGCGTTTCCGGAGGACGTGTGGGTGTTCCCGGGCGTCGGGAGTTTCCAAGTGAACGATCAGTACGCGTTGAAAGCGTTGCAAGATTACGCCAACGAGAGAAATTGTGGCGATTGGGGCAAGTCTGGACCGCACGATGCCGGAGAAGTGAACGATTTCGGCCCGGTTTCGCACTTTTTCCAAGACAACGGATCGTGGAGGACGGATTACGGGCAATTTTTTCTCACGTTTTACCACGGCAAGTTGATGGAACACGGGGAGCGCTTGTTGCAAAGCGCGAACAGAGCTATTCGCGAAAAATATCCAGATGTTGCTCTCGAAATGAGGTTACCGAACACGTATTGGTGGAATCACTGCGAGTCTAGACCGGCGCAAGCGACGAGCGGGTACCCGCGGTTTACCGACCCGTCTCGCGACCCCATCGACGAAGCCATGGCCATGTTGTTCCGAAACAACGCGCACGCGAGTGTCCAAGGCGGAGAACTCGGGGACGATCAAATTGCAGACGAAAATGCGACCAACGCGCAAGCTAATCCGGAAAAATCGATGTCGTACGTAAAACAAGCCGCCTCGAGAAAAAACGTGGAATACACCTTAGAAACCGAAGCCTTGGACGATTTCTCGGACGAAAGCTTCCGACGCTTATACGCGCACGGCATGGGCGTTGACGCGGTGTGCGAAGCCAATTGCGAATCGATCTTCGCGGAAGATTGCACGTTGGGTGATTGTTCCATCGCAAAGAGAACCGTCGTCGGCGCCATCGGCGCGGAAATGTTCGAGAAGGAAAACTGGAAACGCTTGTGCATGTTCCAGCAATCTATGGCTGGCTTTAGCGCGTGGGATTTGAGCAAGAGAGATCAAGAGGAAGAAGGAGCCGGAAATAAAGAATCAGAAGAGAACGTCGTCCGTGTCGAATCGAACCAACAAGCCACCAGCCGATAATAAAAGCATCATCGTAGAAGAAATAATATATATAAAAAGAGAAATCGAGAGGGACCGCGCGTCGACGACGACGACGAGACGAGAAAGAGAGAGAGCGAAAAAGAACAACGCAAACGAAGCGAGAAGAAATTGGACGTCGCCCTGCGGCACGTTTTTAATGCTCATCACACGTCGTCTATTGCCTTACGTATTTATTACACACACACACACACACACACATGGTCACATTATTACTTCTACTATACATATAACTCATCAGATTCCAAAAGAAGACCAACGAAAAGAAGAAAAAAAATCACGCGCGCGCTATACTACTCCGGCCGCCGCATCCCGCTCTTCATCAGTAGCATCTTCTTCTTCTTCGCGCCAATCTTCTTCTTCGGCTTCTTCGCGCCGTCCGGGTTGTACTTTTTCTGCGCGTACGAGTATCTGTTGAAAATTGGAAAATTGGAGAGAAGAGCACGCGAAGAGCAATTCGTGTCAGTTGAAACGAACGCGTGTGTGCGTGACGAATATTCACGAAGAGAGAGCAAAAGAGAGGACATCAAAAAACGACGCACAGCGCGATGTTCCCGAACAAGAACCCGAACACCAGAAACACCAGCATGGCCACCAGTACCGCCGCTGGGTCCATATCTTCTTTTTAAAAGAGTGCGTTTATATTTTTGTCGCCAATTGGAAAACTTTTTCCTCATTCTCTCGCGCGCACCGAAGAAGACCTCTCAGTCGTGACATACATATAATATATATAATAAGACAGAAAAACAATGCTCAAAAGAAACGACCTGCTCTCAAACTCTCGCTTCAAAGTCGACTCTCACTCTAAAATCGGTTCCGGGCAGTTCGCGGAGGTGTACTCGGCCATCGACCTGACCGGAGGCGACGACGGTCCGTCGAAATCCGGCCGCTTCGCGGCGATCAAAATCGAATCGGAGATGAAAACGACGCGACGAGAAGCGGCGGCGATGAGGCATTTATTGGGCGGGAAAGGGATCGTGGAGATTTACGAGGAAGGTGTGCACGAGAGGAAAGGGAAGGAACATCCGTTCATCGCGATGCAGCTGGTTGGAGAGAACTTGGCGGATTTGAGGAGGGAAATTGAACAACAACAACAGACGACGACGACGACGACGACGGTTGGAGAACGAGTCGCGAACGGGAACGGCGCGGGGACATCGAACAAGGGACAACAGCAAAATCGACCGTTATTTTCAGAGATTACGATCGCTCGAATTGCGATGCAAACGATAGATGCGTTGGGGTACACGCACACGAAAGGGTACGTGCACAGAGACGTGAAACCGGGGAACATTTGCATCGGGCGAGGCTCGCGAGCGGAACGATCGAAGACGTATCTCATCGATTTCGGATTAGCGAGACGGTATAAAGATGAAACGACGGATAAAGTGATCGCGGAGAGAGAAGACGCGCAGTTTAGAGGGACGACGACGTATGCGAGCGCAAACGCGATGGAAAATCGGGAGCAAAGTCCCCGAGACGACTTGTTTTCTTTGTTGTATATTTTAGTCGAGTTGTATTGCGGGTCGTTACCGTGGAAGAGAACCGTGGCGGTAGGGGTGGACGAGAGCGAAGATGCAAACTATAAAGTCATGGCGAGGGAGAAAAAGTTGAGCTGTAAGGAAGTGCCGAACTTTTTGTGCGAATTGGCCGTTCGCGAAGATAGGAAACAATTGCCGAAAGCGTTGGCGGAATTTTCCAAGACGATTTCGCAGTTGAAGTACGGCGAGGTGCCGGATTACGACCAGTTGAAAGGTTTATTCAGCGAGTGGGAGGAGAAGTTGTTGAACGGGAGGAAAAGCGGGGAAGTGAGAATGGATTGGGACCGAGAAGTGGCGGTGAAGCAACCCTCCTCCTCGGTGGTTGCGCCATCGATGACGACGGATTACAACAACGACAACAACGAAAGAAAACGCGAGCGATCTCCGGACTATAACTTGAACACCGGAGCGGAACCTTACCATCCGCAACAATTCAAACGACCGAACATCACCAATTCACCGACGCCGCGAACAACAACAACGCCAACACCACAAAACCAACAGACGTACGATATCCAGCCTTCCCGCCGCGCCGCTTCGCTCGTGCGAGCGTTGCTCGACAACCCTCCGCTGCCTCCGAACCTCAATCACGTCATCGAAACCTTCCGGAACATGTCCGCCGAAGACGTCATCGCTGGCATAGCTGCCACGTGTATCATCATAGCCGAAACCGCGGAAACCTCTCGAAACGTGGACGCTATCGACGCGTTTCTGCGAGACGCGAGGGACTGCATCGAGCTCGTTCGGACGAAGATGACGGCGGTGACGACGACGACGGCTTCGGCGGCGGGCGGAGCGGCGATGTACAACAACGCTAACAATAACAACACTAACAACAACAACAACAACAACGTAGCGCCGCTACCGCAGCAAAGTTATCAGCAGCACCGGCAACACTCGCAACACCACCACCAACCACATCATCACCATCAACAACAACAGCAGCAGCAGCAGCAGTGGAGTTACAACGACCGGAGAGCCAAGCGGTAACTGTAATAAAATTTTTGTAAAACACAATACGTATAATGAAAAAGCGCCACCAAATGCACAAATAGAAAAAATATCAAATTGGAAAAGTTTTTAACAAAACGCGCCAAAAGAACGACGATGATGACAACTCTAACGACGACGACGACGGCCACGACGCATCGCTGTACCTTCCAACCGTCGCGAAAGAGCGGCGTCGTTCGCCGTAATCGTTGTCGTCGAGTTTTTGCCGCCACGTTAGACGACGACGAGGCGAAAGTTGTCGCTGAGATTGAAAACGCGCAAAGAGAAAAAGAAGAAGAAGAAGACGAAGAAGAAGAGATGTTGTTATTAAACGCGAGGAATCAAACGTTCGAAGATGCGGTGGTGATGTTGCGCGGTGGTGGCAAAGGAGGAAAAGAAGATTGGGAAGAGATGGAAGAAAGAAACGTATGGAAAACGAAGCCGGTGTGGTGTCAGCCGTGGACGATAGTGCTAACCGGGTTGACAATCATAATTTTGCCAACCTTCCTTTTTGATTGGAAATACGTGTCCGCCGCGTTTGCGTTTCCGATCGGGGCGTGGTGGTATATCTTCTTGTACGCGTATCCGAAGAGTTTCAGGGAAGGCGGGATGTAACATAGAAGCGAATTAGCAAAAAAGTAGTTGGGTCCCTTTTTCGGACTCTGTATTAATAATAATAATCTAGTAGTTTTACAGTACAAATTCATATCCAACAACGACGGTTTCAACTTAAAACGACGTTCTCTTCGTCCGAGAGCACCGCATTCTCTGTCTCCTCGTCTGAATCTCCGCCTCGTCTACCCCTCTCTCCGCTAGCGTCGGCTTGCGTTCCCGTCTGCCCCGATCTAAAAAAACTCCCCAAACGCGTTGTGAGCGACATCGGCGCGAAGTATTCCACGCCCGCGCTCTCTTTATTCGCATCGCCCGCTTCTTCTTCCGCGCCAGACGAGTGCACGTATTCATTCCCTAGCACGAAATCTACAAACTCGTCGTAACACAACTCCTTGTCGCCTTCTCGATCGGCCATTTCAATCACAAATTTTGCCTCGCGCAGAGATAATGGAATTCCAACCGTCTCCATTGTCCTCTTCAACTCCGCCGCGGTAATTTTCCCATCTCCGTCCTCGTCGAACGTTAAAAACACGTTTCTCAGCGTCTCCTGCGGGTTACTCAGATTCAAATCGTGCAACATCAGCGTCAAAAACTCGCAGAAATCCAGCGCGCCGCTTCCGTCCGTATCGTATCGCTTCAGATTTTTCTTGATTTGTTTTATCGTTTTGAAAGAGCCAACCTGTCGCAATCGCTCCTGAATGTCCTCCGCGGTTATTTTCCCGTCCGCTTCGATGTCTAAATCGTCGAACATGGTTTTATATTCCTCGACTTGCTTCCTGGTGAGGTACGGCCTGTTAAGAGAATTTAGAGGGTAACACAATCGGCGAGAAAAGAAAAAATAGAGCACGTACCAATCTCGAACCAACTCTTCGTCGGTCAAGTGCGCTCGGCTCGGAGGTTTGTCGCGCCGCCTATCGTCGTCGTCGTCCTCCTCTGCGGGAGGTCTTCTCGGCTTGGAGGTTTTCTTCTTCTTTTCTTTGGAAGCGACGGTCTTCGAGTCTTTCTTCGACGAATATCTGCTAAACAAATTACTTATCATTTTGTGTTTCTTTTCCAATTTGGATGTGGATCCTCCCTTCACGCAGCGCGGGCTCTCTTTTAACTCTTAGTATCGCTGCTATTAAACGAGCTCTTGAGATAGTGCTGCCTCAAAACGTGGACGGCACCGATCCAGAGCGCGGCGTAAACGAGTAATTCCGGAATGTTTTCTTCTTTTTGTGCGCGCGCGCGTGTTCTCGTGTTCTCTTTCTTCTTATTTTTGTCGTGAGGGGCGCAAAACTTGATTTTTTTTTTTCGAATTCAACATATTTTTCTCTCTCTCACTCTCTCTACGTGCGTTGGAACATCACGACACTTTATTCGCTCATCTCGTCGTCCGCGTACTCGGCTTTACCGACGACCATACCGTTTCGAACTCGCTCTTCGTGTTTTTCAATCTCTCTTCTCTTGCGTTCTTCTTGCTTTTCGATTTCGAGTTTGCGTTTTCGGGCGACGCGTTCGGCGGCGGTTTTCGCCGCGACGAGGAGTAAAGCTTCTTGGTCGTCGTCGTCTGCGTTCGGTTTTGGTCCCGGTGGCGCCGAGTGTTTCGTCGTCTCGGTGGTTGTAGTGTTGTTGTTGTTGTCTTCGCTGTCGTCTTTTTTCACTTTTTCATCTTCGTCTCCTTCGGAAGAAGGTTTCGGAGGCGCTTTCGAACCTTGTTGATTTTGACTGCTATTCGCGCGTTGCTTCTGAGAATTCTTTGCGCTCAAAGGCGCCAGCTTTTCCTCCTTCAACAGCGCTCGGTGCATGGCTACGTCGTAGTGCTCTCGAAACCCGTGTTTGTCGCTGATAAATTTACGAATCCACTCGCCCATGTTGTCTTTTATCACGTATTCGCGGTCGTATATGTGCTTATACACCGTTTCGTGTTTGAACGCCTCGACTTTGTCTCGCCAATTTTCCAAGCGCAACGGTTCGCGTTCGGCAGAGAAGCGTTTGTTGTAAGCGTCGTATTGACACTCGCAGAGAAACAATCCGAGCTCAGGCGCCATGGGCGTGTTTACTCTTTGTTTCGTTCTCAGTGCGAATAACAAATCGCTCACGTCGCAGAAATCTCGCGCGACTGCGATGGTCATGCCGACTAACTTTCGAATCATGTTGAATAGGAACGATTGACCGAGAATCTCAAACTTCACGAAATCTTCGCCTTCAATTTTGAACGGCATCGAACACGAGAACGAAATGACGAACCGCTTAGCTTGCGGCGTATCGCAATCGACTTTAGTCGAATAGTTGTGAAAATTGTGCGTGCCGACGAAATGTTTCAAAATGTCATTCACTTTTGTCCGTTCCGCTTCGGTGAAGACGTACGGCTCTCCCTGTTGGTCCTCATCGTTCGCATTTTCTTCCTCTTTCTCTCCTTCTTTTCCATCTTTTCCATCTTCTACGTCGTCTAGCTTTTCTCTCGCGCCGTTTTCATCGTCGTTATTCTCCCTAGTAGTGTTGTTATTATTATCGCCGCCGTCGCCGCCGTCTCCGACAAAGTTCCGAGGTTTCCTCTTCTTTGGAAACCTCGCATCAAACGCTCTCACTGGCACCACGTACTCGTACTTTCTCCTATCGCACTGATTCTTCGCGCTAAACCCTCCGGTCACCCTCGTCGCTCCAAACGCCACGATATTCTTCGGCAAATGTTCATTGATCAAATCCACAATCTTCTCCGTGTTCCCGTCGTCCGCGTTCATGCACTTGAAACTCACCACCTGTCCAACCGCGCTGACGCCTTTATCCGTCCTCGCTGCTCGATTCCAGTGCACCTTATTAAAATCTCCGGCGTTAGATTCCGCTATCCCTCCCGCTTTGACGATTGCGGTTTCTAAATCGTCCTCGATCGTCTTCGCGCCCGGGTTTCGCTGCATGCCTTGATACCCGTCCCCGTTGTACCCAAAGAAGAGGGCGATTTTGCGCTTCTTTTTAGCGCTGTTATCGCCCGTAAACGCGTCGATCGGACACTTCGAAACGTCGTCGTCGT
>Ga0255757_10003622_pt1 | contig 14102 bp, 9 predicted proteins | sample 071ome_27_FD_179957 | JGI IMG/M metagenome (GOLD analysis project Ga0255757, IMG submission 179957) | Coastal salt marsh microbial communities from the Groves Creek Marsh, Skidaway Island, Georgia - 071409AT metaG (version 2) | ecosystem: Environmental > Aquatic > Marine > Intertidal zone > Salt...
CCCGGTCGCCCCGGACACGCCCCACGAGGACGTCCCATCGTACGTCGTCCACGTCGCGCCCGTTTCGGTCCAGTTGTGCTGTGAACTGTCCCACAGCCCAATCACGGGGGAGCCGGACCCTGCATCGCTGATCTTCAGGGACAGTTCCGCCGATTCAACCGCGTAGCCTGCCGGGAGAAGGTGGCTCACAAGGTCGCAACCGATGAGCACCGTGGAGGTGGAATAGAGGTCGAGCGCGACCAGCAGGTCGGATTCGCCGTCGTAGTTGCTCGTGTCGCCTTGGCGAATGTAGGTGTCGCCACAGGCAGGAAGGGTCCCGTCGCTGGTGCCGTTCCCATGCGAGAAGCGAAGTTCGTACCGGTCGCCACCGAGCCACGTGGAGGTCAGGTCACTGACCACAAAGGAACGATGAACCCACGCGCCTGTTTGATCGTCCCCGTCCACGGTCGTCATGCGCCAGTGGTAGGCGTGCCCGAGGTCGAGGCTGTCGCTGCCTGAGGGCGTGTAGCCCGACGAAGAGCCGGTCAAGGACGAGGAACTGCGCGTGTCCTCAGCCATCACGACGTGGCGGAATTCAGGGTCGGTCGCCACCTGAATGAGGAAGTCCTCCCCGCTCACAGGCGTCCATGCCAAGTCAGGGGTTTGGTTGCCGCTGAGGTTGTCGCCGGTGAGGTTCCACACGGCCTGGCCGTCCTCCGGCGCGGTCAGTGCGGGAGGAAGGGGAGCGGAGGACGTGGCTTGGCGGTAGGTGATGGAGAGGACCGGTCGGTCAGCGGAGGTGGTGGCCTCCATCGAATCGAAGAGGGCTCCGTCGCCGTTGGTGTAGCCTTCGTTCACACCTCTGGCCGTGAGCAGCATGGTCTGGCTGCCAACACGACCGTCGTGGACCCAAGCCTGAACGATGGAGGTGATGTTGAACGAGACTTCCGTGTCGCTTGACGAGAGTTCCTGCGCATCGCTCGCGCTTGCGGCGAGGCTCCGGCCACCAAGGCTCCACAAGGTCCCCGTCTTCTCGAGGTTCCACGTGGCTTGGGACTCGACCCAGTCGGTTCCGCTGGTGGGGTGGATCGACACCAGCGGGGTCCCCGTGATCGAGGACACGGTCAGGTTCAGCCGTGCGTCAAGGATGGCAGCGTCGCTGGCCAAACCAACCTCATGAAGGTTCAGACGTAGGTGGCTGAAGGCCTCCTTGGTGCTCGTCATTGAGGCGCCGAAGGTGACGGAACTGCCGCTTTGGAGGTTTTTCGACGATTCGGTCACGAAGGCCTCCTCGATGGTATCGGAGCCGAGACCAAGGTCGTTGAACGCCACGGACGCGGTCCCATCAGCACCCGGTGTCACGTCGTGCTCAGGCAGAACGACGTGACCGCTGACCCATGCACCAACAACACCGTTGCTGTCCGCGGCACGGGCTCGCCAGTACACGGTCGTGCCGTTGGTAAAGGCCTCAGAGGACGGGAGTTCGGCGGACCCCGAGGTGAATGCGCTCGACTCGTCGTCGGGATGGAGGTGGCGGTCGGCACCGGCAGCGGTGAACCAGTCCGAGGACAGTCCAAACTGGGCCTCGACCAACCCCGACGAGGCAGAGGTCCAAGCGACCGCAGGTGTGGTGTCGGCGGTCAGCAGGAGATCGCTCGTCATGAGGGCGCTTCCATCGTCGGGCATGTCGGTCGTGATGCTTCCACCGGCCCCCATGGTTCCCGTTTTGTGCACGATGGTGAGTTCGGGTCGTTCAGAGGAGGTGGTCGCCTCGGACGTGCTGCACTTGTAGCCCGCGCCATTGGCGTCAAGGACGAGGGAAAGGTTGGCCCCCGAACGAACGGCATCTTGGGCGAGGGCGGTCACGTTGAGGGAAAATTGCCCCGTTGCGGTCACCTGCACGGGCGGCTCCCATACCCCTCGGTCCGAGGTGCCGTCCGCACCTGCGGCACCCCACGAGGTCCCGCTTGAGGCAACCTGCCACGTTGCGCTCGCAGCGTCCCACGCGGCATCAAGCGATGCTGCGTGGATGGCTGCATCGGTGTCCGACCCCGTCGTGCTGCCGCACGTCACCTTGAGGGTGGCCGATTCAACCGTGTCGGAGGTGCTGAGGTTGTGGGCGAACTCGAGGAGGAAGCGGTTGCTGTTTCCGCTGTCCGGACCCACGGTTGCGAGCGTGCTGCTCTCAAAATTCGATGTGGAGGAGGCCTCTGCAATCCACGTGTCCGCAACCACGCCCATCGTGCTGGTGACCCGGAAGACCTCCTGCTCCTCCTCCAGTTCGGTGGCAGGAGCCATCATTGGAACCGCCATATCGGCGATGAGGAACAACAGAACCATGCCGAGGACCAAGGTGCGGGAGGGGAGGTCGTAACCGGACGTCATGGGGCTCGTTTCCATCATGCTTTGACGCCTTATAGCGGCTTTCCTGCAGTGTCCGTGCCCTCGGCCACGCGTCCCAAGGTTCAAGGGCGCTCGTCGGACGTTTGACTTCGATGTCCGAACTGTGGGTGGAGAAACACCGGCCACGAACGGTCGGCGACATCCGCGGGCAGGCATCGGTGGTGGAGCGGCTCGGCGTGTACGCCACGAAAGGCGAATTCCCTCACCTCCTTTTCGCAGGGCCCCCAGGCACGGGAAAAACAACAGCGGCCATGGCGCTCGCCATGGACGTGTACGGCGAAGAGTTTCGTCGAAATATGCTGGAGATGAACGCCTCGGACGAGCGGAAACTGGAGAGCATTCGAAGCAAGGTCAAGCAGTTTGCCCGGACGACACCCTACGGCGACGCGCGGTTCAAGGTCATCTTTCTTGACGAAGCCGACGCCTTGACCCACGACGCGCAAGGGGCGCTCCGACGGATCATGGAGCAATATGCAGAAACCTGCAGGTTCATCCTCTCTTGCAATTACTCATCGAAGATCATCGAGCCCATTCAATCCCGGTGCGCCGTGTTCCGCTTCCGTCCGCTCCCGGATGCTGAAGTCGCGCGCCAGGTTGGTCACGTGGCTGAGGAGGAAGCCCTGGACATCGTTGACGAAGCGGTGGAAGCCATCACCCGGATTGCACAAGGCGACCTCCGAAAGGCGTTGACGACCCTTCAGGTGGCCGCTGCCTTGGACCGAACCATCGACCGTACGCTGATCTACGAAACGTCGGCCACCGCCCCGCCGGAAGCCCTTCACGCCTACCTGATGGCCTGCCGCCAGGACGGTTTTCATGCCGCCCGTCGTCGCCTGCGTGACCTTTTAGATCGCTACGGCCTCGCTGGCACCGACTTCATCGCACAACTCCACCGCAGCCTGTACGCAGCAGATTTTCTGGACGAGTCCGCGAAACTTGACCTCACGGAGCGCATGGCGGACGTTGAATACCGTCTGGTCGAAGGGGGCAGCGAAACCGTACAACTCGATGCCTTGACCGCCAGGCTGGTCGCCGACCTCGCTTGAATGCGTTCACTTTCAGCCACCCCCCGCCGCAGCAAAGGTGGTCTGGCCGCCAATCCGGGAACATGAACCGTACCGCTCTCGGAGACCTGCTCTGCTACACCATTGCGGCGCCGCTGGTGCGCGCCATTCGAACGCGACGCCTTCAGGAAGCGCGTCGGCTTGGCCATGATGTTCACCGCGTCGAACGGTTGCTTCGCGCAACGGTGGCGGCCCATCCGAACGTGGCGTGGTGATCAGCCCTCTGCCTTTCGAACTTCGAGGCTCCACTCGTACGTTCGATGGTTCTCCCAAGGAGCACCTTGTTCCGTAATGCTCACCGTGATGGCATGGGTGCCGCGCTGCAGATCTTCGCCAATGGGGACGAGGAACCAGCGGTGCACATCGTCGTGCAGGGTGAGGTTGTCGATGACCTCGGGCGCAGCCTCAGCATGGGTCACCGTCGCCCCATTGACGTCAATCGTGACCACATCGTCCTCCACCTCGGCGTTGTCGGTCAACCCGAAGACGAGCCACACCTGACCGTCCAGCACCCCGTCGTTCGTCACCCACACGAGTTCGTCGCTCCCAACACCGGTCACGGCTTCGCTGCCGTCCGAGAGCACGAGGGTCCCGTCGTCCCGCAACACCGCCAGCCGCCATTCGCCGTCAAGCGAAGCAGCTGCGATGTCACCAAAGGGTGGGTTGACGAGCAGGAAACTCAGGGCGAGGAAGGTGAAGGTGTGGAGGAAGGAGGCCTTGAACCAGGTTCCGCCCTTGTAGTGCTCTTGCATGCTGGCCGGCATCACGCGACGGTGCAGGGCGGGCAGCAACCCGAGCATCGAAATGGGGAGGAACCAGAGAAGGAATCCCTCTCCAGGCCCGACGATGTCCATGAGCACGTACCTGTTCCCCAATGCGACCAAGGTCGCAAAGGCGATCACCAGCCACATCGAGGCGGTCTCCGCACGTTCTTTGCTGACGTGCTTGACAGGGTCAAAGCGTTCGATGCCGAGGTTGGCACCTGAGCGACGCTTTTTGCGTTCCTCGGCGGTTTTGTCGAGCCGCTGCTGACGGTCGGCGGCTGCCGCCGCCATCGCCGTCTGGAGGTCGACCATGGCCGTGGGGCGCGGGCTCAACCCATCAAGCCCACGGTCCGAGGGAACCAAGGCCGAGCCGTTGACTTGAAGAGCGGACGGCCGCACGCCACGCCAAGCCGGGGTGGCGTAGTTGGTGGCGCGTCGGACTCATAGGACACTGTGAGCGGACTACCGTCGATGTCTGAGACATCCGAAGGTCGGGGGTTCGAGCCCCTCTCCCGGCACCTTTCCATGCGAGCGCTTCATGTTGGGTCGCGCCCCCCGTGGGGCATGGACGCCCCCGAAGGCAGCACGGTCCGCATCCACGTCGAAGGACCGACCGGACAGACAAGCGTGACGGGCCAGGTGATCCCTGCGGCCGCACCGGGGCACCTGACACTGAAGCTCATCAACGGGTACAACGTCAGCCACCTCACCTCATCCGTGACCTCCGTTGAGATACTCGCAGCGCCTTCAGCGGCCGTCACCACCACAACCGACGCCGCCTCCGTTTCCGCTGACCTGCCGCACGTCCGTATTGTGCACACTGGAGGCACCATCGCCTCCAAGGTCGACTACAGCACAGGTGCAGTTTCGGCACGCTTTGAGCCGAGTGAACTGCTCACGAGCGTACCGGAATTGGCCAGCATGGCCAGCATCACGGCGGAGAAAGTCGGGAACTTGTTTTCCGACGACCTTCGACCGAAGCATTGGAACGCCATCGCCGAAGCATGCGCGCGTGCCTTCGCCGACGGTGCCCGGGGCGTGGTCGTGACCCACGGCACGGACACGCTCCACTACACCGCTGCCGCCCTGTCCTTTGCCTTCGCAGGTGAAGGTGGACGACCCGCTGGCCCCATTGTGCTGGTCGGCTCCCAGCGTTCACCCGACCGCGGTTCAAGCGACGCGCCTGAGAACCTGATGGCGGCGGTGCACTGGGCGGCGAACGGCCCCTTGCCCCTTGGCGTCGCAGGTGATGCGGCCGTCGTCGTGATGCATCGTTCCTCGGACGACGGGGTGGCCAACGTCCTCCCCGGCGTCGCGACCCGCAAGATGCATTCGACGCGACGCGATGCCTTCCGTGCCCTGAACGCCGAACCCTTGGCCACCATCAACGTCACGTCCATCCCGGCCACCGTCGACCTTCAGGAAGGCTACGAGGCTGCTCGGACCGAGGCGTTGGACCGGCCGGTCACCGAAACGCCGACACCATACCTTGCTGACCTCAACCTCCCTCAAGTCGTGGCCTCGCCTTGGCTGAGGGCCGATCACATCGAAAGCCTCGCAGCAACGGGCCCTGCAGCCATCATTGTTCACGGAACTGGGCTCGGCCACCTCCCGATTTCAGACCCTGAAGGTGACCTCCCCGAGAACAAGGAGGTCTGGAAGGTGCTGGTGCGGGCGTCAAACCGCAGGCTGCCCATCGTGGTCACCACCCAGTGCATCGAAGGACCGGTTGACATGAACGTCTACGCCAAAGGCCGCGAGCAGCGCTCGCTGAACGTGCTTGGGCACGGCATCAGCAGCGTCCCTGAGACCACCGCCATCAAAGTGCATCACCTGCTGAGCCGCGGGCTGGACCTCCACGAGCACTTGACCACGGACCTGTGCGGTGAAAACCCCGTTCGCTATTGAGCCGAGCACATCAAGAACCGACTGTCCGAACACCTTCCATGGAGGGTGTCAACGACGGGCGCCTCAGGGACCTTCGCGACCGGCGACTCGCCACCTCAAAGGGTGGAGGAGCGCGGAAACTCGAAGCGATCCGAGCCACCGGTCGAGGAACGGCCCGCGACCGGATCGCAATGCTGCTGGACGAGGGGTCCTTCATCGAACTTGACGCGTTCGTAACGCACCGCACGTCGGACCACGGCATGCACCTGCACCCGTCCGCTGGCGACGGTGTGGTCGCCGGCCACGGGACCATCGACGGGCGACGTGTGTACTGCTTTAGCCAAGATTTCAGCGTGCATGGAGGAAGCATGGGCGAAATGCACGCTCGAAAAATCGCGAAGGTGGTCGAGATGGCAGAGCGCGCCCGCTCCCCCTTGGTTGGCATTTGGGACGGTGGCGGCCAGCGCGCGCACGACGGGATTGCAGCCCTCGGAGGAACCGGCGACCTGCTGGACCGTATGGTGCAGTGCAGCGGCCGAATCCCCATGCTCAGCCTCGTGCTCGGCCCAGTTGTCGGAGTCAGTGCCCTTGCTGCTTCCCTCGCGGACTTCACCGTCCTCGGAGAGGAGCACGGCCAACTCTTCCTGTCGTCACCGTTGGAAACCCCAGAGGTTGTGTCCGGCGAGGTCGATGCAGCAGGGCTTGGCGGGGCTTCCCTGCACGCTTCGCGCAGCGGTGTGGCCTGCCTGGTCGCCGAGGACGAGGACGACGCCTTCGCCATCGCTGCAGACCTGCTCTCCTTCCTTCCTGACCACAACGATGCGCAGCCTCCCGTCGAAGCCACCGCGGACCCCAACGACCGGCTCACCCCCGAACTCGAAGGAATCGTCCCGGACAACCCCAACAAGCCCTACGACATGACCGACGTGATCCGCTCTGTTGTGGACGATGGACGCTTCGTCGAACTTTTCGGAGGCTACGCGGAGAACATCGTCATCGGCTTCGCCCGTCTCGGTGGCCGGTCGGTTGGCGTGGTTGGAAACCAACCGAAGGTCTTGGCAGGTTGCCTTGACATCGATGCGTCGGTGAAGGCTGCGCGGTTCATTCGAACCTGTGATGCGTTCAACATCCCCTTGGTCACCGTCGAAGACGTCCCCGGATTCTTGCCTGGTGTGGTGCAAGAATGGGGAGGGATCATCCGCCACGGCGCGAAGTTGCTCTTCGCCTACGCAGAAGCCACCGTTCCCAAGCTCACGCTCGTGACGCGCAAGGCCTACGGCGGTGCGTACCTGGCCATGTCCTGCAAGCACCTGGCCAGCGATTACAACGTGGCGTGGCCGACGGCTGAACTGGCCGTGATGGGGGCCGAAGGAGCGGTCAACATCATCCATCGGCGGGAGATTGCTGCCGCCGAGGAAGGTCAACAGGAAGCCGTGCGCCAATCGCTCATCGCGGAGTACAAGGCGAAGTTCGGGGATCCATACGTTGCTGCACGCAACGGATGGCTCGACGACGTCATCGAGCCAAGCGAGTCTCGGCTTCGGCTCATTCGCGCGCTTGACGTGTTGGCGTCGAAGCGTGAATGGACGCCGCCTCGCAAGCACGGCAACATTCCGCTGTGATCACGGTTGATTGCTCGCAGCCCGCTCGAGCAGCCCCTTTGGTGCTTGAGGCGCTTCCTGCGTGAGCGGCGCGTTCCCGCCCCCTTGTCGGGCCAACAAGGCGAGGAGCACCGCGGCCAGCACCCCCCCAACGAGCATCAACGGCGTCGCGTTGAACGAGGCCCCCTCGTCGTTGGAGGCAGGTGCCGCGACGCCGCTCACGTCGAGCGTGTGCACGTACGTGGGCTCCTCCTCAAGATCCGGGCGCTCCTCCACCACCCGCAACACGAGGCCGTCGAGCCGAACACCGGTGAGTCCCCACACCCCGTCGCAGGTGACCGCCCATGCTGGCGAGGAACCCATGCTATCGAGCAAGGGAGGACCACACGTCACGCTGCCGGCCAGCACCAACGGCGCCCCGGAGGCGTCGACCACGCTCGCGACGAAGGACGCGTTCGACATGTCGTCGGGGTCGACCACCGTCCATCGAAGGTCCAGTTGATCACCGGTGCTCGTTGTGGCGGTCACGGACCGGAGTGAGCCTGCGTCTTCAACCGCCGCGACAACAACCTGTGTCACCATGTCCAGCGATTCGTTGCCCGTGCTCATGCGGATGGTGAGGCCAAGATGGCCGTTGGCGTGCGCCAACGGGGCGAGCGTGAGTTCCGTGCCGACAAGGCCCAGACTGAGCAATTCTTGGTCATCCGGAACCCCGAGGAGGGTGAAGGAAGGGGCGACGCCATCAGGGTCCCACCCCAAACTGGACAAGTCCAGGGTCGAGGCGACGTCTTCCACGAGCTCGATCACCAGCGACGTGACGTTCCATCGAAGCGGGTCATCGACGCCCTCCACCACCACGGGCACCTCAAGCACCACGGGTTCCGTCGACCCGTCCCCGACCGTTACCTTGAGCATCGTCGACCCAAAGGCATCCGGCAGCGGCGTCACGTGCAGCAGCGCGCCGTCCACAGACACGTGAACCGGCCCAACCGTGAGGTTCGTGCCTCCTCCCAAGGACGTCACCAAGGGCGCCCCTTCCGGGTCGGCCGCGTAGGTGCTGAGGTTGACCGTTCGAACGCTTTCGTCCTCGCCCATGACCACCGTCGTCGGTGCAGCAAGCACCTCGACTGGATTGTCCACAGGCTCCATGACCACCTCAAGTTCCAGCACCAGCGGACGTGTGTCGCCCACCGCCTCCAGAGAGACGTTCAGCCGCCCCACGCCTTCCCAGTCGTCGCTTGACGCATCGCTGACGACCACGCGTTGGCCGTTGTCAACGATGGAGGGCGAAAACCTCGATGCTTCCGGGCCCACCGATGTGGCCGATGTGAAGCGAACGTCGGTCCCGTCTGGGTCCGTGGCCAGCGACGACGCCTCGACCGAAGTCTGCGACCCTTGCTCAAGGGAGAGGACCGGGAGCGGGAGGACAGGCATGAGGGCCCCGTTGCTGCGCAACAGCGGCACGTCGGCGTGCGCGGGCACGCCATCGACGTACACGCTCAGCCGGACGTCAAACGGACCGGGTTCGAGTGCAGATGGGTCCAAACTGCACGTCGCTTCACCGGCCTCACTGATGCTGCCCTCCGAGCGAATGCTGGCACCCAGCACTTCGCACTCCACCACGACCGTGCGTCCTTCGGAAGAGATGTTTGCGCCGTTCCACACGCCGACATCCGCTGTGAACTCCACATGACCGCCCATGCCGTGGCTGCTGTACGCGTCGGGCCCGTGAAGGTTGAAGCGAAGCAGACGCGCATGCAGGAGGTTCTCGTCCACGTATGCGTCAGGATCGCTGACGGTCATGCCATCAGCAGCGCGATTGAACGCTTGAGGAAAGGCATCGAGGTCCCCTTTGGTGGTGAGGTCAAGCAAGGCCACGATATGCGCTGCTGCGATGCTGATTTGCTCTGCCTGCGTGATGGTGGCGTCCCCGTCTCCGAATTCGAAGAATCCGGTCTCGTCCTGCCATTGGTGATGGTTGGCCCCAATCACCGTCATGACGTGGAACCCAAGGTGCACCTCTCCGTTGAGCATAGGGAGGACGTTTTCACCAACCGGCGCGATGTCGTCAACGCTACCGGTGATGAGGAGCGCAACACGTTGACCAAGCCAGGTCATGGCTTCCGCATCCGCGGTCGGCCCGTTCCCATCAACCAGCGTTCCATCGTCGTCAAGGCCCAAACCGAACAGAGCGTCGGGAGCCGCGTGGCCGCGCTCTTCGGCATCCCAGTCCGCAGACAGCACGAGCGCAGACATGGCCCCCGTGCCGTGTCCGCCGAGCAACCAGCGGGAGGAGAGCCCGTCTTGGGCTCCAGCCACGGAGCCGTCACCGGCATTCACCTGAGCCAAACGGTCCAGCAGGACAGCAATGCCTTGCCCCGTCGGAGGTACGTCGTCGGCCACGGCCACGGCATGCCCCCGTTTCACAAGCGCCGCGGCCAGGAGATCGTACGAGGCGGCATCTTCGCCGTCGTCTGGAAGAAACAGAACGGTCGTGAACGGGCCGTTCCCCGCCATGGTGGCGTCTTCACCATCCTCCATCGCGGGGTAATGCAGGCGAAGGGTCAACCCCGGTGGCCCGTTCAAAGGAAGGTCCGTCCAACCGACAGGAAAGTCAGGCCCCTCGTGGGGCGTCGCGTCGTAGACCTCCGGAGGAGGCAGCGCCGTCGATGCGGGAAGCAGCACCACAAGCGCAGCCAGCAGCATGGCACGCCACGGCCGCTTCATCGGGCGATGCTCAAGCCGGCGCGATTTGGACCTTGGCCCATCAGGCATCACGTGCATCCGCACCCAGCCGTGCTTCCAAGGCCAGGAGGTCTTCAACCAAGCGAGGCACGTCGGGAAGGAAGGGGGTGACGTCAGGAGCCCAACACCGGGACCACGCCTCAAGGTGTTGCGCTGCGAGCATCCATCGCCCGTCGATCTCGGAGGACGCCAACCGTCCGCCACCGCGAGGCGCATCACCGACCCGGTACGCCGGATACAACACGCAGGGTGCGTCAAGGTGGCCTTCGCCGCCGTCCACGTCAACGCCGAAGGCCGCACCATGGGTCGCGACGGCGTCTTCAGGAAGACCGGAAAGGGCCCGCCGCCCCGGGACGGGAAGGACGCGACCGCCGGCTTCCACCCATGCCTGTGCGATGGACCGGGCAGCACCGCCACCCCCCCGAAGGGCCACAACGGCGCCGCTGTCGACGGACACGCCCCGCAATCGAGCCACACGGACGACCGCACGCCCATCCGTCGACATGGCCTCGACTCGGCCATCCAGCACGCGAAGCGTGTTGACGCTTTGAACATCCTTGCTCGCATCGAGGTGGTCCCATGCACCAAGGTCGTGCTTGAGGGGTGAGGTCAAACTCAACCACAACGCGCCATCACGAGGCAGGCTCACCCCTGCGCCCTCGTTGGTCTGCGGTGTTGAAGCACGGACCACATCGTCCGCGGCCGATGCAAGGGTAGAATGGTGCCGAGACGGGTCGGACAACAGCGCTCGCAGTGCCTCGCGGACCCGCGTCGCGTTCAATCGGAACGAATCTGTCTGATCGACATCGATGCCTTGCACACCACGCCGGGCGAGGTGAGCCACCACGAGATGAAAAAGATGAGGTGATGCTGAACCGTCGATGGGGTGGCCGGCCACGGCGAATGAGGTCCGGACCATGGTGGTGCAGCGGGGCGGGCTCCTTCAGGATGTGGTATGGGAACGGCAGAGCATTCAAATCAGGCCCCGTGGAACGGAAACCATGCAACCCATGGCCACGGCTGCTGTGCAGGCCCGCGACGAAGGGTCCGGGGTGTTCGGTTTCGTGACGGCCCTCGTCACGCTGTACTTCACCGCGGCGATGATGTCGCAGTTCAACGAGGCCTTGGCCGTGTACGTCGGTCCTTCGATGGCCGTCATCATCGGTACAATCGTCGTGCTCGTGTTCCAATCCAAGAGGAACGTGGCCTCCTTTGAGCAAGGGGGCACCTACACCACGTTGGAACGTTCGGTGCTCGAACGCAGCTCCACCGGCGAGCGGGTGGAAGTTCCCGACCTGTCCACCGAGAGCCGGTTTGGTGTTCGCTCGATGATGATGGTGTACCTCGTCTACGCCATGCTGGTTGGATCGGTGGAAATCTTAGGCGCCGGCCTTCTGTTCTGAGGGAACGTTGTGGGCGAGGAGAGCCCAGCCTGGCAAGCGCTTGCCCGAGCGCAAGAAATGGCGGACATCGCCCCATATTACGCCATTGTACGGCGTGGAGGCCTCTTGGTCGCGCTTTTTTTGATTGGCCTTGGGACCTGGAGCCTCGGAGCGCCGGATTGGCTCGTGGGGGTGGCCGTTGGGGGCTCGCTTGGCCCCCTCTTCGCCATCGAACGGGTGCTCTTTGTTCGATGGGCAAACGCTCGCTTTCAGCGGGAATCTTGAAGGTCAACCGGAACGAGGTGAGTGCATGGAAATCAGCATCCCCTCCTTCCTTGACTTCATCGGTCTCGGCTCCGTGAGCGGCATTGACATCCTCTTCGCGGCGATGGCCGTGATTGGAACGACCCTCTTCCTGCTTTACTTCCTCTTGCTCATCATCGGTGGATTCGCAGACGGGATCCTTGACGGCGTCTTTGGTTTTGATTTCGACATGGATTCGGGCTTTGCCTTCGAACTTCTGACCCTCCAAGGGATCCTTTCCTTCATCATGATGTTTGGCATCTTTGGGCTGGCCGTCAGCCAGGCGAACGACAGCACGCTGATGGCGATTGCAGCGGGAACCTTCGCAGGGCTTGTTTCAATGTACATCATGGGGAAGGTCTACCACCTCTTCCGTGGGTTGGAATCGGACGGCAACGTGAACCACGACAACGCCGTCGGCGCCCGTGGAGAAGTCTACGTGACCATTCCAAAGGGCGGGTCGGGCCAGGTGCAGGTCACCTACCAAAACGCCCTCCGCACCATGTCGGCCCGGGCGAAAAACAGCGAATCCGAACTTGCATCGGGCACCATGATCACGGTGGTTGACCGTGTGGGCTCGACCCTCATCGTCGAGCCGATGTCTGACTCTGAAAAGGCATGATGTTGGATTCAGGAGACAGGGTCATAAGGAGGCCTTGGGTTCTTCGACCTGAGCGACATGCAGGCAGAGGCAACCGAAACGGGGAGCAGCGCCGCCGGAATTTTGGGAACCCTCGGTGTGTTCCTCTTCATCGCCGCCCTTGCAGGCGTGGTCATCCTCTACGCCTTCCGGTACAAGATCGCCCCGTCCGACAAGATCCTCGTCATCTACGGGTCCGGTCCCGGCATGAAGGGGAAGACGGCAGAGACCATCCACGGTGGTGGACGCTTGGTCATCCCCCTGATTCAGCACTACGCCTACCTTGACCTCAAACCGTTGACCATCAGCATTGACCTTCGGCACGCTCTGTCCATGCAGAACATCCGTGTCAACGTCCCATCGACCTTCACCATCGGCGTCTCCACCGAGCCTCAAATCATGACCAACGCCGCCGAGCGTCTGCTCGGCCTCTCCCCTCAAGGCGTGGAGGACATGGCGAAGGAGATCATCTTCGGTCAACTTCGTCTGACCGTGGCCTCCCTCACCATCGAGGAGATCAACCAAGACCGCGAGGCCTTCCTCACCTCGGTCTCGAAGAACGTGGACGCCGAACTCCACAAGATCGGATTGTACCTCATCAACGTCAACATCACCGACATCACGGACGAGTCGAACTACATCGAGAACATCGGCCGCAAGGCGGCGGCCGAAGCCAACAACAAGGCGCTCGTCGACGTCGCCAACTCCGACCGAGAGGGTGCCATCGGCGTGGCCGCGGCCGACCGAGACCGGGAAATCGAGGTCGCCCGCAACGAAGCGGCTTCGGCAAAGGGGCAGAAGCAGGCAGAGGCCGACCGCCGTGTGTTCATTCACCAACAAGAAGCAACGGCGGTCGAGGGTGAGAACCTCGCTCGCGCCGACATCGCCAGCACGAACGCCGATCTTGCAGAACGTGAAGCAGAGGCGCTCCAGCGTTCCGAAGTTGCCCGTCGGCAGGCTCAGGCGGAAATCGAGCGGGCGCAGTATACCCTTGAGTCCGAGCGGCTGCGCGCAGAAGAAATCGCGCGTGAGGAAGTGGCCAAGGCTCAGATCGAAATCGCAGCCGAGGCCGAAGCAGAACGCCAGCGTCGCATCGCCCGCGGTGAAGCGGACGCCATCTTGGCCCGGTACAACGCCGAGGCGGAAGGGACGAAAGCCGTGCTCGCCGCAAAGGCGTCCGGGTACAAGGACCTCGTCAGCAGCGCTGGCGGCGACCCACGTGCCGCAGCAACGCTGCTCATGGTGGAGAAGATTGAGTCCATCGTCGCCAAGCAGGTGGAGGCCATCTCGAACCTCACCATTGACAAGATCACCGTGTGGGATTCCAGCGGAAG
>Ga0255757_10003640_pt1 | contig 14073 bp, 9 predicted proteins | sample 071ome_27_FD_179957 | JGI IMG/M metagenome (GOLD analysis project Ga0255757, IMG submission 179957) | Coastal salt marsh microbial communities from the Groves Creek Marsh, Skidaway Island, Georgia - 071409AT metaG (version 2) | ecosystem: Environmental > Aquatic > Marine > Intertidal zone > Salt...
GTACGTACCCGGGTGGGGGTAACTCCTTGATCATCCCGTACACGGATGAGAAGAACGCGGAGAGAGAGTTGATCCACGGCCGATGGGCGCAATTGGGTGTCACTGGCGCCTGGGCCGCCGAGAACGGTACCGGCATCCCGTGGTTCACCGCGGGTACCTTGTGCACTCCAGATGACTGCACAGCCGTCGCGGACAAGTTCCCGGGTGCCGTTGCGCCGTTGGCGCCGGAAGGCTCTGGCTACCCGAACTTCTGGGCGGTTTTGGCCATCGAAGTCTTCTTGGTCGGCAACGCCGAGGCGTACAGAACGGGCATCTTCGAAAACCCGTTCCCGGAATTGGAGTTGTCTGTCTCCCCGGGTGGCAGATTCGACCCGTTGGGTTTCGCCGAAGCCGGTGACTTAGAAGAGTTGAAGATCAAGGAGTTGAAGCACTGCAGATTGTCCATGTTCGCGTGGTTGGGCTGCATCTTCCAAGCCTTGGCGACGCAAGAAGGTCCGATTGCCAACTGGACTAACCACGTCGCCGACCCGGTGCACAACAATGTCTTGACTAACGCGGCCAAGGGTTTCAGTTTCTATTAAACGGTCTTTGAATTTTAATAAAGGCTATACATTTATATACAATTTTTAATTACCAAAACTTTCTACGTACGTCTAAATTTTTATATATCACGTTGTGGTAGTGAATAATATTCACTCTCACTTCCTTTTCTCTTCTAAAGCTCGTCGTTCTTCTTCCTAGCGCCTCCAACCTGTTTTTTACCCCTGCTCTTGTTGACGTTATTGTCGCTATTGTTGTTCTCCATGCGTAACTTTCTTCGTTTCTCAACCAAAGATGGGGCTAAAATTGAACCAAACATACGTGGCGCTCTTTTACGCTTCTCTTCGTAAACTTGTTCTAAACCGTCGAAATCTTGGAATAGCTTCGATAACGTTTCGTTCGCAGCTGCGTAGTTTCCTACTTTTTGCAACAACAAGCCATTTCTCCATCGAGGTTGCCAATCATTTGTGCCATCAGTTATCTCAATTGCTCTCAAATACATTTGTCCGGCTTCGGGAAATTTCCCGTTTGATTCAAAGTAAATCCCCAGCATAAGAGCGGGCATCGCTGCACGTTGAAACTTGGTCAATTTCGCAGTGAGAGTGTCCACAATCTCTCTCGTGACGTCTCTTTCGTTGAACATATCGTGTGCAGCTAATATAAGTTCAACAGGATATGTTATCGGGTTTAACATGCGCACGCTTGCGAGAGCGAATAACTCATTTTTCCCATCAATCATAGATTGGAGCATAGAACCTTTGCGCAAGCGATACTTAAACAACGGTTCCCGAATATTTACTGGTTTTAAACCAACGTATTTTTCAGCCTCGAGCCAAAAAGCCCAATCCTCGTAGCCGAACAACGTCGTTCGCGGGTATCCACCAGGTGTGTTTTCCCATAAAGATTTCAGAATGACCGCCGAACAGTGAAAGGCGTTGAAGTAGCGCAGATCTTGCGGATCGTACTGTGGCAAATTCCAACTATACTCCCAGTCTCCAAAGCCTACGAGATCGGCCACGGCTAAGTTGTAATCAGTGTTCGGGTCTTCAAGCAAATCAATGGCTTTCTCAATGAACGTTTCGTCGATTAAATCGTCCGCATCGAGCGGTAAAACGTACTTACCGATGGCGCGATCGAAACCAAAATTGCGCGCATCTCCCAGTCCGCCGTTTTCCTTCTGGTGGACTTGGATTTGGAACAACCGTCCGCCTTTTTGGTTGAACCGATCGACGAGTTGCCTCGCGACTTCGAATGATCCGTCTTTACTTCCATCGTCGATCAATAAAACTTCGATATTTTTATATGTTTGGGAATATACGCTCGATAAGGTTTCCTCCAAAGTCTCCTTTGCGCCGTTGTAAAACGGAACAACCACGGAGACGAATGGTAAAGCGCCAATTGCTGTGTCTTCGATGTAATCCGAAACGATTTCTCTTCTCTCTCGATCTGTTTTTTCGACAAATTCGGCGTACTCTCGCTTGGGACGCACTTGGTGCACTTCTTTGCGCTTTTCCGTGCACGACCCGGCACCGACGCGAGAAGCCTTTAAGCTATCGAAAACGTGGCACAACTCTGATTGTTCGGTGATGTCGACTAAAACAGTTCTCGTGGACCAAGGTATATCTTCATCGTCGGCGTTTGTTCCTTCTTCTATGACTTTAGTTTTAAACACGATCGTCGCGCATTCCATGTCCAAATCTTCGGTTTCCCACTCTAACTCTAACGGTAACGATTCGACAAAGACGCTTCGAGCGAGAACGTTTGAATTTTTTGTATCTTTCGGATCTAAAGACGGATCAATCCTATAGGATGTATTGATCACGATGTTCTCGCCATCTTCGTATTTATTATCTTTGTCGTAACGCAAAGACAGTTGGATGAGATTTCTCGGATAAACAGAGGTAACGCGAAAAACGAGAGTGGCGTTTTTACCGCCTTCTTCGTAATCAACGTTGAGATCAATTTTTTCTCTCTGTACATCTTTTCTGCCATCATCGCCCTCATCGATGTGTTGCGAAGACTTAATCTTTGATACGCACGGTATTCGACTCGGCGGCGCGTCGTTTACGTATCTCTTTGGCATGCGATTTTCACGTCCTAAGTAAGCCAAATTTACTCGCCCGCTCGAGTCGTGCAGAAATACTTCTTTGTTACCTTCTCCGTGCATCGTTGACGTTTCTTCGTCAAATGTCCAAAACGCGACGCAATCTTTCATCATCCAAAGTAAAGTTGGATCATCTCGATTGTTCGATGCAGCATCGGAAGAAGAGGGCATTCCTACCACCATTAATTGCCGCACCTCCGCTGGAGTCAGCGCTCGATTCCATACGCTCACGTCGTCTAATCTCCCGTCGAACGGATCCCACTCTGCGCCTCCAATCGTCACGTGTCCATCGAAATCCAGACCGCTCTCTTCTAACGGTACCTGTGGCCCTGCTGCTCCGTCTACAAACACCGTAATCGCTCTCCCGTCGTACGTTCCGCAGACGAAATGCCATCTGTTTAAAAATATAACCTTTCCGGCGCTGAAATCTTTATTATCCTTGCCGATACCAAACCTCGCGACGCCTTGCGCATCCGTATACAAGTTCCAACCCCAGTTAATCCACTCGTGACTGACGATTCGATTAAAACTTTTATGCGTATTCAAAAATACCCAAGCGCACGCAGATATCGTTTGAGAAGGTAAACCGCGCACATTTCTGGCGATGATGTAATCGTCCACGCCGTCGAACGCGTAGTACGCGCCGGATGGGCCGATACTTTCTCGGCGCAGACTTTCTAACGCGACCGACGAAAAGGTCGAGTGTCTTTCGCCATCGCTTTTTGTGTTTCTATTCACGGATGACGTTGCTTTCTTCTTCCTAGGCGTCGTTGCCGTCGTCACAGGAACTGCTCGAGCCTCATTTGAGAGTACGACGACGATGAATACGACGACATAAGACAGTAACGTCCAAAGCCGCACGCCTCCCGCGCGTGAATTCTTCTTTTCCACGTGAGCGAAGCGTTTCATCCTCGTCATGCCAGAACAAAAATTATATTCCAGAACAAAAAATATATTCTACTTACTCTCAATACTTCGGCGGCGGCATCATCATCTGCGGCGGTTGTTGCGGCGGTTGTTGCTGTTGCCCCATCATCATCGGTGGCGGCATCATCATCCCCGGCATTTGTTGTCCACCACCCATCATCCCCGGCATCGCCATCGGCGGTGGCAGGTTTTGCGCGTTTTGTTGAAAGTTGGTAAACTGTAAGTAGTAATTTCTCACGTTCGCTTTGTGTTTAAATCCCGAAATGTGTTGTCTTCGAACGGTCGCGGAGTCGTGCGTGAGGTACGCGTCGCAGTATTCGCAGTAATACCGCGTCATTCTCTTCTTCGTAGATCTCTCGCTTTTTGACTTCTTTTTCTTCTTCTTCTTCTTCTTCTTCTTCTTCTTCTTCTTCCCCTCGTGCGGTTTTTGAGAGGTACGTAAAGCGACTTTTGACAGCGACTTTTTTTTTTATCTCTTGTTCTCTTTTTCGGATTTTACGACTCTCTCTCTTACGCCGTCTGGCAGTCTGGTGGAAAAACGTTAGAAAAAGTTCGCACGAGCACACACGCACGGCTCCTCTTTCCTTTCTCTCGCTGAAAGAACGCGAGGACGCGGGGTACCGTCGCGCGACAAACGCTTCAAAAGAAAGACAGAGAGAGCGAGAGTCCTTTTTTGAGAGAGTCGCGGGGGGGTTTTAGAATTAGAGAAAAGAGAGAAAGAGGTACATAGATAGCGGCAGAGCAAAACAGGCGCGTAAAAATGGGTAAAAACGTAGAACCTCGCCTGTGGATCAACACGAAGAAAACCAGACGAGGGAAAGTGATTCCGTGCATGGAGGAAACGACGGCGCTGATGACGGCGTTGAAAAAACACAACTTCGACATGAGCAAGTGTTTGAGAGAGTCGGCGTTGCTGGATAAGTGCACGAGCACGCACGCCAAGGCGCCAAAGGCGAAGAATACGATCAACTTTCACTTGCAAAGGCTGGCTCGTTTAGCGAAAGTTGCGAGATGAACAAGAGGGAGTAGAGTTTTTTTCGAGAGAAGGTGTGAGGAATATAGAACGCGCGCGAGAGAGGAACAACCGAACGCTGCGCCAGTTGAATATAGTCGTTTAGAAACAATTTGTGTACTATACTTACGTGCGATATTTTAGGAAACTACTAAACACTTACGTTTATTATTATTAACAACAGCTTTTGATATGATAGATTCGATTCGTTTTTGGTGGTTCTTCTATTCTTTCGTTTTCTCTCTTATTTTATTTCGCGCGCAAAAAATTAGTTCTTGAACTCGCTGCCGTCGATGGCGTTTTGGAGTCTCGGGTTCGCCCACATTTCAATCTTCTTTGGGATGTTTTCTTCCGGAATGGTGGCGTACTTGGACAAGATTTCGCGGAATCGAGCACCGTCCATAGTTTCTACCTCCAAGAGCTCCTCGACGATTTCATCCATCGCTTCTCTGTTCTCGGAGATGTGCTTGAGCGCCATGACGTACGCCTCGTCCGCGATTCTCTTCACCGCAACGTCGATGTCGTTTTGTAACTTTTCGGACATCGAGTTCTTCGCCATCATTCTCATGATCATATCGCCAGATTGTTGGTCTTGGACCGCCCACGGTCCGACGTCGGACATGCCAAACGCGGTGACCATTTGCTTGGCCATGGAGGAGACTTGTTGCAAGTCACCGCCGGCGCCGGTGGTGACTTCAGCTTCGCCAAAGACAATCTCTTCCGCGGCTCTGCCACCCAACGCACCGACAACTCTCGCAAAGATTTGTTGCTTGGAGATCAAACTCGGGTCTTCGCCCGGGATAAACCAGGTCAAACCCTTGGCTTGGCCTCTCGGGACGATGGTGACCTTTTGAACCGGATCGTGACCAGCCTGCAAAGTACCACAGATGGCGTGGCCAACTTCGTGGTACGCGACCAAAGTCTTCGCCTTACCGTCAGTCAAGCGGGTACCTTCCATACCAGCGACGATTCTGTCGACGGAGTCGTCGATTTCGAGCAAAGTGATGGAGTCCTTGTTTCTTCGGCCAGTCAAGATGGCGGCTTCGTTCAACAAGTTGGACAAATCCGCACCAGAGAAGCCCGGGGTTCTCTTGGCAATGGTTTCGATGTCAACTTCACCTTCAAATCTCTTGTTCTTCGCGTGCACTTTCAAGATTTCAATTCTGCCCTTCAAGTCGGGGTTGTCGACAGAGACTTGTCTGTCAAAGCGTCCCGGGCGCAACAAAGCCGGGTCAAGAATGTCCGCTCTGTTCGTCGCCGCAACGACAATGACGCCAGTGTTACCTTCGAAACCATCCATTTCAGTCAACAACTGGTTCAACGTTTGCTCTCTTTCATCGTTACCGCCACCAACGCCGGTACCTCTAGATCGACCGACGGCATCGATTTCATCAACGAAGATGATGCACGGCGCGTTCTCCTTCGCCTTCTTGAACAAATCTCTAACTCTGGAAGCACCAACACCGACAAACATTTCAACAAACTCGGAACCGGAGATCGAGAAGAACGGAACGCCGGCTTCGCCGGCAATGGCTTTCGCGAGCAAAGTCTTACCGGTACCCGGTGGGCCGACAAGCAAAACACCCTTCGGGATCTTCGCGCCGACGGCGGTGAAACGTTCCGGCTTCTTCAAGAACTCAACAACTTCCATGAAATCTTGCTTGGCTTCGTCGACACCGGCAACATCATCGAACGTGACGCCCGTGTTTGGTTCCATTTGAAACTTGGCTTTGGATTTACCAAACGCCATCGGGTTGTTGCCGCCCATGCCTCCCGGCATGCCCGGCCCGCCGCCAGCGCCACCAGATCGTCTGGTGAGCAAAAACAAACCGCCAACGAGCAACAACGGAAACGCCAAGTTGCCCAACAAGTTCAAAAAGACACCACCAGTATCTTCGGACTCACTGTGCGCCGCAAAATCGACGTTCTTTTCTCTGAATTTTTGCAAAAGCTCGCCAGAGGTGCCCGGCAATTGCACTCTGACTCTTTGCACTCTGTTGCCCAATTCCGGCGAAACCGCTTCCACGATCGCGATCGTACCGTTGGCGTACAAATCAACTTTCTTCACTCGGCCCATGTCCAAGTATTCCAAAAATCGAGAGTAGGACATTCTCGAAGACGCGACGCCTTGGTCATCGGCAGCCTTGGCTTGGCCATTGGCACCCAAGGCTGCAAACGCGGCGGAGACGCCGAGCGCGTTCTTGAGCACGTCTCTGCGGGAGTTGGAGACTTCTTCAGAAGACTGCGCGTGGAAAGAGAGAGATTGAGAGATTAAGAGCACGGTTAGCGATGCGAAAAAATAGCTCCGGACGGAGAATAAAAGAGAGAGAGGAAATTCGAACGCGAGTACGGATGACGACACATCTATCCAGAGTGGACGTCATCACGAAGGCGTAATCAATTCACGAAAGCGCGCGGAAACGCCTCGACGCGACCGTAACAATCCACCTCTGCCGCGCGCGAATCGCGGACGATATTCATGCGAACGCGAATTCCTCATTTAAAGGCTAAAAACTAAAATCGGCGACTCACGTCTTCTCTTTTCACCGCTCTGATAACCGAAGATCGACGAGTCGTCGTCGTCTTCTTTTGGGCAGGCAACTGCGCGAAATTCGCCGAAGCGCGCGCCAAAGTTTGCGCCGCAAAACTCATTTGTTTTTATTCTTCTTAAACTCGGGTTACGCGTATCGAGTGGAGTGCCTTAATCGATGGATTTATTAAGTACGAATGTCGCGACAACACGTGTTGGGGGGTGTGTGTACGCGCGCACGTGCTTTTTTTGTGTGACGAAGCAGAGAATCCACGTTGTCACTCCAACTGTTGGTTCGTTTGTTTTTTTTTGTGCGTGTGGGTGTCAAAACTCGCTTTCACAGCCACGAAAAAGTTAAAAAACGACGGGACGACTTTTGTGTTTCACCGCGCCTTTCGAGAGAGAGAGATGGTTTTCTTCTTTCCCGCGAGAAAAGGCTCGCTTTCGCTCTCTCTCCTTGCTCATATTTCCCCACACAAACAACACAGGAAGGAAGGAAGGAAAGGATGTCCTCCTCGTCCTCGCACGAACGCTTGTTGCACCGCACCGCGGAGCAGCACCATCAACACAACCCGAAGAAAAGAGGACCGAGCAACAGCAATGGAAAAACTTTAATCGCGTTCACGTTTGGTTTCTTCCTCTCGTTTCTCCTGTTCCACGCGGACGTGTTCAACCATCGACAGTCGATCGTGAACCGATGGCGGGGGATATCGAACGATTTAGTGCTGGAGAGAGAACACTGCAGGCAAGTTTTGGCGGAGCACAAGGACGCTTTGAGCAGCGTGCACGAGGAAATCGAGAGTTGGAAAGAGAAGCACGAGGAGGCGTCGGGGGCGTTGAGAGAGAAGCACGACATGTTGACGCACGCGAGCAATTTGCTTGAGGAAAAGCACTTGGAGTTGGAACACAAGACGACGCAGTTGGAGGTGATGAAAGAGGCGCTGAGCGAAGCGGACGTGGACGGGCACAAGAGTGGTAGTGGAGGTGGTAGCAGCGGCGAGGAGGAAGAGGAAGACGACGCGATAAGCGAGGAAGAGCCGACGGAACAACCGAGCGGGCGATCCTCGAGAGGTAAGCATAGCAGTAAGAACCGCAAACGCGGCGGACACAACGGTAGTAAAAAAAGCGTCTCGTCGAAACCGCACGGCGGCGAAGAACACGGCGAAGACGATTTGGATAGCGATCACGAAGGCACGCACGAAGAGGCAGACGACACCACGACGGAGGAGGAACCGGCGCACGAGGAGGTGGAATAAGAATATTATTTTTTTTTCTAACATCTGCTCTTCTACATATTCTAATTTATCTCCTATCTCTTTCTCTACTAATCTACGAATGCAAGTTACCGTGTGAGAACCAAACGCCTGGATTTTCCAGGTAATCGTTCAGGTACATCCCATCTAATAAAACACCGCGCCCGCTTTCTTCGCTCAAAACGTCGTAGTACGCATCGCTCGTGTCGCCAAATTTACACTTGTTCTTGGAAACTAAATCAAATATCCACTTCTCGAAATCGTGCTCTCCCGTGGCTTCGTTAATCACTCGAACAACTTTGGAGCCGAGAAAGGCGCTCTCTTCCCACCTTCGGATGTACTTGGTCGAAGAGTAATCGGCGAAATCCGGAACGTGATTGGTCATTTTCCCTTTATTTGCGTGTAAAAACAACGGGTCACCGTTTAAGTCGCGATGTAACATCGTATTTCCGAAGATGTTCCCGCTCGAACCGTCCCGAATGCCCACGTGGTCTGGGTCGTGCGGCACGATGGTGAAATCGTCTTTGATGTAGCGCAAAGCTACCGCGAACAACTCTTTATCACCGATACCCATGAATCCGCTAAATAAAGGGTAAAATATATGGTCGAACGCATTAAAATATAACGCTAAAAATAAAGCGTTCCAATGCTTACTCTTATCTACGAGCATCTGGCCACTCTCGTGCGTAAACTTTGGCCAAGAAGGCGCGTTTTCGTCTCCAAAGAGGGCCAATCGCGCATCCGGCGCGCTTGAATCTCTCCAAAAGTCTCGCCACAACACTACCCCGGTTGCTTTAAACTCCTCGTTTTCGAATAATTTCGTCTCTGGATCTTTCAGTACCAAATTATCCGCGTCAACGCTCAAAGCTTCTTTGAACGAGGAAAACGTTAGCGCTAAAAGTTTATACGCGAATCGACTCGGTTTGCGTTTTCCTTTACTCGCAAAATTTAACGCATCTCCGAGCTCGCTGAACGAACGAACGATAACGCCTAAATCTCTCAAGTTTTCGACATCCTCGCACGAAGGTAACTCGTTCGCCGGAAACCACAACTCTATAGGTAAGCGCGACTTAGCGCGCCGCACGGCGTGCACGGCTATCCAATACGACGTCTTGATGCTATACTTAGACCCACCAACGATGACTATACCTCGTTGATTCTCAAAATATTCATCGATATCGGTTCGCATACTATTCAATTCCTCCTCCACGCTCTTCACGTACGCCGTCGTCTTCGTGCGAATCTCTTCCACCTGCGCTTTCGACAACCGTTCCCCGGCCAACACGAAATCCCTTTTCAAATTTGCTCGTCTCCTATCGCTTGGCAGCGTAAACGAAAAACCATTCGGCATTGTCTTCAATATTACTTTCTTAAACATCGCGTGCATCCGTTTCGTATTCTTCATCGCGTTTTCATATCCATCCGGTCGGGCCTCGAACACTCTTTTCAAAGGACACTCTTTCGCAATATTTTTTGCGCTAAGCTCTTTGCAGCGCCCGTCCCTCTTGCTCGCGCTGCCCATTCCCATAATCTCCTCTCTGCACGAGCGCTGACAATCAATCTCCACGCCGTCTCCGCAATTTCTCAAACCAGCCACCTTAAAACCATTGCATAGGCAAAATCCACTCGTCTTTACGTCCTCTTTTGAAACGAAACATTTTTTCCCTCCTCGCTGTGGGCGATTGAGTAGAAAATCGAAACCAAATTTGGACGTTTTCCAATCCTCTTTCGCCGCGGCGTTTTTATGACACGCGTTCGTTTCCAGGAATCCATATTTTGAATGTGGGCCACAGGTTGCGAGGAACTCGCGATGGACGACAAAGATGAGGAGAATCAGAAGAAGTAGGAGTCTGTTGTTTCGTCCGAGAGATTTCCATACGGCTTTGGTTCTCCTTTGAGGAGCGAAGAACACCAATCGAGAAAAGAAGGAGAAGAGATACGCACTGCTCGAGAACGACGATTTCGATTTGACTCTCGGGACGATTGGCATGGCTTTATCGTCTTCGTTTATTATCGACGAGGCGTCATCATGTTTTTTTTCGCTTCCTCTGGTTGTGTATGTCTGTAGAGGTGCGATTTGAATGAAGTGTTTTCTGGTAATTTTTACTCCGTCACACCTTTCCTGAGATTCGATTACTCGATAGCATGTGTGTATATATTACAAAATTTTGTACGCGTAGTTAGTTTTTCACTTCTTGGGAGTGTAACTTTCCAAACGGAATCCCTTTCACGCTCGGGTCGACGTATTCTGCGGCCATATCGTTAACATTCGGCGCGAAATCTTCTTCCTGACAGTTGGCGCCGTCTTCAAAGCACGGGAAGTTTGCGTAGTCGTCGTGTTTCATCCCGGTCCATCTCCCTGGAGTAGCCCAAGCGACTTCGTCCTCAATACCTAAACTTTTCTTCCCGCGAATGATGCGGAAAAATCCCATCTCACCCCAATACTGGCCCCAACTGTTTCGAACGATCCAATACTTCGTGTTTGTTTTCTTCTCCACGCCCCACCCAACGATGCTGACGATATGATTGATTTCATACGAAGGGGTGTCGGTATAAATGCCTTTCGTGTAAGAACGCAATCCATCAGCGTCGATGCCAGCCGCAACAGGACCTCGAGCGTAAATTTCTTTCATAATCGCCTCCTCTCCAGAAATCGTCCCATATTCTTTCACCGTGGCGTTTGGAAACGTCGCCAACGGTGCGCAAAATCCGCCCAACTGAGAAAATGTTGAGCACGTTCGGCACGTATTAATCGCATTGCACTTGTACCTATCCGTCACGTACCCACACGAGCCTTCAATCGACTCGTTTGAGCACGCCTCGTAACTTAAGCACGTATCATATGGCACGAACCCGACGTCGTGTACAAACTGATACGCGCCCGTATGCGAGCCTCCGTGACACGATCCAGCAACTTCCGTTCCACAGTTCAGTATGAACTGAATCGCCAAGTTTACGTCTTGCATTCGTTTCTTTCCGCTGGCGATTTGAATCCTATCCGCGAGCGCCGACATCGCACCGTGCGCCCAACACGACCCGCAATACTGAGGGATGTGTTGGTTCAAGCTCTTGCTCAAAAAATTGTGTCCGCTGACGTTCGACCACGTGAAGCTTTCCGGTAGCTCTTTCGACGAGACGTACGCGTCGGGCGTTTCGGACAACACTTTCTCCTTCTTGTCGTGCCCAGGAAGCACTCGATATTCGTTCACGTGTCCCGCTTTGGTCAGTTTAATGTTTGATGTCGAAAAGGCACCTTTAGTTGCAGCGTCATCGTCGTTGTCGGTTTTGATTTTCAGGAAGGAATCAAAACTCGTTCGCGCTTCGACGAGGAGAAACGACGCGCTACACGCGAGAAGCAGCAAGAAGAAGATCGAACGCAACGACGACGACGACGACGACGACGACGACGACGACGACGCGAGGATGGATCTTTTATTCATGTCGTTTGGCATTTTGTGCGTGCGCGATAAAGTGAAGATCTTAGAATAACACACGTGCCTTTTTATCTTTTTTGTGCCCGCGCGAAAAGTCACGTCACTTGGTTTTGAATTACCGTTACCCCGTTAATTAAAACCATTTTTCAGGAGAAGACTGGGTGCGTATATTCGCTGGAATACGTCACCGCGCACGAGCTTTGCGACCTCATTTTTGTCCTCGAAGACGACGCGCCGGTTATACCAGTCCTCTCTTCTTCTTCTTCTTCTTCTACTTTGTTGTTGTGGCGAGGACACGCTTCCTTCGTCGTTTAAGACCAACGCGACATAGGCCCGTCGATCAAATTCGAGAAGGAAGTCTAATTCCGCGTGAAAAGATGAGGTCGCGTCGCGTGAGCACTTGCGCAGTCTTTTGATGGATTCGTTCAGATTCATGTATGGATAGTGGAGGAGTTTTGCTTCTTCGTGCGTGACTTCGTTGAAGTTTAGCTCACTTGAAGGAGGAGAATTTGACGCTGACCGAAACTTGAATCTATGTGCGCCGTTTGATCGTAACTTGTTTCCAGCGATCCGAGCAATTGACTTTCCATTTGCATACGCAAGAAAAAAGTTTGGTAGAGATTTGTTGCGAACAACCTCGCCGCCGAGTTTCTTCCATTTGTCTTTGTCTCTTGCCTGCTCATAATTGCGTTTGAAAAGTGTCGCGTCGACGAACGGATCTTGCACTCCGCCCCTCATTTCCGGTACTGCTTCGTAATTAGGGAAAACAATCGCGTCTACATACCCGGGTTGATCCCGCAAAAGTTCGCGGATATCTAAACTCGCAACTCCACTAGGAAATAACAACTCATCGGTATCTATGTGCGCAATCCAATCGATGTTATCCTTCCTCGCCATTGAAATGGCCATCTCCACGTTTTGCGACTGTTTTACGAATAACTCGGCATTGCACCCTCTCTTTCGCATCCATGGTACCAACCACTGTTCCTTATTACATCTTAATTTTGGTCGAATACTCTCCAGATCGCCGTGAGATTCGCGAAACAATTTTACATTCTCTGGAAAAAGGCTCTGGGAACGAGCAGGGAAAGAAGAAGGCGTCCCTCTGTCGTCCACAAACACGTAAAACATCTCGAAACCTAAAATCTGATGGTGCCATCGAAACCATTGTTCGAATTGTTTACCGCTCGCGTTCGTCGTCGTCGTCACGATGGCGCACTTGAGTAATCGATTATTTTCACGTTCGTCTGTTTTCCTCGTTCGCGTATTTTTGAAGAAAACAAGAAATAGAAAGAAAGCAAAAAAAGAGAGCAACAAAAAGGAAGGCGACAGCGCGCGAACTTTTCGTCTACTTGTGGTCGATACCGACCAGTTTCTGTTGCGGATATTCGTTGCGCGACGAATAGACATGCGTGTTGAGAGAGAGAGAGAGAGAGAGAGAGAAAGTTGGTTTCATATCATTTATTTTGATGTCTTTTCGTTGTGAATATTAAATTTTTCATAAAGTTCCATCTCCTATTAAAGGGAATGCACCGCAGAGAAAGTTTTATTCTTCAAATGTACACGCGATGCGAATAGAACCACATGACCGCCACATTCTCGTTCTCTGCGGTCGGTTCGAGCTTTCCCAATAATGCGAGTGATTTTGTATATTTTTAAAAAAGTAAATGTCTCTTTTCGCACTTCTCCGCTTCGGACCACGTTAGTATGTCTGCCTCAGAGAGTGAGGAAAGAGGAAAATATCGTGATTCCACCATTTTGAATGGTTTCCATCCATTGCCTAGGCCTTCGTGCCATATGATGAGGTGTCATCTTCTTCCGAAGGGGACTGTTCTTGATCCGACGAGCCCGAGGATTCGTCTTTGTTCGAGGTCTTCGTCGATTCCTCTTCAGGCGGCGGTTGCTCGTCCCCTGGCTTGGGCTTTTCTTCATCCGACGAGCCCGAGGATTCCTCTTCCACGTCATCAAGATCCAGAGCGTCATCAATCTCATCTTGCGCCTTTTCAATGTCTGTCATCGATTCATCGATTTTAGTCTGAGCATCATCGATTTTTTCAGCCATTTTCTTGAGTTTTCGTTCGACGTGCTCCGCAGCCTTCGCCACCTCCTCTTGCGCTTCTTTTTCCGCGCTTGCCGACTCTTCTTCCGCCTGTTTGACAGATTCTGGTGAACCCTCCGATTCTTCCGGGGACGGCGTCGAATCTTCTTCGTCACCTTCCATGGTACCCTCCGATTCTTCCGAGGACGGCGTCGAATCTTCTTCGTCACCTTCC
>Ga0255757_10003657_pt1 | contig 14027 bp, 8 predicted proteins | sample 071ome_27_FD_179957 | JGI IMG/M metagenome (GOLD analysis project Ga0255757, IMG submission 179957) | Coastal salt marsh microbial communities from the Groves Creek Marsh, Skidaway Island, Georgia - 071409AT metaG (version 2) | ecosystem: Environmental > Aquatic > Marine > Intertidal zone > Salt...
AGAATGCTGAGCTAAAGACAATGGCTCGTGATGGATGGTGGGGCGCTGGCTAGCTTTCCCCAATCGGACCCTCGCGCTTGAAAACCGGACCGCGGGCTGGATCAGGACAAGAGATCTGGGGATTGTTGTTGGATTGTCCGTAAACGGTAATTGAGCTGAGGGGTCTGGACCCTCAGCGTTTCAAAAGCATCCCGATCAAATCGAATCCATTGGCAATTCGTTTGGCTTAGCATATTGGCAAGTTTAGGGGACTGGAAAGGTCGCCAGCCCCACTGGCCAGTTGTTAGGCTGCTATCTTCGTCCTTCACCTCACCCTCAATTAGGATCCACCATTCTTGCTCGGTGGGGGTGATCAATGTGCCGGCGCTCGTTTCCTCTAAATGAGCCTGGGAGCCGATGTTTTCGATCACCGTTGAACTTAAAGCACTGAAGATCGGTAACGCCTTTAAGTGGGGTCTAATGCGCCAGCGTTTGAGCAGGCCTGCCTTGAAAGAGGGTTCTCCCGCGAGCGAGGAAAAAATGTTTTCGGAAAACACGGCAAGGGTCACTGGCGTGCTCGCAACGACGCTGGCGTTTCTGGTTTTAATGTCTGTGATGACGGCCATCTCGCCGATCAGATCGCCGGCTTGGAGTTCCGCAACGGTTCGCCATTGATCTCCGGTTTGATGCACCACATTGCAGTAGCCTGTGAGTAAGAGGAACACCTTGTCGCACGTTTCATTGCCTTGAACCAGGATCACATCTTCTTGGTTGTAGTGCATTAATTTTGCGCCAGCGATTAGGCTACGCATCCATTTCATGGGGACCGGATCACCCACCCATTGGCTTAAATAGTGATTGATCAGCGACATGTACAAGCTGTCATCACCTGGGATGACCGTGAAGCTCTTACCTGCGCTTGCTACTGAAAATGTGGCCCTGAATGCCTCAGGCAGACTCTCCACATGAACGAACACGACGCGTTCCGCTTTTGAATCAACGAATTCGGCTGGGTTACCGTGCAGCACGCCGGTGCCGCCATCAGCGATCAAAAGGTCAAAAGGTTGCTGATAAAGCGCCCGCAAACGGTCTTGGGTGTTGGGCTGTACCGAGCCCGATGTCACCAAGGTATTGATGGCAGCAAGAGAATGATTGTCTCCGACAACGCATATAGACCGTTCGTGGCCCTCCACATTGGATGTGAAGGTGGCGCCCATCGTTGGAATGCTGTGCACCGTGTAATGCGGTTCAATGCGCATGCCGTAGTAATTGAGCGGTTGGTCGGGATTCGTCGGAATATGGATGAAATGTTCGCGAACTGCCGATTCTTCCCAGTTGAGACCGAGGGCCAGCTTCTCCATGGCCATGTTGAATATTTCGGGTGCTGTGATGATTTCGATCCGATGAGGTGACAGCATCAAAGGAAACATGGAGCAATGATCGTCATGGATGTGAGTGAGCACACAAGCAGATACTTGGTTCTTTGCGATGCCCCTTGCGCGAAGATGCACGTCGAGAAAGGGGATCGCATCGATGAGCACATAGTCTCCGTTGTAACACAAAGCAAGGCCAGTACAGGGCTCATTGGGGGAGAAACCTGACGCCCCGCCCAGAACTTCCACGGAGAATTTCGCGAGTCGTCCAGAAAGGTAATCTTCCTGCAGAGAGTAAGCGGTGACGATGGGCGTAGCTTCAAGTCGGACCTCGTGCTGTTGATCACCCACGGTGAATCAGTAGTGATCAAGACCGAGGTGAATCACCGAGATGCCGTGAAATTCCGTTTGATCGTCGGTAAATGGGTGATAACTGAGGAGGTCGTCGACTGTCAGAACAGTGCCCTGATCGGACTTTAATGCGGTGGCCTCTGCAACCGCGAGCCACTCATCCCTTTGCGCTTTTTGAGTACCCCATTCGACCAACTGTTGCTCATCTGGGCCAAGTAAAGTGATTTGAATGATACGTCGGACTTGATCAAGGACGGGTTGAGGTCCAATCAAAGCCAACTTCTCTCCTCGCGAAAATCCCTGCGAAACGAACAAGAAGTGGTACAACATGAATTCGACGTTATGGAGAAGACTCCCGTCGTGCTCGCGGGTATCGGTGAGGACAAGCGCGTGGATCGTGTCCACGCTGTGTCTCATCAACCCTTTAAGTACTTCGGGTGGTTGGCCGACGAGAAATTGGATGTCGCCTGCTCTGACCAGGATAGATCCGGAAGCAGGTGCGTAGGAGTCAATGCTGGTCTGATGCGTGTTTGAATTCTTTTGCAATCCACCGTTCACTGATCTTTGCGCTGCAAAGAGGGCGTAGCCGAAACACCCTGCTGAGTACGAGATCGATCAAATCTCATTCTGCAGTGCAGGGTGCACTTGGACAAGCCCAGTTGTTGATTATCGTGGTGAGCGAACGTTCGACCATCGTTGGACCTACCCCTATAATGGGCCACCCGTTAGTTGCAGAAAAAAATAGGTTTTTTACATTGGATGCCATTTCAAGAACTCAGTTAGATCCAGAACAGCGCGAACTATTTCTAGACAACCTCAAGCGTTTCTTAAAAGAGGAGGTTGCGCCCCACTATGACGAATGGGAGTCAGCCAGCATTTGGCCACGTTCTCTCTGGCGACGCCTAGGCGAGGAAGGCTTCCTATGTGTCGATCTGCCAGAGGCCTATGGTGGGTACGGTGTCTCGTTTGAATTGAGTGGCGCGATCGTTGAGGAGGTGTCTCGAGCGGGATTTGGTGCTCTCGCAAGCGGATTATCGGTGCACTCAGATATCGTGGCGCCCTATATCTTGAATCTTGGTTCAGAAGAACAGCGGCAAGCGTGGTTGCCAAAAATGGTGACCGGTGAGGCGGTAGGCGCGATTGGTATGACTGAACCCGGCGCTGGGAGCGATCTGCAAGGGATCAGAACCACAGCCACCAAGGATGGGGACGACTATTGCATCAATGGACAGAAGACCTTCATCACGAATGGCCAACATTGCGATGTGTTGGTGCTTGCGGCGAAGACGAACCCGGCAGAGGGCGCAAAAGGCATCACGCTATTTACCGTCGATGCCTCAAAACCGGGCTTCAATCGAGGACGCAACCTAGAAAAGATGGGGCTGCACAGCGGCGACACGTCGGAACTGTTTTTCGAGGATTTGAAAGTCTCAGCCGCAGATATCTTGGGTGGGGAAGGCAAGGGCTTTTATAACATGATGAACGAACTCCCCAGAGAACGACTGATTCTAGGTATTGGTTGCGTGGGTGCGGCGGAAGGGGCTTTCGAGCTCGCCGTCGACTATGTTCATGAGCGACAAGCCTTTGGTGCCAGTATCGCGTCTTTTCAGAACACTCGATACAAATTGGCTGAGATGAAGACAGAAATCGAACTGAATCGAGCCTTGGCAGAAAAGTACGTAACGAAGTTTATGGATGGTGAGTTGTCGAGCGCGGAAGCCTCGATGCTTAAGCTTGCGGCGAGTGAGATGCAGGGGCGAGTGGTCGATCAGTGCCTCCAGATGTTCGGAGGCTACGGGTACATGAGCGAGTACCCCATTTCGCGAGCTTATGTCGATGCCAGAATACAGCGAATTTACGGCGGGACCAGTGAGATTATGAAGGAGCTGGTCTCACGCAGCATATTGCCTTCGAACAGCCGGTGATCTTTGGTCACCGAATGAGCTGTCCTGGAACCGCCCTCCAGCACCCTAGCTCGAGAGACCTCTGCCAACCCCTATCGGAACGGCTTGTGTATCACACGGTGCAGCGAGCATTTTGGGGCTTGATTCGAACGGTTATCCAAGATCGCGGATGATTCGTAGGCCGCCATCAGAAGCGGATGCCCACTAAACATCCGATTTGTGACAGCCTTGCATGAGCCCGATCTTTTTGTTGCAGGTGCTTAATCGCCGATCAATGACCGGCCATCGCCACGGGTTTTGGCTCGTGCTAGGGTAACCTTTCGAGTCAAAACTGGAACCCAGACCAATCCATTCTTTCTTTGGTTGCTGTGGGTTGCGCATGACTTGGACGGACAAGTGTCTGGTTAAAGCCCGCGTGAAGAGAGATCAAGCTCTTGACGTCATTGTGTTTCAACGAGGGTCGTTACGAGCGTTGCCAAACACGTCACCCACAATGTTGTCTGATTAGGTTTGCTGAAAAGAGGAATCAGCCATGAATGTAAATATCGGAGATTTTCTTACGCGCCGAGCGGCGGTAACCCCAGAACGAGAAGCCTATGTCGATCCGCAAACGGGGCTTCGACTGACCTTCTCCGCCTTGAACGAGCGAGTGAATCAGCTGGCTAATGCCTTGGCGTCGGCAGGGATTAATCCTGGAGATCGAGTCGCTTTGTGTTTGATGAATAGCGTTGAATTCATCGAATCCTTTTTGGCCATCGCGAAAATGGGAGGTGTGGTTGTCCCACTTAATTGGCGGCTCGTCGCGGACGAATTGGAATTTATCATCAAGGATAGCGGTGCGCAGACGTTGCTATACGGACAAGAGTTCCAATCCGTGGTTGCAGATCTGCAGAGTCGGGGAGACAAGACCGACGTGGTGCGTTGGATTGAGTCGGGTGATGTCGAACGTAAGCTGGATTTTTCTGAGCATTATGACGCGTTTAGAAATCAGGGCGCGGTGAGCGAGCCGCAACTGGGTGCCACTGGTGATGACCTGCTCTTCATTATGTACACCTCGGGCACGACGGGTTTGCCCAAAGGTGTGGTGCATAGTCACACCACGGTTTTTTGGGCGATTCTGACCTTTGAGGCAAGTTGCGACTTGCGTGATGGCGATCGATATTTAGTGGCACTGCCCCTGTTTCACGTGGGTGCGCTAACCCCGGTTGCGCTGAACGTGTATCGCGGTGTCACGAGCGTCGTGATGCGTGAATTTGATCCTGTGAAAGCCTGGGGGCTGATCAAGGATGAAAATATCACCACTACGCTGCTGGTTCCGGCGATGCTGAATTTTATGATTCAAGTGCCCGCTGACCAAATTCAGGCGGAGCAACTCCGCTGGATCCAATCGGGTGCAGCCCCTGTGCCTGTCAGCCTTATCGAGCAGTACGCTGGCATGCAGATTGAAATTCATCAAATCTATGGTCTAACAGAGTCTTGCGGTCCAGCCTGTGTGATTGGTGCCGACAACGCGCTGAAAAAAGTAGGCTCCACCGGTAAAGCGTTCTTTCACACGGAGGTGCGCGTGGTTGACGAAGACGGCAGCGACGTGACGCCAGGTGAACAAGGCGAGGTTTGGGTTCGCGGCGGCCATATCATGCTCGAGTATTGGCATCGCCCTGATGCAACGGCGGATACCATTACCCAGGATCGTTGGTTGCGGACAGGGGATGTCGCGACTGTGGACGACGAAGGGTTTGTTTTCATCCAGGATCGCATCAAGGACATGATCATTTCGGGCGGTGAGAATGTTTACCCAGCCGAAATAGAGAATGTTTTAATTTCTCATCCAGATATTGTTGAGGCCGCCGTCATTGGTCAGCCAAGCGAGAAGTGGGGTGAGTCGCCGTTTGCGGTGGTGGTGAGTAAGAATGCGTCGCTTAATGAAGCGGCTGTGCTCGAGCACTGCGATGGTAAGTTGGCTCGGTTCAAACTGCCCAAAGGTGCGGCATTTATTGATGTCATCCCGAGAAATGCCAACGGCAAGGTGTTGAAGCGAGTGCTAAGAGAACAATTCCCGGGGCCAGCGCCGCAGTAGTGTAGCGGGGTTGCGCTCACATCGCGGATAGCGACCTTTTTAAGGCCTGATCAAGGGTTCAACTGCGCGCGTGGCCACGTGCGCGCTGGCCGTGATAGTCTCTGATCGCAAGTTTCTTTAACGCGCTACCTGTCACCGAAGAACGGGGGGTCTATGGTCCGCTGGAGCTTTTTACTTGGATTCATGATTGCGATGGACGCGAGCGCCTTGCTCGTGGACATTGGTCCGGATGACGTGATTTCCGTCCAGGAAATTGATGCTCAGATCAAGCTCGATGGTCGCCTCGATGAGCCTGTCTGGCAGGAATTATCCGAATATGACGAATTTTCGGTGATCGAGCCGGATACGCTGATCAAGCCACGACACGAAACCCGTGTGCGCATGTTCTATAACCGAGACGGGATTTACCTTGGGATTCTGATGCTCCAACCCAAGGAGACGCTCATCGCCCGGTTGTCCAGTCGAGATAATCGAGAAATTAAGCGTGACAACATCAACCTAACACTCGATACCTCCGGCGAGGGCCGATACGGCTATTGGTTTGGCATCAATTTGGGCGACACCCAAATGGATGGCACGCTGTTGCCTGAGCGCCAATTTTCCAATGATTGGGATGGAGCTTGGCGAGGCGGGACGGCTGCTTTGGAGAATGGGTGGAGTGCAGAAATGTTCATTCCTTGGGGTATTGTATCAATGCCCAAAGTCGAGGGTGAGCGGCGGATAGGGTTTTATATGTCGAGGTATGTGGCTTACCTTGATGAACGTTGGGGGTGGCCGGCATTGCCAGCGACTGTCCCGAAATTTATTTCTGCGCTGCAGTCCATCACCGTACGCAACGTGGATCCCAAGCAGCAATACTCAATTTTCCCTGCAGTCGGTGTGACTTCCGATGGCATCGATCAAGACGTCCAGTATCGAGTCGGCGCGGACTTTTTTTGGCGACCAACGACGAACCTGCAATTGACGGCCACCATCAATCCGGATTTTGGTATTGCGGAATCTGATGATGTGGTGATCAACCTGTCAGCGACCGAAACGTTCTTCCCCGAGAAACGACTCTTTTTCCTCGAAGGTCAGGAAGTCTTCACCGCGTCCCCCAGGGCCGATACCAGAGGTCAAGGGGTGGGCAATAGAGGGACGCCCTACACGTTGGTGAACACCCGCCGAATTGGGGGTAAACCTGTGCTGCCTGAGCTCCAGGAAGGTGAAACCATTCGCGCCAAAGATGAAATTCAGCCGACCGATTTGCTCGGCGCGGTGAAGGTCACGGGGCAGAATGGACAAATGCGTTACGGCGTTCTCGCGGCTTTCGAGGACGACCCAGAGTTTCTTGTGTCGGGTCCAATGGGCGATCGAATCGTCACGGGTTATGGCAGTCAATATGGCGCTGCAAGATTACTCGTGGAGGACGCGCCTGGCGGCGCTTATCGCGCGGCAGGCCTATTGGCGACGGCCGTGTTGAATGAACAGTCCGATGCGCTGACCTACGGGTTTGATGGTCATTACCTGACTGAAGACGGCAAATTTAAAGCGGATGTTCAGGTGTTCAGCTCAGATAAAGACGGGCTTGACCGGGGCTTCGGCGGGTTTCTGGATTTTGAGTATGTTTTTCGCAGAGGGTTGGTTCAAAGATTGGGCATTGAGTATTTCGATGACCAAGTTGACGTCAGCGATTTTGGTTACATCCAGCGAAACGACAACTTCAGAATTCGCAGTTCGCATATCAGAACCAGTTCCAACCTCTCTTGGGCGCGTGATAACCAGTTTGATATCCGCGGATTCGTTCAGCGTAATGGCGACGGGTTGTTCACCCAAGGGGGCGCGTTTATATCAAACCGAACCGTATTCAATAATTTGACCCAATTGGTCTTGCGTTTGGATATGTTGCCGGGTGCCTACGATGACTTGAACAGCTTTGGTAACGGGGCTTTCCGAGTTGACTCTCGCTTTATGGCGAGCGTCGGGTGGGCTTCGAATCGAAGCAAACCGATGAGTTTTGGTGGGCGCGTGGGTTATATGGGCGAGGAACTGGGTGGGCACTCAGGCAGTCACAACCTCTACGCCACGTGGCGGCCCGATGATCGCTTGGCGGTCGACTTCATGCTGAATTATCTGGATCGTGACGGCTGGCTCCTTCATCGAGCAGGCAATGTCATGGGGACGTATGAAGCGGAGCAACTGTTACCAGGAATCAGTGTGGATTACTTCCTCAGTGCGAAGCAGCAGTTCAAGTTTATTGTGCAATGGGTGGGCGTGAAAGCGAGAGCCGCTCAGGCTTACCGCATTCCCGATGCGCCTGGCGACCTCGTGAGAGACGGCGCGCTCGACGGCGCACTCTTTGATTTTTCTGTATCGCAGGTGAGCTTGCAGGCAAGGTATCGCTGGGAAATCGCGCCGCTGTCCGATCTGTTCGTTGTTTATACCCGCCAGTCGAATCAGGCGGCGCTGCTCCTCGACCAAGACTTCACCGATGTTTTCTCAAACAGTTATCAGACGCCATTGACCGATGCGTTCGTTGTGAAACTCCGCTACCGCTTTGGGTCTTGAGCCCTACGCTGAGTGTTCGGAGCTTTTAATGCGGGCGCGTGATTGGTGGCTAGTGGCTTTACGCCTCGGATCATGATTCGAGATTGGAGCGCTCTCTGCGGCACCCCATCGTCCAGTGATTGCGCGCATCATAACGAACTTTTTTGGGATCTTCTTAAAGCCGAGGAGGCCACGTTTCCTAACGTTTGTTTCCCCATGCGGTTCGTTCATTCAAGCAGGGCTTTAAATGACTTGCGCGGACGCCCTCGCTTCCCCAGGGTCTCCAGTGCGTCGTTTAAGCGAAGCTAAAGCCGGCGCCCTTGCAAAGCGAACAACCCTCGCGCTGAGCAGGGCGAGGTTGCGCAGCAAAACTCAAACGCCGGAATCAGGGTTCGACTCGTTAAGGGTTTGTGAAATCAAAAAGTCTGCGACGTCGAACAATCGAGCTGGGCCAACCAATCGGTTCACGTTGACTCGGTATTTACCATCAACGACGAGAGTGGGAACCGATGCGACTTGAGATTGCCGGCTCAAACGATCAGAGAGGGCGAGCTCTGAGGCGACTCTCGGAGAATTCCAATGCGAAAGGTAATCCGCTTCCTCAATCTCGCTGTTGTCGGCAATGAATGAAGCCAGGGCTTCGCCACTTTCGAAGGTTTTTCGTCCATTATGAATCGCACTGAAGGTCAACTGATGGAGCTCAGGTTCGGCATCCAGAGACTCAAGCGTATGGAAGTGCTGGGCTAGAATTCTCCAGCTTTCGGAGCCGACCAGCGGACGTTTAACGAATCGTACGTTGGTTGCCAACGTGGATTGCCAATCCTCCAGTCGTTCCTCCAAATTAAAGCAGTGAATGCAACCATAAGAGAAGAATTCCATGACCTCGATAGCATCACCCCGAACGCGTCTAGGGTTTGCAAGCGTCTCAAAGTGTGTCCCTTCTTCAAAGCGAGCATTGGATTGATCATCCATTACGATAAAGGTGAAGTAACCCAGAACTGAGATTGAGACGACCCCGATCAGGGCGACTAGTCCTTTTTGCAGAGCGAGCTTAGGTTTGCGTTTTGCCATGTTTGTATCTCCTCAAGGTCGAGATTATAGTCAAGGCGCTCGCAGCTTCCAGCGTTAGGTGCCATTGAAGTTGACCTCAACCTCGACATTCGTTTAAGAAAGAGGGCACTGCTTTGAATCCCATGCCTCTGCGGCACGTGCCTCTCGGAAATCGAAATCGAGTGCCATCAAGGACTCGTGGCCGGCTCGAAGTCAGTGCCTCGCGACTCAGTAACGAATACATACTCAGTGAATAAAAGGAGTTTCTATGAGCAGGTTACCCGCACTCAGCCTGGCGGCGATGCCCGGTCGACGACAAACGACGTTAGATCTCGCGGTAGAGATCGAGAAAAGAGGTTTTCCTGGCATCTACGCGCCCAGCATGGGTGATTCGTTGGCTTTGTGTCAGGCATTGGCCCACGTGACCCACACGATGCATTTTGGCACCAGCATCATGCCGATCTATTTCCGCCAAGAGGTTGATTTTGCGAGTACCGCAGCGTTTATTCATGAAATATCGGGTGGCCGGTTCAGATTTGGGATTGGTGTGAGCCACGCGCCTGCCTTACAGTCCAGAGGCATCTCGGCAGGTAAGCCTCTGAGCGATATGCGAGCCTTTGTAGACAAACTGAGAGCGGCGCCTCGTGTTGGCGAATTACCACCTTTGGTGCTTGCAACGCTGAGGCAGAAGATGATTCGTCTCGCCGAGGAAATTGGTCAGGGTATGGTCTTTGCCAATGGCGCACGCAGTCATATGCAAACGTCGCTCAGTGTGCTCTCCGATCAAGCAAGAAACGACGAGGCCTTTTTCATCGGCAATATGATTCCGACCTGTGTGAACGACGACCGTGATGCGGCCATGGCCGTTAATCGGAAGACGCTGACACCCTACGCCATGCTGCCAAATTACCGAAATTATTGGAAAGAAGCCGGATTCGTTGAAGAAATGGAAGGTGTGGAGGCTGCACTGGAGCGGGGCGACCGAGACGGTGTTCAGCATTTTTTGACCGATCGATGGCTCTCTGAGACCACGCTCTTCGGCAGCGCGACGGACGTTCGAGATGGCGTCGAAGCCTGGTTCGATGCGGGTATCAAAACGCCGATCATTGTGCCTTCGTCTGCTAACGGTGGCCAAATGGTGGCATTCGAGGAAATTCTCGCTATTTTTTAAGCCATCGGGTCATTTCAGAGAACGCCGAGCAAGGTCGCGAGCGCGCCTGGCTGATCAATTGGACGGTGACGCGTGGATTAACAGCGGCCGCTGAACCGGATGCGAGCACAAATCAAGTGAGTTGCTAGGGGATGAATACATGAGCGCAGCACTGTCGAGCGAGCAAAGGCAATTCAAAGAGGCTACTGCGCGGTTTTTGTCAGAGGTCTCGCCGACCAGGGTCGTGAGAGACTACATGAGTGGAGAGGCGGGGTTCGACGCGCTCGTCTGGCGAAGATTAGCGGAAGAACTCGGTCTCACGGGTATCCACATCCCGGAGGCATATGGCGGCGCTGGTTTCGGTCCGGTCGAGTTGGGTGTTGCTTGTGAGGAAATGGGTCGAACGTTGTACACGGGGCCTTTTTTTTCCTCGTCCATTATGGCCGGCTGTGCGGTTCTTCGGCTGGGCAATGATGATGCGAAAGCCCGCTATCTCCCGGGCCTTGCGTCGGGTGAAGCGATTGGTGCGCTATTGCTCGATTCTCTAGATGCAGAAAACGCTTGGGGTCGTGGGGTCAAGGCAGATGAGATGCAGCGCTTGCATGGAGATGTCCCAATCGCACTCGGCGTGAGTGACGCGAGTATCATTTTCGCGCTCGCCGAGAGTCGGGAGGGGCTCGCGCTTTACCGTTTGCTTGATCCGCCGAGCAAACTGGTAGCGCATGAGCGATCAGCGCTTGACCCCACGCGGCGAATCCACCAGGTGCGTTTGAATGCAGCACCCGCAGAGCGGATTGGACTCTGTCATCGCACGGCAGCCGCTGCGCTTTTCAATGATTTGTGCGTGGCGCTCGCTCACGAACAGATTGGCGGCGCGTCCGCCTTATTTGACAGTACGGTGGCGTATACCAAAGTTCGATATCAATTCGGCAGACCCATCGGATCCTTTCAGGCTTTGAAGCATCGATGCGCTGACTTGCTACTGGACCTCGAGTTGGCGAAGTCGGCAACTTATGAGGCGGCGACGATTCTGGCACGGGGTGAGAACGCCGTGGAAATGGCCAGCATGGCCAAGGCGATGGCCTCTGACGTTTATATGTCGGTGGCGAAGGCCGCGATTCAACTTCGAGGCGGTATCGGCTTTACGTGGGAAGACGACACGCATTTATGGTTCAAGCGCGCGAAGAGCAGCGAGATGCTTTTCGGATCGCCGAGTTACCACAGAGAGCGGATGATGGCTTATTTGGAGAACGTGGCGTGAACCCTGAACAGATAAGACAAGAGGTCCTGGCGTTTATCAACGCTGAATTTGATCCCACACTGTCGTTGATCGAGTGGCGAAAGCGATTGCTTGATGGAGGTTGGGCTGCGCCTCGATGGCCAGAAGCTTGGTTTGGTCGGGGATTTTCTGTTGATCAAGCGAGCGTTGTGGCCGAAGTGTTTGCTGAAAAGCAGGTGGTCCCCGCAGCCTCCATTGGGCCGAGAGGACTGGCAGCAGAGACGATCCTTGCGCACGGCTCGGATGATCAGAAATCACGCTACTTGCGGCCTATCCTGACGGGCGAACACGCTTGGTGTCAGCTTTTTAGTGAGCCAGGCAGTGGGTCTGATTTGGCCGGGTTGTCGACTAAGGCAGAACGAGACGGCGATGCCTGGGTGATTAATGGCCAAAAGGTGTGGAACACCAGCGCTCATCACGCGGATTTTGGCATTCTCCTGGCGCGAACTGATTTTGATGTCCCGAAACACCAGGGGCTGAGCTATTTCTTGATCGACATGCGTCAACCAGGTGTTGAGGTCAGGCCACTTAAGCAGATGAATGGTCACGCCTCTTTTAATGAAGTGTTTATGACCGATGCGCGAGTCCCAGTGGTCGACTTGTTGGGGGGTGAGGGCCAGGGATGGGCGGTAGCGGCAACCACTTTGTCTTATGAGCGACAGGGGTTTAGGCGACGGCATGGTCAAAGCTCAAGCCTTGGGGTGACGGGGAAGCTTTATGACGAATACAGGCAGGAGACCGCAATCGCCAATGAGCCCTATACCTGGTACCCCCAGCGAGAGGGTAGACCCGATTTGGTGTTCAAGCGCGCGAGAGAGACCGGCGCCATAAAAGACCCCGTGATTCGACAGGAGATTGCTAAGCTCCACGCCTTAACCAAGGCCAATGACTTGGCTCGGGTTCGTGCGGAGGCTGATCGCCGGTCTGGTAGTAACGAGGTTATTCCTGCGGGGTCTATTGGTAAGCTCGCAGCCAGCGTGATCGCTCGTCAATCTGCCCATGTGCACACGCTGATTTCTGGCGCCAGTGCCATGCTCTCGGGACACGACTCCCCAGAATCGGGCGTCGTCGCAGAAACACTGATTTCCGTCCCTGCGATTTCGATTGCGGGTGGCACTGACGAGATCCAAAGAAACATTATTGCCGAACGCGTTCTGGGTATGCCTAAGGATGTGAGGAGCGACACAGGCCCATTTCGGGATATCAAACGCAACGGCTGAAGCTGGCTAGATTGCTCGCTATTCGGGCCGCATCGGTGATGACGATGTAACCACGGGGATGCGGCCTTCGAGAACGATTTTGGTGCAGGCTCCTTTAACGTGAATCGCCCCTGCAAGGCTTGATCATGGTCGATCTCCCGGCCCGATGGGTCAAAAGCGGATGGATGGGGTCGAACGTTAGGGCAATCTGATTTGACGGTTACCGAAAGTGATCCCCGCAATGGATTCGGGTGGCGTGGCGCGTCAGCCTGGCATTGACTTCCAAGACTGCAGCATTGAACTGGATGACCAACGGCCGCCGTGGGTTGGATCGGGTTCTTGATTTCGAATGAATCACCGATAGGTTGTTGGGCGTGAACGGGGCCTCACGCAAGTCAATCAATTCGCCGCACCGCCTTCGTCGAAGCACCCGCAGGCAAGCCACGTTTCTCCGGAATGGGGCCAAACTTTACCGACCCATTTTTCTAGGTCAGGTCGTGAAAAAAGTTTTCTGATTTGTTTGAGTCGAGGTTCGGGCTGGGCCAGACAGGCGTCGAGGCTGACTTGTAATCGATTGATTGGTTGAGGGTTTTTTCCTCACTTGGCGGGTCAAACCTTGACTTGTTTGGGGTCTAGTCTCGAATTTTTTTCTGAGTTATTTGTGGCCTCTTGCTAACTTTTTACCGAACTTATGCACATCTGACCCTAGCACTCTAAGTTAGTTGTCATTTCCCAAGTGAATTCGATAAAAGTGTTCTTAACATATTGATTAATAATAACTTAAATGCCATTGGTCAAAAATTGACCAATTGTGATTTCTACGGATTTCGTGGGTAAATTTGGGGAATTTTGGATTTATCCTCAGAGTTATCCACAGTTTTTGTGGACAACCATGAAGATCGCATTAAGTCATTGATTTAACTGTCCGTTGATGGCCATGCTGACCTTCTTCGCCTGCAGACCGGTTGGGGTTGCAAACCGTTTCTTGAGATCCTGGGGTTACTGAATAGAATGCTCCTTCAGTCCGAGGGCTCTTTATGGCTGAGGGCTCTTTATGGCTGAGGGCTCTTTATGGCTGAGGGCTCTTTATGGCTGAGGGCTCTTTATGGCTGAGGGCTCTTTATGGCTGAGGGCTCTTT
>Ga0255757_10003663_pt1 | contig 14011 bp, 5 predicted proteins | sample 071ome_27_FD_179957 | JGI IMG/M metagenome (GOLD analysis project Ga0255757, IMG submission 179957) | Coastal salt marsh microbial communities from the Groves Creek Marsh, Skidaway Island, Georgia - 071409AT metaG (version 2) | ecosystem: Environmental > Aquatic > Marine > Intertidal zone > Salt...
ACACCGAAGCAGCATAGCACGGAAGCAGAGAGAGAGAGAGAAGGAGAGAGAGCGGCACAGAAGAGAGAGAGAGAGAGAGAAGCAAAAAAATACGAGCTGTTGAAAAACGAACGGACGCCCCTCTCTCTCTGTTTGTTTCCTGAAACTTTCCCCGGCACGCGCGCGAGAAGAAGGGAGAGAGCAAATGAGAAGAAATCGAGAAGAAGAAGAAGAAGGGAACGCGCGCGAAGAGGGGGGAGTGCGAACGAAGACCGCGCCGTCTTCTTTCGCGCTCTCCGAAGCGTTTTGTGTTTTGTATCTCTCTGTTGGTGCCAACAGAGGCTCTTCTTTCTCCCCAAAAGGGGAGCAGGCACAAAAAAAAATTGAGAAAAAACTCGCGCAAGCACCAAAAGAAAATTTTTGCGACCGTCGTTCGCTTCAAAACCAAACGGCGCCCCGAAGAGAGAAGAAGAAAAGGAGAAAGAAGGAAGTTCTTCTCTGCGTTCTCAGCCTCACCTCTCTTCCTTTCCCTTCAAAACCGTCCGCGCGCATCTTCTAAACCCGCATCTTTGAGCCTTTTACGGCGCGCCAACCCGGTCGGATCCCGGTGGATTCCCCGGTGCACGTTTTGCTCGACCGGTTCCAAGCGGAAAAGATCGAAAGGAAACTTCGGAAGTCGATCGCTTTTGCGCGGGACGCGCGGGAGGGAGAGGGTAAAATTTTTTTCTTTCTTCTCTCTTGGATTCGAAAGGAGAAGAAGCTCGAGGGGCCACAGACGAGAGACGAGAGACAAAAAGAGGAGGAAAAAAAAATTTGAACTCGCTTTGGAGCTTTGGAGAGTTTTTGTAGGCAACGAAAGAGAAGAAGAAGAAAAAATCAATCGGAAATGGCGTCCAACGGGACCGAGGCGACGCGCAAAGGCGGGCAATGGCGGACGTGGCAAAGCGACGAGGATATTCCTCAGCGGAAAATCTTGATTCAGCACATGTGAGTGGCTCGCATTTGGTCGCGAGCGGCGCGCGATGATTTTAGCTTTTCTTTTTTTTTTTTAAAGGCCCGCGAGCCGATCGACTTTTTTGGGCAGCAGTTCAAAATAGCTTTTATTTTGCGTTTTCGCGCGCGCGCGACCGAGGGAACGACGGCGTTGGATGTTACGCGGTGGACTGCGTTAAAACCCACACTGACTTACTTCTTTTCTCCTTTTGTAACTACAGATTGCGTTTGTTTCAACAGCGCAAACCTTCCGTGACGAAAGAGTGGCAGCAGAAGCTTCCAGACTTTGTGTTGCGTCTCGAAGAAGCCGTGTATCGAGGCGCGCGGTCGAAGGAGGAGTATTGCGATAAAGATACATTAGAGGCGAGGTTACAAGCGGTGGCGAGAATTATGGTCACTAGGCCAGGAGCGAAAGCCGCGCAGATGCAACAACAACAGCAACAAGCGCAACAGCAACAGCAACAGCAACAGCAACAACAACAGATGATGAACGGCGGCCAACCCAACCCGGCAATGATTGGAAGTGCGAACGGTATGGGCATGAACGGAGCGGTGCCTCCTGGTGCGATGATTGGGAGTGGGGGTATGCCACCGCCAGGACAGATGGTTCCCATCAATGGAGATGGGAACGTTTTAGCAAATGGACAGAGATTGATTAGAGGTCAAGCTGCGGGATCACCGGGCGGGAACAACGCGCCGATGCAGCTGCTCGGACCAAACGGTGTCCCGTTAACCGCGGCACAAATGGCACAGATTAACCAAGGAAATACAAATAGCAATAAACCGTTGAGTGCGGCTGAGAAGAAAGCGCAAGTGGCGAGAGCGAAAGCGATCGCCGCTGCGAGCAAACAGCAGCAAGCCGCGGCTGGCGGGAAAAAGAAGAAAGAAACGAAAGCGCAAGCCGCGGCTCGCATTGCTGCAGAACAGCAACAAGCGCAACAGCAAGCGCAACAGCAAGCACAGCAACAACAAATACGTCCCGGTGCGTCCGCCCCGCCCGGGTCCACCGATGAACAAATAAAGAAAGCGTACATAGTCAAACAACAGAGATGGTTACTCTTCCTTCGACACGCGTCGAAATGTCAAGCGGCTGAAGGAAAGTGTCCGTACACGCCGCACTGCCACGTGGCAAAGCACTTATGGGAGCACGTTTTGAAGTGCACGTTACCAACATGCCAGTACCCGAGGTGTTTAGCGTCCAGGGAGTTGTTGAAACACCACCAAAACTGCAAGGACCCGCGCTGTCCAGTGTGCGGCCCAGTTCGATCGGCGATGTTAAAGCAGCGTCAGCAGCAGCAAGCGTTACTCGCGCAGCAACAGGCGGCAGCAGCAGCGCAAGGCGGTGGAAAGAAACAAAAGATGACGAAAGCTGAACAGGCGGCGGCTAAGGCTGCGCAAGCGCAGTTTGATTTGATGCCTCCTCCGTTGATGGTAAAAGGGACCGGAAACGCGGACAGAAAACCGGGAGGTGAAGGCACGTCTTTAATGGAATGTTTCACGCCAGAGGAGATCCGAACGCATTTGGCGTCGTTACGATTGACAGAAGGGAAAGAAAAAATCCCTGGTATTGTTGCACCGATGTCGGCGAGACGGCGCGATGCAGAAGCGGACAAGGTCATCGCCAACGCCACGGAGTCTTCCTGCCGCGCGTGCGGCGTCGAGCGCTTGACGTTTGAGCCGCCGCCGATGTATTGTTACTCGTGCGTCGGGAGAATCAAGAGAGGGCAAGTGTACTACCACGTTCCGAACCTTCCCGGGGGTGAGACGCGTAAAGACACGTGGTGTAACCCGTGTTATAACACCATTCAAGGTCACATTGATATTGAAGGCCAACGCTTCCCGAAGAATTCGTTGATCAAGAAGAAAAACGACGATGATTTGGAAGAACCGTGGGTCCAATGCGATTTCTGCAACAATTGGTATCACCAAATTTGTGTTTTGTTCAACGGACGGAAGAACACGGATGGCGAAGCGCATTTCACGTGCCCTACTTGCATTTTGTCGCAAATCGAAAAGCAAGAGCGAACTGTAACGACCGAACGTCCCAACTCCATGCAACCGGCCAAGACGCTGACGAAGACGGTTTTAGGCGACTTTTTGGAGAAGCGCGTATTGGATGCTTTGGCGGAGGAACGCGTCGCGAGAGCGAAACACCTCGGCATTCCAGTCGAAACGGTACCAACTGCGGAGGATTTAACCATTCGCGTTGTTTCACAAACCGACAAGAAGTGCGACACGAAACCGCGGTTCTTGGAGGCGTTCAAAAAAGATGGTTTCCCGGAAGAATTTTTGTATAAGAATAGAGTCATTTTGCTCTTTCAAAAAATCGAAGGCGTGGACGTGTGCTTGATGGCTATTTACGTGCAAGAGTACGGCGAAGATTGCCCGAACCCGAATCAACGACGAATTTACTTGTCTTATTTGGACTCGGTGAAATACTTTCGCCCAGAAGGTATCGTCGCTAGCATTGGCGAACCGATGGCGCTGAGAACGTTCGTGTACCACCAAATTTTGATTGGCTACCTCGATTACGCCAAACAAAGGGGATTTACGTCGTGTTTTATTTGGGCGTGCCCACCCTTCCAAGGCGACGATTACATCTTGTATTGCCATCCGAAGGTGCAGAAAGTTCCGAAAAGCGACAAGTTGCGCGAGTGGTACATGAAGATGCTTCGTGGCGCCGCCAAGGAAGGCATCGTGCACTCTGTGACAAACATTTACGACGAGTACAATTTGGGCGGCTCTCTGCAAGAAGTTCGGTCGGCGAGAGATTATCCGTACTTTGACGGTGATTATTTTCCTGGCGTTGCCGAAGAGTGGATCCCAGGCATCATCGCCGAACAAGAGGAGCAAAGAAAGCAGATGAAGACGCTTACGACGGGTACCAAAGTCAACGCACGCAAAGCGGCAAAATCTGCCAGCAAAAAAGTCTACTCGGCATCCGTCGACGGTGATTTAGATTCAGAGTTGATGAAAAAGCTCGGCGTGACAATTTCCGCCATGCGCAACGATTTTATCTTGGCGCACTTGGCGCCAAAGTGTACGAACTGTCGCAAGACCGTGGCGGAGGAAAACTTGTACGTTCCGAAGGAGGAAAATCCGAAAGATCCTTTGCGTTTGTGCGAAGAGTGCAACTCTATAGAGTCTGCCATGCCTAAAGAGGAGAAGAAATTCCTAAACAGAGGCGAGTTGGTGTGCCAGAAGTGCCCGCCGTTGCCGGGCGTGAAAGATGAGAAAGTCAAAGAAGAGGAGGACAAAGCTATGCAATCCGAGTTTTTCGATACGCGGCAAGCGTTTCTTTCGTTGTGTCAAGGAAATCACTTCCAATTTGATTCGTTGCGTCGCGCAAAGCACACGACGATGATGGTGTTGTACCACTTGAACAACCCGTCCGAACCAGCATTCGTGGCCACTTGTAACGTCTGCGCTCGCGAACTCGAAGCCGGTGCCGGTTACAGATGCACAAAGTGCGCTGACTTTGACATTTGTGAGGAGTGCCGCGTCCGCGTCGGTCACCAACACCCTTTGCAACGCCAAGGCCGAGGCCGAGGCGAAAAGCAACAAATGACCGACGCCGAGCGCCAAGCCAGACAACAACAAATCGAAAGAACTATGGCGTTGCTCGTCCACGCTTCTTCGTGCACCAACGCCAAGTGCGACAATCCAAACTGCGCCAAGGTGAAACAACTCTTCCAGCACGCGATGAAGTGTCAAACCAAAGCCGCCGGCGGATGCCACTTGTGTCGAAAAATCTGGACGTTGTTACAAGTCCACTCGAAAGGCTGCGTCGCACACGAGTGCCCGGTACCTCGATGCGCGGACTTGAAAGCGTACAGACGTCGCGCGCAAGAGCAAGTCGAAGAGAGACGACGAAAGCAGTACAGAAAATACCTCGCAGGAAATTAAAACGAGAGAGCGTCGTCGCGCGCCGCCGCGGGAGAGGGAAGAAAAGAAATATACCCAAATCGACAGAGAAACGATGTCATTGGTGAAAGAAAACACAAGAAAAGAACCATCATTATATTATTAAAAACATGCTCACACATAGCAGAGAGAGATTAAGAGAGAGATTAGAACTTTTCACATTTAGCGCACTATCCAACACAACATTGTAAGTAAGCAACAACAACAGACCATTCTTTTTTTCAATCACAATCACTTTTTTCTTCACATTTTTTTGCTTAAAGTTCGTTCCGGCCCAACGAACTTACACGCGACGTTCTCTCTCGTGAAATGTTTCGTTTCACGACGGCGTGGACGCCGGACGACGTCTTCGAGGAAGACGAAGAAGAAGAAGAGGAGGAGGAAGAAGATGATGAAGCGGAAAACCCGAACGACAACGACGACAACACCAAAAGGAGGGATCCGAACAAACCGTTATCGTACGAGGAAATCGCGGAGAAAAAAAGGCGAAACTTCACGCAGAGAAACTTGGAAATTCAACGCAAAACGGCGCTACAAAACGCACAGATGTCGTACAGCGCGCACGATGTGCTCAAGAACATGGACGAAGATGCGAACGTGGGGATGACGGACGAGGCGAGAGCATTTTTGAGCATGAAGCCGCTGACAGAGGTTCGCAGAGCGAAGAATAAAGCGCTAGTTCCTGGGGCGAAGCGAACGCGAGTGTCGAGGAAGATGCGAGTGAGCGCCGAGGCGGAGAAAATTTTAGGATTAGCAAACATGCTGTACGTGCAGAATTTCGTGGACGAAGCGATCGAGAAGTGCCACGAGTGCATTACGGTTGCTCCGCACGAAGCTAGTCCGTATCACACGCTGGGTTTAATTTACGAAGAAAAGGGCGACATGGCAAAGGCGATGGATTTTTATTCCATCGCCGCGCACGTGAGCAAGAAAGACGTAGAATTGTGGTTGAGGATTGCGGATATGGCGTTAACGTTGGAAAACAGGAGGCACGCGATCTATTGTTTGAGCAGAGCAGTGAAGGCGTCGGAGGGAATCTTAGACGACGCGGAGAGGAATTTGTTGAGGTTGAACAGCGCAGATTTGTACGAGGAGTTTGGCGAGAAGAGACAGGCTATTGCGCAGTATGAACAAATTATAGAAACGTTAGGACCAAAAGACGTCTTGATTGATCCGTACGAGATACACATAAAATGCATGAATTTGTGCCTGGAATGTAACTTGAAGCCGAACGCGGCGAAAGTTTTAGGTGGGTACGCGAGGAAGAACGCGGCGAGAGTGGATATGAAGACGATGTTGTTCTTGATTGATTTAGTGAGCGAGTTAGATTGGTGGGAAAAAGTTGTCGAATACGTGGAGTTGTGCCGACGAGTTTGGGAAGAAAAAGGACACTCGTCGTATAATGAGATGATAACGTTCCCGCTGAATTGCGAGGCGATGAAAGCGAGAGCATTAATTATGCTTTCGGGGATTTACAAGCAACACAAAACGGACGAAGATGCGATTAAATATGAGAAAATTTGCGAGGCAAGGTTAAGAGTAGGGAGAATGTGTACGGATGTCATAATGGAAGCGATAGAGAAAGCTGTGCCTCGAGCGAAAAAGGGGGAGAAGAACGTTTTTCCTTTCCCGGATTTGAGCTCTGAAAACTTATTTCGATTGGCGCACGCGTATCGAGAACACGGCAACGATCAACAGAAAGCCATGGAGGTGTACAAAATGCTTATAATATACGACGAAACGCGCGACATCTCGGACGTGTGGGAGAAAATGGCCGATTGTGCTCGAAGGGCGAAGGGTGTGGAAGGTGCGAAACAAGTTTACGAAGAGATTTGCGACACGAGGAAACACAGCGCGGCGGCAAGAGTGCAATTGACGGAGATTTTCTTGTATGAGTTGAAGGACGAAGAAAAGGCGAAGGAGATGTTGCCATCTTTAGAAGAACTGGTAAACGACCGCGCGAACGAGAGTATGTTGCACCGAGCTTCGGAGTTACGAAGAAAGTTACAGGATTGGGATGACTTCATAAAAGAGTCATTGCCGACGGTGCATCAAATCTTGGATGAAGCTTTGGACGTGAAGGCGCGAACGCAAAAATTACGAGCAGATGCGAAGCACGTGCAAAGCATAGAAGACGCGAGAAAAAGCGCGTACTTGAAGAAGATAGGAGTTAAAGACGGCCTGAACAACAAACGGCGAAAGACTGGATGGGGCGGTCGTAACGGCGGCGGTAAAAGGAAGGAAGAAATCGTCCCGTTGTCAAAAGGCGCCTTCAGAGGCTTCGAGAACAAGCGTCTGGAAAAAAATCGCGGGTTGGATAAAAAAATCTTGTCAAAAGAAGAAGTTGCGGAGATTGAGAGAGAAATACGAGGCGAAGGCGAAATTGCCGCTCAGGAAAATTGCGAGGAACAAAACGAAGAGAATGATTGCATAGATGAAGCCGGAGGAGAGACGGAAAAGGATAAATTGCAACGCGATAGAGAAGCAAAAGAGTGCGAGGAAGAAATCAAGGAAATAATGGACCAAATCGACACTTTGAACAAACACAGAGATTCATCTGCAAGTTTTAGTCACCCGACGCAGTTCGCGATGATTGTGCAAGTCTTACACGCGCTTCTCTTGGACGGCGGTTTGAAAGAGGCGCGTTCGATCTTGGATAAAATCGTTGGTTTATCTTTTCCTAGAGGTTTGTCCAAAGAACAAACCGTGGCTATTCGTTACATACGAACAAAACTCTCGCAATTAGAAGGAAACGCGTTCGGTATGGCTGAGCAAGCGAATAAAGTTGTCACCGCTTACCCGGATATTCTTGAAATGTGGAACATTGTCTTACGCGATGGGTGTCGGAACACGACCAACGCAAAGAAAGCTTTAGCTACCGCGAAAAGGGCAATAAAAGCATTCACGTTCCCTGGGAACGAATTTGACACGACAAACTCCGGGACAACTGTAAACGAGAAAGTCCCAGCTTTATTAGCGTCTACATACATCCACGGCTGGAACGACCAATGGGCGGTGGCGAACATGCACTCGAGAGAGGCGCTGCGTCTAGCTCCAGACGAACCAAGTGTACGTTTAGGCATCGCTTGCTCACAGATCCACGGCGCGGTACAAACGCACTTGAACATTAGTGATTCTGAAAAGAACGCGAGAGTTTTGCGTGCAATTTGTCAACTGAGCACGATGGCAAAGCAAAGAAATGACGTGTCGCCTATGGAAGCGGCATACAACGCCGCGAGAGCTTTACACCAAGTCAATTTGCTGTACTTGGCGCAGCCTTTGTACGAGAAGTGTTTGGAGATTAAAGACGAATGCGCGAAAACGAATAAGGTGTTGCCAAAGAATGCAGATTTAAGTGGCGAAGCGGCGTATAACTTGAGCTTAATATACAGAGCGTCTGGATGTGACGACTTGGCGCGAGCCGTGTTGAAGAAATACGGATCGTTTAGATAGATTATTTTATATCATAAACATGGTTTTGTGATTACAACGAAAAACTAGTACAGCAGGATAGGTTTGAAGTACCTATCTTCATCAAAACTTGAATAAGCCTTTCATGCGCTCCATCAGGCGTTGACTGGCGTTCGAATCCGCCATCATCTTCTCGTCCTCGTAGTCTCTCAATTTCATCTTCAATCGAATAATTTCGTTTTGTAACTCGCCAATTCGCTTCGCTTGCGACTCAATCAAAGTGTTCTGCGCGTCGTATAAGCTCGATTCTGCGTTAGACTTATTTCCTCCTCGACCACCGGCGTTGCCTCCTCTCTTCCTGGACGCCGCTACGATTGGTTTCTCGTCGAAAATGTCTCCAATTAATTCATGTAAATCCTCTCCGTCATCCACCTCGTCGTCTTCCTTCATCACTTGCTGCATCATGCTCCCAAACATGTTCAAATTGCTCTTCGGCGGCACGCCTGGACTAGCCAATCGTTCCGCTCTCGGGGAAGTTAAACTCTTAATAGGTCTCTCCGGTCTCGATTTCCGTCTTCTTTCTGCCATGATGTATTGCGTCGAGTTCTGCGGCGCCTTTGGCACGGCTGTTTTCTTCGCCGGAGCCTTCTTCTTTGCCGGCGGTGGCGCCGGCTTTTTCGTCGCCACTGTTTTTTTCACTTGCAACGGTTTCTTCTTGCTATCGTTACTCTTCCTCGTCGCGTTCGATTTCGCTCCCCTCCCGCCGCCGTTCTTCTGCGAAAAAGTTGTTGCTCCTCCACCTGGACTCAACAATTCCGCCGTGACACTCGTTTTCGGGTCGAAAAAAGCAGCCACGGCTGGGTCGAGCGGTTGTCCTCGGCGAGAGGTTCTCGCGGGAGGATTATTAGACTTTGCTGGCATCTCGTTAAAACGCTTCTTCTTTTTGTCGCCACTCGGCGTCGCGTTCTTCTTCTTCTGAATTGGACTCTTCGACTGAATTTTCAACGGCGAAGAGTTGGCTGATTTCACGTTCGGTTTATACGACGGCAATAAATGGTCTAAGGAGTGTCTCTTGCTGCTTTTATTGTTATTGTTGTTGGTAGCCCTGCCCGTTCTTCTTGCTGCGGGCATATATATATATAAATATATAAAGAGAGAGAGAGAGAGAGCGTGTGCGTGCGTATCGGTTCTGTTGTGGCAATTCGACAACCAATTCGAGAAATTAAGATTTCAAATTTGGCCGCTTGTCGACTTTTTGCTGCGGATTTGCTGACTGCGCACAAATGAAACGCGAATGAAACGACGCTATAAATCTATACAAAATGTTACAATTACATATGTACAATTCTACGTTTCCTTCATCTTTTTCTTCACTTTCTACTTTTCTACGTCCACACGCACAACTTCCCGTCCTCTAAACCAGCAAAGAGACAATCCCCCACGTCGCGCACGGAGGTGATTTTTAAGCTCGAAAAAGCTCTCAGCGAGTGCAAGACGCAGAGTTGCGTTTGTTTAGCGTCGATGGCTCGGATGAAACCGCTGGCGGTGCCGAGGAAGATGCATTTCTCGTCCGAGGATACGGAGAAAGAGCTTATGGCATCTTTTCGGGAGATATCGAGGGAGGAGATGAGCGTGCCGTTGGTGGAGTAGGAGCGGAGGACGCCACCGTTTGGAGGATGAGCGGCAACGGCAGCGGCATTCGCGTGATGCTCAATCGACCAAAAAACAAAGATTTTCCCCGTGGAGAACGCGATCGAACACCAAACTGGGACACATACTTTACTCTTATATGTCCCGTTGATATCGTCCGATGGCGAAGGTAACGGTACAGCGTCGCTTAAAAGCTCCTCCTCGAAGAAATCGTTCAACTTTCGATCGCCCTTGTTCGTGTTCGAGTTCGAGGATCCCCCCGACCCGATACCGTTCAAGTCATGCAAAAGACACGTTCCATCGAGCGATCCGCTGACGACGATATCGAGCGATGCGTTGACTGCTATAGAGACGATTGCATCCGAATGCCCAAACTTTTGAAGTTTGGGAAGCACCGGTAATCCAAAACCATTTGGCGTACTCACGATTTCCCAGACGCCAACCGAGGCGTCCGCGCCTCCGGAAACTAAATATCCGTATTTAACGTTCGATTTGTTTGCGTTTGGTGCAAATACGCGATGTTGTACCGCAGATATGCTTCCACCAGAAAAGGCGTGTCCCCCATCGGTGGTAAAATCCAACCGCCAAGGTTTCGACGGGTGTGGCAGTAAATCCATCGCCAAACACTCGACAATGTCCCTGTGACCTTTAGAGCACGCGATTTCCCCGCTCGGCTCGTCACCGGCGTACGCTCGAATCGTTCCGTCCCAAAAGCCGGACACGACGGCGACTCGACCGCCGTCGAGCGTTGCGACCCCGTTTGCGTTGAGAGGATTTTCACCTTCATACGATCGATCGTCCTTCGCACGCATTCGAGCGCTCCCGATAATTTGCTCTCGAACTTTCATGTCTCTGGCGATGGACCTGCAAGGTTGGTCTTTCGTGCTGTTGTTCGCCGAGTTAATTGGCTCCAACGTTATTCTCGCGTTTTGGTCTTGGAAGTCGAAATCGAGTCTGTGACCTTCCCGAACGACTCTTGCAGTCCATATTTTACGACTCGAGGAAACTGCAACAAGTTTATCGCGGTCGTAAGATAATTGAACGATTGCGTCGCCGTTAAATTGCGCATCTTGGAAAATACCTTGTAATTTCAACGGTTCTGAGGACCTGTCATCGTTTTCATCGTCGGTATCGTCCTCGCCGTTGAATATTCTCAAGCAGGTACCGTATACTGAAGCATAAGCTTCGCGTTTCCTTCGCAATCTAGGGATTCGTCGTGGATGCGGTCGCTTGAATACCTGCGCGGGCGTTTGACCAAAGTTCACGATTTGTGTTTCAATCGCCAAGCGCTCCTGCGGATCTTCAATCGCGTCTAAATCAACCGCACCTTCATACGTCAAATAATAGAACACATTCTTCTTCGATTTTGCGCGAGCGCCAAGTTGTGACGCGCCGAAGACTAAATCAATCCAATCGTGAATAGTATGCGAAACGTGGTCAGATTCTAACGCATCTCTCATAGTTTGGATAAACGTTCGAGTGCTACCGTTGGCCCATTTCGGAAGTACCACATTATCGACTACCGAGCCGTCTTGCCGTTTCCCAAATACGTTCGAGTTGTTATTTTCCAGAAACTCAGGAAGGTAAAAGAATTCTGGGATCAGCTCTTTCACATCTGCGGTAGATTCAAGTACTGCCTTCCATGTTTGCGATATATCGGAGAATAATCTATCCGGGTGGTCAAATTTACCGCCTTGTAATTGCCTCGATAAATTCGTGAACGGTTCTAATCGAATCAAAAAATACAAGACGATAGCTGCGGAAGAGTAGTGCGAGCCGTAATGAAAAGCAGGCATAGCCGCATCCGGGTCACTCTCGAGCTGTTTGAAACGCTCGATGAACTGTTTTAAGCGCACTGGGTTTAACGCACCAATGGGTAGCGATAAATCCCGATATACTTTCGGATCCTCAAGATTAATCGTTGCAGACTCGTAATCGCTCAAAATCCACGGAAACACCGGATATTGTGAAAGATCGTGATATGTTCGTCCAGCAAGTTTATTCAGAGCGATTAAGTAATCAAAAGTGGATATTTCGCGATCTTTCCATCTCTTTTGCATCAAGTGCGCCGTGCGTGCTTTTTGTCGTCGGTCCAGAATACTTATGGTGGCATCAAGCGAAGCGATTTTCATTGCCGTCTCAACTCTTAATTTTTTGTTTGCAAAGGCAAAAAAGACTGAGCGACCATCTTTGGTGTACATTTCAACGGCGACATTACGCAGACGCCAACGCATGTGAACTAATTCGACAATGGTATTTACAGGCCATTTCCAGAACCGACTCGGTATGTTCTCTTTATCGTCGTCAATGGAATCCAACGCCGCATCTCGATTGGCAGTGAAGAAAACAACGTCTTTCGCAACATCTAGAGTACCCTCTATGACTAAATCTGAAGATGACACCATACTCACATTCGAAACTGTGAAAAATATGTCTTTTTCGCGTTTCGCTTCGTCGGCTTTGGAGTGCAACCACTCCGCTGTTTTCTGCTTGTCAAGAAGCTTGGACTTTTCGTTCACTTCCTCTTCGCGAAGTCTCTCCAGCTCATTTCGAATCGTTTCTTCGTCTTCATCGGATTCTGTGAGATCGCCGTCGAGTTCATCGTCTTCAATGATGACGCTGCTTTTCGATGGCGTCGGTTTCTCTGTCGATGCACTCGCATCAACTTTATCTTTCCATTGCTTCGCGGCAGATTGCAAAATCGGTAAATTTTCCTCTTGCGCCTCGCTGCTGCTGCCTTTTGAGGCCATCGTAGAGTTCGCTAAAGTGTTACTCTTCGAGATTTGTCGTGTTAAAGCATCCATTCTATCTCTTCTTACACGCAAACGTCGTCCAATAGAATCTTCCTTATCGCAATCGAGAACATACAAGCCATCATCGAGATGATCACTTTTCACAGTCATCATCGATGCGTTACTTGCAAACACCTGGTCTTGTGCCTTTTGCCACCTCGCTTTCAAACCAAACAAAAGACGACGTAAGGATCCTTCATTCTCTTCGACGGCAAACTGCTCGTCCGCTATTCGTTTGTCGCATTTGTCAATGTTAGCTTCGACTTGCGTGATTTGAATTGCAAACGCGGGAGGTGCGGACACGTCTTCCCAATCTTCGTCCTCCGTCTGGTTCGCGTCTTCTGTCATCGATAGATCCTTCTTTTTACGTTCGGCATCCGGAATAATATCCAATATGCGAGCGTCTTCTGGATCATTTTCAGCATCTAGGCACTCTGAAATATCAGCTTTACATTGCGAAAGCGCTTTTGCATTGTTTTCATGACTATCTAGTAAACTCGACAGGAGCAGCTTGGCATGCGCATATTTTTCACAGTTGCTACTTTTAGTAACGCGAAGAAAATACGCGAACGCTTTCGGATGTTTAATTTTGACGTTGACATCGTCTCCGTCGATCGCTAATTCGACGAGTGCTTCTCGAATCTGACTCGATTCGTCATTTACGACGGTTTTGTTGTTCTGCCCAAACAAGGCTTCTCCGAGAGCATCGATGGCGCCGTTTGCCGCAGCAAAATCCATTCTGCGTTCGGATTCGCTCGTGCCGAATTCCTTTTCTGCAGCCGAAGAGGTATTCTTACTCGAAGGCGTCGCTTTTAGAGCGAGGCTTTTCAAAGCGTTCTTGATGTTTTCAATCGCTTTCGTGTGGCCGCGCGTAGGAGAAGGTTTCTTTTCTTCGCCGTCGCGAGTGTCCTCGTCGTTGTCACCAAGCACCGACTCGATTGGGGATGCCGTCTCGGGGAGCGAGAACGCCAAATGAAGTATCCGCGCCGCCATGGCCGAATCGGACTTGCGTTCACTCGCAAAAGACGGCGTCGCATTCGGTAACAACAACGGTGCAAGTGCTATAGCAAATCCTCCGCAGTTCGAAACGAGCTCGAAACAAAATCGGTGTGTCTTCGATGCACGTCTGAGAAAGGCGAGACTATCAACTAAGAAACCATCGTGCGCATCTGATCTCGAAGCAGCTGCACATAAAGATTCAATAGCATCGATGCAGTAAACACCGTCGATATCGATAGTTTCGTCCATCAAGATGTTCTCGA
>Ga0255757_10003664_pt1 | contig 14005 bp, 9 predicted proteins | sample 071ome_27_FD_179957 | JGI IMG/M metagenome (GOLD analysis project Ga0255757, IMG submission 179957) | Coastal salt marsh microbial communities from the Groves Creek Marsh, Skidaway Island, Georgia - 071409AT metaG (version 2) | ecosystem: Environmental > Aquatic > Marine > Intertidal zone > Salt...
TATTCTTCGCCATAGAATATATAATCTATATAGAACTCTCAACAATCACTATTTGCCTCCGGACTCAAATCGAATCCAGGTGTTGGTTTTGGCGTGATGCCAGAGGTCGAACAAGCGCATCAGGTTGTAGCCGGAGCGCTCGAGGCGACGGGCGGTCGTTGCAAGCAGCAACCGGCCTTCGCGACCAGCAACCTGTGATTTCGACTCTTCAAGCAGGTGCTCGATGGTGACCCTGAATGTCTTGTTCAGTTCCCGGTGCAAGGTCAAGATTTTCTCTACAGGGACGTCGACACCATCGACGTGGCACGCTTGTGCCATCACGAGAAGTTCGAGCACGATGTTGTGCATCTTGTGCAAACCTGTGTTCACGTCCTCAGGAATGGTCGCTCCTTCCTTCGCTCGCTCTTGCCAGTCGCGATGCAATTCTGCGATGTCGCGGGCATGCCGCGCCAGCCGCTCCAGCACGTCGACGGAACGCAGCGAGGCCGCGATGATCCGCAGGTCTTGGAGCAACGGCTGGTTGAGGGTGAGCACCAGCAGCAGTTCCTGGGCCAACCGCTCCGCGTGGGTTGCCGCGTCGTCCCGCAGGTTTGCGCTTTCCTCCACCGCTTCGTGGATCCGGTCGGTCTGAAAGGCGATGGAATAGGCGTCGTGCACCATTTCGAAAAATCGCTCCATCATGCCCCTCAGGACACCCATGCGTTCATCGAGGTTGGTTCGAACAGGCGGCGGGCTCATGATCGGTTCCTCCAGGAAGTTACGTCCGGTCAGGGTCCAAGGACGTGATGCGGCTTGCCATGAGCATGTTGATCAGCGTCTCGGAAAGGTCAATGCTGTAGGCGCACAGCCTCCGAATTTTTTCACTGAATCGGAAATGAAGCACGCTGCGGCCCTTTTTTCCGGCATTACCCTCGACAATGTCCTCTTCAAACGACTCAAGGGCCTTGATTGCAGCGTGCAGGTTTCGCTTCGCGTCAATGATGGCGTTCACGTCTTTTGAGTAGGTGTTGCGAATGATGCTGCGCAGGGAGGCGGCCCACACGTCGAGCTGCTGCCTCGGTTGCTTGACGACGTCGGGCGTCAATCGATCGCGATGATGGACGATGATGTTCGCAAAGGAGCGAGCGTGGTCCCCCATGCGCTCCAGCGCCCTTGCCATCGACGCGTGTTCCATCGCCTGGAACCGGTCGACCCCAAGGGTGCGTTCAATGCTCGGGGATTGAAGGGCCATGGCCACCTGCCGGTCGACGAGCATCCGTCGCGCATCGACCTGACGCTCCCGGTCCTCAAGGTCGATGAGCAGGTCCGCGTCCTCGCCGTCCAGGACATCAATCGCATCGTCGACCACGGACGTCACGAGCAGGTACATCCTGTTCAGCGAGACCTGAAGGGGCAATTCGTTTGGGTTGAGCAGGGAGATGATGTCGACGCTTCGCTCGCTGTCGTCGGCAATTTCCATGCCGCGCGTGTCCCGAAGGAAGGTACGGATGGTCCGCCGCTGAGCGCTGCTGAGCCCGTCCTTGGAGTAAACCGTGATGGCATCGCATCCGGACACGTACATGCCGATGAGAAAATCGAACAGGGCTCCTTGAGGAAGGCGATCTAGGTCCAACGTCGCCCGACGCTTGAACGAACGCGTTTCGTTCGGCGTGATTTGGAGTTCACCGGACGGGAGGACTTCGACCCCAACAACGTCGCTCTGTTTGAGGCCGTTGTCTCGGATCCAGTGTTTGGGCAACGAGACGATGAAGGTGGAGCCGCCGGTGATCTGGAGCTTCCGGTACTCCACGTTGGACTCGCTCATCGTCGTGGCCTCAGTGTGCGTCGTGGCCGCCATAGGAATCCCTTCTCCCTCTATCTTCACTATATGACTATATAGAAATATAGTGCTTCACGTAGAATGCTGTGGGAGCCTGAATGTGGGGGGCGTTGATGCTCGTCGCAGAGGCGACACCATGTTCACCCGACAGAAAACACACGCATTGACCCTCATCGCCCTGATGATGCTGGCCGCCCTGGCCGGCTGCCTCGGTGGCGATGACACGACCGACACCGACCCCGTGGACACGACGGACGTCACCGACCCCGTTGACAACGGGACGGATAACACCACCGTGGATGACCGCATTGACGTCGGGACCATCACGTGTGGTCCAGACGGATCCATCAGCATCGCTGGTTCCTCCACGGTGTACCCCCTCGCCACCGCGTGGGCCGAGTACTATCAAGAGGCCTGCGACGGCGTCACCATCACCGTCGAAGGCGGCGGCTCCGGCGCCGGCGCTGGCCGCGTCTGCGCCAACTCCGCCAAGGGGACGGCCGTTGACATCGGCGACATGTCCCGCGACTGGAAGTCGACCGAGGCTTCCCGCGGGGACGACGGCTACACGATGTCCTGCCTCTCCGGCGACACCACCCTCGAGGCGCGACAGATTGTTGTGGCGTACGACGGCCTTTCCGTGGTCGTGAAGAAGGGCGGCGCGGCGCAAACCTGCGTCGAGGGCATGGGTGGCCTGACGGTCGACCAGCTCCGCTGGATCTTCTCCGCAGAAACCGCGGCTGAAATGACCGCGGCAGGCGTTGACGTGTCCGCGGCGGTCCCCAACTCGGACGGCGACGACACCACCCACCTGTGGAGCGAACTCTCCTCCGACTGCCCGGCGGCGGCCATCAATCTGGCCTACCCCGACGCGGATTCGGGCACCTACGAGTACTTCTTCGAGGCGGCCCTTCACGAGGCCGAGCAGGGCTTCCGTGCCGGCGAACAGTCGGCCGACGACAACGTGATCGTCAGCGCCCTGACCGGCGATGAGACGGCCATCGGGTACTTCGGCTACGCGTACTTCCAAGAGAACCAAGCGACCCTGACGGCGCTGGCCATCCAGAACGACGCTGGTCAGATGGTGGCTCCCGACGCGGACACCGTGCGCGATGGCAGTTACAACCCCCTTGCTCGCCCGATTTTCATGAACCTCCTCGTGGATGCGGATTCCCTTGCCAGCACCCTGCCCTTCCTGAACTACGGCCTCTTCACCGACGCCGGTCAGGCGCAGGTCGGTGAGGTCGGCTACGTTTCGCTGAACAGCCTCCAGGAGGCCCAGATGTACTGGGGCCGCTACGCGCACCTCCTCGGCATGACCGCCGGCGGGAACGACGCGCTGATGCAGGACTTCTGCAGCGATGTTTCCATCACCCTCGCGGGTTCGTCGACGGTGTTCCCGGTCGCCAACGCGTGGGCGGAGGACTTCCAGGAACTCTGCGACGGCGTGACGATCACGGTCGAAGGTGGTGGCTCTGGTGCTGGTGCTGGCCGCGTGTGCGCCAACTCCGCGAAGGGCACCCCGGTCATGATTGGCGACATGTCGCGCGGCTGGAAGGACACCGAAGCCACGATGGGCGCCAACGGTCAGTACTCCTGCCTCGTTGGCGACACCTCGATCACGGTCACCCAACTGGTGGTGGCCTTCGACGGGTTGTCTGTGGTGGTGAAGCAGGGCGGCGCTGCCGACCAGTGCATCAACGGCATCGGCGGCCTCACGGCGGCGCAGCTGCGCTGGATCTTCTCTGCGGAGACCGACGCCGAAATGACCGATGCGGGGCTTGACCTGTCCTCGGTCACCCCGAACTCGGACGGCGACGAGACGACCAAGCTCTGGTCGGAACTCTCGGCGGACTGCCCCTCGGCGGCCATCAACCTCGCCTACCCGGATGCGGACTCAGGGACCTACGAGTACTTCTTCGAGGCCGTCCTCCACGAGGCTGCAGCGGGCTTCCGGTCCGGTGAACAGTCGGCGGACGACAACGTCCTCGTGAACGCGCTCGTCGGCGACGAGACCGCCATTGGCTACTTCGGCTATGCCTACTACCAAGAGAACCAGGCGACGCTCACCGCCGTCGCGGTGGCGGACGACCACGCGCTCGGTATGGGCGACACCACGGCGACCGCCGTGGTTCCCACGGCCGGTACGGTCGCTGGTGGCACCTACACGCCCTTGGCGCGCCCCATCTTCATGAACGTCAACAACGCGGAGTGGGACGCGGTCAGCGGCTTCCTCCTGTGGGCGTTCTCGGGCGACGGTTCGGCGATCATCAGCGAGGTTGGCTACGTGCCCCTCGACGACGCGACCTGGCAGGAGATGCACAAGCGCATCGTGGCTGAAGGCGTCTACTGAGACCGCGGTCACCGTACGGTAGACCACCACAACACCACCGCATGACGGTGGCGGCCGGTGACGGCCCGGGTGCGCCCGGGCCGTCACCCCCTCTCCCTTCTCATCCGTAGCGAACCCCTTCTCTCTATAGTGTATTGAGAGTATTGGGGGCACGGACAACCGACGTGGACCCGGGGTTTGTTCATGCGGGGCAACGCCGGCGTGGCGGCACCCGCGCCTTCGGACGACCCCTCGACCGAACGCAAGGGGCGTGGTTCGTCCTCACGGGCCCATCAGGTGCGCACGCGCATCGAAGAAGGCGCTCCAAGCGCTGTGTTGTTCGCCCTGGCCATCACGGTGGTGATGATCACGTCGGGCATCATCTACGTGCTGGCGGAATCCGGTTCGAAGTTCTACAAAGGCTTCGGGTGCGGAGCGGACGACTTCACGCCCCCTCAGGATTGGAGCGAGGAGGTCAAGGTCAACGTCAAGCAGGCGGCCCTCTACGACGAGGGGAGCCTCTCAGACCCCCTGTGGCTGGACCGATTTTGCATCGTAGGTTGGGACAACGAAACGATGGTCGCCTTGGCCGACCCCTTCGTTCAGTTGCATGGATGGGACGCGGACGAAGGCAGCTACGACGCGGACGTGGGCCTTGAGGCCTCCACGTTCAACGGCGTGGCCGGTCCGGCCCTCGATCCCGGTCGGCCGTACCTTGAGGAGTACTTCGAGGCCCATCCTGATCATTGGGACAGCTCCGCACCGTCCCTTCCGTTGAGCGTCTTGCGCGCCAACGAACCCGCCCTCATCTTGCACCAGCAGAATCCGGAGTTGGCCCGCTCGTGGTGGGTCACGGTCTGGGCCTGGAGCGACACCGCACAAACCGACGTCGACGAGGACGGCGTGCCCAACGATGCCGTGGACGGAACAGGGGCCTTGCTCGACAACGACCTCGACGGGGACGGCATCGTCAACCACCTCGACGACGACCTTGACAACGATGGTCTTCCCAACGCTTACGACCCGGAGGAAACTCGGCCTCAGGTCGATGGTTTTGGCCTGCTGCTCGGTCTCCTGACCCTCATCGTCATCGTCGCTGCAGTGGTCTCTCCAACCTGGCTCCATCGCATCGGTCTGGACCACCTTGAGGCGGCCGTCGGAGCGGTTCGCGCCGGCGCAGCGCTCCTGACCGCCATTGCGACCATGGCCTTGCTGGTGCCCCTCCCAACCAACATCCTGCTTCTGTTGACGCTCGTCTTCCTGCTGCTTGCCGGGGCCATCTTCGCCCTTGAGCGGCGGTGGCCAGTCGTGCTGCTGGTGCTTGCTGCGGTACCGCTGGTGCTCGCTGTTCGGCCCTTCCATGCGGTGCAGACCGGCCACGGCATCGCCCTCGGCATGTCCTTGCTTGCGGCGTCTGGGGTGATGAGCGAATCACGGAATCAAGTGGGTGGTCGACGCGTGGCGATCGTGGACGGGGACGTCCGCGCCCTGCTTTGGGTGGCGGGCATCATGACCGTCCTGCTCTGCTACTTCGACCTCGTCGCTCGGGTGAACGGTTCCCTCGGCGAATTCCTGACGCAGACCTGGTGGAAGACCGACGTCCGGACCGTGAGCGTCGTGACCGTGGGAGCGGACCTGCACATGGGGGTCAATTCGTTGCTTCAAACCACCCTGCAGGTGGCGCTTGGGGCCCTCGTCATCGCCATTCCTATTGGGCTTGGGACCGCGATTTACCTCTCCGAGTACGCCTCTCCCCGGATGGCGAACCTCATCAAACCGGTGCTGGAACTCCTCGCCGGTATCCCTTCCGTCGTCTACGGATTCTTCGCTTTCGTCGTCATCGCGCCCATCGTTGTGGACATCGGTGAACAGTTCCTTGAATGGGGCTGGATTGCTGAGGAGCCCCAGATGTTCAACCCGCTCAACGGCGCCATCGTGGTGGGCATCATGATCACGCCCCTCATCGCTTCCCTCTCGGAGGACGCCCTCCGGGCGGTTCCAGACCCCTTGCGTCACGCCTCCTACGCCCTCGGGGCCACGCCCGTCGAGACGACCGCGCGGGTGACGGTGCCCTCCGCGCTGTCCGGCATCCTGGCCTCCATCATCCTCGCCCTGTCCCGCGCCGTTGGCGAGACCATGGCGGTCACGCTGTCGGTCGGGACGCTGGCGACCTACTCGGACAACATGTTCCGCTCGGCGCAAACCATGACCGCGTACATCGCGCAGCGCATCGGTGGCGAACTGCCCATCGGCACGACGCCGTATTACTCGCTCTTCGCCGTGGGCTTGTACCTCTTTTTCATCACGCTTGGGCTCAACATGGTGGGCCACCGGATCATGACCCGTTTCAGGGAGGCGTACGAGTGACCAGCACGCCTGACCTCGCTGAGGACGGCTTCGACCTGGCCGACAAGGGCCTGTTCGGGACCGCCCTGCTCCCCCGCCGCAGCCTCAAGCGACGGGAACTTGCCGCCGGGGCAGGACGCGTGATGTTCGTGGCCATCGCGCTTGTCGCGGGCTTGATCCTCGTCACCTTGCTGAACCGGATCGTCTCGGAAGCCTATGTGCCCGAACAGGAAATCGAGGTCGAAGGCATCCGTCTTCCCACCAAAACGGTCGCAAGCACGCAGTTCGCGTGGAAGGTCGAGACGTGGAATCCCTTGTGGGACGCCAATGACCTCCGTCTTGAACGCGAGAACGTGACCCTTGTCGCGTCGTGGGAGGAAACCCAATTCGAGGCCATCGATCGTTCGGGGGCCGTGTGGACCTCGCCCTCCGGTCAAGCGTCATGGGACCTCGAGGAGGACGTCGAACGAGCGTTGTGCGCCGCCGGGAGCGCCCGGACGACCTACAAGCCGCTGGAGTCCTTCAGCCTAGGCGGGTTGTTCGGAGACCGGTCTTTCGTGGACCACAATCCCGCTTCAGGAAGCCGGTTGGTCGTCTTCATGCGCGATACGGCGCCGACCCCAGGGATGGGGGATTACTGGTGGGACACGGACGACGCGATGGGCTACGTGTGGCACGGCCTGCGCTGGGAGGCTGCGGACGACGACCCCTTCCTCCAGGCCGCTGTGGCGGAGTACCTCGACCAACCGAACGCCTTCAGCGATGGAAAGGTGTGGCTGCATTACACCCCCGAAGCACCCTTGTTCAAGGGCAACGGGGACCTGTGGTTCAACCGCACCATCGTGGACGGCAACGTCGGAGAAGTCCTCGGAGCGTCCGTGTACAACCAGAGCAGCCGGACATGGGACGCGCTCCCGCTGGCGGACCTCGACGACGCGCTCGTGCACCCCGCTTCGGCCATCGACCCCTTTGAGCCGGAATTTTGCACCAAGGCAGAAGCGACCGGGTACATCCTGAACCAAGGCCTGACGGGCTCCTATTCCGCCGTTGACGTCAAGCACGAGGATGGCTTTCACCCCCACCAAACCTCGGCCGAGCCAAACGAGGCTACGATGACCGTGTCGTTGACCTCTGGAGGCGAGCGGTCGACCTTCGTCGAACTGACGTCGGACGGGTTCAGCCTTGACCACCTTGAACTGCGCCCCTCGCCCACGTCCTCGGTCAACTGGCTGTTCATCGAACACCGGTTCAATTGGACGGTCACCATCACCCAGACCGAAGGACCCGCAGCGGATGCGCGCGAATCCTCGTACCTTGAGATCGGAGAACTGTCCCTTGGGTCCGGTGGCTCCCTCTTCCGGTCGCGGCTGTCCTTCCTCGATGCTGGCATGACGGACCTCGACGGCGACGGTCTGATCGACGCCTGCGACGAGGACATCGACGGTGATGGCGACGACAACCCGGTGCTCGGTGACGCCGAAGCCTGCCCGACCGAAGGCCGATACGCCACCGAGGACGGGTCTGTGCTCACGTGGGACGCCTGGGTCGCCGCGAACGACGCCAACGAGGACGGCATCCACGACGATGTGGCGGACCGCGACATCGACGGCGACGGGATCGCGAACCTCGTGGACGGTCAAGGCGAGCCCCTCAGCGCCGCATCCTTGTTCGCCGAAGCAGGCGGTTCGGTGGCGTCGCTGAGCGAGGTCCCCTTGCTCAACGACCTCGTCTCGCCCTTGCTCGACAAAACCTGCGCGGAGGCCTACAAGCGCAACGACCCGGCGTTTGCCGTGGCCGATTGCCAGACCGCAACCGCGCTGATTGAGGCGGAAGGCTCCGCCTTGTACGCCGACGGCTTGGACGCCGATGAATTCTGCATCGCCGTTCGGCAACTCGAACAGCACGTCTGGTTCGACCATTGCGGTGCTCCGGACCGCCTCGAAGCAGGGATCGATGCCTACGACGAGCGCGCGCCTGTCGTGCCGCTGCTGATGGTGTTCTCCCTCGGGGCCATGTGGATGGTCATGCGGCGGCCTGGCAAGGTCCTGCTCTTCCTTCGAGGCATGTTGCTCAGAGTGGGCACGAACGAACCCGAAACCCAGGGGTTGAGCCCGTGGGCCGTTGGGTCCCTGCTCAAGGAGGGTTCAGGTCGCGTGCTGTCGTTGATCGTCCGCATCGCCCTGTTCGCTCTTGGCCTTCGCATCTTCCTCGTCACGTTCAGCACGGATTTGGCCTTGATTCGACCCTTCTCCTTCGTGATTGGCGGTGCCATGGCCCTGCTCGGCGGCATCGCGGTGATGACCGCCGGAAGCACCTTGCTCAGCCTTCGCCCCGACCGCAACACCCCGCCTGCAGAAGGCCTTGTGGACGTGCTGGTGCTCACCATGCAGGTGGTGGCGTGGGTGCTCGCCGTTCGTTGGGTGCTGGTCGAAGGTTGGATTGTCCCCGCCGTCTCCTTGCTCATGGTGACCTCCGCGGTCCGTCGCCTCGCCGTCGGAGCCCTGCAGTTGACGCGCACCACTCGGATCCAGGAAGACCGGCTCAGCCTCGTGGTGCAAGGACGGGACGGGTGGATGCTGACCGCGCTGGTCGTGCTCATCGTGGGGCTTGCCACCGTCCCCATCGCGTTCAACCTGCCCTTCGTGTTCGCAGATTTCCCATCCTCTGAACCCTACAAGGCTGGCTTGCGTGCTGCCTTTTGGGGCAGCGTGTACGTGGTCGGTTACACGATGTTGTTCGCGATTCCCCTGTCCATCGGCGCCGCCATTTGGTTGGAGGAATACGCGCCCAACAACCGCTTCCGTCGGACCATTCAGGCCCTGATCACCAACCTTGCCGGGGTTCCTGCCATCGTCTTCGGCCTCTTCGGCCTCGCGATGTTCCTGACCTCCCGTGGGGCCGGCCTCGGCCTCGGCGCCACGGTCTTGACGGCCGGGATGACGATGGCCACGATGGCGATGCCCACCATCGTCATCTCTTCGCAGGAGGCCCTTCGCGCCGTGCCTCCATCGCTGCGTAACGCAGCCTTCGGTCTGGGCTGCACGAAGTGGCAGGTTACCCAAGACCACGTTCTTCCCCATGCGCTGCCCGGCATGATGACGGGCACCATCCTCGCCATGTCCCGCATCATGGGCGAAGCCGCACCGCTCATCCTTGTCGGGGCGGTTGCGTCGGTGTTTTCAGAGCCGGACGCGATGTTCTACGTCTCCTACCAAGCGGTGCCGTCCCTTGACGCGTGGTTTGCATGGATTCCCGGCGTCGAATCCCACGTGGCCAACATGCCGCTCTTCGCGGACCGGGGCTGGCTCTCGGCCGACCCTGCCCAGTTCACAGGGCCTGACTCCAACGACCGAGGCCGCTACACCGTCTTGCCCGTGCAGGTGTACGTGTGGACGGGCCTGCCACAGGTCGGCTACCAGGTGATCGCAGCAGCAGCCTCCATCGTGCTGCTCGCAACCTTGGTCATCGTGAATTCCACCGCGATTCTCTTGCGGGCCCACTTCAGGAGGTATTCCAAGACATGACGACCGAAGGCGATGAACCAACGATGTCCGTAGCCGAGATGCTTGCGATGGCCGAAGCGGTCATGCTCGCCGACGACGACGTTGAGCAGGGGGAGATGACGCGGCTCGCCGTGCTCGAGGCGGACCATCCTGACCCCGAAGCGAGGCTGTCCGTGGGCGAAGTCCGTTCCATCCTGACCCAGATGGCGTCAGCAGACGGCGACGAGGAAGACGAGGAAGCGCACCTCATCCGTCGTTTGATCGACCAACACCTCGCCTCGTCGGGGTCGGATTCGGCGAAGGACCTCGACCACGAGGAGGGCACGTCCTCCGACGCTTCCTCCACCGAGGGCGATGCTTCCCCGAAGCACGACGGCTCGCGTGGGACGGCCTCAACCGACGACGATCCCTTCGACCCGACCGCGAACCTTCCCGATTCGACGCGCGACCTTGCCATCAAGGGGCAAGCACACATGTGGGTTCGGGACCTTGACCTCCGCTACGGAAGCGCGCAGGCCTTGTACGACGTGTCGCTGCCCATCGAACGGAACGCGGTCACCGCCCTCATCGGGCCGTCGGGGTGCGGCAAGTCGACGCTGCTTCGTTGCCTCAACAGGATGAACGACCTCATTCCGGTCTGCAAGGTGGACGGCGACATCGATCTGGTCAACACCCGCATCTCTGGTGCTGGTGCGGACCTCGTCTCCATCCGTCGTCGGGTGGGCATGGTGTTCCAGAAGCCCAACCCCTTCCCGAAGTCCATCTACGACAACGTCGCGTACGGTGTTCGCCTGCACTACAACCCCAGCCGCCGCGAACTGGACCGCATCGTCGAGGCGGCGCTGCGACGTGCCGCGATTTGGGACGAAGTCAGCGACCGCCTGCACGAACTCGGCACGAGCCTGTCGGGTGGTCAGCAGCAGCGGTTGTGCATCGCCCGTACCATCGCCGTCGAGCCTGAGGTCATCCTCATGGACGAACCCTGTTCGGCGCTTGACCCGATCGCCACGGCCAAGATTGAGGAGCTGATCCTCGAACTCAAGGAGCATTTCACCGTCGTCATTGTGACCCATTCCATGTCGCAGGCGCAACGCGTCAGCGATTATACCGGCTTCATGTACCTCGGAAGGATGGTTGAATTCGGCCGCACGGACCAAATTTTCAGCGAGCCACGCGAAGAACTCACCCGTCGCTACATCTCCGGCCGCTTTGGGTGAAGCGTTCACGCACCCTCATATCGGGTGGCCCTGCTTTGGAAGCATGCGCGTGACCTTCGCCCACGGCCTGTGGGGTTCGACCGACAGCGGCAAAGTCGACTGGATGCGTGAGCAGGGCTGGGAGGTCGTGCCGTTGGACATGCGCCAGCATGGCTGGGACCAGGCGGCGCAAACCCGCGTGGTGCTCGAGGCCATCGACCACCACGGCCCCTTCGACGTGCTCGTCGGGTCTTCGTTCGGGGGCCTCGCGACGGCCAACGCTGCGGCACAACGGCCTGACCTTGACCTGAAGTTGGTGCTGCTTGCGCCAGCCTTTGGCTACGCCGACCTCATCGTTGCGGACCATGGTGAAGCGGGACTTGCTGCATGGGAGGCTGCTGGGGCGAAGTCCTTCCATCCGCCGGGTTGGGAGGCTCCTGTGTCCTTGCCGTGGTCCTTCGTGGAACGGTCCCGTCCCATGTCGTGGCCGGTGGTGCGGCATCCGGCGGCGATCCTCCACGGGTCCGGTGATGACGTGGTGCCCCTCGCCAACAGCCAACGCGTGGCCGGCGCGCATCCCCATGTGCACCTCGAGGTGGTGGACGACGACCACCGCCTCGGCGAGAGCTACGAGGCGATGGGACGCCTCATCCTGTCCCTTTCCTGAAGGGAGTGCGTAAAATGCACCGGCGGTGTGGCCCGTTTCACCGCGGATTGATATAGTGCGGAATCTACACTACATACGAGGAGAACGAATGGACACCTACCTCGAGACCTGGGTTGACGACGTGATGGACCGCCAAGTGCACCGCAACGCCATCTTCGGGCAGCGCATGCGCCGCCTGACGAAGGCGCTGCTCGGCTGCCCAGCGCTGCGGTACGGTGGCACGCACCGCCTCAGCAGCCGTACGGGGGTGAAGGCATGAGGGACGCATGGTTGGACCGTTACGTCACCGAGGTCCTGGACGCACAGGTGCACCGCAACGGTATCCGCTTGCTGCCCCGGCTCTTCCGGCGTCGACGCTGATCAGGCTTCGAAGCAGTACTGCACGTCGGCGAAGCCGCTTCGCAGTTCGCGGACGTCGAGGCGGACACGCGTGGCGTCCTCGCCGTCGATCAGCAGGCGCCGGTAGAGTGCTGCAACCTCTTCCATTTCGGACGGGCCCATGCCGTGCCGGGTGAGTTCCTGCGTTCCAAGGCGGAGTCCCGATGGTGACATGGCTTTCGTGTCGCCCGGAAGCATGTTCATGTTCGTGACGATCCCTGCGGTTTCCAGCAAGGCAGCTGCGTCCCGACCGGCTCCAGAATCGGACGTACCGTGCCGCGTCAGGACCTGATGGCTGGCCGTGTAGCCACGGTCCTCTGCCAGTACGTCAAAGCCCTCGGCGGCAAGGGCAGCCGCCAAGGCCTTGGCGTTGGCGACGGTGTCGTGGGCGTAGTCGACGCCAAAGGCCTCGAACTCGGCCAGCGCGACCGCCTTGCCGGCGACGTGGTGCAGGTGGTAGGAGGAATTCGTGCCGGGGAAGACGGCGGTGTTGAGTTTCCGTTGCAGTTGCTCGTCGTCGCTGTCGCTGAGCAAAAAGCCGCCCTGCGGGCCGGGGAAGGTCTTGTGCGACGAACCGGTTACGACGTCGGCGCCCTCGCGCAGCGGGTCTTGGAAGGCGCCACCGGCGATCAGCCCGAGAACGTGTGCGCCGTCGTACATCACGTGGGCCCCCACCTCATGGGCCGCGTCGGCCATCTCCTGCAGCGGCATCGGAAACAGGAAGACCGAGGCGCCAACGAGGGCCATGGACGGCTCGACCTCGCGGATGAGCGCGCAGGCTGCATCGACGTCCGGCTCCATCCGTTCCGCGTCCCACGGGTAGGTGGTCAGGTCAAGCCCGCGAAGCCCCACTGCGCCCATGCGGGCGTGCGAAATGTGGCCGCCGTCGGCGGTGGAGACGGCCGTGATGCGGTCCCCCGGCTTGGTCAAGGCCTTCAGCGCCGCCATGTTGGAGACGGTTCCTGACGTCGGCTGCACGTTGGCGAAGCGGGCGTTGAAGACCCGCTTGGCCGCTTCGATGGCGAGGGATTCGATGGTGTCGAAGTCCTCGCAGCCCTGGTAGTAGCGCTTGCCGGGCAGGCCTTCCGCGTAGCGGCCGTGGAGGTCGCTGTCCACGGCGCGGCGCACAAGCGGGGAGATGACGTTCTCGCTGGCGATCATCGGCAGACCGGTGCCGTAGTGCCTCCCGCTCGCATCGACGGCGTTGAGCACCGCCTCGGCCATGTCCCGCGCTCCGTCCATGTGCTTGGGGTGGTGGCGTCGCCCTTTCTCGCTATCGTCCCGTAGCAGCCGAAGCGGGGAAGGACAGGGGTTGAAAAGCGAACATCTTCGCGTTGTCTTGTGCTCCTTGAGGTCCATGGCCTTCGCAAGTCCTTCGGAACCGGCTCCCGCCGCCTCGACGTCCTGAAAGGCGTCGACCTGACCCTCAATCAGGGCGAACTCGTCGCCCTGATGGGGCCCTCCGGCAGCGGGAAATCCACCCTGCTCAACATCGTTGGCGGCCTGCTGGCCGGCGACGAGGGCAACATCGCCTTGGACGGCCGCAATTACGGCTTAAAGGGGCCGGCGAGCGTTGTGGACGTTCGCCGGGAAAAGGTGGGGTGGATCTTCCAAGACTTCCACCTCATCGACGGCCTGACGGCCTTGGACAACGTCGCCTTCGCCCTTGAGGTCGCGGGCATGGGAGGCAAGGAAGCCGAGCAGCGCGCTGTTGAGGCCCTTGAGCGGGTCGGGTTGGCCGACCGGATGGGGCACGTGCCCGAG
>Ga0255757_10003665_pt1 | contig 14004 bp, 18 predicted proteins | sample 071ome_27_FD_179957 | JGI IMG/M metagenome (GOLD analysis project Ga0255757, IMG submission 179957) | Coastal salt marsh microbial communities from the Groves Creek Marsh, Skidaway Island, Georgia - 071409AT metaG (version 2) | ecosystem: Environmental > Aquatic > Marine > Intertidal zone >...
ACAAGTACTTTAGGAAGCGCCTTTCTGAAGCCAGGCGCGATGTCGAGCACGGGTTGCGCGTCACGCTTGAATATTTTAAAACTCGCGAAGATCAGGAAAAAGCACTGTCAATTCTTCAATTTAAGCTTGACGTATTATGGACCATGCTTGATTCGATCCAGGCCACGTATGGCATCGGTCCAGATCGATTAGGTGCCATCCAAAGGATGGATAAATGAGCTCAGACGCGCTAGACCACGACAAAACGCTATCCCTTGAAAAGCAGTACCGCTTTCAATGGGAACCGGCACAAGAATCGTATGTATTGCTCTACCCAGAGGGGCTTGTCAAACTTCCTGGGAGTTCTGGAGAAATTATGAAAATGATCGATGGCACGAAAAGTACTAATCAAATCATTAGTGCGCTCGAAGAGAAGTTCCCCGGAGTGGATCTCAGAAAAGATGTCGTCACCTTCATCGAACACGCTTACGGAAAGGGTTGGTTCAGTGCAAATTAATACCACCAAGGGACCACTTTGGATTAACGCTGAAATAACCTACAAGTGTCCCCTCCACTGTGTCTTTTGTTATAACCCCGTTGACTATGCGTCGACCTTTGGGGAAGAACTAACCACTGCAGAATGGCTTCGCCTTTTTAAGCAGGCTCGTGAGCTCGGCGCAGTACAACTCGGCATATCAGGGGGCGAACCGTTAATGCGCGATGATGTTGAAACAATGGTCGCTGAGGCGAGCCAAATGGGTTTCTATACAAACCTCTTGACGTCTGGCATTGGACTGACCGAAGAGCGGATCGCGTCATTTAAAGAGGGCGGGTTGGGTCAAATACAGTTGTCCTTTCAAGACTCTACGAAGGAACTGAACGATTTCTTGTCAAGCACAAAAACGTTTGATTTGAAAGCCAAGGTTGCGAAACTCATCAAACAATATGAATACCCGATGGTTCTCAATGTTGTGCTCCACAGACTCAACATTGATCACATTGATCAAATTCTAGAAATGGCCGAAGCAATTGGAGCCGACCACGTAGAGCTTGCGAATAGCCAATATTACGCGTGGGCTCTAAAGAACAGGACCTACCTCATGCCGAGTAGAAAGCAGCTGCAAGATGCAGAGGAGACGACAAATAAATTCAGAGCGAAAATCGGAAACAAAATGAAACTTTATTTTGTTGTTCCTGATTACTACGCGGAACGTCCGAAAGCTTGCATGAATGGGTGGGGCTCTGTATTTCTCAACGTAGCCCCAGATGGTTTAGCTCTACCATGTCACGAGGCAAGAATGTTACCCGGGTTTGAATTTCCAAACGTCAAAGACCATGATGTCAATTGGATCTGGAACGAATCAGATGCTGTTAGCAAATACCGTGGTGAGTCATGGATGAAGGAGCCTTGTCGGAGTTGTGACGACCGGACAAAAGATTTTGGAGGCTGTAGATGCCAGGCGTTCCAACTCACGGGGGATGCCACAAATACCGATCCAGTGTGTGACAAATCACCACACCACCACATAATTACAGAAGCGGTAGAGCTCGCACAAAAACCGCAACCACCAGCAGTGGAGGTAAAACCACTTTTGTTCTATCGAGATGACAAGAACTCAAAAGAGCTGATCGCACAAGACGCTCACTAGGCAAACTCTTGGTCTCTCCAGTGATAAGCGCACGCAACTTAACGAAGCGATACGCCCAAAACGTCGCTGTTGATAACCTGAGTTTAGAGGTGGAGTCCGGTCAGTTTTTTGGCCTTTTGGGTCCAAACGGCTCTGGCAAAACAACAACGATACATATGCTTTCAACGCTTCTCAAACCAAGCGAAGGCAGCATTCTCATTAATGGTATTGATGTATCCCAAAACCCGAGAGAAGTCCGACGGCAAATCGGCTTAGTCTTTCAGGAGTCGGCGCTCGACAGAACACTATCTGTTGAAGAAAATTTATTGTTCTGCGCGGGGTTACACGGCCTCAAAAAGCGTCAAGTTAAAGAGCGTATTAGCGCACTGCTTGAGCTGTTCAGTTTGGAGAACAAGAAATCCGCACCCGTAGCCAGTCTGTCGGGCGGAATGAGGCGCTCAGTGGATATCATTCGTGGAGTATTGCATCAGCCTAAGATATTGTTTTTAGATGAGCCCACTGTAGGGTTAGATATACAATCCCGGCGAAGAATATGGCGCTTTATCCAAAGACTGATACAAGATCAAAGCCTAACAGTCATATTAACAACGCACTACTTAGAGGAGGCGACTCCTTGTGACATCACGTCGTTCATAAAAGCCGGCCATATTGTTTCGTCTGGCACACCCGATTCGTTAATCAAGGAATTTGCTCAAACAGTAGTCGAGGTAGAGTGCGACAATCCTGATATGTTACTGAAACGCATCGACATACCTCGATCTCAAATCATAACTGACGATTCTTCAAGTATTCTTATTCGTGTTCTGGATGACAAAAAACCAGATCTAGAAAAGATCCAAACAACCCTCAGCGAAGGGGCTATGTCGTTCAAAGTACGTAAGCCAAATTTAAACGACGTATTTTTATGGTTAACCAATCGTCGAGAAGGACAAGGGACATGATCGTCGCGTTGGGTGTGGTGATCTCCAGAGAGTTAAAAAAGACATTTAGACAGAAGTCAAGATTACTCGCTTCACTCGTTAGACCGCTGATTTGGTTGTTCGTGATTGGGGGGGGGATTGGATCAATCCTACCAAGTGATTCCAATTCAAATTATCAGCAAGCGATCGTGCCCGGCATCCTCGGAATGACGCTGTTGTTTGGATCTATGCTCTCTGCACTAACCACCGTTTACGATAAAGAATCTGGAGTTATGCGGATGTTCATCATCTCTCCGATGTCGAGTTACGGGATCATTTTGAGTAAATTAGCGTCCTCTACAATTGCGGGGCTCGTACAAGTTATCGGCTTGCTCATCATACTATTCACCTTGCGCATTGTTGACGTTGGTCAGATACACATTCCGCTTTTTATATTCGGGTTGACTTGCACAGCCCTTACATGCTCGACCATCGGACTCATTACCGCAGTACTATCCAAATCTCTGGACAACTTTGCCGCAATTATGAATTTTGTGATTTTTCCTGTATTTTTCCTGAGTGGCGCACTCTACCCTATCGACAATCTTCCACCCGTACTTCACTGGGTCGCAGTTGCGAACCCTTTTAGCTATGGTGTTGACCTCATCAAGCACTCGATAACGAGCGTATCCGTAACTCCTGACTTCGGCAAAGTACCAGATATCATCGTATTGTTCGCGTTCACGGTGATCGGTGTGACGTTTTCGAGCTGGCGTTTTTCTCAAGAATCAACAAGTGCTGCGCTCGTATCCATCCTAAGCAAAGGACGGAAATCTTGAAGTGCATCAAGGGCTAGTCATCTAGCCCGCGCACTTTAGTCAATAATCAGTGATGATGTCCTCCCGGTCCGTGCACATGTCCGTGAGAAATTTCCTCCTGAGTCGCTTCTCTAACTCCTTCTACTTTACATTTAAACAACAAACCCTTGCCTGCTAGTGGATGATTGCCGTCCACAACAACCTTGCCATCGGCTATATCTGTGACTCGAAAGAGCTTTCGCTCACCGCTAGTTTCTCCTTGTCCCTCGAACTGCATTCCAATTTCCACGTCTTTGGGAAACTTGTCCGCTGACTCCAGATGAACCAAACTTTCGTCATAATCACCGAATGCATCACTTGGCTCGAGCTTCACCTCAATGTTATCGCCGATTTTCTTACCCTCAATAGCTTGCTCGACCAATTCAAAAATACCGCGAAAACCACCGTGCAGATACTCGATTGGTTCAGAGGTCTGTTCTATCAAGTCCCCTTGAAGATCAAATAAATCATATGATATGGACACAACCGAATTCTTTGAAACAATCATCTTAAATAAACCATTGTTGCTGAAATGTTCCGCAAGCATACAGGTAATTACTCTATTCATGCGAATGCGACATCAACAAGACACAAAATATGGAACGTAAAACATACCTCGGGGACATCACTCCCAAACAATTTCTAAAAAAATATTGGCAAAAAATTCCATACCTAATTCGGAATGCAATAGCACCCGAGGCTTGGTCAATCAACTTAGATGAATTAATAAGCATCTCACAACACCCAATGTGTACGACGCGACTAATATTGAAAGAAGGAGAAGAATATGATGTACATCACGGTCCGATTAACAAAAAAATCATATCGTCTCTTCCCAAAGATAATTGGACATTTTTAGTACAAGGTGCTAACCATGCCAACGTTCATATCGACTCACTATTAAATAGATTCACCTTCTTACCTTTTGCCAGATTAGACGACGTCATGGTGAGTTATGCAGCTCCTGGTGGTGGGGTTGGCCCGCATTTCGACTCCTACGATGTATTTCTTCTTCAAGGCGCGGGGAAGCGACGTTGGCATGTCAGCACTGCAGATAACAAAGAACTTATTCCAGGACAGGAGTTAAAACTAATAAAAAATTTTCGGGCTGAGGGTACTTGTGATGTGAGCCCGGGAGACATGCTCTATATACCTCCAGACTGTGGTCACCACGGCATAGCGATAGACCCATGCCTGACTTACTCCATAGGATTTCGGTCGCCGAACTATGAGCTGCTCAAAACAGAATTCCTTCATTTTCTCGACGAAAGTATCACCTTGAGTGGTCTATACAGCGACAAGGCAAGGCCTGAGACAAACTCGCCAGGACAAATCCCGAGAGATATGCTCACAAATGTTTGTAAAGCAATATCAAAAATCAGGTGGTCTCAGTCTGACATTGATCGTTTTCTAGGAGAATTTTTATCCCGCAATGATGTCCTTGATGAACTCCACAGACCGCCGCCCTTGACAGAGAAACTCTTCATCAAACACTTAAAACAAAAAAAGTACCAATTCCACCCAGCTGTAAGGTGCCTTTATTCCAACAATCGTGGATATATAGCTGGGGAAATGGTTTGCCCGACAATAAACGAGTATCCCATCTTCAGAAAAATTGCAGACTCGAGAACGATTATTGGGGCAATGATTCCCCCTTATGGGGAATTATCGAGGTTTATATATCATTGGTACACAGAGGGGTTTTTGATCGATGATTAGTACGCGAGATATGCACAAGTCAAATTTCGACCCAGCTAGACACATCATCCTGACTGGCTATTGCGACAGAGCCAGAAGTGAGATTTAAGGTGTTCTCGATAATTTCTCGGACCAGAGTCGGATTGTTGTTTTCTTTTGATAGATGACCCGCCATAACATGCTTAAGCCGACTCCTGTCTATCGACTGTAAGATATCGATCGCTGCCCCATTGTCTAAGTGACCGTAGTTGGAAGCTACTCGATTTTTTAAGGACACGGGATATCGAGATTGATTGAGCATCACCAGATCATGATTGAATTCAACCAACAACGCGTCACACCCGCTCAACATCTCTACCACATGAGGTGTTTTTGAGCCACAATCCGTCAAAATGCCAAATTTTTTGTCTCCAACTGCAATCACGAATTGGCTGGGCTCACTGGCATCATGGGGAACCGGAAACGGATAAATTTCAAAGCCTTCAATTTGAAACGGAGAGTAGTTTCGAATCTCACTAACCTCTAATTGCCTATCCACAAGATTTGCGCCAATCAAGGTGCCTGACGTACCAATTACACGAATTGAATATTTCGAAGCGAGGGAATAAACTCCACCCGAGTGGTCCCCGTGCTCGTGCGTCACCATGATGGCTTTCAATTGTCCAGGGTGGACGTCGAACTTGTCTATCCTTTTTTCAATCTCAAGCCGGCTAAAGCCGCAATCGATCAAAATAAAAGATTCATTGAACGCGACAAGAGTCGCGTTACCAGAGCTCCCGCTACCAAGGGACGCGAATCTAAAAGACAATTTATAACTTCGTAGGCCGACTTCTAGCCAAGTCTTTCCTGAAGAACTGCCAAAATGCGTTTCGCGGTATCCGAGGTTAACTCAGCCCCACTTTCATCAAGCACACGAACAATACTACCTTGCTCATCTCCTGTCACTATAATCTGGTAGGTTAGCGTCTCTACTTGTTCTTCATCCTCCCAAAACTTCAGTTTCTCAAGCCCTTTTTTCTCCTTCTTTCCGGCTGGGTCTCTATACCTGATGTAAAAAATTCCAGAATCTTTGTCTTGACTCTCAACAGATGCGCCAATATTTAACAGCACTACATTGATACGGTTCCATGAGGTCTCAAAAGGATACGACAGCGCCAGACCAAAAACACCCTCCTCAGCGTCTATTGGGAGTAACGTCGCCATAGCTTGGGACTCAACTGAGAGACCACTGTCTGCGGCTTCATTCTCTGGAATACCAAGAAATATCATCATCCGGTACAACATCTTTGCCTCAACATTTGGATCGCGAGGCCGCGCTTGCCAGAAGACGTCCCACTCTCTACCCTCGCGTCGTGAAATCTCCGCCATACCCTCGTGAGCGACAAAAATTTGCGTTTCTGTGTCTGATACGCGTTCAATTCTCGTGATAAACCGGTCTCTTTCAGGGTTGGTGTATGCGCCTGGCAGCCATTTTTTTATGAAAGACCTTACCGCGCCGAGATCAACTTGTGATACGTCTTCCGCCCAGTCTGTTTCAATAATTCCCGTCTCTGGAGACTGTTGTTGAATGAGAAATCCCTGATTAAGCCAAAATTCCGAAATGACAGGCCAGATATCCTCGGCAGGCTTTTGCACGACTAACCACCGGTAGGTACCCTCCCGCCCAATCTCTACGCCTGGCACATCGGGTAACAATTGGGTTTTAGTCAAAGCGACGTCACCACCTCGCGAGGCCGAATATTTCGAAAAAGTCGTACTATCTGAGTTAGGGATCACATATTGATCACTGGTATCAATGGCGCCAAGCTCGGGAGGAATTTGGAGAGGCTCGATCCTCGAGCCAGCACCAGAGGACTTATAGTCAATTTTACGTTTCTCTTCGATGGCTCCGCATCCATAAAGCACCAGCCCTAAAAGAAATAAACACACAAGAGAAAAATATTTGGAGTTTGTCATCCGCACGTCCATAAACAGTTCATTCTTAGCCAAAAATTTTAGTCAGTCGACTAGACAAGTACTTTCGCATCAGCGAGCGATTCGAGAATAATTTGCTCAAATTGGGTATTCATGCTCGTAAGCGGAAGTCGAATGCCTTCTGCGATGCGCCCCATGCGTTTAAGTCCCCATTTCACAGGGATAGGGTTCGCTTCTACGAACAAATTAGTGTGCAACATTAGGAGTTGGTCATTGATCTTCTTCGCCAGCTGGAAATCTTTACTTTGAATAGCATCACAAACCTCCTGCATCTGTTTCGGAACAATGTTTGCAGTAACCGAAATCACACCCTGAGACCCCAACATCATTAGGGGCAAGAAACTCGCATCATCTCCACTGTAGACGGCAAAACCCTCCGGGGTTTTTGAAATTAACTCAGATCCTCTACCCATATCTGCCGTAGCATCTTTAATCCCGATAATGTTCTCAATCTCAGCTAATCGGAACACAGTCTCATTCGCAAGGTCTGCGACTGTTCTGGAGGGCACGTTGTACAAAATGAGAGGAATATCCACAGCCTCAGCGATGGTCCTGAAGTGCAGATAAAGTCCCTCTTGGCTGGGTTTGTTGTAATAAGGAACGACTGACAGGCTATACGACGCACCGACTCTTTTCGCATGCGAAGAAAGCTCTATGGCCTCTGTCGTTGAGTTGGCGCCAGTTCCGGCTATTATCGGCACACGGCCGGCGGCGTGTGCCACCGCGACCTCAATGAGAGCTGTATGTTCGTCGACAGTTAGGGTCGCTGATTCTCCCGTGGTGCCCGCTACCACGATTCCTTTCGTCCCACTTTCGACATGCCAGTCAATCAACTTCTTGAACGCTGAATAGTCGATATTTCCATCATCCGACATTGGCGTCACGATTGCGACCAAACTACCGATTAACACAAATCGCTCCTCTCAACAGTACCAACAGTAATAGAAAAACAATCTCGCATTCTACCTCAATCATTAATCTACGATCATTGTTTCAGACTCAAATCGAGCGCGCTTTACTGCGCAAATACGCTGAACATTTGCCTCTTTCGGAAAACGTATATGACCCTGTTCGGACCTCAAAATCAGCATTGAATGAGCGAAAGTATCGTTCAACTCGTTAGGGCGCAAAAGGAACGCTGGATTTGAGGGCTTCCCGTAGCGCTCGTTTCCGATCATAAATGTTTCGTAGATGAGCAAACCACGATCGGTAAGCGTGTTGGTTATGAGCTCGAATTGTGGACGGTGAAGATAATTCGTGACCACTATCCCGTCAAAACTTCTTTCAGCGAAAGGCCATTCCCCATTTTCGAGATCTGCTGAAAGCACATGACTCTTACTAATCTTGGCAACTTCATTCAATGCATTCTGATTGATGTCTACGCTCGTCACATCAAAACCTTTTTCGATAAGAAACTTAGTGTGTCGACCATTACCGCATGCCAGATCGAGCACCTTTGCATTAGGAACCAAATAACGACTGTTTGTGACCACCCACGCAGATGGGTCCAAATTAACACTCATCTCGTATCTCCTCTTCCAAATGGACAACGGTAGAAATATTTACAAAATATCCCAAAACGAATTATCTGGTTAGTTCACATCGGAAGAGGAAAATTGTATGATGCACAGGAACCACAACTATTACTAAATTAAGATCAACATTACTACATGTCCTTTTTCTTCTCAGCAGTTTCTCAGACCATGTGTCTAATTAGCATCCTCGCACTCGCGGGTTGTAGTGCAACTGCTGTTATGATCCCGACCGAGAGCGATGCTCCATCAGGCGTTGTATCCTTCTATCAGAGTGGAAAAGATCTCAAAATTCATATACAAATTGTCGGTCTAGATCCAAACTCATCTCACGGATTACATGTTCATGAAGTTGGTGATTGCCGAGCGCCAGTTGCGTCCAGCATGGGAGGGCATTTCAACCCACTTAAATCAAATCACGGTGGAAGGTCTGGAATTGATCGTCATTTGGGAGATCTCGGAAATATAACAGCCGATGAAAACGGCGTGGTGGAAACTCGTTTATCAATATTAGATACGAGACTCTCGGGCCCTGCCGAGCGAAATATTTTGGGTCGAGCCCTCGTGCTGACAAAAAATTCAGACGATGAGCAAACTCAGCCCGACGGGAACTCAGGACTACCAATTGCTTGTGGATTAATCAGTAAAAACCCAGCAATATAGACCCCGGCCCGAGATGATTCCAGTCTTATTACCTGGAGATCCTTTCCCTTCGACGCAACTTGCGCTCAGCGAACCCAACGGGTTACTCGCGTTAGGCGGGGACCTCAGCGCCGACACCCTTACAATCGCATACTCAAAAGGTATTTTTCCCTGGTACGAGGAGTCTCAGCCGATCATGTGGTGGTCACCCACTCCGCGATGTATCCTCCGACCAATAGACATCAAAATCTCTCGATCTTTAAAAAGAACGCTCAAAAAAGAAACATTCACGGTAACAAGAAATACTGCGTTTTCAGATGTCATTAACCAATGTGGAACTCGTCGAAGTGAGAGCATTGGCACATGGCTTCATCACGACATGATTAAGGCCTACAAACTCCTACACGACTTAAATATTTGTCATTCAATCGAGGCTTGGAAAGAGAATAAACTGGTGGGGGGACTTTACGGAGTGCTCCTAAATAACGTCTTCTTCGGCGAATCCATGTTCTCGCTAGTCAGCGACGCCTCGAAAGTTGCTCTGGTAAAACTGTGTGAGTGGCTCTTATCGATTAATGTTCGTCTCATTGACTGCCAAGTCGAGTCAGGCCACTTGCTCTCAATGGGAGCTCATTTGGTTACACGAGATCAATTCGAACAACTACTGGACAAAAATATAACGATATAATCTAGATACTCTTGAGGAAAATATTTACTCATTAATCTAAATGAGCAATTTTAAAGATCTACCACTCAATCAACTTCAGTTCTACTCGACAACGCCCTATCCGTGCAGTTATCTCGATCGAAGATCAGCACGGTCCCAAGTCGCAACTCCGAGTCACATGATTGACGGCGCAATTTATTCCGACCTCGTGAGAATTGGCTTCAGAAGAAGTGGTGCATTTACCTATCGACCAATCTGCGATTCGTGCAACTCGTGCATACCGGTTCGGCTTGACGTAAAAAAATTTAAGCCAACCAAATCACAAAAACGAGTGATCAAGAAACACAAAGATCTTGAATCTTCAATCACGGAACTGAGGAACGACCAAGAGCACTACGATTTATATTTAAGCTATCAGACTGCAAGGCACAGCGGTGGAGGTATGGATCAAGACAGTCGGGAGCAGTACCGACATTTCTTACTTCAGAGCAACGTAAACACGAAAATGATCGAATTTCGCAGAAACAACAAAGTGGTCATTGTGAGTATTGTTGATCAACTTGATAATGGGATATCTGCGGTCTATACGTTTTTCGATACCACTGACACCTCTGCAAGCTACGGTACCTATAGTATTTGTTGGCAAGCCGAGTTATGTCGAACGCTTGGACTACCGTATTTGTACCTTGGATATTGGATCAAAGAAAGTCCGAAAATGGCCTACAAAACCCGTTTTCGACCGATGGAAGCTCTGGTCAACGAGCGTTGGGAGGACTTAGAAGCACTAGGATTATCAACCGGCGTCGAGTCATGATGTACGAACTCATCAAACCACTTCTCTTGAGACTCGATCCGGAGCTAGCCCACGACATTAGCCTTCGAGCGCTAAGTATAACTGACCAATTAGGAATTCTGAAGCCAAATATTGCATCTACCTCAACCAGCTCAGTAAAGATTATGGGTTTGACGTTCAGAAACCCCGTTGGTTTGGCAGCTGGGCTCGATAAAAATGGTGACTTCATTAATTGCCTTGCAAATTTAGGCTTCGGCTTTATCGAAATTGGAACAGTGACTCCTCTCGCCCAACCTGGAAATGACCAACCCAGATTATTTAGACTAAAACATGAGGAAAGCTTAATTAATAGGATGGGCTTCAACAACAAGGGTCTCGAACACCTATTGAACCGTGTCAAAAAAAACTCTTCAGACATCATTCTTGGAATCAATATTGGAAAAAATAAACGCACACCATTGCACTTAGCGAATAACGATTATGTCCTCGGACTGGAACGTTCTTACGCGCATGCCAGCTATGTTGCAATCAATATATCTTCTCCCAATACAGAACAACTTAGAGACCTCCAGAGCAAAGACAATCTTCGCGAACTTCTAGTCGCAATAAAAGATAGCAGAACACGACTTGAGGATGCCCATGGATTTCGGAAACCGATTGCATTAAAAATAGCACCTGACCTAGAAAGTGATCAAATCAAACATATCGCTGATCTTGTCTTTGAACATCAAATCGACGCGATCATAGCAACGAATACAACGATTTCTCGGCCGACTTCAGGCGCACACGCGTTACGAGAAACTGGTGGACTGAGTGGACGCTTGTTACAAGATTTGTCTACCAATATTGTCCACCAATTACACGAAATTACTAATGGCGAGATACCCATAATTGGTGTGGGGGGGATTCTTGATGCAAAAGATGCAGCGAATAAAATTCAAGCCGGAGCATCACTCGTGCAAATCTATACTGGCCTGATTTATCGCGGCCCTAGTTTGATACGTGAGTGCGTGAATGAGATCGCGCGCCTGAGGTCAAACAGCTAAGCATCTCGAGTATCAAAAAATGGGGACGTATTCTATTAATTGGGAAGATATCGACCGTGTCTTACCACAAACACAATGTCAGAGCTGTGGTTACAAAGACTGCCAATCATATGCTGTTGCCATTGTTCGCCAATCAGAAAAAATAAACAGGTGCGCACCGGGAGGGAGCAAAGTCATCGAGGAGCTTGCGATGCTCACGCATCGACCGATAGAGAAAATAGCAGTTGACATTAGGAAATCAGAACCTGATACAACCGCAGTTATAAACGAGGAATTTTGTATTGGTTGCGCCCTCTGTATATCCGCATGCCCAATTGATGCCATTGTAGGCGCGCCAAAAAGGATGCACTCCGTACTCAATTCGATATGCTCAGGGTGCGGCTTGTGCATTCCCCCATGCCCCACTGATTGTATCGAGCTGATCAGCTTAGACACAGCCATTGCACAGGGGAAAGTGGCCACGGAGAAACTCATATCAAAGAGCCAGTCGGAACGTTCTCATCTTTGGAAAGATAGGTATGACAAAAAGAACGTACGCCGAAAAAAACAAGCGGTTGAATTAAATAAAAAAGCAAAATCATCGCCTACATCATCACGACACACATCGGATCAGACTATGAGACAGGATCGAGTCAAAAAAGCGATGCAAATCGCCTTCCAGAAACTCAATACCCATAGATGAACAACGAAAAACGAACGCAGATTTATCAAAGGCTTTCCGAGCGCAATCCTTCTCCGACAACGGAATTGCGCTTTGCGAGCCCATTTGAATTACTGATAGCGGTCATGCTATCAGCCCAGGCAACAGACACGAGCGTCAACAAAGCAACAGAAAAATTATTTGCCGCTGCGAACACCCCTGAGGCAATGATTGCCCTAGGCTTAGCGAGCGTCACAAACATGGTCAAAAGTATCGGACTCTACAAAACTAAAGCTGCAAATGCTCTTAAAACATGTGAGATATTGGTTAAACAACACGATGGTGAAGTGCCTCATGATCGACAGGCGCTAGAGTCTCTCCCGGGCGTCGGACGTAAAACTGCCAACGTAGTGCTAAACACAGCATTTGGAGAGCCCACAATAGCCGTGGACACGCACATCTTCCGTGTTGCGAATAGGACAAGAATTGCCCAAGGAAAAACCGTTCTAGATGTCGAGAAAAAACTTCTAAGGCGGACACCTCAACAATATCTGATTAACGCCCATCACTGGCTGCTTCTTCATGGTCGCTATATTTGTAAGGCCAGAACACCAAATTGCGCAGCCTGTTTTATCTCGGATCTATGCGAATTCAAACGAAAGAATGATGTGTAGGAACAAAAAAGCCCCGACCAGCGGGGCTTCGTAAGCTTACGTCTCTAACTAGTGCTTAGGTACTGTCAGAGTACTGGGTTGCTCCTCGAAGTACTCAGCGATTGCCTCCATCTCCTCTTCGCTTAAAGCGGTAGCAAATCCAGACATGATTGCGTTATTGCGTGCACCGCTTTTGTAGTCCATTAGACTTTTCACGATGTAGCCAGCTTTTTGGCCACCGAGCTTCGGGGCTCCCATTAACATGGCGTTACCATCTTTTCCATGACAACCGACGCAACCCTTGTCCTCGATGTACTGAGCACCGTCCGTCCCTTCAGCCATAACCACGCCAGACAAGCCGAGGAGAAGAGCAAATAAGCATCCTAAAGTTCTATTTAACATTTTCAAGTTCCCTAATTAACTGGCTCGACAATATTTAACTGAGGTTATTGAACCGCAGAGTAATATGCTGCCAAATCCTCTATATCCTGATCACTCAGATCTGCCGCAATTGCATGCATCGTCTCGTTCGCTCTGTCACCATCTCGGTAGGCCTTAAGAGCGCTTACGAGATAATCAACGTTTTGGCCTCCGATCTTAGGAACGGGATAGACTTTGGGGTAGGCCATTTTGAAGTCTTTAATGCCGTGGCAACCTTGGCAAAGCGCATTCTTTTGCTTGCCGGCCGTGGCGTCACCCTCCGCCGACGCTGAGCCTGCGATACAACCGAGTATGACCGCAATCGACCAAATAAATTTTGAAATATTTTGCACGTTGCTTTCCCCTGTGAAAATTTGCAGTGAGACTTTATCGGAACGCCCTCTCCCCGTCAATCCTAAAGGGAGCAGATACACTATTTGTGGCTTGTAAGCACCTGTATTGAATGTGAAAATTGCGTATCGTGCGTATCCCGAGCTTTTACTGTCAGCCGACCATCGGTCTCTGGCAAGAAATAAAATTTGAACACCGGGTTAT
>Ga0255757_10003701_pt1 | contig 13951 bp, 14 predicted proteins | sample 071ome_27_FD_179957 | JGI IMG/M metagenome (GOLD analysis project Ga0255757, IMG submission 179957) | Coastal salt marsh microbial communities from the Groves Creek Marsh, Skidaway Island, Georgia - 071409AT metaG (version 2) | ecosystem: Environmental > Aquatic > Marine > Intertidal zone >...
TCTCAACGGCTGACCAAAATTGGAGCCAAAAGTTAATCCACCAATTGCATTTGAATATCGTTAATGGAAAAACAAATAGCATAAACCTTCAACTTCACCCCGCATCTTTAGGCCTCCTGAATGTTAGCCTGAGAAAAGTGGGTGACAAAATCGAAATCTTGATTACTACCCAGACAAAGGCAGCCATGAAATTATTGACTGATTCGCAGCCTAAGATTGCTATGCTCCTCACAGAATCTGGGGTCAAATTAGATGCAATCAGGGTATTGGCTGAGGGACTTCAGGAAAATTATAACGGCTCAAATGATAAGAATGACTCATTCGGCAATGATTTTAACGACGGAAAGTATTTTAACGACAAAAACTTTAAGTCCGATGATAAAATTGAAGAAGAAAATGAAAACGAGATCGAAAGAAATATTAATAAAATCTTAATTTACGCTTAAGGAAGAAATCAATGGCAGATGAAGAAGAGATAGAGACAGAAGAAAAGAAAAAAGGAGGAATTCTTCTTTACGCACTTATTGGTGTCAGTGCCATACTTTTATTGGTAGTTGGACTAGGGGTGGGATATTTCATTTTCTCTGCTCCAACAAATACGCCTGAAGAAGTCGAAAAAGTGATTTCTGAGGTTCAAGCTGAAAAGAAAAAGGGAGAAGAGACCGGTAAAACCGATGGGGAAGAGGATTGTGTTGAAAATGCTGAGGGTGAGAAAGAATGCGGACCCAAAAAGATATCCAAGCCAAGTGTAAAAGAGAAAGTCTACAAGACTCTTTATTTTCAAATGCCAGGCAATATGACCACTAACCTCAAGGGCTCCACCAAATTTCTCCAGGTGGAAATTGGAGTCAGTACGCGGTATGACGAGGAAGTTATAAAAAATGTGGAGGCGCATCAGACGGCTCTTAAGGCAGGAGTTCTTGGAGTGCTAAGCGATTTTTCTGAGGCAGATGTCATGGGCCGTGCTGGGAGGGACGCTGTTGCAAATGCAATCAAGGAAATGATTAATGCTAAATTAAAAGAATTGGAGGGTTTTGGAGGAGTTGAAGCCGTTCACCTAACTGGTTTTGTAATGCAATAGGTGTGGATTGGTAGATTCTGCGAGAAGTTTATCCGAAGATGAAGTCGAAGCTCTGCTTCAGAGCGCTGAGAAGGATACGCATGCAAATAACAGGGCTAGCATAGAGCACGTAGGCCCAGTAAGTGAATTCCGCTTCGGTGATGACGACCTTTCACTGCTGGGAGATTTCCATGCTTTGAGGATTATAAATGAAAAATTCGCTCGATTGGTTCGGGTGATTTTTCAGCCAATGTTACACATTCAACCACGGATTAATTGTGCCACACCATCGGTCAAATCCTACGGAGATTACTGTGACACGATTAGTAGATTTATGAGCCTTTCGACATCGCGGGTAGAGGAGCTTAGAGGGGCTATCATGATTGTTATGCCGCCAGAATTAATTTCTATGGCGACAGATACCTACTATGGGGGTGCCTTAAAACAACCCCAAAAAATCTCTACGGAGTTTACTGGCACCGAACGGCGCATACTTGAAATCTTGACAGAGGATATCAAGGAGACCCTCGCAAAAGCGTGGCAAGATCTCACACCCACAACATTTTCGGAAACTTCGTTTGAAGAAAACCCTCAATTTGCGTCCTTCGTCGATGGTCAAGAAAGTATCGTGGTATGTCGTTTTGAGGTTTCTTTGCCTGATATCGAGCCGTTGAATATTGATATTTTGTATCCGATACAGACACTAAAGCCTGTTGCTTCGAAATTGAGAAGCCAGGTACAAACCGATGTGGGTGAAAGTGATTTGACTTGGACCGAAAAGCTTCAAGCGGCTGTTAGCGAGATCCCTATAGATATGTCCGCGGTTTTGGTGGAGTCAAAAATCCAGATCTCAAAATTGACTGAATTACTTGAGGGGGGAACGATGACGGTGGCCCCTCCTGATCACTTAAAAATTAAAATATCAAACCGTACTTACTTCAATGGTGACATGGGAGAGCTCGATGGTTGTCGGGCTGTGAGCATTACAGAAAAAGTAGTTGTTCGGCCGAAAAAGCCGGAGGAATTGAATTAATAGGAATCAGGTGTTGAAATGGTTGATGAGACTGAAGCAGACGGTGCAGTTGCGGGAATAGAACAGGGTCACTCTGAGGCGGAACCTGGAAATGCGGGCCAACTCAGCGGAGCCGTAGAGGCGGGGACAGAGAATTCCCGGGTCAGTAGCGCTGATAAACTTAACATGCTTCAAAGTATCGAAGTACAGCTCGCTGTCGAGGTGGGCAGAGCCAAGATGACAATTAAAGATCTTTTGCTCCTTAATGAGGGCTCTGTAATCGAGTTAGACCGTATGGCAGGTGATCCATTAGAGATAATTGTTAACGGTGCGAGTATCGCGAAGGGTGAAATCGTGATGGTCGGTGATAAATTTGGAATAAGATTCGTGGATATCTCGGAACCAGAGAAGATAGCGCAATCAATCTAATGGAAATCGGGAGTCAAATTTTAGTTGTCTTGATTTTTATTTTCCTCCTTCTTTCAGTTCTTTATTTTGTAAAGAAGAACACAGAGAAAATTAAAACGCTGACATCAGGGGCCAGTAGCCTGATTGATGTTAAGGATACTAAAAGGATCGACACCTATCATAGGTTATCTTTAGTTCAGGTTTCGGAGAAAGAATTCCTAATATTGACATCAAAAAATGGAACAAATGTTATTCAGCAAATAACTTAGAGTAATGAAGGATTTTCCTTATAAAATAGCCTCCATCTGTCTGGTCCTTTTTCTGGGGCTCCCGAATGAGGTCTTTGCCCAAGGACTGACTGGTATTCCTTTCCTGTCTGTGGAGGAGGGTCAGCAAGGCAACCAAGAGTATACCGTATCGCTGAAAATCCTCCTTTTTATGACAGCTCTGACGGTATTGCCATCAATTCTCCTGGGTATGACGGCCTTCGCTAGGATTATCATTGTTCTCTCAATATTACGCACAGCCCTGGGAACGCAGCAAACACCTCCAAACCAAATTTTAGTTGCTTTGGCTTTGTTTATAACTTTTTTTGTCATGGCGCCCACCTTCGATGGGATTTATCAGAACGCATATAAGCCATATTCTCAAAATACAATAAACATCGAGGAGGCTTTTAACCGCGCGTCTTCAGATATTAAAAAATTTATGACAAGGAACACGAGAGAAAAAGATCTTCTTGCATTTGCTGACATGAACGGAAGTAAAAAGTTTGAGGATGAGGCGTCTGTGCCCTGGGCGGTATTATTGCCTGCTTTTATTACCTCGGAATTAAAGACGGCTTTCCAGATCGGGTTCTTAATTTATTTACCTTTTTTGGTTATAGACATGATTATTGCTTCTATTCTTATGTCACTCGGGATGATGATGCTCAGTCCGATGCTGATATCATTGCCATTTAAACTATTGTTATTTGTTTTGGTTGACGGCTGGACAATGACAGTCGGCTCCATAATACAAAGTTATGGGTAATCATGGGTCTTGAATTTGACGGGAATATTGCGCAGCTAAAAGATGCGTTCTGGACGATCGTGCTGATCGCAGGGCCGGTCTTATTGGCTGCTCTAGCAATAGGTCTGTTCATTGGCATTCTGCAAGCTGCGACGTCGATTAATGAAATGACCTTGAGCTTTGTTCCAAAAATACTCCTGGTATTAATATTTCTGGCTATATTTTCAAGTTTTATGATGAGCGGATTAACAGAATATTTTTCTGGAATCTTTGAAGAGATCGCTAACATAAGGTAAGGGTCCTGGAAATCCCCGTAAACATATCCTCGACAGACTTTCCAAACGCTGTTGAGTGGTTTCTCACCCTTCTTTTGTCGTCATTAAGGATTGGAGCGTTCTTTATTGCGGCTCCCCTGTATGGCTCGATGTCTATACCAAGCCAAGTTAAGTTGGTTACTATTTTATCGGTTGCTTTCTTCTTTATGCCAAATGTAGATCTTCAAGCTATCCGTGGCTTTGATGAGAGTACTTTTATTCTGTTTATTTTGGGAGAAGTACTCATTGGCCTGGCTCTAGGTCTGGTTTTGACGGTTATATTTTCTGCAGCCGCACTTGCGGCAGAGGTTATCGCCGCGACAAGTGGTCTCGGATTTGCAGCGCAGATTGATCCGAACACTACGGCTCAATCACCAGTTTTGAGCCAATTTTTTAGCCTTTTCCTGATCACGATTTTCCTAACCCTTAATGGGCATGTTGCTGTTATTAACATTATAAAAAATACATATGAAGTCGTACCATTCGGAGGAACTGATCGAATTTCTGAAACTGCGGAATATGTCTTCGCATCTGGTAAGGACATGTATTCCTGGGCGCTAAAAATTGCCTTGCCTTTCGTGTTTACGATTTTTTTGATTAATCTGACGATCGGCATCGTCACAAGATCAGCTCCCCAACTGAACCTGTTTTCATTTGGGTTTCCAATTACGCTAATATCAATATTCGTCTTACTCTATGTTATGGCGGATATCTTGGGTTGGTCATTTAGAGACTTAATCACAGACTCCCTGAGAAATTTATCCAATGTTTTCGGAGGGAAATAACTCATGGCGGAAAACTCTGATGGTCAAGATAAAATCTTTGATGCAACACCGAAAAGAATAGAAGATGCAAAAAAAGAGGGACAAGTCCTCACCTCTAAAGAAGTATTTGTTTTATCATCTATGTTTTCAATGATCTTGATGGGGTTTTTAATTTATCTTAATTCAAATGAAATTATACGAACTTTTACCCAATACTTTAACTGGAGTGACCGTATTGAAAATATTACGTTGTTGGGATATCTAAGAGACTTTGAATTTTTTTCATTTTTACTGATTCTTACATTCATTATTCTACTACCATTTATAATTACCTTCTTTACGCAATTGCTTGTTTTTCGCGAAATAAATTTCGCGACGAAAGCTCTTTACTTTAAGTCGAATAGAATAAGTCTCATTCAGGGATTTAAACGAATGTTTGGTATCAAAGCATTCGTTGAATTAGCAAAGGCAATGGCGAAAGTGATATTATTATTGTCGCTGTCCGGTTTCATAATTTACTTTTCTATCGAAAATATAAAAGTAATACCGTTCATGTCATTATTAAGTTCTTTAAAGACATCTACTTTTATTGCACTAAAGTTAGTGGGTTTTCTGTCTATTGTATTAGCAATCATTGCAATTGTTGACTTTATTTGGCAGCGGCATCAATGGCTTGAGCAACTGAAAATGACAACCCAGGAGGTTCGCGATGAACTTAAGCAAACTGAGGGATCTCCCGAGGTAAGGTCTAGGATTAGGTCTATGCAGCGTTCAACCGCGGAGGCAGGCCGCGAGGCACGAGCGGCAATACAAGATGTTCCCGAGGCTCGCGTTATCATCAAGAATCCTGTACATTTTGCGGTTGCGTTGAAATATGATGAAAGTACGCCGACACCGATCATTTTAGCTATGGGTAGGGGGCATCTTGCCCAAGAAATCCTTAAAATTGGTGCAAAACAGGACATTCAAATTATCGAGCATGCGTTTCTAGCAAGAGCGCTCTTTTTTACGGGGCAAATTGGCAAAGAAATTGCAAGTGAATTGTATGTGGCGATAGCGGCGGTATTGGCATTCGTCTATCGTTTGGAACGCAACGAGGAGGTGTCTTTTCCTGAAATTGATATCCCTTCTGAATTGATTTTTGATGAGGCAGGCAGAATTATTTAGATAGAAATTAGATGAAAAACAGGAAACAAAGTCTGGGAGAGATGATAAGCACGGTCTGTTTTGCCGGTGTCGCAGTGGTTTGGTTTTTATACGGGATGGAATATTTCAGAAATGAAGAAAAAATTAAGGCTGCTGTTTTGTTTTTCTGCTCGCTTCTATGCTTTTTGGGAAGTTTTAGATTTCAAATCGCGGCTTTTTTTAAAATAATTCAAGATGACAGAAGATAAAGAGAAAATGGGTCGAAGGAATATTTGTTATGACTGCCAATACTTAAAAGTGTCGCATCAAGCCACACTACCGTGGATTTGCGAAAAGTTTGGGTTTAAAGGGCCTTTTATGCCCTCGGTCATAGTTAGGCGTGAATCTCAAAAAGATTGCCAGTTTTTTCTTCCAAAGAGTAAAGATACGAGATTTACAGGTTGAATAGTCTAGTTGAGGCAGAGAAATGAATACAAAGGTGCCTAGTAAGCAAGATCAATTAGCGGACAGCATCAAGTTAAGCCTGGATGCTGCGGAGGCTGCAATGGATATAACGACTGAGTTTTCAGAAGCGCAGGAAAAGTTTAAAGCTGCCGCCGAGAAAACTGATAAGATTCACAAACTAAGTTTATACGGGCTTGTTGCCTCAGTAAGTATTTCATTAATAGCATTATTGATTGTGGCTGGATTATTTTGGCGTACGACAGCCGATCTAAACGTTGTGACCCAAAGTAATCTAAAGCTTCTGAAAGTTTTTACTGAAAAAATTACAGCCTTTCAAAAGGCTAATCAGTTTGAAAAACTTGCCGCACAGACAGATGGCATAAAAAAGACAATTAGTGAAGTCACATCGACAGTCTCGACCATTACAGGGAGTATGGAGCAAGCTTTAACGGAGGTAGGCAATCTAAATACCGAGCTGAATGGATTGAAAGAAGCGTTGGGGGAATCCCAAGACTCGTTGAAAGCGGCGAATGGAAAAATGACGGAGATGACCTTAGCAAAAATTGCCGAGTTGGAGGGGTCTTTGCAAGCCTTGGCAGCTAGCAATGAGAACTCGCTCTCATCGACAACAGAGGTCACAGCCAAGGTAAATAAAGTAAATGCGCAGGTCGTTCAGATTCAAAAAAAGCTAAGGTCCTTTAACTCAGAGTTCAGAAGAGAAATGGCATCGATAAAAAAACTGCAAAAAACAAAAATTGACGACGCCGCAAACCAGATTAAATTCTCGAGATAGATTTAGTCCTGACAGTCCCGACTTACCATGGCAGAAGATGTTGAATTAACTACTGAGAGAGGAGACACTGCATCCTCTCCTGCCAGAGACGAGGTCCAATTTTTCAAGATTACTACGCTTAGCGGCACGGGCTCTGCCTACCTAAATGGTCTTAAACGTGGAGATGTAATCGTAGCGATTGATGGCCGAATTAATCGGCATAATTTAAGTGACCTCCTTACAGGAATTAGGGTTCGTAAAGAGCAGGAAACTCTCGTGACATACATCCGAAATGGGGTTCTGTTCTCAGTCTTTGTAACCGGTTATTTAGGCCTTGATGCTGAGGTCGCGACACCTGATGCAATTGAAGAGTGCAAAGAGATAATTGATAGGGAAGGTCTAGTAGGCAAAAGTGGTTGCCGGCCTTATTCAGTCTATATTAATCGTCAAAACAAGTGCGAGATAAGGGATAATACGCCCTCCATTTTAGCTTTAGTGTTCCCTCCATTATGGATGTTAAGTCAGCGTTATGTTGAAGGCATGATTGGCTGTATTATGGTATATGTGGTTTGTGCCATAATTAACTTTTGGCTGTTTGTACTGGTTTACTGCGCTTTTTCATATTCTGTATGGCGTGAGCAAAAGAAATTCGTAGATATGTTTCTTTTGAGAATGGGGTACAGACCTTATATGAGACTAGCAGGATATTCTGAGGAATACCTGCAACTGGCCTTGTTAAAAGATCGTGTTGAACTTGATTTCATGTACCCCAGTCCTGAGGCGCAAGATTATAAAGAAAAAAATATGCCGAAAGATCCCAATCAGAAAGACTACTTATTGTAGTTTGTCCACATATCCATCAGCGAGGTAATATAGTCGCCCTGCCGTTTCAGACTAGATATCGCTGTTTCCATCCTTCCAAATTCGAGATTGTAGCGATCCGTAAGACTCTCTTGTTTTTCCTCAAGGCTTTGTTCCTGAGCCTGCAGGTCTATCAAATTCTCTTCGTAGGTCTCCGTATGCTTTGCGAGTGCCCCATTAGGGCCTAATAAGCCTTCAATATAACTTTTGAAGTTAGGCACAAATCCCACTCCAATTTCAAAGGTTCCCGATCCTTCTGCAGTTAATAGGTCGTTTCCAAATGTGAATGTCAGGCCTTTGAATGCGCCTTCCGTGTGCCGAGAAACGATATTCCCATCTGAATCGGGGCTAGATATTAGGCTTTGACCACCAATGCTTATTTGGTATTGACCGTTTTCAATCGCTTCAATTTGGTAATCGTGTATTCCCACGTTAGGAATTTTGTTCTGATCAGAGGTGACTTTCAGTCCGCCGGCATCGGTCTTTACGCCGATACCAAAAATAATCTCTCTAAAATTCTCCTGGATGGTCGTGTTTTGCATGGAACGTTGAAAAGCTGCTTCATCAAAAGAGAGAGTTCCGTCAAGCTCTGTTCGCACTCCAAGTTGAGAGAGATACAATGGCTCGCCAAATCCCTCGATCGCGGTCGTAGTAATCTTCTCTAGCCTCAGCGCGATTTGAGTTGCTCTTGTATCCCCGGCAAGGGGTCCACCTTGAGACCCATTCACGCCCCTGCTGGTAAGTTCTTTTATATCGGTTTTAACAGTGTTTAATTCAGCAATAAGATTTTCAAGGTCTGTTCGAAATGTGGCCTGATCACGGGAAATAGAAACTTTTCCGACCTCACCGGCAGTCATTGGGGCCTGCAAGGAGAGCTCAGCGCCATAAATCGTATTTTTTAAAATATTCGTTGAACTGCTTATGCTTACCCCGTCAATGTTGATTTCTGCATCCTGACTAGCTTGGGAAAGCTTCGATAGATCGGAACTGTCCTGGCCGGTGATGTCAAAGCCCACATTTGCTAGAGGACTCGAGGCATCGCTGATATTATTTGTTATCTTGAATCCAGCTGCTGCACCCGTTTCGGATCTTAAAATCAGAGAATTGTTCTGCCCATTTGACACTACGGCTGCATATATTCCATCTATTGCGTTGAGGGCTGTGCGAAGGCCTTCGATTGTATTGGCACCTTGAACTATATTTACAGTCTCTGTTCTTCCACCTGAGGTGAAAGTTTTAGTGGTGCCATCGGACCAGGAGCCAAATGCTACCTCTATTGTTCCAGCGCCAAGGTTGGTGGACGAGGTCACGTCCGCCGCAAAGTCTATATGAATGATTTGGTTTTTGGCCAACTTGCTAACATTTATATTGTATTTGCTTTCCTCGACAGCCTGTGGATTGGTCACCGTCACCTGAAAATTATTTTGATGAGAATTCCCGACAGCAAACTGGGTCGCTGATGTGTAGCCATCCATTTTTCCCTTTAGGCCGGAGAGTTGAGAGCTAAGCTTACCTAACTCTGATATTTTGGTCTCAATGGATGCCTTATCTTTCGCTATATTGGATTTTGAGACCTGCGTTTCAACGGCGACGAGGTTCTCTACAAGGGATGCGATGTCTATTCCAGATCCACTGGTTTTATTAATTGAGGAGAGAATTTCATTGCCAGACATCGTCGATCGCCTTCAATCTATTTATCGGCATAAAAGTTAATTTGTTTAATTTATTAATCGGCCGGACGCATTAATTTAGAGCTACTCTCATCTATTTCTCTTGCTGTTTTCACAAATTTAGTGACCATTTCGGTTCGCCGTTGATTGTCCATCGTGTAAACCAGCTCATGAACAGATGAGACGTTAGAGCCCTCAAGAAAACCTTGCCCAATTTTTGCGCTCTGATCTGGCTTCGGTAATACCTTGCCGGGCACAGGTTCGATCCCGCCGGAAAGACCCTTTTGAAGTGGTATCTTTGGATCGCTGATGGTTCCAAGTACCGCTACTTTGGTCCTTTCCCCGTTAGCCGCACCAGGTAGCTCAACATAGATTTCGCCAAGCTCGGTAATCACTATTTCGGAGTAAGTCGGCAATACGATGGGCTTAAGGTTGTTATCAAGGATTTTCGATCCCGCTCCATCAGTTAAAAAAGACTGGCCAGCGGTAAGGTCTTTAGATTGCATAAGTTGGAGATCACCTCGCCTGCTCAGGGCTGTTTTATCTTTTCCGTCCTCAATAAAAAAGTAACCTTTTCCTAGGATAGCCACATCTAGGGGTCTTTCAGTTCTTTGTTGCGCTCCCGCAGAGGCATCGAACTGATTATTGGAGACACCTCTTTGATATGCCCTTGTCGTTAAAGCATCTTCGGTCTCAAGATAGGTTGAGCCCCTGTAAGACCTTAAGTCTGTTTTATAGCCAGGCACATTTATGTTGGCTAAGTTCTGAGCATGTGATCTCATATCGTTTTTCAGAGATTGCATTGCATTCAGGGCAACATAAATTGACTTATCCATGAACTACTCCAAGGTTATTTATAACCGTTCCTTGTCCTGATTTAGGTGCGGATGTTAATGATTGTTTGGGTAAGTTGTGTTGAAGTTTCGATAGCTTTCGAGGATGCTTGGAAGTTCCGTTGAGCAGTAATGAGGTTCACAAGTTCTTCTGTGATATCCACGTTTGACCTCTCAAGAGAACCCGACTGAATACTACCAAAGCCTTCTGCACCGGCTTCACCAAAGGTTGGCGTACCCGAAGTGGCTGTTTCTACGAAGGTCGCATTACCGATCTGCTTCAAACCGTTCTGGTTATTAAAGTTTGCAAGAACAATCTTACCCAATGGTCTGTTCTCACCATTCGTATAGTTTGCTCTTAATAGACCGGTCGCATCGATATCCAACCCGTCTAATCGGCCTGAGGTGAAACCGTTTTGCACCAAGTTGTTAACGGCAAAGGGTTGAGCAAGCTGGGTGGATGCGCTGTAGTCAACATCCAGCGAGATAGAGAACCCTGCGGCTTGTTGTTCGTAGTGAACCTTATTGAGCGGGCTAACGATGGCACCTGTTTTGTCGAAGGTGAGTTCGCCCTCATCAAGATATAGCGGGTAGTAATCGGTCACGAGGTTCGCTGGTGGTGATTCCACAATATCACCGGCCGCATTGACGTAGAGTGGAACACCCGCTGCGTTTGTTGCCTGAACAAGATTTGTAATTTCAGGGACCGTACCGACACCGAGAGGAACATCGTCAAGGCCAAGACGGGCCGAGCCTTTAACTTTAATCGTGGATTCGGTTCCTGTCGTTGCTGTTTCAAAGACAAAGTTATTGCTGGCGGATTGATATTGGACACTGACACCACCAACAACTTGGCCTGTAGAACCGTCCACAATTTGGTTAATCCGGCGTTCGAGTTCGGCCGCGAGCGTAGAACCAACATAGTTCCCTGCAGGTACCTCGATGATACCGGAGATACCGTTCACAGAAACGTTGAAGACGTTCGCCCCACCTGTAGAAGAAAGGTTGAAGACCTCACTAAGGGCTTCTGTTGCAGGGGCTCCTATGGCGCGAGCTGGCTGAGAAGCGAGACCCCGTCCGGCTGTGAACTGAACATCAGTCTTATTTTGACCAACACCCATCACATCATTTACGCCGCTCGCAAGAGCCCTGTCCGCGGTATCGAAATCTGAATTAACCACAGATCCATCAGTTGAAGAAATAGAATAACGACCGACCTGTATATTTGAGGCCTTTTGCTCAGAGTCTACCCCAAGCGCACCATCTGCTGGTATGGCTTCGCCAGTGGTACCACTACCAAACACAAAGGTGCCGGTGTCAGAGTTATAATCGACTGTGACACCAAATCTTTTGGCGTTAAGCTGTAAATCACCACCATCAGCCACAAAAGACTGCCCGTATATGACAGCGGTACTGCTAATCGTCTCCTGTCGAGCCGATGCACTGTCTTGGATACCTAAATTATTGGTCGAGGTGGCAGTGGAATTTCCTGAGATTTTGAATGCTCGGAAGTTAGAGTCCGTTCCAGGCCCAATCGCTGTGTGGTTAACATGAAACTCAAAACGCTGGTTAACCGAGTCATAATCCATTGTAATCGGCGGATTCTTCTCATCGACCCAAACTGTGGCGGCAGTCACTGCTGACCCGTTGTTGGAATTTTCAAAACCAAGATTTTCGAGTGAGTCAACAACAGCGCCATTTGCGTCCCGTCCAAGACCCTCTGCGGCAAATCCTCCAAAAATACCAGTTGCCGTATTGTTGGCGAGCCTTACATCCCCGTGTTTGTAAGCGTGTCTTGCCGCTGCGGTCTCTCGAAGTACGATTTTCTTGCTGTTAAAGCTCTCGACACTCCCATTAGGTTGAAGGTCCGCGCCTTCGAAGAAGGCCTCAACGTTTGCCGATTTTGCGCTCAGAACATGGGCCTCTGAATATCCATTGTTTAGGGCAAGGGTGAAATCGGAGTCCGAGAAACTCTGACCGGCAAGTGTTATTTTTATTTGATTGGCATTTGAATCCACTTCAAATACTGTCAGTTCACGGCCGTTTAGTAAGCTGTCATAGGCGCTGCTCGTAAAAGTGCCCGCGAGGCGTACAACTTCGCCGGCCTCATATTTCGCAACATCATCAGCCGGTACAGTGATCGTTAGAGTGTTGTTTGACGACGTATATTGAATATTTCCAGCTAGTGTTGCCTTCTCGGAATAAACATCCAGGCTGGGGATTTTCCCATTAAAGGAATGGGCAAGGTGGAGAGGTGTTGTTGAGGCATTCGTGCCATCGGCATTTGCAGATGAATAATAATTAAAGTCAATAATTTCGGTATGCTCAAACACACCTGTCAAAGCCGTCGTTGATGTCCTGGCGAACAATTGATTTTCGACACCGAGTACGTTTCCATCCGTTATGACATAGTCGTTGAGAGCATCGTTAATTCTTACCTGGGTATGAGCTAGGAACTCTGATCGCGTGAAGTCAGGAGAGGCTCCGGTTGTGTCAATGCCCTGCTGAGCAGAAACATAAGTGGGTTGCAGGAGATCAACGGAAACGGGTGTTGAAAGACCGCTGAAGGAGCCATCCGCGTTGAGGTTGAAGAGGTCGATTGTTAGAACATCATCGACATTCGATTGGACCTGCAGTCTTTTATCATCGCCGTAGGCATCGTTGATCGCGCGCTCTACTTCAGCAGCAAGCTGTGTCGCGTTGTAAAGACCAGGTTTTAGGTCAACGCTAACGGGAACGTCCCCATCATCAACATTAACGAGCAGGAAGTCCTTACCCCAGAAAACAGAGCTTTCATTGTTACCAGCTTCCCGAGTTGCTTTGAATTTCATCGGGTCGTTTGTAATCTCAATTAGTTTGTTACCCTCCTCACCGAAGTCGAAAGAACTCGGTGCTCCTGTAAGTCTTGCAGGTTGAGAGGGTACCTTCTGATTTAGATCATCTAAGCGATAAAGCGGCGATCCTTTTCCTTCAGCGAAGTAGTTATCATCAGGGATCTCAGACACAATCGTTTCACGCCCAAACCGGTCGATAAACAGCTTTCTTCCCGTATCATCCACGGCAGGGACAAGATCTGGTTCAACTGTGACACCATCGATCACAAGACGCGTGTCATACTTGTTTGTCGGATCGGCAGCATCTGCAGCCTTTGTCTTAATGAAATATACAGTTGCAATGGTTGGGTTACCCAAATCGTCAAAGATGGTCAGAGACGTTGAGTTCGTGAAACTATCGGGATCATTTGGATTAAACTGATATCCGTCGGCAAACTTTGGATTATCTGAGACAACAGGAGAGCCCGCATCCAAGTTTACCGCCAGGTCAATATTACTGGTAGCCTTAGGTTCACCAGATGTAACCGGTAGTTGCAAAGGCACGGCGTCGGAGATTGCTTTCGATGTGACGGATCCGTCATCGTTCACCGGATAGGTCAGCAAGAACTGGCCCGTTGAGTCGACAACGTTTCGATTATTATCAACGTTAAAAGAACCATTACGTGTATACACAACCTGGCTCGATGTCAGCGACGGTTTCAGAGCAAAAAAGCCCTGACCGGAAATCGCGAGGTCCAGCGCGTTTAGAGAGGCAGCAATATTACCCTGGGTAAATTGCTGTTTAACCCCCTTCAGGATAGAGCCAGAACCAATTGATGATGA
>Ga0255757_10003705_pt1 | contig 13939 bp, 10 predicted proteins | sample 071ome_27_FD_179957 | JGI IMG/M metagenome (GOLD analysis project Ga0255757, IMG submission 179957) | Coastal salt marsh microbial communities from the Groves Creek Marsh, Skidaway Island, Georgia - 071409AT metaG (version 2) | ecosystem: Environmental > Aquatic > Marine > Intertidal zone >...
GACCCCCTTGCCCAGCTTTCCGCCAAGCAGCACCGAGGTCGAGTTTACATCGTCAAGTATCAGCGTGGAATGTGCCGCGGTGGCTCGCAGCCCCTGCTCGATCCGCGCCGGAACAAGCCCACCGGCCATCGCCGCGCCGCCGCAATTGACGATCAGGCGACTGAGTCCGTCGGACATTTCGAAGGCCAGCGTCGATGCACAGCCCGAACGCGAATGCTTCGAGCGGGGCGGCGGGGCTGCATCCATCTGGATAATGGTCTTCCCACCGGTCAGACGATGGAAGCCCCAGTGCTTCACATCCTTCAGCGGGCGTGTGCGCACGGTACTAGCATCGATCAGCGCAGCAAGCCGATCCGCCCGCATGGCCCCTGTGCCTTGCCAATTGCCCAAGGCACCATCGCCATGTCGCAACGCCAGAATGGGCGGCACAAGCAGCTCGCGCATCAGGCACAACGCTTGCGGCAGATCGCGGTCAACCGCTCTATAGCAAGCCTCCAGATCCACCAGCATGGCGATCACATCCATCTGTGCGATCGCGCTGCGTGACAAAGCGCCACCATCTTCGCCGACAAAATCGCCCAATGCCGCGACCAGCCCGGCTTCGGCATAGAGCCGGCGCGGTTTGCCTTGTGGAAGCAACAAGCCCGCAGCGATCAAGGCACCCCAACCCAGGACTGCACCGAACGGATCTGGCGTACGGCGCACTTCACGATCGAGCCAGCGCGCCGTTTCATCAATCGTAGCCAGCATTTGCGGACGCAAGGCTTCATCCTTGCCTGACAGCAAAAGCGGCGCATGGACGAGCCACGCCATCAGTCGCATTGAAACATAGTCGACGTACCAAGCCGCACATTTGCCCGGCTTTGGATTGGCTTTAAGCCAAAGCCCTGCAATCCGTTCAGCCGTTTCGACGCATTGTTCGCGCTGGCCAGCTGCGCTGAGATCGCGTAGCCAGGCAAAACCATGGATCATCCGCTCGAACGGCGGCGTTGCGCGCGACGAACTTTGATATTCAACTTCGGAAATCGGCGCCTTCATGCCGTTGATCATGAAGTGGCCCGCTCGCAGCGCCATCCCTGCCACCCGGTCGCCTGCCAGCGCCGGTTTGACCGTTGCCAGCAAGCGCGGGCGCGCGGGCTTGCGGAAGGGCGCGGTCAGCGTTGCGCCACTGATGCCAAGACGATAGGCAACCCGCACCAGCTTTTCGGTCAAATCGGCTTTGGGTGGTACAAAGTCGCTCAACACAAGCGTGCGCGCTTCAGTCAGCGGAATTTCGCTTTCGCCATCAATGACAGGCTGCACATCGCCCGCCGCCGCCAGAGGCAGCGCAGAGCGATCTTCCTCGATCTCGCCAAACAGATCTTCACTCTGTTTGGTGTCGCTCGAGCCGGACAGCAACGCGTCCATCAGACTTCGCCCTTCAGCGCGGCAATATTGGCGGCATATTGTGACGGGCCGCCCTTGAAGGTTGCAGAACCTGCAACCAGCACGTCCGCGCCGGCATCAACGCAAAGCTTCGCGGTTTCAGGATTGACGCCGCCATCGACCTCCAGGTGGATATCTCGCCCTGACCTTTCAATCATCCCACGGATCGCGCGCACTTTGTCGAGCTGCGAATGGATGAAGCTCTGTCCCCCAAAGCCCGGATTGACGCTCATCACCAGGATCAGGTCAACCAGGTCCATCAGATTGTCGAGCACTTCGACGGGCGTGCCTGGATTCAGTACCACCCCGGCCTTCTTGCCCAAGGCACGGATCGCTTGCAGCGTGCGGTGTACATGGGGGCCCGCCTCTGGATGGACGGTGATGATATCCGCGCCGGCCTCTGCAAAAGCTTCCAGATACGGATCGACCGGTGAAATCATCAGATGCACGTCAAAGGTCTTGTCCGAATGGGGTCTCAGCGCTTTGACCACGTCAGGCCCGATCGTGAGGTTAGGCACAAAATGCCCATCCATCACATCGATATGGATCCAGTCCGCACCTGCTTGATCCACCGCGCGCACTTCTTCGCCCAGCCGCGCAAAGTCAGCTGACAAAATGGAAGGTGAAATGAGCGGTGTGGCCATGGTGTGCTTTCGCAAAAGTCCGCGATTCCTCGCAGTAACGCCGGGGAAGACTCGCCGACAAGCAGGCGCGTGGCCTTTTCCACACACAGTAGCGCGAAGATTAAGGATATCCGTTCGTCAAATTCAGCCGCAATTCAGCCACTTTGCAGCATAAGGTTTTCGAATTAGGGCGAAATGCCCTATCGCGCTGCTACGCTTGCCCCTTTGGCGCAGCAGCGTTTTAACGACTGAAGGACACGCGAGAAGATGCGATCAAGACTGGTCACAGCCGGATTTGCACTGACCGCAGCGACGCTTGCTCCGGTGGCTGCAGCCGCTTGGGCGCAAGGCGCTCCCTCCGTGACCTATCGTCAGGAAATTTCCAACAATATGCGCCAATGCGCGCCCGGCGGCGGGCCTGCGGTGCGCGTGACCGTTGCCGGTATCAAATCATCCGGGGGTCGGATCCGCGTGCAAAGCTATCGCGGGGTCAAATCGGATTGGCTAGAACGGGGCAAATGGATCAACCGGATCGAAACCTCTGCCCGCGAAGGGACGATGGTGTTTTGCATGCCGGTTCCGCGCGCGGGCACTTATGGCATCGCTGTTCGCCATGATGTTAACGGCAATGGACAAACCGAAGTCAGCGAGGATGGCGGCGCGATGTCGAACAATCCCTCGATCAATATTTTCAACCTCGGCAAGCCGAGCTACCGCAAGACAGCATTTGAAGTGGGCGAAGGTGTAACGTCGATCCGCATCAATATGCGCTACATGTAAGAGGCAAGCAGGCTCAGCTCTGCTGCTTTTTCTGCTCTCGCCAGACTTTGAACAAGACACCCGGTGCCGCGAGCACAGGGTGTTTTTCGCGCCATGGCGTCACTTCAATCGGCACACCCGTGTGGCGCTGCACCTTCCACGCGGCATAGCGCGCCGCACCGTCAAACGTAGTGCTGGCTTTCAGCAGGCGGAGAATGTTGAGCGGCTTGCCTAGCCGTTGGCGGCGGCTCCACCACGATAGTGTTTCGCGTCGGGCACTGTCCGTCAGCTTGAGTGTCAGGCGACCGCCTGCTTCATCAAACGCAATGCCTTGTGCGTCGAGCGCTAGAGGCAATAGCCCGTCAAAATGCGCCACGTTGACTGACAAGATACTATCTTCCCTGCCTGCTTTCTCTACCCGAAACTCCGCCTTGTAGGTGGCGCGGAACAATGCGCGCCAATAGTCATCGGCGGTGCCGCTTGGCGGGCCGAGCGCCGCAGCCAGCCGCGCCGCAGTTTTTGCAGCATCACCAAGCGCATCAAGTGTCTGCGCCGTCGCATCGCCATCGCGGGCCCAAACCAAAGCAGACGGCTGCACGAACCGCGCCCAGATAGTGGTGTCGCGCGATTGGCCCGATGCGGCCTTGGCAAACTGCGCGAGCGACATAGTGGCGATCTTGGCGCGCAGCGTCTCGCCTTGATTGTCCCATTCGCGATAGCTGACACGCGGCCATATCTTCTCCTGCTCCTCGCCCGGAAGCAACACGTAATAGTCGAGCACGCCTTCAAGCAATCCGGTCCGCAGATTGGAGCCGTAGAATAGAACCGCCAGCGCCCCCGCTTCAATTGCAAGCCGCGCGGCAAATTCAGCAATGGCGGGATGCACTGCGACCGCAGATTTTGCTGAGATTCGTTCTGCCAAAGCGCTCATGGCGGCGTCATTCAGGGTGCAACGAAATCGATCTCGGGTCCGGTTTCGACCCTGTATCGGCCAGCAGGAAAAGCTTCGCCGTCGAGAATGAATTGGTCATCCAGCTCCATCTCGAAAGACTGCGCGACCAGTTGGTGAAAGCCGCGCTTACGCAAATTCTTGGGGCCAAATTCAAACAGGATCGCGGGCAGCATCAATGTCATCCAGCGGCTGATCTGATCAAGTGCAGCCAGCTTCAAACCCTTACCCAATGATCCGAAGGGCTTGGTCCCCCCAGGAAAGCGCTCAAGCGTTGATGCCAGCAGGATAAGCCTGCGCTCTGGTTCGCCCAGCCCGCTATGCTCCAACGGCACTCCACTAGGCGCCAAACGCAAATCCATCTTTGCTCCGCGACGCCACGGATTGGCGCGCGTTCCGAAAACCGCCTGCAAAATGCCCCAGAAGGTCGTAACGCCTACTGCCAATGAGTTGAACGCACCGAGTTTGTGCGCGCTTTGGCCTGCCTTGGTGCCTAGCGTAAACGCGCCGGCACCCAGAATGAACCCCAGCACCCGCGCATCAGGCTGATCAAGCGGCGTAATCGCCATCGGGCTGCGCTTGACCCGCTTCCCATTTTCATACGCGTCAACCGCGCATTGCAATGTCCAGTCACTCGGGCCGCCAAGATCAACCGCCAGCGCATTGGTCTTGCCCTTGGGCAACACCGCCACAGCGGGCCAGTCATCGCCAAAAATGGGCTCCCCACAAGTCAGCACATCGCGCACTGTACCGTCACCGCCATTGATGACCAACAAATCGATCCCGCGTTCGGCAAGGCGCGCGAGCGCCTCTGGCAATTGATCGCGGTTTCCCGGTTGCGCCACAAAGACATCCGGCGAAATCTTGCTGGTGAGGTCCTGCCCCCGATTGTGGTGGCTGCGCGGATTATAGATCAGTCCGACAATTGGAGGGTCACCCTCTGCACGCGCGTCGCGTCTCACACGCCAAGCCGATTTCACATTGGCTTTGGGTCGCGGCAAATGCGAAAATTCATGGATCGGGCCAGCCATAATCATCGTTCCTTAGTCGGAAACCATGTGCGTTCACTAGGTGATTTTGCAGTGCAACTCAAATTCGTGGCCAAACGTGGCTTGGTTACAATGCCGCTTCCTATGCGCAACATTTGCGCTAGATTGTATCCATGCTGACAGAAAACCTTATCGAATCCGCCCGCGAGCTGAGCGGGGATATCGTCTCTCTACGCCGCGCCATCCATGCCGAGCCGGAATTGGGGCTGCACACGCCCAAAACCATGGCCAAGGTGCGCGCAGCGCTCGCCGATCTATCGCTAACATGGCGCGAAGGCACCTCGACCACCGGCCAGGTGGCCACATTGGAAGGCGGCATGCCGGCTAAAGGGCAAAGTCGGCGCGTGCTGCTGCGCGGCGATATGGACGCCTTGCCGATGGATGAGAAGACCGATCTGGAATTCGCCTCGACAGTTCCAGGCCGGATGCACGCATGCGGACATGACACGCATACTGCCATGCTGGCGGGCGCGGCGCGGCTGCTATGTGCCAAGCGCGAACAGATTGCCGGCACGATCGACTTCATGTTCCAGCCGGGCGAGGAAGGCTATCACGGCGCGCGTTTCATGCTGGAAGACGGGCTGATCGACCCACTGCCTGACGCCGCCTTCGCGCTGCATATCATGCCCAATGCGCCGTTTGGCGTGCTGGCGGGCAGACCCGGACCGCTGATGGCAGCTGCGGACGCATTTACAATCACCTTAACCGGGCAGGGCGGGCATGCTTCAATGCCGCATGATTGCGTCGACCCATTGCCCGGTACTGCTGCTCTGGTCAGCGCGATCCAGGCGATGGTGACGCGCCGCTTCAATGCCGCCAGCGCGGTGGTCGTGACAGTCACGCAGATCCACGCGGGAACTGCATTTAACGTCATACCCGATGAAGCCACAATCAACGGCACTATTCGGACGCTCAGCAAAGAGCATCGGCTGAAAGCGCGCGAATTGCTGACCGATATGGCCAGTCATGTCGCCGCAGCACATGGCCTGTCCGCCAATGTTGAGATCGTAGAGGGCTTTCCCGTCACGATTTGCGATCCGCGGGCGGTTGATCTGGGCCGGGCAGTTGCCACAGAGATTGGTGGTGCGGAGGGGTGGCGCGATCTCGCAGACCCGATCATGGGCGCCGAGGATTTTTCTTACCTGCTGGAAAAAGTGCCCGGTGCGATGTTTTTCCTGGGCGTGGCCAATGAAGGCGAGGACTGGCGCAGCTGCTGCGCGATCCACTCACCGCGCATGCATGTTGACGAGAACGCCTTGCCCAAAGGCACGGCGATGCTGGCTGGATGCGCGCTGAAGTTTCTGGCTGAGGGTTTCGCGGACCAATAAAAACACCGGAGCCACCCCCCAGCGGCTCCGGTGTTAGATGGCTAGCGCTCCCCCCAGAGCGCCAGCTGGAAAATCCTTACCAGAGAATTACATAGAGTCCGATAAGAATTGCAACCGTCAACATTGCCAGCGTATTGAACAGCATGGTCGTGGCAAAGGCGATATCGCCCAGCTTGACGGTCTGCTCTTCTTCCGGCGGCGTTGTCATGCGTGAAACAACCGCGGCAGCGACAATCGAAAGCATGAACACGCCCCAGATGCGGATGATGAAGGGTACGTCAGGCATGCCGAACTTCAACATCACATTGACCGCCAACGAGCCGAGCAGCGCTGTGAATGCGCCCACCGCGTTCATCTTCTTGTCGAAGAAGCCGAGCAGGAAAACCACCACGATGCCCGGCGCGATGAAACCAGTGTATTCCTGAACCGTCTGGAAGCCGCTTTCAAAGCCGCCGATAATAGGGCGCGCGAGGTAGAGCGCGACGATCATGGCGCTGAATGCTGAAACACGACCAACTGTCACATAGTGATGTTCGCCCATATCTGGCTTCCAGCTTCGATAAAGGTCCATCGTAAAGATGGTCGAGATCGAGTTCATCATGGATGCAAGCGAACTCACCACAGCGGCGATAAGCGCAGCAAACACCAGACCACGCAGACCAGCCGGGGCAAAGCTCATCAGTTCGCCATAGGTACGATCAGATTTTTCCGCCAATGCCGTGCCATCCAGCATGCCTTGCTGCGCCAGAATGACAGCGGCGATGCCGGGAATAACCACAATGAACGGTACGAGGATCTTGAGGAAAGCTGCAAAGGCCAAGCCCTTTTGCGCTTCGCCCAGATTCTCCGCACCGAGCGCACGCTGGATGATATACTGGTTGAAACCCCAATAGCTGAAGTGGAGTACCCACAAGCCGCCCAGCAGTGTCCAGATGCCCGGTAGGTCGGAATAGGCCGGATTGCTCTCATCAAGGATCATCTCGAAATGACCCGGCATTTCTTGCCAAAGCAGGCCAAGCCCGCCCAGCGCGCCTTTGGCTGGCAACGCGTCCAATGCGATCCAGGTGATCGCAAATCCACCCAGGATCAGGATCACGACCTGAATAATGTCCGTCAGCGCAACCGCTTTCAGCCCGCCATAGAGCGAATAGAGCGCAGCAAAACCGGCCAGCGCCGCCATTGCTGTCATCACGCTCCAACCGGTGAGCGACGTGACCGCCAGACCGCCCAGCCACAGCACTGTGGTGAGGTTTACAGCCGTGTAGAGCGCAACCCAGAAGAAGCTCATCAGCGTCTTCACGCCATGTCCGTACCGCTGATCCAGAAACTGCGGCATGGTGTAGATCTTGCGCTTGAGGAAGATCGGCAGGAAGTATTTCGCCACGATGATCAGGACAATCGCAGCCTGCCATTCATAAGCCGCAATCGCGATGCCCACGGCATAGCCCTGGCCCGATTGGCCAATGATCTGTTCAGCTGAAATGTTCGACGCGATCAGCGAGGCACCGATCGCCCACCAGGGCAATGCACGCCCGGCGAGGAAGTAATCCTCTGTGTTTTTATCATGCCCCTTGGGTTCACGACTGACAAACAGCGCGATCCCCAGCAGTGCAATCGCATAGCCAGCGATAATAACGATATCGATCGTCTCTAACGTCACCGGATTTTCCTCCCCCTCGCGACCGGATTTTCCAGCCGCAGAACCCTTGTTTTTGCAGACTAGCGGCGCTTTATCGCCTGTCCAGCCGCATACGTTGTCATTCGCGCATTCCAATCAGAACGAGCATTCGGTTCCTTCCGCCACTTCCTCGCGTTTGACACTGGAAATGCGGAAAGTGACATCGCCATCGGATTCGAAAGCGATGCGTTTGCCAAGGCCCGCAAGGCAACTTTCAGTTACCACCATTTCGCGAAAACCCTTGGCCGTCGCGAGCTCAAACTGCGCGGTGACATCGAGCACCGCATTGCCTGAACGCAAGCGGATCGTACCCGCCGGGCGTTTAACCACTTCATAGGCGATGCGGTACACGCCGCCCGTATTGTTTGATTGTTCCAGGCCGAAATAGGACCCGGCACGCATTGTGATTTCGCGAGAATCCTCTTGTGCATCGCGGTCAAAACCGCGCACCAGCACGCCAGAGCCATTCATGTCTCCGCGCATTTGCGGCATCAGCTCTTCAAATCCAGCGCCGTCCAAACGACCGACGAATGCGCTGACCCCTGACCCTAACCGGCCCGAACCGAAGAGTTCTGACCCCTCGACCACTGACAGGGCGCCGCAGTCTTCGTTAAGCGTAGCAAGCGGTGAGTTGTCACTAAGTGTACGGCCATAGCCAAATGCAAAAAGGGCGCCTTCGGGCGAGTTGACCGGCTGCCCTTCGCAACTTGCAGGCCAAGAGAATGACAAGCGTCCGGTAGCCTCGCGCTTACCAGTTAGAACATCAGCGACGCCAGCGCCTTCACTACCTGGCAGCCATGATGCCACAAAAGCGTCAGCCGCGTTAATTTCACGGTTCATCCACATCGCGCGGCCTGAAAGGAACACGGCGACGGTCGGAATATCCTGCTCATCAAACTGGCGAAGCAGCGTCAACCCTTCTTCGTCACGGAAAACCAGATTGCGCTGATCGCCCGCGAATTCGGCATAGGGATGCTCGCCGAATACGACAATCGCAATGTCGGGGCGTGCCTCGAAGGATCCATCCTCTGACAACGTCGCGCTGCCACCTTCGGCGGTAACGTTCTCTTTGATGCCATCCCAGATTGAGGTTGCCTTGGCAAAGTAATCTCTGGGCAAGGTGTCCTTGCGGCCACCCTGCCATTCAAGGGTCCAACCGCCCGACTGTTGGCCCACATCATCGGCCGCAGAGCCAGCAACCAAGACATTTGCGCCTGCCTTCAGGGGGAGCACGCCGTCATTCTTGAGCAAGACTTGTGACTTCGCCACAGCTTCGCGCGCCAAAGCGCGATGCTCCGGCGATGCGAGAAGGTCATACTGCCCCGCGACACCGCGTTCAGATGGACGCTTGGCGTTTTCGCCTAGCAGCCCAGCGCGTTGCTTTACCCGAAGGACCCGTGTGACCGCTTCGTCCACCCGCGCCATGGGAATAGTTCCATCTTTGACCTGCGCGATGAGCGTTTCCATCAAAACCTTCCAGTCGTCAGGCACCATGTAGATATCGAGTCCCGCCATCAATGATTGCGGGCAATCTGTTACTGTGCAGCCCTTGATCTGGCCGTGGCCATTCCAGTCTCCGACTACGAGCCCATCAAAGCCCATTTGGCCGCGTAGGACATCGGTCAGTAGTTCTTTGTTGCCGTGCATCTTGCGGCCATTGATCGAGTTGAAGCTTGCCATCACGGCCTGTACGCCAGCGTCGATCGCCGCCGGATAAGGGCGGCCGTGCAGATCAAGCAGCGCGTTGATTTCGCCATTGACATCGCCTTGATCTACGCCCTGTTCGGTGCCACCATCACCGAAGAAGTGCTTGGCCGTCACAAAAACGCGGCCATCTCCCAGGAAGTCTTCGCTGCCGGGCGAGCCTTGCTGCCCGACAATCAATGCAGCACCCAGTTTCGCGACCAGATCGGGGTCTTCTGAATAACTCTCATACGTGCGGCCCCAGCGATCATCGCGCGCAACCGCAACCGTGGGCGAGAAGTTCCAGTCAATGCCCGTTACTTCGATTTCGATCGCCGTTGCGTGCCCGATCCTTTGCACAAGTTCGGCGTCTCCTGTCGCGCCAAGCGCGATATTGTGCGGGAATATGGTCGCACCAACTATGTTGGAATGCCCATGGACGGCGTCGGTGCCCCACATGGTCGGTATTATCGGCTCGCCATCGGGAAGCGGTTTGACCGAGGCATCATACATTTCGTCCGCATAGCGCAACCACTCTGACGCCGGCGCAAACTCATCTCCATAAGGTCCGCCATTGCCGCCATTTAGGTAGCTGCCGAAACGATAACGCTCCATGTCTTGCGGGGTGAAGGAATTGATCTGAGGCTGAATCAGCTGTCCGATCTTGCGCTCCAACGACATGCGCGAAACGAGATCAGCGACCTCAGCTTCGGCAAGATCTTCGGCTGAGGCAACAGGTGATGTCTGAGCAGGCACTGCTGACGGTAGGGTTGCACACGCCGAAAGACCCAAGCTGGAAGCTAGCGCAAGCGCAATATAACGCATCGAAATTCTTTTCCCCCACCCAATTCGGACGTAAGCACATTGTGAACGTTCTCAATCTATGAGGAAGTGACATGTCCGACGTCAAAAATCAAGCGCCTATCGGCGGTAACTCATCTGCGCGAGCAAGATAGCAGCGAGCGTAACCAAACCGGCCAGAACCAGGAACAGTCCGCTAAAACCAAATTTGGGGACCATCGCAAGGGCCATCCACGGAATGATCAGTGAGGGGACCGTGTTGGTGAGATTGAAAAGACCCATATCTCGACCGCGATGCTGCGGCCTAGGCAGCACACGCAAGGCCTGCCCATTATGGAGCGACAGGAATGTCATCGAGGCCAATCCAAAGAAGGCATAACCAGCAATCGCGGTCTGAACATTTTGCGCAAGCGACATAGTTATAAGGCCAAATGCCGAAAGGCCGGCGCAAACCGCCAACGGTAACATCGGCCGCCGTGCTTTGTCAGACCATCTTCCAGCAAACAACGCGATAGGCACAGCCACACATAGAATTGCGCTGAACAAATTCGCGACGCTGTTCTCGCCAATTTCGGGGGAAAGTGAGCGAAGCCAGAATAACAGGAATGCGAACAATGCGGCTTCAGCAATCTGAACCAATAAACGGGCGCTCCACATTCGCACAATTGCGGGGCGTGACTTGAAGCTGCCAAGTTCGCTCGGGACCGGCCCTTCTACAGGCCGCATCAATTCTTCCATTTGTCGACCGCCGCCCAGAACCAGCGCCGGCGCAACCAGCAAGGCGACCAGGCCGGACACCAACCATAGTCGCTCTGCGCCGACCGCCAAACCGGGCAATGTCACCAAAGTGCCCGCCAGAGCGCCCAATGCGGGTGCCAAGGCAAACAAGCCGCCAAGCAGCCCTTTTTGCCTATCGGGCACACAATCGCCCGCCCATGCTATAAGCGGTGCCAGCATCATATTGAGAGCCAGCTGCCACGCGATTACCAGCACAATCAATCCGCTGACGCTGCGCGCCTCACCCATCACGATGAGAAGGAGGCACGAGAGCACCAGCCCCAGTGCGATCCAACTTCGCCGCCCGCCCCATCTGTCGCTCACCCAACCGAAGCCGATGTTCGCCAGGCTAGCGAAAATCGCTCCGGCAAAAGTGATGTAAGATAGCGCTTCGATATTTTCAGACGCTGCCAGCTCATTGACCTTGAGCGGCAGCAGTACGGTTAGAAACGGGACGTATGCGACCGCGCCCCCAGCAGCGGCGAAGGCGAGCGCGACCAGAAACCAGAGCGGCTGTCGTTCCTCGCCTGATTCTTCAGAGATCATTGGCGCCGCGCGCCGGGCCGATCGAACCACGCATTTCCAATTTGCCTTCGATGTTGATCGGCTTGTTCGGCAACGGCACTTTGGCCGCATTAATCAGCAGCTCAACCGCACGCGAGATTGTTTGTGCAATTGGTTGGTCAACCGCGGTGAGCGGCGGGTTAGTGAAGCGAACAATGGGCGTGTTGTCGAAACTGATCACAGAAAGATCTTCCGGCACGGAGAGATTCATCTCCCGAGCCACCTCCAGTGTAGCCAGCGCCATCTGATCGCTAGAAGCGATGATTGCACTTGGCTGGTTAGGCAGCGACAGCAGCTTGTGCGCAGCTGCTTCTCCTGATTCATAACCGAAATCGCCTTGCTCGCAGAGGCCTTCGGTCTGCAATCCGGCATTTGCCATAGCCGCTTGCCATCCGGCCACACGCCACCCGCTGAGGCTATATTCGCTCGAGCCTGCAATAAATCCGATCCGGCGATGGCCCAGCTCTATCAGTTTGTCGGTCGCAAGCCTGGCAGAACGTTCGTCATCCATTGTGAGGCAAATGCCCGGCCCTGGATCGCGTGATCCGATGCGTGCGAAGGGAATGTTATGCTGAGCCAACAAACCTGTGATAAGCGAATTTTCGGAATGGGGTGGTGTCAAGATCACGCCATCCGGTTGGAGAGCAGCGATCGCACCGCTCAGTTCGCGCTCAACGTGATCACTGCGCGTGTCCACTAGCTCAACCATCATTCGATAGCCGTGCTCCCCACATGTTAACATGCCGCCAAGGAGCATCTGATCAACCCAGTCTGTCCCCTGTCGCGATCGCCAGTCTTCAATCGTACGCTCACGGTCATTAAGTGCCAGGATTAGATATGAGCGCGAGCCGCTCATTTGCTGAGCTGCGATTGAGGGAACATATCCAAGTTTGTCGATTGACGCTTGGACCTTTTCTTTCATTTCTGGGCGTACGTTCGGCTGTTTGTTAATAACACGGCTTACGGTTTGCAGAGAAACTCCTGCGTCGTCAGCCACATGGCGTATTGTTACTGCTTGCCGCCTGCGCGCCATTTCAATCCGGTCCTCGTCTAGTCACTTCTGCATACATGCACGGCCGGTGTCCCGATCACCGGCGCATTGATAAACTCTAATCCAGTCGATCTGCAACTCGGCAGGAAGTGAGTCTGGATTAAGTCCTTTTTCATTATCACGCTCTGGCCACTTACCCCCGACTGCCAGATTGGCCATAACGTAGAACGGTTGATCGAATGGCGCGTTGGCATTGCTGTCTGCGAGCTGTGAGCCGGTGAACCAGTCATCGGACGATGCTCGCAAGTGCTCTTCACCATTCACGAAGAACACGATCAGTCCTTCACCCCATTCAACCGCATAGGTGTTGAATTCGTCCGATGGCAGCTTGCCTGTTGCCAGTGGCGTTTTTTGATCGACCAGATCATTGCCAGGCGGCAAGTCGCCGAAATGGAGTGCGCTGACGGTGCGGTTTTCAATCTCTGAGCCCGGGCATTCATCGCAGTCAGCACCGATGTTGACGGTCTCCAAGATGTCGATCTCGCCTGATAGTGGCCATGGACCGTAAGCGGATTTATCCGGCATCATCCAAACTGCGGGCCATAGCCCTTGGCCGCTCGGCACTTTAGCGCGCACTTCTATTCGGCCGTATTTCCATGCTGCGAGGCCTTTGCTCCGAACCTTGCCCGAGGTATATTCCTGCGTCCGCGCCGGGTTGGGGTCCTCAGCAATTTCTGGTGGGCGCAGTGGTCCGGTGAATTGCTCCTTGCGGCCCCTTAGGCGCAGCAGACCTTCGGAGACTTCAATGTTCTCTGGACGATCAGTATAGCATTGCCTTTCGTCATTGCCCCCGCCCCAGCAGGATTCTTCGGGTGACCATTTGGTCCGGTCCAGAGCATCCCCGTCAAAATCATCGGACCAGACCAGCTCCCATTGCGCGTCCGGGCTATCATCCTGCGCAGCGCAGCCTGCCATCATAACAGCCGCAGCCAGTACTATCGATCTATGCATTCGATACCCCTTCTTGGCGAAACTAAACGAAAACGGGCCCCCGCGCATCAACGCAGGGGCCCGCTTTCATTCAATTGCTCTGGCCCTGCTTAGAAGTCGAAGCGCGCCATGAAGCTGAAGCGACGATCATTTCTGAACGCGGATCGAGTGATGCGATCACCCTCAAAGTTCACCACCTGCGATGTTTGAGTTACCTCATCGAGTAGGTTCACTCCTTGAATACCGATTTTGATTTCATCGGTAACTGCATAGAAAATTGACGCATCAAGCTGCCCTGTCGATTCCTGCCAGATTGGCGAAT
>Ga0255757_10003724_pt1 | contig 13898 bp, 15 predicted proteins | sample 071ome_27_FD_179957 | JGI IMG/M metagenome (GOLD analysis project Ga0255757, IMG submission 179957) | Coastal salt marsh microbial communities from the Groves Creek Marsh, Skidaway Island, Georgia - 071409AT metaG (version 2) | ecosystem: Environmental > Aquatic > Marine > Intertidal zone >...
CAATAAACCAGAAGTCCAATTTTCTCACGAATAAGACTCTCCGCCTTTTTCAGGTTTCCAAGAGACGGCCACCAATCGAGCAGGGTGGGCTGGGCGAAATCGACCACCGTGATCGCCGCCGTCGAGGCAACTACCTCAAAGCCTACTTTCTCAAACACCCCAACGGCTCGGGGCATGTGTAACCCGCTCGTTACCAGAAGAATACGATCGACTCCGAGGCCTCCCAGCACTTGTCGTGTTTCCAAGCCATTCTCGCGGGTATTTCGGCTCTTGGTTTCGATAAGAATAGCCTGCCGAGGAACGCCCATTTCTTCAAGAATGCTTTGGCTGTACACGGCTTCCGCCTCGAGACCTTCCTGCGGAAAGACATTGCCACCAGCAATCATGATCATCGGCGCTTTACCGGCACGGTAAAGCCGGAACGCATGCAAAAGCCGGTTACCGTTTATTTGGCTTTCGGCGCGAGGCGTACTTGGGATTCCCACATCTCCCCCAAGAACCACGATGGCCCCAGCGGAAGGTGAATCTATCGCTGAGATCGCGGGATACTGCTGCTCATGGGAGCGATACAGCATCGTGGACAAAGGAGATGCCCCAACGCCCAAAATGCCGAGCGACAAAAAAATCAGGAAGGCGCCCTTCCATCGCTTGCCGAACAGCACCAACAACAAGGCGGCCAGCAAGAAAAGCAGGCTAAGGTTGAAAGGATATAGAAGCTGCGGCAGTACCTTCGACAGCGTTATCCAATCAGGCAAGCAGGTCTCCTAGGTTTCGATACCGCATTTTAATCAGGAGAGATGTGAGTCAAAACCGTGATCAAAACGCAGTGTTTTGAGCGCGGCCAACGCGGATCAATCTATTCGCCTTCCAAGAGATTCACTTTCTCGATCACAATATCGTCGACCGGGACGTCCTGATGGTAGCCGGCGTTAGCCGTTCGCACCGCAGCGATCGCTTCGACCACATCCATCCCTTCCGTTACCTTCCCAAAAACCGCATATCCCCAGCCCTGCGGATCCTTTGCGGTGTGATCCAGAAAAGAATTGTCCTTGAGGTTAATAAAAAACTGAGATGTCGCAGAATGTGGATCGTTGGTTCGCGCCATACAGATCGTCCCCGTCAAATTTTTGAGGCCATTATCAGCCTCGTTCTGAATGGGTGCGTTGGTCGGCTTTTCTCGCATACCGCTTTGCATGCCACCACCCTGAATTACAAACCCGGGAATAACACGATGAAAAATGGTGCCCTCAAAATGTCCGCTCTTCACGTACTCGATAAAGTTTGCCACCGTGATCGGCGCTTTTTCAGCGTCTAACTCAAGCTGAATGACGCCCTTTGAGGTAACCATCTCGACCATAACTTTGTCTCCTAACTGAGTGGAGGCCAATCCCGCCGCGGAGAACAAAAAACCCCCCAGCAGAAACGCTCCGATTGCTTTGATTTGAATAAGGCTACGAACGCGCACAGCCGGCCCTTATGCCTCGCCTGCCATCTTGAGAATAAACTTCCATTCGCTCGCCGTGACCGGCAAGATTGACAGGCGGTTGCCTCGCTGCACCAGGCGCATTTTTGACAGCTTTTTTTCTTCTTTCAGCGAGGCGAGCGACACATTTTTTTTGAATTTCTTTTTAAATTTCACGTCCACCATCATCCAGCGAGGATTTTCTGGCGTGCTCTTTTCATCAAAATACTTCTGCCCAGGCTCAAAAGCGGTGTGATCCGGATAAGCGGCAGAGGCAATTTCCATGATGCCAACAATTCCTGGCTCCTCGCAATTGGAGTGATAAAAAAAAGCGAGATCACCTTTTTTCATGGCATCGCGCATGAAATTACGCGCCTGATAATTCCGGATACCATCCCAGTGCTCAGTCTTACGGGGCATTTTCCGAAGGTGATCGATCGAGAACACATCCGGCTCGCTCTTCATTAACCAGTAATTCATGAATTAGCTCTTTTCGTCCGCTCGGATGCGCCGAATCCCCCGACTGAGACCGGTTTTTTCGTCAACCTCGATCACCACGCCGCACACAGACGCCGATCCATTAGCGACTTCAAAACGCTCGGGAATACGCTCCACAAAGCGTTTCAGAACGCCTTCTTTCTCCATTCCGATCACAGAATTGTAACAGCCCGTCATTCCCACGTCGGTGATGTGGGCCGTCCCGTTAGGCAACACACGCTCGTCCGCGGTGGGTATGTGTGTGTGGGTGCCCACGACCGCGGACGCCCGGCCATCCAGATGCCAACCCATGGCCACCTTCTCGCTGGTGGCCTCGGCATGAAAATCCACGAGCACCACATTAACGTCAGAAGGCTTTTTCTGCAGCACGCGGTCCACACATATAAATGGACAATCAAGCGTCGGGTGCATAAACACCGTCCCCATCACGTTCAATACACCTACCTTGATTCCGTTCGTCGCGGTTGCGACAAACCAGCCACTCCCTGGCGTGCCCTCAGGATAGTTATGCGGTCGCAGCAGGCGAGGCTCTTGTTGTATGAGATCAAGTGCTTCGCGCTTATCCCAGATGTGATTGCCTGAGGTAAGAACATCAATTTCGCTATGCTGAAGAAATTCCTCCAAGACACTCTCGGTAACACCAAATCCTCCGGCGGCATTCTCCGCGTTCACCACCGTGAGATCCGCCTCGGCATCATCCCGCATCTCGGGCAGAAATTTCTTAAGCGCTCGGCGACCCGCTTTGCCGACCACGTCTCCTATGAACAATATCTTCATGTTTTAACCCTCGCGATTTACTCGTGCTGCCGATAGCGATCGAAATCCGATATCTGTGAGGATTCCATCGAGTGGAATATCCCAATGGTCTACATCAAGGTGCTCCACTCGCTGGAACTCATGCGCCACCCCAATAAGCCTGGGTCGGCGCCACGTCCGACGCGTGAGACTGACCGCCAGGGTCGCATCATAAAAACCACCTCCCATTCCCACCCGACGACCGGAATCATCAAACGCCACCAGCGGCATAAGAAGCCAATCGATCTCTATCGGATCTTTTAGTTCACGCTTGTCATGAAAGGGGATGGGGATATCAAATCGACCTCGGGTGAGAGGCTCGTTCGGATAGTAGCGGGCAAAACGAACCCTCGGACGCAGCGTTCCGAAGATAACAGGCAGATACCCCTCGACACCGTGGCTGATCAACTGGTCAAGGCCTGGTATCGGATCGATCTCACCATCATTTGCAATGTAGGCGCCAACTCGCCGCGGTCGGGACAGCGCCAAAAGGGAAATCAGATGCGCGTGCAGATTCGCGTTCGCCTGAGCGCGCGCCTCACGGGTGAGACCACGGCGACGAGTACGCATTTCGGCGCGCAGTTCGCGCTTTTGATTTCTGGTCGGCATAAAGAAAAAGCACCACCCGCGAATGCCGCAACTCCCCGGGGTACCTTGAACCTAAGGGTTCAAGTGGGGACCGCTACGGCGCCTTAAGGCTTTCCCGTCTAAAGCGGGACGTGCACAACGGCGCCTGCAAAACGATCCCCGTTCTGTGATACAGGTTCTAAGGGATTGGCGAAGAACTGCCAACACCGCAGGCGGTGCCGGCTGTATTTTATCGGATAAAAGGTGTCTGCAACCTGCACATCAACTGACCGGTTACCGATCTAGGCGGAGGTCACTTGAGCAATGCTCTCCCGCAGCGCCCGAATTCGATCCAAGACGCTCTCGTCCACCCCTGCCACCGGCTCTGCCTTGGATGTCAGAAGTTCATTCGCCATGTTGAGCGCTGCCAGCACGACCGTATGCTCAACACCGATCACTTTACTTTGAGCCTGAACCTGTTTGAGCTGCTGGTTAAGATAATCTGCGGCGGCCTCAACCGCGCTTCTCTCGCCCGGCGCGCAGGCGATGGTGAAGTCGCGCTCGAGGATCCGAACCTTAACGCCTTCTTTTGACATAGTGCCCCGGTCGACTATGCGCTATGAAGCCTGCGAGCTTCGCAAACGGTCAACCACTAGGTCAATCCGTCTTTTCGCCTCAAGGTTTCGCGTGATCAGATCTGCCTTTTCGGCGGCGAGGGTTTGCTCGGCTTCGCGCAATTGCTCATTCTCAGCCCTGAGATTGCTACAGGTCTGCACGAGACCATCCAACTGGGTGGCGAGCGCTTCGATTTCATCGATCAAGTGCTCGCTGGGATTATTTGCCATGGCCAGTGCCTCCTCCGATTCTGGGCGTCTCGATATAACTCCATTGACGCCCTGCAGATCCGCGCCTTTTCGCGCTCGCAGACAATAATATGGCTGTAACCTACGGCGGTCAATGACGGTCTCTTACAGGCGACGGTTATAATTTGGCGTCTCCTTTTCTTCTTTTAGTCCTATGAAAACCACTTCGCCCATCGCGATGGACGGCGCGTTCTACCGGCAATTCGCGGGACTTTTGCTTGAAGAACTGCCGGATTACTCGGCGGCAGAAATCCAGGGCATGCTTACCGGTCTCACCTGCATCGGGGTCACAGAAGCTCAATACGACGCCTGGCGCCCGATACTGACCGGGGAAGAGGGCTCATCCCGTGACAGTAAACGGCTACGCGATGCGCTTAGCGGGCTCATGGCGCTGATTGAAAAATCGCTTAAGGGTCAGGATTTTTCATTCCGACCCCTTCTTCCTCCCGATTCAGACACGATTAGCGATCGCACACAGGCGTTGGGAGACTGGTGCTATGGATTCGGGGTCGGACTGCATTGGAGTGGCACCTTTGACGCTGAGCATCTTGAGCCTGACGCAAAAGATGCGATTGATGACATCGCCGAGCTGGCACATGTCGATCCCAATTCAGCCGACGCGGACGATGAAAAAGCGCTGGCTGAGCTGGAGGAATATCTTCGCGTTGCGACCCAGCTGATTTTTGAATCAACGGGACTATCCGAAACACACATCAAGAGTCACTAAGGATATGAGTACGGCTAAGGAATACGCCCGGCGACGACAAGGTCTAATGCGCGAGATTGGCGACGGCATAGCGGTCGTGCCCAGCGCTCCGATCTCTACGCGAAACGGCGACGTCCATTATCGCTATCGAGCCGACAGCGACTTCTTTTATCTCACTGGGTTCAACGAACCGGAATCGGTAGCCGTTCTCGCACCGGGTCGAAGCGGTGGCGAATTTCTTCTGTTTTGTCGAGAGCGTGATGCTACGCAGGAGATGTGGGACGGAAAACGCGCGGGGCTTGAGGGCGCCGTAAAGCAGTTCGACGCGGATGACGCGTTTCCGATTGAGGATCTTGAGGATATCCTGCCCAGTCTTCTTGAGAATCGATCCAAGGTCTACTGCAATCTCGGGCGTTATCCCGACTTCGATAAAGAATTGCTCAATTGGTTGAATGACGTTCGCACACGAAAACGCACGGGCATAAGCGTGCCCGGCGAACTGGTAGATCTTGGCTACCTCCTGCATGAGTCGCGTCTCATCAAGCGAGCCTCTGAATTAAAGACCATGCGAAAAGCGGCCTCGGTCTCTGCCAAGGCTCACCAGCGCGCCATGATGCAATGCAAGCCCGGCCTTTTCGAATATGAAATCGAAGCCGAAATCGAATACGCGTTTCGAAAAGGCGGCGCGCAGTATCCCGCATACCCTTCTATCGTTGCGGGCGGCGCCAATGCCTGCGTGTTGCATTACATACAAAACCGGGATCGGCTGCGCAAGGGCGATTTGCTCCTTATTGACGCCGGTGCAGAGGTCGACTGTTACTGTGCCGACATCACCCGGACCTTCCCGGTGAGCGGGAAATTCTCGGCACGCCAACGTGCCATTTACGAGATTGTGCTGGAGGCTCAGCTCGCCGCGATTGATCAGGTGCGGCCAGGCGCTCATTTCAACAGCCCGCACGAGGCCGCCGTAAAAACCATTGCCGCCGGACTCAAGGATCTCAAACTGCTTAAAGGCAGCCTTGAAAGCATTATCGAGAGCGGAAGCTATCGGAAGTTTTTTGTTCACCGAACCAGTCATTGGCTTGGAATGGACGTGCATGACGTCGGAGAGTATCGGGTCGATGAGACCTGGCGGTTACTTGAGCCAGGGATGGTGCTGACGGTTGAGCCTGGCATCTACATACCCGCGAAGCGGGGATACCCCACCGAGTGGCAAGGCATCGGGATTCGAATTGAAGATGATGTTCTGGTGACCCGAGAAGTACCCGAGGTGTTGACTCACGAAGCGCCGAAAGCGCCCGACGCCATCGAAGCGCTAATGGCGTCGGTGCATTAAACCCATGACTCAAAGGCTCACCCTCATCGGCGGAGGGTTGGTGGGCGCCAGCCTTGCCTGCGCACTGGAGCCTTTAGGTCTGAAGATCACCGTACTCGAAGAAAGGCCGCTGAACAGCGATCAGCAGCCGAGCTTCGATGAGCGCACCATCGCACTGACCTATGGCTCCCGCCAGATATTTGATGCCATAGGCATCTGGCAAGCCATCGAGATGCAAGCCGGTCCCATTCACAGAATCCACGTCTCCAATCGCGGTCATGCCGGCTTCACCCGACTCGATCGGCAACAAATTGGAACCGACGCGTTGGGTTATGTCGTGCCCACCCGAGTGCTAGGCAAAGCGTTGACCCGCCGGCTTCAGCAAAGCTCCTCTATCGAATACTACTGTCCCGCCTCGGCGACGCAGATCGACATCGAACCCCAAGCAAGAACTGCGCGAGTGGGCAGCACAATCGGCGTTATAGATACCGACCTCGTGGTCATTGCCGACGGCGGGCGCTCCTCGCTCACACAAGGGCCAAGTTGGGAAAAGACAACTCGGTCCTACTCCGAGCAGGCGCTGATCGGCATTATTGGGGTGGATCGACCGCATGACGGTACCGCATTTGAGCGGTTTACGGATCACGGCCCCCTTGCGTTACTACCGCTCAAAGACGAGCGGTTCGCCCTTGCTTGGACGCTTCCTGAACAACGCGCTCAACAAATGGTGGATTGCGATCCCACTGCCTTCTTGAGCGCATTGCAAGATACCTTTGGTGACCGTGCGGGACATTTCACCCGTTGCGAGGGTCGTCGCGTTTATCCCCTGAGTCGATCTATCCTAACCTCACCCATCTCTGGGCGCTGCGTCGCGATAGGCAACAGCGCCCATCGGGTGCACCCCGTCGCCGGTCAAGGATTCAATCTTGGTCTTCGCGATGTGGCTGAGCTTGCCGAGCAGCTGGCGAACGCCTTGAGGACAGGAGACGATATCGGTGATACGGCTGTCCTTCGGGCGTATGCCAGGACGCGCGAGAGGCAGACTCGTCGTGTTTCTCGCTTCACAGACGGTCTGCTGCAAATTTTTGCTAATGAGTTTCCCGGACTAAGCGCAGCCCGAAACATCGGGTTAAACCTGATTGAGATCTGCCCTGCCGCCAAAACGCTTCTTCTCAAACGAACCGTTGGAATCGCAGGCCCCCTACCCCGATTGGCGCGGGGCCTGTCGCTCGAAAGCGCGTGAAGCTAAACCGCTCTTCCGCTGTCGATTGCGACGTGCTGATCAGTGGGGCTGGACTGATGGGCAGCGCCTTTGCTCTTGCACTCGCTCGCTCAGGACTCAGGATGATCCTGATTGAGAGCGAAGATCCGCCCGCGGATACGCGGGCAACACCTGAACGAGTCAGCGCCGTTAACCTCGCGTCCCAGCAGATGCTGACAAGACTTGGAGTTTGGGACAACCTCTCCGATCACTCAAAGACGCCTTTCGAAACGATTGAGACTTGGGATGCCGGCAGTGCCGGCTCGATTCGATTTGATGCCGCCGATCTCGGTCTCAAGGCGCTGGGGCACATCGTCAGCAATCATGCGCTACGGCTCGCGCTTCATCGAGCGCTTGAGGCATCCGCAACCCACAGCATTTTTTTCAATCAAGAGATTAATAGCCTTGAGCATTCAGATGAAGGGGTCCGTGTCACCCTAGCAAATGGAAACCAACTGAATACACGACTTGTTGTTGGCGCCGATGGTCCCCACTCGATGCTTCGCCAACTCGCAAAGATAAGCATGACAGATGCCGACTACGGTCAAACCGCTGTCGTGGCGACCGTAAGGCCTTCTGAGCATCATGGTAACAGCGCGAGGCAGCGCTTTTTACCCGATGGGCCGCTTGCTTTTCTACCGCTTGCCAACGGACGATGCTCAATCGTGTGGTCCGTTCCAAACGACCGTGCGCCTGATTTACTGAAACTCGATGATTCGGCCTTCGGCAAGGCGCTTGAAAAAGCGTTTGATCAAAGACTGGGGCAGATTCAGACAGTGAGCCCGAGAATAAGCTTTCCGTTGCAAAGACGCCATGCCGACACCTACATTGGAGACCGGGTGGCATTGATTGGCGATGCGGCCCACACGGTCCACCCGCTCGCGGGCTTGGGCGCCAATCAAGGCTTCTCCGATGCCGCTGGACTCGCCGAAGTGATTCTTGCTGCGGCGTCTGAAAATCGTGATTTTGCGTGCCGATCGGTTCTCAGACGCTATGAGCGGTGGCGGCGCGGCGAAAACGCGTTGATCATTGAAGCCATTGAGGGCTTTCATCGGCTCTTCGGTTCAACATCTGAAACAGCGGCCCGCGTCAGAGGAATGGGTCTAGATATCACCAATCACAGCGCCTGGGTTAAAGGCATCATCATGCGTCATGCCGTCGGCTTGAGTGGCGACCTCCCCGCCCTCGCAAAACCATAACGCTGCCGCCAGATGCTGTCTTCCTTAAAGACTGGCCCAGGGGCGCGGTGGCGGCGTTTGTTTTGCGCTGGTGTGTGCACTCTTCTAGCCTCCGGCGCCGGTGCGAGCGAGAGTGATTCCGATCGCATCCGGACACGAGTCGTCCCGGTCGTTTTTGCGACTGAGAACATTGGGCCGGCGATTGGTGTAGGAGGCGTGTCCCTAGGGTTAGGTCAACCGCAGGCCGCCCTTTTTGCTGTCGGTTTCGCTTCCAAAAATAATTCACAGGGATTTTCTGTTGGAGCCGTTAACTATCAGATTCCAAAATTACCCGCTTTATATTTCACGGGCTTTCTGTACGACGGGGACCTGCCTGATTATGGCTATTTCGCGAGCACCGATCCGGGTTACTCGCTTCGGGCTAATGATTCCCGCCGCATTGAGGAAAGGCTGGGACTCAAGAACACCACGGCCCGAATGCAGGGGCGATGGGTGTTGCCGATCGGCGCTGGCGCCGCACCGGGGTTCACGCTTTCGACTCGGCCCGCGCTTCCCCGCCAACGTCAAACGCCCGTGGGATGGAACCCCCTCACCAGCGGAGTCACTAGCGTTCGCTTTGAATGGGAAGAACAGACCCAGGATTACCGGACCCAAGCGGGCACCTCTCAAACTGGCGCTAGCGTTTACCGCGGACAGCTGGATTGGGACAACACGGGATCACGGCATATACCCCGGGAAGGGGGACGGATCAGCCTGACGAGCAGTTGGGGCACCAATCGATTCGGTCGTGGGGATTGGCGGCTTAATGAACTGGAGCTTAGTGGCTATCTCCCTTTAACCGGCGAGCAGAATCGGACCACCCAACAAGTTATCGCGCTAAACCTTTATGCCGCAGATACCCCAAGTTGGGCGCCCGACGGCAGCATTAACCGACCGCCGGAATATCTCGGCGCACGCCTTGGCGGCCTCAATCGTCTGCGTGGTTACAGCAGTGCCCGATTTGTTGATCGCTCGGCATGGCTGTACCGTGCAGAATACCGCTTCATACCCAAGTGGCAGCCGCTGTCAGGACTTTTCGGAAAATTAGGCTACCGGGTGCCCTGGTGGCAGTTCACTGTGTTTTCGGATATCGGGAGGGTCGCTCCGTCTTTTGACCTCGCCGAGTTTCATAAAGACATGAAAGTCTCAGGAGGCATCGGCCTTCGAATCTTCGTCGAGGGCTTGTTGGTGCGTGTCGACTTTGGTGTCAGCGAGGAAGAATCATCAACGGTCTTCATGATTGATCAGGCGTTTTAGCCGTCGCCTGTTTCAGGGGTCTACCGTGATAGCGTGATCGAGGGGTCGTTTATACTTGTCGCAAATCGTCTGTCCCATGCGCCATGCCCGAAAGTGAAGATCTCAAGCGAGCCGGTCTCAAAACCACTCAACCGCGGCTAAAGATTCTCGCCATCCTCGAGAAAAGTCCGGTGCGGCACGTCAGCGCAGAGGACGTCTTTAAGTTACTGCTCGACGAGGGAGAGGACGTTGGCCTTGCCACCGTTTATCGAGTGCTTACCCAGTTTGAGGCCTCGGGGCTTGTCATCCGACATAACTTCGAGGGTGGTCGATCGGTCTTTGAGCTTAATGATGCCGATCATCATGACCACATTGTCTGCGTAAAATGCGGGCGCGTCGCTGAGTTTTCAGATCCCGACATTGAAAAACGCCAGAAAAAAGCTGCGGAGGAGGCCGGCTTCGTCCTTCAGGACCACGCGCTCTATCTCTATGGCCTGTGTCATAAATGCGTAGCCGCAAAAACGTCTTAACCCGCCTCAATAAGACACCGATTCCAACCGCTTTACATTTAAGTTCCAAGGAGAAATCATGCCCACGCTGATCTGCGGCTCGCTCGCTTTCGACACCATTATGGTGTTTCCGGATCGCTTCAAAAACTACATCCTCGCCGACCAAATCCATATTCTTAATGTGTGCTTTGTTAACCCGCAGCTTCGTCGGGAGTTTGGTGGATGCGCCGGAAATATCGCGTACAACCTACATCTGCTGGGCGGCGACCCTTTGCCCATGGGCACCGTAGGAAAAGACTTTGCAGACTATCGGGCCCGCCTCGTGAGCCTGGGCATCAACGATCAGCATATCCTCGAGATTCCAGAGCTGTACTCAGCGCAATGCTCCATCACAACCGACCAGGATAACAACCAGATTACGGCATTTCACCCCGGCGCGATGGGCGAAGCTCATCAAAATCATGTTGCTGACGCAGAGAATATCTCGCTCGGCATCGTCGCTCCAGATGGCCGCGACGCCATGCTGCAACATGCTCGGGACTTTGCTGAACTTGGCATCCCCTTCATGTTTGATCCTGGGCAAAACCTGCCCCTTTTCTCAAAAGACGAGTTATTGGCGTTTTTGGATCAAGCCACGTGGTGCGTAATGAACGACTACGAGTCACAGCTGCTCATGAATACCACAGGCGATTCAATCGAATCCCTTTCGAGAAAAGTAGAAGCGCTCGTCGTAACACGCGGCGGCGAGGGTTCGACGATATATAGCGGCAACGACGAAATTAAGATCCCGCCCGTGCATGTGGATCACGCTGTGGACCCTACCGGCTGTGGCGATGCCTATAGAGCGGGTCTACTGCTGGGTCTCGAAAGAAACTGGGACTGGCATACCAGCGGTCGCGTAGCGTCTTTGATCGGCGCGATCAAGGTGCAAACAGAAGGGACACAAAACCACGCCTTCTCCAATGAGCAATTCTGCGAGCGCTATGAGGCTGAGTTCAAGGAACCGCTGGCGCTGAACTAGTCTGGCCTACCCGCTTGGTAACCAGAACGTCTCAGGACTTTTAGGTCTGGGCCCCTGTCAGTGGACGCAAGGGCAGATGAGCCCCCCTCTGAAGCCAGTTTGTCTGGGGGTAGTTAGCCGCTGCGGAGATCGCATGCAGCGTGTACGCGTATCGTGAGCGTTCACTAAGATTCGGCGCGCTGTAGTGCGGTAATGAGCCGTGCAACACCACCAGCGTGCCCGCAGGAACCTCCAGCGGCATTGCTTTGGAGTCATCAAAGACCGGAGGATCCGGCAGGGCCACGGTCTCAAGGCGACCATCGACTCTCATAAAACGAGAGCGCAGCCCACGTTCGTGCTGACCGGGCAAAACCCATAAACAGCCGTTTTCGAGCGTGGCGTCCTCGAGCGCAAACCAGAACCCCATCACGCTCTGCGGCTCGGTAAACAGGAATGTGCCGTCTTGATGCCATGTCACCTCACCGCCAATACCCGGTTGCTTAAAAATCAACATGGACTGCAGCAACAGCGGATCGGCTAGGCCTAACTGTCGGGCAAGGATAGCCAGGGAGGGCTGATAAGAAAAACGCTCAAATACGGGATCCAGATCATGAAGCGCATGACCGATTTTATTGACCGCCCGGGTTTTGGGAGCCGATAAACGGCCCCGCTCATCGACGGCACCCTCTTCAAGAAAACACCGGATCTTGTCGCCCGATGTCTCAAAATAGTCCGAAGCCGCATGCGTTGGGTTTCGCGTCGAAAATATCGCTACCGTTTCATCAATATCGAAATCATCAACCAGGCGGTTTGCGGCTTGCTTTAGCTCGTCACAAACGGAGGTGGTCAAAAAATCCTCAACGACCAGGCAACCTGCGTCACGCCATTGTGTGAGCGTGGTTTTGCCTAACTGGTCAAGCGTACTCACGTGCACAGTAGGAACGGCTATCGCCCTTTTCATCAGGCTTGTCCGGAAGTCCGATTTTTGAGCGCACTTAAAAACGACGCGCCGCTTTGAAGAGGGGCAAGACCTAAGTGCTCAGCGAGGGTTTGTCCGGCATCAGCAAAACTCGTCCGGGCGCCAAGATCCGCAGCCTCAAGCCCGGGGCCAAAGGCCAATACCGGGACATTCTCTCGAGTGTGATCATGGCCTTGCAGGGTCGGATCGCAGCCATGATCGGCCGTCGCCAACACAAGATCATGTGGCTGTAGCATATCCATAAGCTCGGGGATCCTGGCATCCAGCGCCTCCAGCGCTGCCGCATAACCCGCGATGTCGCGACGGTGGCCATAGAGCATGTCGAAATCCACAAAATTCGTGAAGATGAGCGAGTGATCTGGCGCCGCTCTTATCGCCCTAAGCGTCTCGTCGAACAGAGACATATTGCCGTCTGCCTTAATCTTTTTGGTCACGCCACTGCCGGCATAGATATCCGACACCTTACCGACCGCAACAACCTCTCCACCATCAGCTTTCATGTTGTCGAGTAGGGTGGGCGCGGGTGGCGGCGTCGTGTAATCCCGGCGATTGCCTGTCCGGGAAAACGCGCCAGCCGACTCACCCACAAAGGGTCGAGCAATCACTCGGCCCACGTTCCAGTGATCGACCAGGTCGCGAGCGATATCGCACACGGCATAGAGGCGATCCAACCCAAAATGCGTCTCATGAGCCGCAATCTGGAACACGCTGTCCGCCGAGGTATAGCAGATGGGCTGACCGGTCTGAATATGCTGCTCACCGAGCGCGTCGATAATTGATGTGCCTGACGCGTGACAATTACCCAGGATCCCAGGCAATTTTGCGCGTGCGACCAGCTCGGAAATTAAGGTCTCTGGAAAACAGGGCACGCTCTGCGGGAAATAACCCCAGTCCGTTAGCACCGGCACGCCGGCCATCTCCCAATGCCCGCTGGGCGTATCTTTTCCTGCGCTTTTTTCATGCGCGAATCCAAACGCACCCTCAGGCGGGTAACGACTCAGATCCGCGGGCCATTGGCCGCGACTCGCGGCAGCGGCGTGCGCGAGGCCCAAGCGGCAAAAATGGGGGATAAAAAGCGGCCCGCGTGTTCGCCCGGGCGCCGTACCTGCCGCACAGGCTTCGGCAATATGCCCAAACGTATCCGCGCCTTCATCTCCAAATAAGCCGGCATCAGGTGCAGCACCAATTCCCAATGAATCCAGCATCAAGACAATGGCTCTGGCCATCGGCTAGCTCACCTCTTCCAGAATCATTTGTCCCTCTTCTACAGTCGCTGGTCCGATAACAAATACGCTTTCAAGGCTGTCTATCGCACGGCGCGCATCCTCGTCCGAAGCCGCATGGATCCGACAGAGCACATCTCCTTTGGATACCGGGACCCCCACGCGAACGATCTCATCAAAACCGACGGAAAAATCGATCTTGTCATCCGGGCGACGTCGGCCGCCACCAAGACCGACGACCGCAAGACCAAGATCCCGCGTATTAAT
>Ga0255757_10003731_pt1 | contig 13890 bp, 9 predicted proteins | sample 071ome_27_FD_179957 | JGI IMG/M metagenome (GOLD analysis project Ga0255757, IMG submission 179957) | Coastal salt marsh microbial communities from the Groves Creek Marsh, Skidaway Island, Georgia - 071409AT metaG (version 2) | ecosystem: Environmental > Aquatic > Marine > Intertidal zone > Salt...
GAATCTGCGCTGGGGCGGATCACCCCTACGTAGGCCGCATGTACCACGATCACCGCAAACAGCAGCGCGAACACCTGAAAAAGGAACTCCGAAGGTAAACGCAACTTCATGGTCGGCTCCTGTGTTGATCAAATATCCACGGGAAACGATACCGAGAGGTCTTCCGAAATCGATTCCGTAGGTTCGTAATCCACTATGGTACCGGGTGCCACCTCGGTGGGTGCTGCGACGGCATTATCAGTCGGTTCGGTGGGGGTCTCGCCCGCTTCTACCGCGACCGACTCGGTGGCTTCTGGCACCTCGGCAGCGGGCTGCGCGATCGCCGGGGCCACCATCAGTAACGCCACAGCGACCCACACGCTCCGTAGCCACACCCCGCGGGAATGATCACTCTGCATAGCGTGCGATTCGAAAGCCCAGATCATCGCGTCCTCGTTCTCCATAATCCCGGAAGGTCAGCCGCAGTTCAGACAGTCGACTCAGCGCCCAGCTGCCCCCGCGGATGGCGTAATTGTCGCCCCGTTGCTCACCGAGTGGGTCAATCTCCAGCTCCGCATTAGCGGAGGGGATGCGATAGCCATCGTGCATCCACTCGGCAACATTACCACCCATATCATGGAGTCCGCGATGGTTGGGCGGAAAGCTGCCCACCGGTGCCGACACCACGAACTGATCTGTGTACCCGTTGAGGATCCGGCCGGTGACCAGTGCCGAGGTGTTATCGGCCACATTGGTGACCACTCGACTCGGTGGGAACTCGTCGCCCCAGGCAAAGCGGCGCACGGCGTCGCCGTCGATGCGCGCGGCAAAGGACCACTCAGCTTCGCTGGGCAGTCGGTAGCCCGTGCTACTGGGGTTAAAGCCAATAATGATGCCCTGATTTTCGCGATAAAACGGCGCTAACCCCTCGCGGCGACTGAGCCAATTACAAAAGCTCGCCGCCTGTTGCCAGCTGATACCGGCAACCGGCTGAAGGTCTCGATCCAGTGAGTAGCTCTCGATGAGCCCTGAGTCGTGGCTGGCCTCGAACTGCCGGAATTGCGCATTGGTGGTCTCAGTCGTCGCCAGGTAAAAAGCGCGCTTTAATTCCACCGGGTGCTCAACTTCGTTGGCGCGGCGCCCGGGGTCGCGACGTGAGGCACCCATAGTGAACGGGTTCTGGGTTTCGACCGACGGATCGATCAACACCAGGGTTTGCCCGAGTGTAGTGGAGAGTGTCGGGGTCATCGCGGCCTTGCGCGCCGCAGCGTCAGTCAGCAGCGTTACGCTAATGAGCTGCGGCAAACCCGGTTTGGGTTGTACGGTCGCCTCGAAAGGGGCATAGCCCTCCAACTGGACGGTAATTTGTTGTGCGATTGCCGGGAGGGATAGGAGCTGGTTGCCTTTGCCCATGGTCCGGCCATTGATGACCAGCTCTGCCTCCGCCGGGGTGATGTCAAAGCGCACCTCGCCGAGTTCTGGCTCGAGTGTGATGGTGCGGCCCGCGGTCTCCCCGCGCGCCAACGTCACATTGAAGGTGCCGGGTTTAAAGCCCGCCTTTGAGACTCTCACGGCGTGGCCCTCGCTCGGACTGAGCGGCACGACGAGGGGCGTTAGCCCCGCGAAGGTGCCGTCGACGCTCACACCGGCGCCCGGCGGCACGCTCTCGAGCGTGAGTGTGGCATCGGCTGGCGTGAGCCTAATGTCGCCGAGAGTTTGATCGACGCCCGCCACGACAGAGAGCGTGATTGCTTCAGGCACGAAGCCCGGCGCACTGAGTACCAGCGTCCGCTCGCCGGATAACACCGCGACGCCATCGTCAGTGATGTCGGTGGGTTCACCATCGACGCTGGCCGTGACCGAGACCGGGGTGGTGCTAAAGCGCACCTGTGCCCAGTCGGGTACCAGCGCGACCTCGAGGGTTTGGTCTTGCTGTCTGCCGACGATGGAGACGTTGCCTTCCCAGCGTTGATAGCGTGGCAGCGCCGCTGTCACTCGGTAATCCCCGGCTTCCAAAGACAGCGACGCAATCGGGGCAGGACCCAAGGGCAGCGCATCGAGTGTCAGTGTTGCCCCGGCGGGCGTGGTATTAATCGTTAGCGTTCCCGGCAGGGGTGCAAGTTTGATATCCAATTGCTGAGTGTCGGCGTCACCCACGGTAATCACCTGCTCGTAGGGGTGATAGCCGTCTGCCGTGACGGCGAGCGCGTAGTCACCGGGGCGCACCAGTAACCGGTCGCCGAATGCCCAATGCAAGCCGCTGAGTGAGTAGCGGGCGTCGGCGTCGGTATCGATATTGAGCGTGAGCGACCGCGCAGTGAACAAGAAGAACAACAGCCCGATGACGACAGCGGCGGCAACACCCATGAGGATTTGCGCCGGCGCGATGCGGCGCTTCTCTGCTGCGGCGTGACTCAGCGGCTCGAAGCTTGCGGCAGTGAGTTGTTCGCCACGGCCAGCCTGTGGGGCCGGTGTCAACGGCGCGGGCGTCATGTTGCTATCGGGGTCACTCATGGACGTTGCTCAAATGGCATCGACACATCGTACCTCGACGGCATTTTGCTCACCCGGTCGCACTTCGAATTGCACCCGGACGTCGCGAAATCCGTCGCGAATGCCAACGGCGGTATAAACCCCGGGCCGCAAAGACAAGGTCTCTCTAGTGAGTGTGCCCAAGCGTTTGACCCGCAGCAGCGTGACATCAGTCATACCGTCGGAGGTCAGCGCAACAGCCACGGGTGTGCTGGCGTACAGGAGTGTCGCCTGTGCCGCCTCGATTTGCGATTGCAGCCTTGGTCCCGGCGCGGATATGGCCGTGGCCTCGGCGACCGTGGCCTGCGCGAGGCCCATGATGCGCGCGTCGATTAATCGATCGCGCTCCTTGGGGATGGCTTCCAGCCGCTCATCGAGTGCCGCCCGGGGGGTAGCCCGCGCGATACCCTCGGTGGCAAACAGCAGCAGTGGGTCTATCGCCAGCGCTTCTTGATAAGTGGTGACCGCTTCTGCCCAGCGTTCGTCCTGCTCCGCTTGCAGGCCAGATTGGTTCAGACCAAGTAGTTTTGCCTGTGTTCGCGCCTGCGCTACCTCTGCCAGTGCCGATGCGGGCTCCGGGGCGCCCGGGATCAGCTTTGCCGCGGTGCGAAATTGCGACTCGGCGCGATCATAATTCGCGTCCGTGAGTGCGCCGTAGCCGGCAGTCATGGCATCGGTGAATTGTTGGCGGGTGAGGGCGCCGCGCAGGGTGTTTAAACGTTGCTGTGCGCGTCGATGCGCGGGATCGATTTGTGTTGCGGTTTGTGCTGCGGCGACCGCGCCGCTGAGATCGCGGGCCGCCTCGGCGGACTCCGCTGCTTGCAGCGCCGCAACCACCTCAGGCAAGGCGCGAATTCGATCCTCCAGTGCAATCAGCCGCACGTCGGCCGGAGCCATTTCGGACAGTTCCGTAAAGCGTGCCGGCGCCGCCAGCATATCCCCCAATTCAATCGCCGCTATGACCGTGTCGTGCAGTGCCTCGATGCGCGTCGGCAGGCTGGCCTCCAGTGTGAGGAGGGTGTCGAGCGCACGCTGGTACTGCGCAGTGGCGTCGCCGAAGGCGCGCTCCCGGTAAGCGGTATCGCCGGCCGCGGCGGCCTCGAGTGCGTTGCCATACGGAGGTTGGCCCCAGCGGGCCGCACCCCGCGAATCCAATGATTCCTGAAGCGACAACAGCGCCTGCAGCACTTCCTGTGCTTCGCGGCGTAGCGCACTCTCCTGCGCCTCGGCGAAGGGGCTGCGGCCCGCTCCTTCGGCGGCCGCCGTGGCCGGGGCTCTCTGGCCCGCGACCGTCACTGCGGGCGCAGTACTGTCGGCACTGCGCTCAATGGCGGCAGGATCGTCGGTGCTTACAAGGTTCGGTAGTACAAAAAAGACAAACAGCAGCAGCACGCCCGCTGCGACGAGACCCATCATGACAACACGATTGTCCCCACCTGCGGGCGCGGCGGTAACCGGTTCGGGGGCGGTCGGCGCGGGTTCGAAGGCGGTGGCGGAGAGGGGCTGCGCTTTGTGGTCGGTCACGAATCCTGGGTATCAGTAGCGGCGGGCGGATTAGCGGCTGAAGCCTCCGCGGCTGGTGGTTCGAGCGCGGCGAGTTCAGCGGCATAGATATCCGCCAACAGTTCCCGCCATTGGTCGTACTGATCTTCCACGCTGCCGGTCAAGCGCACGGTGCGGTCTTCGAGTTCGATCACCCGCGGCGTGATTTCGGCATCCAGTGACTGGCCAAGTTCTTCGAGCGCCAGTGAATGGATATTGGATTCTGCCCGTTTTTCCAAACCGCTTTTGAGCAGAGCGCCACCGCCGATGACGCCCACGGCACCGGCGGTGCGCGTGACGCTGTTGCCGGAAGACTGTGCCACGATGCCCGCCAGAATAGCTGCACCGCCTGCAATCATTTCGCGCTGCGATTCAGCCTCGAGTTCGCGCAGCGCCACGGTCTCTTCATAGCTGGCTTTACGCCATTCCTGATACGGCGAGTACATATCTTCAGCGAAACCGGTGTAATGCCCTTGCAGGGTATCGACAAAAACGTAGTGCCGCTGCCGCAGACCTCGGATCCGTGTGAGCATCGGATCGTCCTCGGCGGGCAGCCGGCGCAAGGTGATGTTTCCCGCCGCGTCCTCGTCGAGGTAGTCGGCAAATCCGGCGTTGGCAAAGTCCCGCGCGAAGCGCATCTCGGCGACCTGGCGAATTGTTGTGCGCTCTGCGGCAGGCAATCGATTAAATATGGCGAGCATGTCATTAGCGATCATGCGGTAGACGGCGAGGAAGGGATCCTGCTTGACCCGCGTGCCTTGCTCATAAGCGTAACGGCTGGTGATGCCACGGTAGCTTTTGTCGAGCCACAGCTTACCGCGCGCGTCGCTCACCAACACCTTCAACTCCAGGCTCTCACCATCAGACCCGAGAATGGTGCCGCGCACCAATAGATCTGAGAACTGCCGATCATCCGGCACCACCCGTACCGCGCCCCAGCCGCCTTGCTCGGTCAGTACCTCGGCGAGCTCGGTCGCCATAAAGGTGGCCTCGGCCTTGCGCACCTCGGGGTAAACGAGGGTTTCGTCCTCGGTGGCACTGATACCGGGATCCAAAATCACGACGCCCACATCGAGGAGCTCAGCCTCGGGGGTCAGGGTATCGGGTGCCTCGAGTGCGGGCACCGACGTGGACTTGACGGTCTCGGTGACACAGCCCGTTAACAGCCCCAGACCGATTAACATGCCCAGCAACAGTCGGATCATGACTCGGGCGCCTCAATACCCTTGTACTTGCGGTATTCGTTCCACAACTTGTCGCGCACCGCGGGGTCGGGTTCGCGCATGGCGGCCTCGCGTAGCTGGCGGGCGACCACGTCGTCATCGTTGCCATTCGGGATATCTGCCGGGGGCGGATATTTGGCGCCATCCGCCGGTGGGGCGCCACCGCGACCGCCGATCCCACCGCCAACTGAGCCACTGCCTGCGCTGGCCATGCCGCCACCGTAGTCCGGATCTTCGCCGGGCTCAGACTCGATTGCGCTTTCCGCGGACTGCGCCGTTTTCGCGGCGCGGTCGCGCTCGGCGTCGCGCTGGCGCTGTTCTTCGTCGTAAATGATGCCGTCGAAATCGCGGGTGCTTTCTTCGAGTTGCCTGTCGAGAATCGCGACTCGCTCAGCCGCCGTCATCGGCCCCCCGGCGCCCGGGCTGGATTCCATGCCGCCACTGGCGCGGGTGCCCGGCCCGGTCTGTGAATCGCTACCGTTGCCAGAGGTGCTGCCGTCGGCGACGCGTCCTGAGCCGCCTCCGTTGTCAGAGTTGCCACTATTGGTAGCGGATTCCCCTTCGGATTCCGCATTGCCGCTATCGGTAGCGCCGCTGCCGTCGCCCGCGGTGCCATAGTCCTCGTCAAAAGTCGGCAATGTATCGACCATCGACGGCAGGTCAGCGCCGCCGGCCATATCGCCAAAGCCCGGTTCTCTCGAACCGGTATCGCCAGCGGGTCCGGTCTCGGTGCCACCGGCAGATCCGTCGCTTCCGCCGCCCGCGGAGCCACCGCCGGGCATGCCGCTACCGCTGCTGGATGTCGCGCCACCGCTAGCGCCCCCCGTACTGGCGCTACTGCCGCTGGAGCCGCTGCTCCCCCCCGAGTTTGAGCTGCTCGACCCTGCGCTGCCGCTGCTGGTGCTGGAGCTGCTCGGGCTGCTCGCACCCCCGGAGCTCGGCGAAGACGCGCCAGAACTTGAGGGCGCAGAAGGGGGCGTAGGGATTGAGGGCGTAGTGGGCGTGCTGGCCGAGGGACACCCCGCCAGCATCAAAAGCACGGACGCCATGCCCGTGGCGCCAAGCAATCGGCACAGGGTTTTGGGGTTTCCAATAGCCTGGGTTATTCGCTTCGTCATGGTTGCAATGCCATCGCCTGATCACGGGTGGGGCTGATGTCAAAAGACCACACAATCATATCAGTCTCCACCGCTTCCCCCGCCTTATACGCTGGCCGGAAGCGGATCCGCCGCATTTTGCGCAGCAACCGGTCCACTGCCGGGTTCTCTTCCAATTGGGGTGACGCCGTAGTTTCTGTGGTGTCAGCCTCACTCTCGTCAGATTCTGTGACCGTGGTGATTGCCACCTGTTCCAAGTCTGTGATTTTTCCCGAGGAATTGATCTGGAATTGCACTACCAAGGGGCCTGAGGCGTCCGCGCGAAACGGAGGTAGGGGGCGCAGCTGATCAATGTCGGGCAGCGGCGTTGCGGTCGCAAAAAGGGCGGCGCGCGCGACCGGATCATCCTCGGACAGCATCTCAGGCTCCAGTATCAAGGCGGCCTCAGGTTCCGGGGTTGCCTCTCCCTCCGGCGCCATCGCCAGTGCGGTGTCGGCTGGCGCGGCGTCGCTTTCAGCATTTACAGGGCCCGGTGAATCGATCGCTGTCTCACCCACAGCCTCACTTTGCGCAACCGACTCGGTGGTTTGTGGTCCCGGTTTGGGGTCGGTTGTGACGCCCTCGGCGTTATCAGGTATGGGCTCGTCTGAGTTGCCAGCGATAGCAGATGTCTCGTCGCGCGCGTCTTCCAACGTTCCGCCATCGGCTCCTGCCGAGTTGGTTTCGTCGGATTCTCCTTGTGCCACTGCCTCTGTCGTCGACTCAGGGGCCGAGGCGGGCGGGGGCGTAATGCGCAGCCACGCCTGATCGTAATAGTTTCTTGCGTTGGAGCGACGCCCGAGCCACCACGCCCAATCCCCAAGGCGCGTAAGGTCATACGCTTGTTCACCGGCGGACACGCCGTTGACCTTTTTCAGCATGGCGATGGTCGACAGCACGGCCTCGCCGCGGCGGTAGGTGCCTCCCATCATGGAGGCTTGCCGGGTGCTGCCAGTGTCAAAGACGTTACTGGCCTCGGCGCGTTGTTCGCTGGCAAAGCGATACTGCAGGCGCAGCATCCCCTCGAGCGGTTTCAGCAGCTCCAGCGATTGTTCACCGTATACCTGCGTGCTTTGGTTAAAGGCGAGGCGGTAGTACTCCCAGCTGCGCGCCAAATGTTCAAGGTGTGCTTCTTCATCGCCCAGTTTGAGCTGCCACGCCCGCTCTGCCCACTCGCCTTGATCCAGTAGCGCACTGATCGAGGCCGCTGTTCCGGCGAGCGCATCTGCCTCGACTCGCGCAAGGTAGCGCTGCCGCTCGTCGACTTCGTTGAATCGCCCCAAGGCACTGAGGCTGCGGATTTCAGCGCGAAGCAGCGGGATTTGATCTGCCGCGTATAGCCCCGACTGCACGCGGCTGACATGCACGCCGCGCTTGAGGACTTCGACGGCCTCACCATGGCGATCGAGCGCCTGTAGGTTAAGCCCCAGGCCCAGCAGTTGTTCGGTGAGCCCGGGTGCGAAGGCACCGGCGCTCGACTCCATGGATGCGATGTAGTTCCGGTAAACCCCCAACGCGCTGGGTTCAGTTGGGGGTGGGTCGGGGCGCTCGGGCTCCAAGGGTGCTGCCATATCGATTACGATAGGCGCCGCTGCTTCCTCGGCCGATGATGCTGCGGTCTGGGCAGCGGTATCAAGCGGGGTCGCCCCTGCACTCAGCAGGGTCAGTAGCAATCCGTGCAAAACTGACAGGCGACGCGTATGGGCCAAGATCCCGCTCCGGCGCGTAATACGGCCAGCCAGTATAGAGCGATGTGGCGCAAAAAAGCAGTGAGCGGGCCGGTGTGCTCGCGGCGCCGTGTCACGGGGCACCCCGCGACCGGATGGAGCGCCGCTAGCTCCGTTAGCGGCGAAAATCAGACGATAAACCGATAAACCGATAAACCGACAAACCGACAAAACGACAAAACGACAAAGAGAAGGATACACAACAGGCTATGGGTCAATTTTTACAGCAGACAGCAGTCACAGCCCTCAACGAGTCGCGCTGGCAGGCCGAGGTTCATCGGGGTTGGCGTATTGGCAGTGTGGCCAATGGGGGCTATGTGTTGGCGCTCGTCGGCCGTGCCTTTTCTAAGGCCCTCAATCAGCCCGACCCCCTGAGCATTAATGCGTTTTATCTGGCGCCCGTGGCGTTAGGGCAGGTGGAAGTATCGGTGGAGTCACTGTCGGAGACGCGCAGTACCCACTTTGCCAGTGCAGACCTCCGGCAGGAGGGCGAGCTCAAGCTGCGCGCCACCGCGGCCTACACCGACCTCGATAAGCTGAAAGGCCCTGACTGGGCCAACGTCGCCCCGCCCCAAGTGCCTGCCTTTGATGACGTCGCCGCGCCCGCCATGTCACATCTGGAAATACATCAAAGCATCGACATGCGCATGGTGCAGGGTGCGGAGGTGTTCACCGAGGGCAAGACCAACGACTCCGGCGAGTTCGTTGCCTGGCTGGCCCACAAGGACGGCGCGGCCCCTAGGCCCATAGATCTACTGATGTTTGCCGATATTATGCCGCCGCCGATCTTCACGATTTATGGCGCCTATGGCTGGGTGCCGACCGTGGAGCTCACCGTGCAGGTGCGGCGTAAGCCCGCGGCGGGCCCACTGTTGGCGCGGCATACCACCCATCAGGTCACGCGCGGCGTGGCCGAGACCGATACCGAAATCTGGGATGTGAATGGCGATTTGGCCGCCATGGCGCGCCAGACCTACAAGGTGCGGATGCCGAAGGACAGCTGATGCGTTCAGTCAGAAAAGCAATGCGAGGTCCATGACCTGATCGATGAGATTGACCCAGTCGGTCTCGTCTTTTTTAGTGTGGGGCTCCACGTCGAGTAGCACCCGGCCGATCGTGTAGGACTGAATGAAGAGCGCGGCCGTGCGAGCGGGGAAATCAGATCGGACGTAACCTTTATCCTGCGCCGCACGAAACTCGTCGGCGAGTCGCTCAGTCATGTCCGCCTGAACCGCCGCCACGCGTTCCATTAGCGCCGGCCGACTGGAAGCCATGGCCAACAGCTTGATCCTGAGCATCCGTCTGGCTGCCCTGTCTGCGCTCTGGGTGGCGCGGGTGATAGCGGTCATTGCCTTACGGAGATCATCCTTGCTTTGGCAGCGGCCCAGCGCGCCCGAGATGGCCTGCGCGTCGAGTTCGACATTTCTGGCAAAGCCCCTGAGCAAAGCCTCTTCTGCAAGGGCTTCGAGATCTTTGAAATGCTTGTAGAGCGTATTGCGCGCGACGCCGGCGTCAGCCAGTACGTCGTCAAGGCGAAGCTGGTGAGCGTCCTGCTCCAGAAGCAGCGCCTCAGCGGCATCGAGCAACTTGACCCGAACGGCCTGGCCGCGAGGCTGTTTGGCCTGCAGCTTACCCAGTGGCACCACGTTGAGCTTTTTCGAACCTTGCTTTGGCACCAGGCAAATATAACGCGATTTGCGGGGGGCGCTTCAAGCTTTCGCCGCTCAGCCCGAACTAGCAGACTATTACCCAAAAATATATACTCGTAATATAGGAACGGGTGATGCTTTGTGTCGTCGCGGCTAGCGCATCCTGTAGCGAGACGTTAGATCCAAAGTAGGCAAAGAGCAGTGTGCAAAAAGAATTTAGACTGGCGCAGTAATGGGTCAAACCGATGCTCGCCGCTAGCGGCAGCTCTGAGAGACATTGATGGCAAGCCATAGGAATCGATAAAGCGGCTATGAGTACGCCGAGCTGTCTAAAATTCTTTCCCCGCCCGTCGCATGCCACAGCGCTGTGTGCGTGCTTGGTCATGTCTTTTTTGGTGTTGACGTTGCCTTCAATGGCGAAGGCGGCCGATCAGGACTACGCCTTGACACTCAATGGCTCGTCCCAATACGCCATGTCCCAAGACACGACGACGTTGGGCAAGTTCAGTTCGTATACCGTCTCGGCATGGTTCAACCCGTCAAGCACTGCCTGCTCAAGCGGCTATTGCACAGTCATCGCCAGAGACGGCGATTTCGGACTGATCATCTCCAACGGAACGTTGCGGTGGTTTGCCTACTCCGGCTCGACTAGCAGCACGATTCAGGATACCGGGGTGTCCCCGGCGATGGACGCATGGCAGCACGCTGCCTTGGTTCGAAGTGATACGTCCATAAGCGTGTACTTCAACGGCCAACTTGTGGACACGCACTCGATCGGAACTTCTGCATCCTCCTATGACCTCCCTCTCAAGGTCGGATACATTCACAGCAGCAACTACTTCCCGGGTCAGGTCGACCAGGTGAAGTTGTATAACGCGGCATTGGATGCCACGGCCATCGTGTCCGACATGCATACCTACGGCATGTATACGGATGGGTCTGTCACCGCGAGCAATCACAAGGCGTTTTACGACTTCAATGAAGGCCCTGCCGGCACCACCGGCACAGGCACCGTCTACAACCGGGTGAGCGGCGCGAGCAGTTCGACGAACCTTCGCACCGTCGGCAGCCCCACCTACACCGACGTCAAACAGACCATCAGCAACGGGAACAACACCGTCGTCACCTTTCCCCGCTCGTATCTCACCGCAGCCGGTGGCTGGCGCGTGCCCGAAGGCGTGTCGAGTGTTGACGCTCTCGTCGTTGCTGGCGGTGGTGGAGGTGGCTCAGGAAGTCCAGCAGATGACGACACTGGTTGGATGGGTGGCGGCGGAGGTGCAGGTGGCCTTCTGGAGCTGGACAGCACAACCCTCACGGCTTCGGCAATCGTTCCTGTGGTTGTGGGGCAAGGCGGACTGGGAATGGTCCCCGCTCCATCTGGATCAGAGATGGTGACGGCACAGAATGGTCAGGATTCTCAACTGGGCGCGGCTTTGGCGATAGGGGGCGGTCGAGGTGGAGCGATAGACGCCCGCTCTGGGGCAAACGGCGGTTCTGGTGGTGGCGGTGCCTACAGCAACGGCATCGGAGGAACCGGAGCAGCGGGTCCACCGCGGCAGGGGTATGACGGCGGCAGTTTCGTTTGGGCCTCCCAGGTGTATGCCGGCGCCGGTGGTGGCGGTTCTGGCGGACCCGGAGGCGATACTTCAGCGAGCAATGGCGGCGATGCTGGGCCCGGGACGTTGAGCGACATCACTGGGTCGTTCGTGTATTACGCAGCGGGTGGCAACGGCCGAGGGTGCGATGCAAATGGAACTGCTTCCGGTTCTGGCGAAGTGGCGGCAGCCTCATCTGCGTCGGCGAATACCGGCTCCGGAGGAGGAGGCGGCGGCGACGGAAGGAAAGGAGGCACCAACTGCGCCTCGGGCGGCCGGTCTGATGGTGGCAATGGCGGGTCCGGTGTTGTCATCGTCAGCTACTCCACCGCAGCATTGGGAACGTGTTCTCCAGATGAAACGCAGTACACGGATTCTTCGGGCACCGCGTATCGCGTCGTCGCCTTCAAAGACACCGGGTCGTGCACGTGGACCGTTCCCGATGGTGTGACATCGGTTGACGCGCTCGTAGTCGGTGGTGGCGGCGGTGGTGGCGGCGGCGGTGGCGGAGCCGGTGGTGTGCAGGAATCTCTCTCCTATGGCGTCACCGCTGGTGCCGACATCACGGTCAAAGTTGGTGCTGGTGGAAGCGCGGGCCCGAATGTGTCAAGCGTTCAGGCAGGTGGCGACGGAGATGACTCCGTGTTCGGAACGGTTACCGCATATGGTGGCGGCGGCGGGGGCGCAGTACAAGGGGCAGGACTTTCTGGGGCATCGAGTGGTGGTAGTGGTCAAGATACGACGGCTGCGAGTGGAGATGCCACACAAGGCTACCGTGGTGGAGATGGACGGTCGACAGCCGGTTGCACACCAGCCAGCGGTGGTGGCGGTGCAGGGAGTGTTGGGCTTCAGGGCCAGGCAACGCAGTGTTCTCCCCAGATTCCGTATGGCGGCAACGGAGGTGCTGGCGTTTCGAGCACGCTTACCGGAGTGGTTTCCTATTTCGCTGGCGGCGGTGGCGGTGGGCCAAATAACAATTCGGACGCCACCTCCGAGCGCGGTTGGGGCGGAGGCTCTCGAAACAACCCCTATGGCGCGGGAGATGGCGCGAACGCCGACCGAGGCGTGGGAACAGCAGCGCGAGCCAACTCCGGCAGTGGCGGCGGTGGTGGTGACTACGAGGGGGCCGGCGGTGCTGGTGGATCTGGGGTCGTCATTCTCAGATACGTCCAGCCAGCGAACACTGCGTGTACGCCGCTGACGTACGCCTCTGGTAATTACACCGTGGCCGAGTTCCGGGGCGCGGGAACGTGTTCATGGACAGTGCCTTCGGGCGTTACCTATGTCGACGCATTGGTGGTCGGCGGCGGTGGTGGAGGCGGCGCACACGTCGGTGGCGGCGGTGGCGGTGGCGGCGTTCGCGAGTCAACTCAGCACTCGGTTACGCCGTCAGGTGCGGTTGCAGTGAATGTTGGTGCCGGCGGAATTGGAGCTATCGCGCAAGACGGCGGGTCGACCAATCCGGGTGGGGCGTCGTCTGGTGGCGATTCAAGCTTTGGTTCATTCACCGCTGCCGGCGGTGGCAACGGTGCGAGCTGGACATGGCAGAACGCAGGAGCCGGTGGATCTGGTGGTGGAGGCTCTGGAAGCACCTATTCCGCAGGCGGCTCCGGAAACTCGCCTGCAACCGACCCCTCTCAAGGATCGAATGGTGGTTCGGGGCAGACATCTGGGTACACCGTCTACTGGACTGGTGGTGGCGGCGGTGCGGGTGGCGCGGGAGATGACTTTATTGACGGTTCGAGATCAGGCAGCGGTGGTCGCGGAACATCCTCAACGCTCAGCGGCACAACCGTTTTTTACGGCGGCGGTGGTGGTGGTGGCATTCACGGTTGGACCGCAGACACCCCAGGAACACCAGGAATTGGTGGCGTCGGTGGCGGGGGTGCCGGCAATGGCTACCTCACCTCGACTTGTTCGGCTACGCCATCATCTGGTTCCTGTGTAGCGTCAGATGGAACAGATGGCCTTGGTGGTGGCGGCGGCGGCTCGGGCGGAAATTGGTCCGTCAACGATTCGACAAGTGTCGTTTCCGAGGGTGGCGATGGTGGTGATGGTGTTGTCATCGTGCGCTACTACGCGAATTGGTTGTCGTTGTCGTTTGGTGGTGGGCAGCAGCCGAGTGGTTATACGTATTCGCCTGCGGTGGCTGATTGGGATTCGGCTGCGCCGAAGGTGCAGTTGATTGATGCTGCGGGGACGGCGTTATCGACGTCCGGTGTGTCGGTGACGGCGTCGTTCACGGCGTCGTCGGGTTCGGCGTCAGTGTCTGGTGCGACGGTGACGACGGATGCGAATGGGGTGGCGGACTTCTCGTCGTTGGTGTTGAACGGTAACGCCGGTACTGCGGGCACATTGACGTTCTCGGCGACTGGCTACGGCTCGGTGACTTCCGTGTCTGTCACAATCACTGGCGCTTCCCTAACGCCGACCTTTGATACGCCTGCGTCTACGGCGGATGGTTTTACGGTTCAGGTGAGTAACTACGATGGCGCCTTCACCTGGGC
>Ga0255757_10003733_pt1 | contig 13888 bp, 8 predicted proteins | sample 071ome_27_FD_179957 | JGI IMG/M metagenome (GOLD analysis project Ga0255757, IMG submission 179957) | Coastal salt marsh microbial communities from the Groves Creek Marsh, Skidaway Island, Georgia - 071409AT metaG (version 2) | ecosystem: Environmental > Aquatic > Marine > Intertidal zone > Salt...
CTCAGCCGGCCTTTCGTCACTCTCACTTTCGTCCCGTCGTCTAAATAGCTCGTCTGAATTCGAACTCTCCCCCCGGTGTTTGGATCTACTAAACTCACGTTCGAGTAATGTATCGGTTGCTCGACGGTTAAAATCTGTCCCGGTGGATTCGGCTCCCCGGGTTGCGGCTGAGGTTTCACGTGTTTCTTCACCACGTTCAACCCGCCGACGATCAGTTTGTTCTCTTTCCTGAAGACTCTCGTCACTTGCCCGATTTGCCCTTTATCTTTCCCTGCGGTCACGAGGACGCGATCTCCCGTGAATATTTTCCACTTCGTGATGAGCTGCTTCGATGCCGCTTTGACGTGTTTCGTGACGTGTTTCGCCGAGCGGCGGAACGGCGTCGACATCTCTTCTGTGCTCTTCTTCTTTCAATCAAAAGCGCGTTTCGATGATGCGCGCGTTGACGGCTCTCTCTGTCTTTCCCGGGGAATGGTTTCTCTCTCTTTCTCTCTTTTCTTATCGCTCCAACACGATGGAGTAGGAAAAAAATCAAGCCGTTCGCGAAGAGAAGCGCTCGAGACTAATCTTCCTCTCTCTTTCCCTGTGTGTGTGTCTGTGCGTGTGTGTTACACACTTCTTCGCTCTCTCTTTACCGCGCGTTTTGTGAGTGCGTTTGTGAGGAATTTTTCTTCTTTCTGAACAGCTAAAAAACTCCATTTTTAAAAGGGAAGAAACACTAGAGAAAGAGCTTTGGTTTCTTCCGATCCGCATCTTCTTCTTCGTCGTCGTCGCGTAACTTTTTACGCCGGCGGTCGTTCGTTTACCTGCATCGACGGCGTCGCCTTTCGATTCGAGAAGCTGTCGCGATGGACGACGAAGACGACGAAGAAAATGACCGGTCGAAGAGGATGGTGGTGACTCGCGGCGAAGAAGCGCAACGCGAGCAGAAGAAAGAAACGAAAACGTTCGAGCGCGTGGAATGGCCTCGGCCGAACAAAAGGAAGCAACCCGGGGATATTTTGTTCTGGCCGAGGACGGACCAGCCGATCGCGTACACGCACTGGGCGGTGTACATTGGGAGGAGGAAACCGGTTGGGAATAAGTTTGTAGAAGATGAGAGTTTTCCGGAAGCGGTGGTGCACTTGTGGGGAGCGGCGGACGCGAAGGATCGATCGATGTCCAACGACGCGGTGGTGATTTATAGCGAATTGAGCGAGGTGAATTGCGAGAAGGACGCGCCGAGACCTTTTTGTGGGAATTATAAGTACGATTCGTTGTACACGCCGATGCGTCCGAGTCAGATTTTACATCGAGCGTTTGTCGCTTTAGAGCACAAGTTTTACGAAAAGGAATTCGGAGGGTACTCGGTGATTGGGAATAATTGCGAGCATTTCGCGACGTGGGCCAGGTATGGGTTTCAACATTCTAGTCAAGTTGGTGACGTTTTGACGACTGGGTTGAGCGCAATAGGGACTTTTATGATGGGCCCACCGGGGACGGCTTTGGGGTACATCGCGGGCAACTTAGTCCAAGAGGAAACCAGGAAAGCGAGGAGGCACAAGAATAATCGATTAGACGAAGCTATCCAGTCCAGTTATCGAGAATTCCATCTGAATAGTAGTTGCAAGAATACAGGGGCAACAGTAGGAGATGAAAAAGGAGAATCTAGCTCGATATACGAAATCCTAGACGAAGAGTCCACGCACGATTTTTCGGACGAGAAAGAAGTCGATTGGACCATTGACTGTCTCATAGATTACGTAGAAACGTCCAACGTTCAATTCAGCCAAGAAAAGCACGACAAATACGAGCAAGACGAGAATCAGAGATTCGAAAAAACGCGTCCGTTTCGAATTTCTCTGAAAGCCGCGGACGAAAACTCCGCGTTGTACAAAGATAGAACATCGGGTTCCGGCCAGACGAACATCATAGACGCAGATTCGCGAGGTGAAATTCGACTCGGCGGTCAAGCGCAACCAAAGCCCGAAAGCGACTTGAAAGAGCTCGCCAGAGACTTGGGTAACATAGGAAAAGAAGTAGGTAAAGGCATGCTCAGCATGCTAGGATGGGTCGCCAACGAAGCGCTCGAGGCGGCCAAGAAGAGACAAGAAGCGAGGGAGAAGAGAGAAAAAGAAGCGAGGGAAAAGTTGGAGAATTTAAAGGTTCCCGGATCTTCTCCTTCTCCTAAAAACAATGAGAACGATGAACCTTCGGTGTAGTAATCGTTGTTGTTTCTCGTCGTCGCTGTTGATGTTGCTGATGTTGTTGTTGTAATATAATCGCGCAATGCGTTGTAAAGCTGTAAGCGTAAGAATACCTAAAATATGAACGCCTCTTGCTTCTTTGCCTCTTTTTTTGAAAAGGGGGAAGACGAACAAATCTCGAATTTCCTCATTCTTTCAACCGCGCGAGCCCGCGTAATAATAAATGTCCACCGCGACGGGAGAGTACCGCATACCAAAAAGAACGTTAGTCCTCGAGGACAACAACAACAACAACAACGACATGTCCAACATCTTGAACGACACGAGCGAGGACCCAAACCCGCGCACGGCGTCGAAATGGCCCACGCAATTCAAAAACAAATTTACGCGAACCAAAACTATTCCCCAACCGAAAACGCACACCGGCGGGCAGAGGCAGCACTTTCAAGACATATCGAATAACAACAACAACAATCAAGAGAATTTGAACGTGTCGAGGGGGTCGATGAAAATGGGTTTGCCGAGAGATCCGAGGATTCGACGCCAGGATGGTTCCATATCTGGTGGGATTCACGAGAATTCAGGACGAGCGAATCCTTTTCAAAAAGTGAACACCTCGAATACGCGCGCTCCTAACAACAACATTCGTGCGCCAGAAGACGAAGACGAGCCGTTTGAGTTTGCACACACATTAGACGAGGAGGAGATGAAACATCGAACGCCGGTTGGGGCAACGTATCGTAGTCAACACCCGATGTTTACGAATGGATTCACGAACCAACAACAACAACAACAACCGTATACGCACGCGAGCAGCCGCGACGGATCGAATAGCACGATGGCGATATCGTCGTTTGTTGTGCCGGAAGTGCTTTACTGGAAAGATCCAGCGAGAACAACGTTACACTTTTTTGGTGGTTTTGTGCTCATGGGCACGTTTCACGCGTTATCTGCGGCGAAGGCGTCGGTGTTTTCGCATTTGGCGTACGCGATGTCCTTGGTCGTAATGGGGAAGTATATTTTCGCCATCGCGTTCCCGAACGCGGCGAAAGGTATTACGATGAATCCGGAAAAGATGGCAATCAGAGCGAGAAATATGTCTTATAAATTCAACGCGTTCACGGAGAGACACGAGCGGTTTTTTGCAGGGAGGGATAACAGGGCGACGTTGATTGCATTTCTCGCGTTACAAGTTGTAAAATTCGTCGGCAGCGCGTTGTCCACGAGACAACTGTTGTTTTTAGCGTATATAGGAGCGTTCACCATGCCGTGCGCTTGGGAAAAACAAAAGGTAACCGTTTACGAGATGTATTGTAAAGTACAAATGGCGATGCAGGCGAAGTGGGCAGAGTTTTCGCCGAAAACGAAAGTGACGAGCGGAGTGTGCGGATCGGTTATGGTGTTCAAATTGGCGAGCACGCAAACGAGGGTGAACGCGGTATTTTTAGCGCTCGTGTGTTATAGAATTATTAAAGAGCAACAGAGTTTGCGATTGCATGTGCAGCGGATGGAAGATGTAGTCGTAGGGAGCGTACGAAGAATGAGCCGCTCGTTCGTGGATATGGTATCGCCGGTGCCGAAGCGATTCGGCGTGCGCAGTTAAAAACTTGCTTTTTCAACTTTATATCACTAATACAACTATCACTATCGATCTAAAAACACTATAAATATCTATATACTGTCGCTATCACTAATCCTCAAAAGCTTTAATTGCTTCTTCACCAATACCATGCTCACTATGACCAGAGCGTAAAGGTGGGACATGCAAATGCATCCCAAGCTGTGCCGCGATTTCGTTTAAGCAACGTCTCGCATAAAATTCCTGATACTGGGAAGGTAATGTACTCAACATCGCACCGATTTCGCTCGCATTTTGCAAAGCTTTTTTCCCCTTGACGAGATCCTTGTTCCCGTATACATCTTTTGCGTCGTAATCTTGGGCTTCTAGATCGGCGTCATTAAAAAACTCGTTCACGGCAACTGATGGTTCGTTCGTCTCGCTCGGGAGGGATGTGACTCTATGGAACCAAAACGCCGGTATCCACAAAGCATCTCCAGGCTCAAGAGTACACACGTGCGCGTGTTCTAATCTGATACTTTCAAAGCACTCGTATCTACGAATCTCTTCGGTGTCGAGCTCATTCAAAATCGTCTCGTCGAAATTTTCAACACCACGCATGTATTTCAATCTTGCCGAGGAGCCTTCGACGTTCAAGTACGGCTCGCACTGCGGCCCGTACAAGATGACGCGTTTCCTACCACTCAGCTGGTGTAAGCAGTTATCTCGAGTATCGAAATGCATCCATAGCGTAGTCCCCGGCGAGCTGACCCGTAAAACAGAACTGTGAAATAAATTCTTGGAATGACCACATCTTTTATGAAACAAACGTGTATCAAACGGATTTCGCTTAGTTTCCGGATCCTGGAAATCCTTGTACACGTTCGCTGCTTTTTTCGATCCGTTAGTGTGGCGCATGTACAATTTCTCTCCTTTGCGTATTCTCTGAATCATCTCTCGCCATGGCATTTTCTGAAACGTGAAATTCCTCGGTGTGTTTGGTTTCCTGTGCCCGGCGAGATCGACGTGCGCGTTACCTTCTTTTCCGTTCACATCAATCACGTGTACTTCCACCATCAAATCTCCTAGAAACTCCTCGCTATGTGTGCCTTCCACCATTACTTCATCTGAGGTATACTTAAACGGATATTGACAATCTTGACTGGCCAAATCAGTCATAGCTTCGAATGGGTACTCGGGCATGTCCTTGCTTGACTTTGCGTATTTATTCACACCCGGTAAGCAATCTGACACACGCTTTAATTCCGGCGGCCACAGACATTTCCCTTCATCTGATCTGACGTACTTACCTGGAGGACACGCCTCCTTAACCATCACGCGCCCTTGAACATCATCGTTGCTGCCGTTACCGTTCTTCTTTTTCTTCTTCTTTTCCTTCTGCTCTAAAAACCGAATCAAATCCCCTTCGAACTCGTCGGCGTCCGCGACTGCGAGAGTTCCTGCATTTGATCCCGCCACCTCTCGAAAAGCCTCGTTCATCTTTTCCCGCTCGTCCTCGCGGATCGGGAAACACACAAAGTCACTGGGGTCTTCACTACTATCGATCTCCCGTGCCGTCGCCGTCGCCGACTTCTGGATACATTTTGTCACGAATTCGCGCCAAAGCTCTTCTGAACTGCTCTCGCACAACACGTACGAATACTTCGGGTGGTCTTTGAGGCACGAACTCGCGCGTTCCCACGCAGTTTTGAACGTTTTTGCGAGCGCCTTCGGGATCAGTACGTAGCAGAGTTGTCCCATCGTTTGTTCGCACACCTAATTATTTACCTAACTTTTTTTGTGTGGAAATGTCCATCACAGAAAAAATACGCGCCGGGTCAAAGAAATAACGCTCGTCACGCGCGCTTTGCATCGTACCACGCGAAGTGTATTCGGATTAAAAAAAGATGGCGACGGATGCTCCGTGAACCGCGCCATCGGAAAACGACAACGCCGACGCCGTTTTTGTATCGGCTGTTCGGCGAGTATCCGCGGGTTGTGCAAACGCATAATATTCTAACAAAGTTGGACCGCAACTCGAGGAAGTTTTTGAGAGAGACTTGACACTTTTGAGAAGTTGAGATTTTCAAAATTGTACAAACACGAGGGAGAGATACGACACACACAAAAAAAAGGCATCATCCGCACGCACGCATCAATAATCCACCGCGCGCGCACACTCACACACACACGCGCACCGTTCGCTTCTTCGCCTCCACGAGACGTCGTGAACATCCACGTCTTCTTCTTCTTCCATCAAAAAGCGGGCGGTTGGTTTCCTGTGGGGTGTAAAATTTCAAAATTCAAAAGAGAGAGAGAGTGAGAAAATGTTCGCCACGCCGCTCGTCGTCGCCGCGGGCGCCAAGGACGACGACGATCCTCGAAATCAAAACGAGCAATCGACGCGCGCGACCGCAAAAAAAGCATCTCTCGTCGGACGAAGAAGCGTCGGCGAAAACGACGACGACGACGACGACGACGCGTTGCCGTTCTTTCTCAACCACCGGGAAGAGAAAACTTCCCCGGAAGAACACGAATCGGCAGCTATTTTGTTCGAGCTGATGTCCTCTTCGCATCCACGAGGAGGAAGAGGAGGCGCGTTTTTTAGAGGCGCGACGAAGAATGCCGTCGCCGCTCTCGGAAAAGCGGACGTGAAGAATAATAATAACAACAACGTGAACACCACTTCTGTCGACAACAACGACAGAGACAAAAATGGACAGAGGAAGCGGAAGAAGAGTGCCAACGCGGAGACTCCGGCGACGACGACGAAGACGAAGCGGCGACTGTCGGCGAAGTTTAACACCGCGGCGGTTGGCGAGGAGAAAATTGCGGCGACCAGAAAGGACGGAGAGGGGTTGGATTTTACAACGTGCGCGGCGGAGACGGAGAAGAAAGGGAAGAAAGGGAAGAAGTACCGCGCCGCGAAGAAGGAAGAGACGACGGTTTCTATGAAACATCATCAACAACAGCAAAGCAGCGCGTTTATTGGTTTGTCGGATTTCATCATGAAACGGCTCGAGGCGGATGCGAGCGTGCCTAAAAGTTGGGTCGCGTTCGCGCGAGCCATGGCGCGAGGCGAAGATGAGGCGGTGCGAGAAGCGTCGATGTGTTTTGACGATACCGAGGAGGAATTCAAAATCAGAAGGAAATCGACCGCGACTAGGACGAGTAGCAAAAAGACCAAGAACAACGAGGACGACGAAGACGAAGATGACGACGAAGACGACGACGAGAACGAAGCAGGCGCGGAAGACCAAGATGGCGTCTTCATCGATGCCGCGTGTAGAAGAGCGAGATATTTGAAAGGCGTGACGAAACTGAGCGCAGATTTGATTCGACGCAATCCATCCGCGGCGTGGCTGGAGTGTATCGCGGCGGATGCGCACGATCGCGCTCGACAAATACGACGAACGAAGAAGAAGTGTGAGAAAAATCGAAAGCAAAGCGTTGCATCCATGTACAGGGCGTGCGGGTTGAACGGCAATAACAACAACAACAACAACCAAAAAGAAATGGTCGAGGATGTGAGCACCATAGCGCTCGCGAACGTCTACGCAAACTGGGAACTCGGATTGGCTAAAGAGATGGAGTTATACTGCAACCAGCTCGAAAATGTGGAATTGATTAGCGCGAAAGCGAAGGCGGATTGTCGCGCCTCATCCGCAGAAGAGAACATTTTTTCGATGGAACAGCTCGAGCGCTCGAACAACTGCGAACACGAAAAGGCGAAGCAGTTTGTGACCGAGCTTCGCACGCACTCAGAAAAGGTAGCCGCGCTGTGGAGATACAATGCCAAAGGTAGAAACGCGTTTTAATGATGAACCAGTATGTATACGATTAGTTTTATCTTTTATTACTCGCGGCGCTTCAATATTTAGGTATGTCTAACTCAACAATCCCGCGAAATTACTCGGTCCTGTTTCCACGTTTCGCTTTGGAAGAAACGCCGCCACCGCCGCGGCATCTTTGCTCTCGCCACCACCACCGAAGAACGCTTGCAATCCATTCATCGTCGACTCTCCGCACGGGCGCAATGCGTCGTCGTCGTTTCTACCGATACCAGCGAAGATGGAATCAAATCCCGCCAATCCTTGAGGAAGATCGCTGGCGGTGTTTTCCTTTTCGCCGAATGCCATCTTTATTGGCATGTCGTCGTTTTCTAAATCAGCTTCTTCACCGTACTCTTCTTTCACCTCCTCCTCCTCTTCTTCTTCTTCTTCCGGCTCTTCCTCGGCTTCGAGCATCGGTTTGCGGCAGCGTCTTTCGCGATTGCCGCCGTTGAGTTCGGCTTGCAATTTTAACGCCAACATCGAATCCGTCTCTGGTTTGAGTTCTTTCGGGACTGGTTTCTTCGAAAACTGTTTCCCTTTACCCTTTTTGCTGCTATTGGTATCTATTTTACGCTTCTTTTCTTGACTGGAGGGTCTCGTCGTCTCGAACGGTTGTTCGTTGCCATTCACAAACGCCCCAACATCAAAAGCCGACATGGTAAATTCTGGCGGCGGGAACGGCGTTCGCGTCTTTTCGTCAAACACGGTCGAAAGGTTAAACTTGTTATTATTCGCACTATCTCTGTTCGCTATCATTTGATCTTTAATCGCCAGTTTAGTTCTATACGTGTAATCTTTCCTCTTCTTATCTCCGGTGCCGTCCGGAGGTGGCAACGGTGCGAACCTCCAACTGTATTTGATTTCAAACGTCTCCGGATACCCTCGCATCTCGTACGCTTTCACCGCGGTCATGTCGCCGATGATCTGCTTATCCCAAACAACGCAAGGTTCGGTGTTCACCAAACTATCCCCTCGCATGTTCGGGCGCATCGTAAACATGAACGCTTTATTCTTTAAACCGTTCTCGTTTCCCGTTCTCTTCCTCTCCTCCTCTCTCGCTACTTGTTCCAACAGTTGCGCCGCCTCCTTCCACTTTTCGCTGAAGTGATCGCAAATATCTCCCAACTTTTTTCTCAATCGGAACGTCAAGTCTACGACTGGATTGTGTTTCGTCGATATGATCATTTTCGATATCAGCTCTGAATCTGGCGTAAATCGAATGGTTATTTTTTTCTTACCGTCGTCGCAGTGTTGAATCGCCTTCGCTTGGTCCATGTTGATTGTCGACGCCGGCGCCGAATCAGATTTGCCCTTCTTACCCGTCGTCGTCATCATCGACGTCCTATTCTTCGCGTCAGTCGTTTGCATTGGCGTCTTCATCCCTCCTCCTCCTCCTCCTTCTTCTCTCTTCTTCTGCCTCGGCCTCCCGACCGGCGCTTTCCCGCTCTTCTCCACCACTTTCCTCCTCTCCTTCTCCATCAAATCCGCCAAGAACATCGCGTTATTCCTCACCTCATCTGGCATTAACCCCTGAATATTATCCGCTTGAACGTGTTTCGCGGACATGTACGCGAACCACGCTCTCCACGAAGATTCCCGATCCTGCGCGTTCGTTTTGTCGATTTTTTTAAACTTTTCCTCCGTGTTCAACAAACTCGTTCGAGCGAAGAGATTGTTGATGCGAGGGAAGATGTAATCTTGGTCCTCGTTGAGCCACATCGGCGGTTGACGCTTGTTCGGAGACATTTTCTTCGCGCGCGTGTTATCTGTCGCGCGTATCAAAAGCAGTCGATTACGATGTATCTCTCTGTCTCTCTTCGAAGAACGACGACGAAGACAAAGCGCGGAGAGTGAGAAAAAATTCAAATCGAAAAGATTTACTTTTCCCGGGAGAAATTTTTAAAAAGAAAAGATGATTCTCTTCCTCACTCTGTCTCTCTCTCACACACACACACACGCACAAAAGTACGCGCTCCTTCTCTCCTCCCTATATCTATCTCTCTATCGCAGAAGACAACAACACGCGCGCGCACACGATGCCTATTTTTGTATCGTCGTCTTTTCTCAACAACCTCTTTTCAAAAAATGAACTTCGTTTATTTAGGGTTTCACTCTCGTCGTCTGTCCGTCTCGCGGCGCGCCGACTTCACACTAAACGCGCGCGCGCGAATAAAGAAAGAGAGCACAACACGAAAGAGCACACAAACAGATACACATTTGCGCATAAATAAATAAATGGGCATCGGCACGCACAAGAGCGACACTTTAATCTCCCTGAACGATTTCGCGTTTACGAACGCGCTGGTCAAGAAAGGCTCCCGCCGAGACCGTTCCCGAAGAAGCGAGAAAGCGACGAAGAAGAATGAAGAAGAAAACGGAGAACAAAACGCACTTCGTGAGATGCGGATAGAAATCATCGACGAGGGGAACTGCGTGGTCACTTTGGGAGCGCGAGACGGGGATTTGAACGACACGCAAACGAAAGTGCACTGCGCGATCGGTGGAAGTTTGAACGCGCCGCACGGGAGATCGGCGGAAGGGTCGTTGCGAGTGAATGTGAAAATGTCGCCGATGGCGCACCCGACGGACGCGCCGGCGGAGAAGCGAAGGGAACACGAGACGTGCGATGGGTTGCAAAAAATGTTGGAGAAATGTTTCAGAGATGCGCGAGCGTTGGATTTGGAGAGTTTGTGCGTCAGCGCGGGGAGGTACGTGTGGCATTTGCGGCTGGATGTGACGATTTTGAATCACGGCGGGGATTTGCCGCTGGCGGCGAGCGTCGGCGCGAACTGCGCTTTGGGGAGTTTTCGAAGGTGCGAGTGTTCGATGGATAACGAGACGAATCGCGTGACGTTCCACGACGAGAGAGAAAGCGTAAAGTTGCAGCTGATGCACCATCCAGTTGCGGTGCGATTCGCGTTTTACGATGGACGGAATGGTAAAGGTAGCGGGTTGGACGATGAAGAAAATAAAGGCGAGGAGAACGTCGAGGAGGACGAGAATAGCAAGCCGCATCAGAAATACGGCGTGTTAGTTGACGCGACGGTTGAAGAAGAGGCGTGCGCGATTGGTTTTGCGACGATTGCGGTGAATGAACACGGAGAAACGTGCTTTTCAACCATGGATTTTATGGGCGAGAGATTAGGTAAGAGCGTGACGCGAGGCGTGGACGCGACGACGTTGGCGGGCCTGCACTCCACCGCGAGTAAATTAGCGAAAGAGGTGTGTAAAGAAATGAAGGACGCGCACGAAGTATTCGAACAAAAGCGTTTGGATGAAAAAACGCGACGCCGGAAGTACGACCCGGACGCGTTGGAACGCGCGGCGATGAAAGCCGCCGCCGGCGAGAAAGAAGAAGAAGAGGAAGAGGATGTCATGAAGGACGCGTTGCTTGAAGACGCCGAAGCGATGGACGCCGAAGCGCGAGCGAGCGAAGATTCTTCGGATGACGACGACGACGACGACGACGACGCAGAAGAACACGTGCCTTTGGTTTCGTTGAAGCCTCCGGCGAAGAACGCGTCGTCTTCGTCATCCCCTTCATCTTCTGACGGGGAGGATGAAGAAGAGAAATCGAGCGACGAAGAAGGAGACGACATCGACGACATGTTCGATAAAGCGGAGAAGAAACAAGCGCGGAAAAGAGCAAAAATCGCCGCGAAAACGTGGGACGAGGCTTTGCCCGGCGATGGGAAGAAATTATCCGATGCCGTGTTGAAGAAGAAAAAGCCAAAGAAGAAAGCGCCGGCGAAAGCGAAGAAGTTGACATCTTCCAAGAAGTGATTTTATTTAATAGCAGATATAGAGTAGTAGCACACGCGTAGGTTAGGAGTTGTAGCAGAAGATGAGTGATGATAAGCACTGTAACGTATTCATAGACTTTTTTTCTTTAGAGATTATACAACTTGGTATATTTTTCCGTCAAGTACTTCGTAAACGCTTCCGCATCGAGCGGCTTGCCCGTGACTAACACCAACAAGTCATCCGCAGAATCGCATTCGCTGCCTCGGTCGTGCACGTTTACGCGCAACCATTCGCGAAGCGGCGCAAACGTGCCTTTTGCAATGTCGTCTTCCAAAGTAGGCAACGCTTTCTTCGCCGCTTCAAAGATTTGACACGCGTACATGGCACCTAATAAATACGTTGGAAAGTACCCGAACGCGCCGGACGACCAGTGGACGTCTTGTAACACGCCTCGCGAATCGTCTTCGATGTCTACGTTCAAATATTGTTTCATTTTTTCGTTCCAAAGTTTCGGCAAATCGTCGATGGCAATTTCCCCGCGCATCAAACCGATTTCCAGCTCTGTTCGCAGCAAAATGTGCAACGGGTACGTCAACTCGTCCGCTTCCACTCGAATGACCGACGGATTTCTCACGACGTTCAAAGACGCGTGCAACTGCGCTTCCGTCACGTTTTCAAACTCTTTCGGGAACGATTTTTTTAATTCCGGTAAAAGAAACGTGGCAAAAGACGGCGAGAGCGCCACCATGCGTTCCCACAACAACGATTGCGATTCGTGAACGCCCATCGAGTGCGCACGAGACACCGGTTGGTTCGCGTACTCCGTCACGTTTCTTCCTTGTTCGTACAACGCGTGCCCGGTCTCGTGGATTGTGCCGGTCAATCCTTCGCTCAAATCGTTTTCTTTGTATCGCGTGGTCATTCGAACATCTCCGGGACCGCATCCTCCGGTAAACGGATGCACGGAAACATCCAATCTCCCTTTTTCCAAATCAAACCCAAGCTTCAACGCGATTTCTTTGGATAACTTTGCCTGCGTGTCCACGTCAAACGAGCCGCCGCTCACCACGTTTTCGCCTTTCTTCAACGCCACGGGCGACTCTTTCGCGTACACTTTTTGAATCAAATCCACGACGCACTCTTTCACGACCGGGAAAATCTCATCGAGTCGTTCGGCAGTCATCCCTCTCTCGTACTCGTCTAAACTCGTGTTGAACGCGTCTTCCCCAGGTTTAATCAACTCGCACCGCGCCTTGACGAGTTCCACCCACTGTCCTAATATCGGCGAAAACATCCCAAAGTCTTTCGCCGTTCTCGCCTTCACCCACGTCTGGTACCCTTCCGACTGTAACTCCGCCGCTTTCTTCGCCATATCTCCCGGTATTTTCGCGGACCGTTCGTAATCTTCCTTCGCGCGTTTCACGTTCGCGACATCTTTCGGATGTTCCGGTTTCGCGTTCGCAATCAATCTCCCCAACTCTTCGTCGACTGATTTTTGATGAATCACCCCGGCTAACGCCGCAGACGCTTTCGACCGCAAACTCGCCGCGTGTTCACCCGGAGGCATCATCGTCAACTCGTCCCATCCGGCTAACCCGGCCAAGGAGGAGAGACAATCGATTTCGGAGAGTTTCTCTTTCAACTTTTCGTAGGTATCGTCCGATGCCATCTTCTTAGCGCAGACGACGACTTTGACGACGGTTGTCGATGACGACGACGATGCTTTCGTAAAACTTCTCCCTCTGAAACGAACTTTGAGAGACGAAGAGGAGACTTTGCGAGTAGACGTGCTGGTGGTAAAACGCGACGACGAGGAGAACGAGGAGAGTAACGCGCGAGTGGCTGATGCCATTCTAGTGCGCGTGTGCGTGTGCGCGAGCGAGCGTTTTGTTTTGTGGATTTCTACGTGATATCGAAAAGGCGCCGTGACGTTTTCCCAAAAATACGACTAATAAAGCACTTCGGGCGCACACGCGTAGAAACTCTCTCTCTCCCTGTCTCTCTATCTCTTTCTCTGCGAACGTCTCGAATCGCGGGTGGATTTTAGGCTCAGTCGGAATAACTTCTAATCACGTGTTCAGTATCTTCAAGTCATGGAAATTTATGGACATCATCGCCTGGTACAACTGTAACGAAAGACGCGCGAGTCGAGGGAGGTTTTCGAGAGGACTCGTATTCTTTTTCGACTCAGTATTAAGAATCTTCAACGCACGGAAGCCGCTCGTTCACATCCGCGAGGGGCGACCGAATTCAGACAATCGAATTCTACAATATTACTTTTAAACATCATCGTCGAAACTTGCCCCCAATCTCCTCTCTCTCTCTCTCTTTACTCCTTCTATTGCGCTATATTTAGGAACACACACCTCGCGACTCTCTCTCGCGAGCGAGAAAAAAAAGAGCAAACGAAAAACTCGCGCGCGAGGACGCCCGTTCACTGCTCTCTCTCTCTCTCTCTCTCAGCACTCGACGGAGAGAAAAACATTCGACTCAGACGGAATTTGTGATCACGTTTTAATCAGACGAATTCGGTACTTCTTCAAATTTTGTAATCATCATCGTCGAGA
>Ga0255757_10003746_pt1 | contig 13866 bp, 14 predicted proteins | sample 071ome_27_FD_179957 | JGI IMG/M metagenome (GOLD analysis project Ga0255757, IMG submission 179957) | Coastal salt marsh microbial communities from the Groves Creek Marsh, Skidaway Island, Georgia - 071409AT metaG (version 2) | ecosystem: Environmental > Aquatic > Marine > Intertidal zone >...
GTTTGTGATTGGTTGGACGAGTGTTGCGCCGCCACAGCATGTTTATCTGCAGGCTTATGCGGCCGATGGGTTGCCTGAGGGAGTTAACGAGCTCATTAGCAATGATGGTGAATTTACGGTTGCTAACAGCAACCTTATCGACTTTGTAGAGCTGACGAGTGGTCGATTTATAGCGGCTTGGGATGGGTTCAGTGGCTCGTCAGATATCTTCGGCAGAAGTTTTTTGTTATCTGATAGTGACGGGGACGGAGTGCTCAATGCTGTTGATAACTGTCAGCTTATCGCAAATGCTGACCAGGCCGATTTGGATGACGACAGTGCGGGCAATCTGTGTGATTTGGATACGGACGGCGATGGCGTGCCAGATGTTGAGGACATTTTCCCGAATGATCCCGCTGAAGCGCTTGATAGCGATGGAGATGGGATCGGCAACAACGCCGATGATGACGATAATGATGGCCTAATCGGGCGGCTCGATAACTGCCCACTGACGTCGAACCCCGCTCAACTTGACTTGGATTCGGATGGCGTCGGTGATGTTTGTGATGTTGATCTTGATGGTGATGGGGTGCCCAACCCAATTGATGCATTCCCTCGTGACGTTTTGGAGTCGATTGATACAGATGGCGACGGTGTAGGGGATGCTGCAGATGAAGACGACGATAACGATTTAGTCCCCGATTCAGAGGACGATGCTCCGAAAAACCCCGATATTCAGCGGGACTCTGATCGTGATGGGTTGGATGATCTCAAATGGGATGATGATGATGACAATGACGGATACTCTGATGAAGACGAGATCTCATTGGGATCAGATCCGCTAAACCCGTGCTCTCCAGCAGAATGGCTTTGCGCTTACGCTGCCCCTGCATCTCTTGCGGTATATGACGCTGGATTTGAAATCCCTGTTGAGGCTCTTTCTCCAATCAAGGTGGGATTCGATGAGCGGGTCTACGCTGGATTGAAATCGCGATTGGCTATTCCATTTTCTTATCAACCTGGTCAGGCAGCGCTACCTATAGACAGTGTACTGGCTATTGTTGCCTACCTGCCGGATAAGGTTGAGTTGCCATGGCTACCCTCGTCGTGTGAGTCAGCGTCAGATCAAGGATTTGTATCGTTAGTCTGCAAGCTCAGTTTTGTTGATGCATTTGGCGAGCGAAACTTCGGGTATCTGGAGCTCCCTGTCCGGTTTGCGCGGGCTGAAACGGCGCGATATTACTTGAGTCTAGCGCTTTTTGAGGATGAAACGCTGTCAAAACAGCTAGCTGATGAATACCTAGCAACCAACTCTGTCTCTGGTGTACTAAATGTCGAAAGCATTTATTGTGAGGACACTCCTTTCGTGGTGAGCGACGCCCAAACCTGCCCAGCTCCAGATCTCGATCGTGATGGCGTTGAGAATTCGATCGACAACTGCCCCTACATTTCGAATATCGACCAGAGTGATGACGATGCCGACGAAATCGGCAACGCGTGTGATTTTGATCTCGATAACAATTTGGTGCCCAATGAGTTAGAGGTGTCTGGGCAAAGCGGGGAAATTGATTCAGACAAGGACGGCTGGCTTGATACCCAGGACAACTGCCCTTCGGTCATCAATGTAGGACAGGCAGATAGCGATCGAGATTCAGCAGGAGATGCCTGCGACGCGGATGACGATAATGATGGTGTGCTGGATGAGCTAGATGCCTTCCCAACCAATCCTCTGGAGGTGAGCGATTTGGATGCGGATGGAATTGGCGATGTGCAAGATGCAGACGATGATAATGATGCGGTAGTCGATGAATCTGATAATTGCCCACTAATCGCGAATAACGATCAACTAGATACCGATGCCGATGGCCTCGGGAATGTCTGTGACGCTGATGATGATGCAGATGGTGTTGACGACGTGATAGAGGGAGAAATCGGAACAGATCCATTGCTCGCAGACACAGATTCAGACGGAGCGAGCGACGAGGTGGATAATTGTCCGCTATTAGCTAATGCTGAGCAGCTCGATACAGACTCCGATGGCACGGGGAACGCGTGTGATGAAGATGATGATGGCGACGGCGTAGCAGACACGCTCGATGCGTTTGCCCTAGATCCGAGCGAAGCCCTTGATACGGACGGCGATGGCGAGGGCGATAACTCCGATTCAGATGATGACGGCGACGATGTGCCGGATGTCCAGGACGCGTTTCCTTTGATCAGTTTGAATGGGCGAATCGACACCGACTTTGATGGTTACCCCGACGAATGTGATGAAGCCTGCGTGACCGCAGGCATGCTCGCCGATTTGGACGATGACGGAGATGGCGTGTCTGACATTGATGACGCGTTTCCTTTTGACCCCTTAGAGAGCAGCGATTCAGACAATGATGGGGTCGGAGATAATGTAGATCTTTTTCCCAATGATCCAAACGAAAGCGCCGACCTAGATAGCGATGCGATTGGTGACAATAGTGACAACTGCCCGGCAATCGCCAATTCAGACCAGCTCAATACCGATCAAGATGCGGATGGCGATGCCTGCGATTTAGATGACGATAATGATGGATTCTCGGATGATGAAGAAATTGCGGCAGGGACGAACCCATTGAGTAGAGCTTCTTGCCCTGAAGGCTGTTTTAGCTTCGATATTGATGAAAATAATGAGGCCAAGGCATTATCGGATGGGCTGCTAGTCATTCGGCACCTGTTTGGATTTACCGGGGAAGCGCTTGCTGCCGGTGCAGTTGCCTCGGACGCGACGAGAGATAGAGCTGAGGATATTAGTGCGTTGTTGGCCGATGCAGATAGTGAGCTGGATATCGATGGCAATGGTGAATCTAAGGCGCTCTCTGACGGACTGTTGTTAATCCGTTACCTCTTTGGCTTCACAGGCGATGCCTTAATAGTTGGAGCCATAGGTGATGGTGCCACTAGAGATACCTCTGATGCGATTGAAGCCTATATCAGTGAGCGCGTTCCAAATGCGGAGTAATTTGGTAGCCCACCGCTCGTTTAAGTCCTCCCACGAACAGTCCGACGTGCAGGAATTAGGTTGTCGCTCAGCTGGAGAGCATTAAAGTCGCAAACCGAGGGTGGCGTAAGCGCCATGCCAATTTTTATCTATGAACTGGTGGCGCTTGATATCTAGTGTACGAGCACGACTAGCTCTCAAGGCTCCGTTCTTCGTGATTGCCTAAGTGTTGATAAAGCGTTGAGGGGTTTTTTTGGGTTAGCGGTGCTTGTACTGGGTCGAGCAGTAGCCTCTGCTGACTTCTTTCGGGCGAAGACGCAGGTGTTTGGTTTTTCGGCTGCTGACTCTTTTACGCCAAGATTTAAAAGCGCTCGGATTCAATTGAGACCGCATGATTTGAATAACAGTTCCTTCGTTAGTCCCGAAATTGGCTTCTATGGCTTCGAACGGAGTGCGATCTTCCCAGGCCATTTCAATAATTCGAGAAAGCTCTTCTTGGCTGAATGGTTGATTGGCATTTGGCAAAGGGATCGCTCGATAAAGAATCAAGCCTTAGTACGATTTGAGTACCGCTTTGTATCGGTGGGACGATGCTCCCGATTGCTATCTGTTTTGTGCTGATGGGACCCACCGCTTCGCAGCTTCTTTGGATCAGAGGCCCGGTGTAGGGCAGTCCATGTCACAGAGAACGTATTTCGAATTTTGGTCTGAGGGAATTGTCCTCGCGGACAACCCCGCAGGAACGTCAGAAGTGTCATTGCCATCTCGACCGAAGAAAAAGGGGCCGTAGCCCCTTTGTGAAAAACCGACGAATTCAGCTCTTCATTCGGATGGAAGTGGAAAAGCCAGTGCAACTCGCTGGATTGACTGAGAGACCACCTCTCTCGCGTCGGCAACCGCTCGCGAATAAGTCGCCATATCTTTGGTTCCCATCATAGCGGTGTTGGCATTCAGCAAAGTCGCCATATCTTTTGAAAGCGCATTGACCCAATGGGTCGCCTCGTTTTCACCGGCGCCAATGACACGCCCGAAATAGATATCACCTGGCCAGTTGGTTGCCGTCTCTGACTCCATGAGCTTTTCGAAAGCTTTCATGAAAGCCGCTGGGTCAGTGACTTTAAACGTAGTCAACATGCCCACGGTGCCTGGCGTGTTGGCCAAGTCCTCGTTCAGCTTCGCCATCTCAATAGTGAACAGGTTCTCACTCACAGGCTCAATTGACTCTCGCATCGTTCGCATATATCGCGCCCAATCGGCGGACGCAGCATTTCGAGCATTGTTTGCTTCCATCGTTTCAGGTGATGGATAAAGCACGTTAATTTGGTGCGTTGCCATGTTTGTGCCATTGCTGACGTTCTGGACTAACGAGACACTCACCAATCTACTTTGACCGGACTCGGTTGCCATGAAAGAACGCATGCTCCCAGCCACGGCAGAGGGATTCGTTGCTCTGAACTCAAAAGCCATTCCGTAGGCCGTCTCGTTCGATATGTGGTCGTCAGCGAATGCCGAACCGGCGCACGCGAGTAGTAAAAGGGTCAATAGATTTCTCATCGGTAAACTCCTTTTTAGGTTCATTAAAGTGAAAGACACTCAAGACGCTGACTAAAGGATGCTCGAATTTCAAACAGGTTCTGATTTCGAGAATTATTAGAGCTGTCTTGAATCTTGCTGCCTCCAAGCGGTGCCTTATCAGTAACATCTGTGACAAGAGGCTAATTGGGACTTGTGATAACAGACTGCAGATAAGCATTCGGGCCAGCGCAATCGGCGTAGTTGTCAAAGTAATCTTCTCTTGGTCGCCAGCCACCCTCGTTAGCGATTTGATTTTGCACTGCGAGCAATGCCGCGGCATCTCGATAGACGCGCAAGTGACCAAATTCCCCTGGGAAGTCACCATCTCGAACGCCAAGAGCGGGGATGATCATTCCGGCGTAGCCTGTCATGTCATCGAATTCCCATGAACGGTGCACAGCACTCAAGTCGTCCCAACTGACGCCCTCATGACGAGAGCACCAATTGACCACTAGGACGCGGTCGTCGTCTTCTGCAATTCCATCGGCGGCGTGGAACGGAAAGTAGTGGGCAAGGGCCCTTCGGCAGGTTGCAGCTGCATCTACGGCGGCCATCATTTCACCGCCGGTTTCGCCAATTTTATCCCAACCTGAGCCCATGTTTTCATAGCTAGTGAATTCGAGCATCAGGATATCAATGTCAGTGCCACCGCCGATGTACAAAGGGGCATTTACAGTCATTAACGTGTTGTAGTCATTGTTTTTAGCCCACGTTTTAAAGCTCTCCAGCGCACCATTAAAGTCGTCCATCGATTGGCCAGGATTTAGCTGACAGATTGCGGATTCCATAGCGACGGCTTGAGTGGGGGCAGCGTGGTGGTCGGCGCGCAGTGGCGCCCAATTCAGCAGTAGTGCGAAAGTTAAGAGTATGAGTGACTTGTTCATGCATTTTTCCTTCTGATTTAACGCGCTGGATGATTACTGATTGAGATCTTCGAGGCTCATCTGATGGTCATAAACTGAGACAAACCGAACCAACTCACGATTGACCAGAGTCATTTGGTTCTGAATAGTCCTCTGGAACTTCGCCCACGCTTTAGTTCGCCTAAAGCTATCGTTCCAAGCCTCCATCTCGGCCATTGACTCATAGCCGACCGTTATCACGTGTGTCGCCACTCCCCCTTCGCTTTCGTTGCCATAGTTAACAGCAGACAACCAAATTTCGCCTGGGAAAGCTTTTGCTTCATCACTGCCCATCATTGTGTCAAAGGCCTTAACTACGCCTGCTGGATCTGTCACGTTGACTCTAATGGCTTCCCAGACGACGTCAGCATTTGAGACGGTCCCCCAGCCAGTGATGGTTTGCATCGCGGAATTGCCCACGGCTACTGTGTGCTTGGACATCGCCCTCTGGAATGCTCGCCATTCCGAAGTTCCCGCTAGAGCCTGGCTGGCGCGCTCAAATTCGGCCCGACTTGGATAGATAGCAACAATTGAATGGGTCGTACCATTTGGTCCACCAAAGACTGATGCCTGTAGATGCACGGATGCCATCCGGTTTTTGCCCATCTCACTCTCTTGAAGACGGTTAAATGCGCTGACAACGGGAGCGACGCTCTCTGCTTTGACTTTGAAGTGGTACAAGTCCCAGACTTGCGCTGCTTGCAACGGGATCGCGGCTAGAAGAGATGCAGCAAAGACTGCAGTGATTAAAGTAGTGTTTTTCATGTGGTTCCCCTTTATCCTCATGATTTTTTCGTGTTGGAATGAATCGTTGTGATTCTCCAAAGGTTAGATTATTGATGCGCTATGTCTAATTTAGTTCGACTTTGGTTCCGATAAATCAGGGGGGTAGAGTAGTTGGTTGCGAGTCCCCACATGATTGCGATGAGACGAAACCTGAAGGCTCCTGAGCCATTTTGAATGGCAAGATGGCTAGGGCTGGCATTGGTTAAATCTGTGGACTAATGCGGACTCTCAATTTAAGGAGGCTAAATCAGTCAACCCTGCGCCATTGGCTCCTTAGGTTGACACCTCAAAGCCCACTCAAAGTCTCCGTAGGTTCCTCTAGATACATAGGTGATGGAGTGTCATCTGCTAGATGACCCCTAGGTGCTTGAGGTTATTAGTCACTTGCTTTCAGGTGGTACAAGAAGAAGCGCAAAAGAGCGAGATGTCGAGGTTTCGCGAGTTGCGGCTATTTGACAAGGGTAACCTGTATCCGACGTCCGATCAGACTAGGTTAGAATTTTTCGGTTTTTGCCATTGTTGAATACTTGTAGTCATCACATGGCGAGAACGGTGCCTCTGCTTCCCAATAGCGAACTCCTACACCTTTGGTAAATAAATCTACTTCTCAAACCACGAAATTCACGTCGCCATGATCGCTTGCATCCGTGTAGTAGGAGTGGATTTTCGAATGCGCGCGTTTGAAAGTTCCGTAATGTGGGGTGCTTATAATTGTTCCATTGGCGAGGAGCTTTCTTGCTTCTCCAGCCAAAGTCCCCCGATTTTCGTCCCCATCAATAAATGTCAGTCGATGTGAGCAAAAGACTGATCCATACCTTTCTACCTGGCCCTAAAAATCCAACTCAAGGCCAATAGCAAAGATTGTCATCCGACTGATACTGAGCTCGTCAACTGTGTCCGGCTTTGTTTAGTTTATTTAAGACGCTAACGCGGTTTTGTCTTTCATCGAGGAGCTAAAGATGAAAAGGAGTTGCCATCACCGATCACAGGTTGAACCCTTCGTCGCGTGTTCCCTAATAAGAAAAGTCCTGCTTTTCGCTTTGTTACTCTATATCGGGATCAAATCACTGGGCTCTCACAGGAAATCTATGTCCTTCTCCAGCCCTTCTTCTCGAGCTCGGATGGCGAGACTGCTAACAAAGGGGTGGTAAAACCACCCCTCTACCGGTTGCTTTACAGGTCTGCTGCAACGAAATTCATATTGATTCGGTGGATTTCCCGGATCCCCGAAACTTTTTGTGAAAACTTGGCGTAGATCGAATTATCCGCCACCGGGGTAACGTGAGTCGTTAGATCGGGTGAACCCTGAAAGGCGAAATGAGTATATTGGCTATCTGCCCCAGCCATAAATCTAACTAACCCCCAAGCGCCATTGACGAGACCTGCTTCAGCTCGTGCCTCCTGCATTTTGTTGTATTCCTCAACGTACTTAGCTTCGTCTGAAATAGTCATTTGCCAAATTTGATAAACCGAGTCTTTGGTAGGATCACCACCCGAAGCAAGCAGCATTCCCAAGCTTTGAGAAGTTGGAACCGTATGTTTGGATATTACCGACCAGAGTCGCGCAAATTCGGGGCAAGAACCTTGGACTTCGAAGGAAGTCTGCAAGTCCGCTGGCGAGCCAAAACCATAAATTATGGTGTGCGTGGCCTCTTCATCACCGTTGAAATGTTCAGACATAAGACGAATCTGCGCTGGAACACGTTTGCGACAATCCGAGCTGGAATATGCTCTGAACGCGGGCACCAATGCTTCAGCGTCGTCGGTTTTGAATTGATAGTATGAAGCCATTCCGAACATGTCTTGCACGTCCTCTGCTAACGCAAAGCTCGAGGCTCCCAAAACAGCCAGAAGTAAAAGTAGTTTTTTCATATCTTCGCTCCATCGATTGTTGACTTAAGATTACTTTGGATCGCTAGTTGTTCTCCAAAAAGTAGAAGCGATGATTTCATAACGCAAATTTAGTTCGACTATGGTCTACTCATGTAGAAATTTAACAGCATTCGACCTTTGATTACGCTGGGGCATTTCCAAAACAAGCAGTCATACGGAGTTTCAATATGCATAGTGGGTGGGTCAGTCGGGGTGGGGGTTAACTAGGTTAAAAATGAGATAGGGCGCCAAGTAAGCTACCGTTAAAGAGACGAGCCCCATCGATCTGACGGGGCATCACATCTATTGATTTAGCTCCTATTCTGTAACGAGTTCAGCCACTTCGAAATTCAAGGTTTTCTCGATGAAGTTCAAAGTTCCGATAGCAAAATTGAATTTACCGTTACTTACTGCGTCTAGGGTGTAAAGCTTGAAAACTGTTCCCTGCTTCACGTAAACGCCTTGTAAAGTTGCTGTATTTACGTCTTCCCCATTTTGCGCCCAAGCATGGCCAGTAAACTCCCCTCGATCACCGAGTTCTTGTTTGTCAGTGAATACATAGGAAAGATAAACGCGGCCGTACTCGCCTGCTTCACCAGAAGCTGAAACTTGATAATTCACGCCGTCGGTGGTGTATGCTGAATCGATCGTAAATTTCGCTTCAAACGGATTTTCCAGTCCGAGATTGGGTGCCGCTGACAGCGAGAAGCTAAACAAACACAGCAATGTAAGGCTAAAGAGTTGTTTCATAATATTTCCTCTAGTTCGGATTAATGGAAAGTAAACGCGTTAATAGCAGTGAATTATTGAAAGATTAAATTTGCAAGGTACGCGAAACCCAGAAATATTGTGATGACCGCAATTGCTGCAAGAAAACCCTTAGCTGCTGCCTTGCCTGCGCCCGGCTGAAAATTACTACCCCAATGAACGAATCTAAGGCGTTCTCTCTCTTCCTCAGGTGTTTCGTACGCAATTTTTGAGTTCCTTTCAGTCCCCATTGCCGTCTCGCTTTCAATGGGCTGCAAGAAAAATTGACCGCAGAAAGGCCTCAGGCAGGATCAAAAGACCTTCTAAACGACTCTGATTAACATGGCTATGCTGGCTTCGTTTTCAAATCAATTAAATGAACTGATTTTTCGACTTACGCAGGAGAGATATGATGGTGAGCAATCTTCCACTGATTCTCCTCTTTAACTAGCACCATGGTGCACCAGGCCTTAGCTGGTGGATTTGGCCTCTCTCCATAAGAAGCGAAATTAAACAGCCTTACAAAACTTGCGATAGCCACATTGCCATAAACTCTGATAATCGGGTCTTCTATGCGAACCATGAGACTAGGCTCCCCACCCGCGGCCTGAACTCCTGCCTCATAATTCATTACTTGAACTTTCAAATTTGATTTCTGGTCGGTTTGTCTGATACCCGCTGCGATCTGAATCCTGTCGTCACGAATCAATTCTGATTGAGACTCTAGATCGGACTCAAGGTCTGCCCACTTTTGGATAACACTTAAAACTTCTGATTCATCATTTGCGCTTGCCGAAGCGGCAATTCCCATCAAAAAAACCATCATCAGGCTTTTAAAAATCGTGGTACTCATCAAGGTTGGTCCTAGTAATTTAAGTTGGCTCACATTAATCGTTAGCGCATTCAGTGTAAAATTTAGTTCGTCTTTCGTGCTTAAAATGTGCAAATCATTAGCAGCGTAGGATACCTGGCCCTCCGGCGTTTTTAGGGCGCTTGATGGAAAATTTAGTCCTCAATCAATAGGTGGGAAAAATTAGAGAACAGGTCGTTCTTACTCAGAAAAATATGCCACTCGTCTTTTACCACTTAAACAGAAACTTCCTCTGAAGGCACTGCAAAGCTCGTCCACACTTCTAACCCACGCAGTTATACGGAGTCCTATCTGATGAATTTGGGGTGCCCGGGGAGTAGGGGTTAGCTAGGCTGAAAATGGAAGAAGGGAGGATGTTGCGTCATTTCATAATGAAGTTCAGCAAAAACTTAAAGGTATGTCAGATGGTATGTATAGAGATTTATCTTAACTCAGAAATTCAGCAGAGAGGGTAGCTCAATAGGAAATGCTGTTCGGGTAAATACTACGGCGAACCAAGCACAGCGTAATCCTGAGATGGTTAGCCTAGGAGAACACGGCTACTTAATAACATGGGCGTCTTATCACAAGTATGCAACGACTGGAAATGGCGATGAAATTTTTGGTCAGTTTTTCAATGTAGATGGAACCCAACGGGGGGGCTGAATTCCAGATCAATACAGATGAGTTACGGGGTCAGGCAGAACCCAAGAGTGTCTATCTTCATGGCTCGAACTCAATTGTCGTGCTGTATGAATCCAGCTCATCTTCCCAAGAAAGATTTCTAGCTGGTCAGATATTAGATTTGGATGGGCAAAAAATAGGAACAGAATTTCGGATAGGCGAACTTGGATTGTCATCTACGGAAATCGCTCTAGTTGCACTAGATGAGGGAGGCTTTTTTGCCGCTTGGGAAGAGAGCGTTGCTTACACCAGCGAGTTTAGAGTCGTCGGGCGTAAGTTCGACGATAAAGGTCAGCCCAGCTCAGAGTTGATCTCAATAGGAGACGGTATTTTTGAGCAGCGGTTTCCTGCAGTCGAGCAACTCCAGAACGGAAATATTGTCGTAGCCTGGAGTGAGAAAGGTGACGCTCAAGATGATTTCGACATCGTTACTAGGGAAATCAATCCATACAGCCTAACTATGGGGCGAGCGCTAACTGGAGCAAGTTACGGCGCGGAGCATCAAAGCCACGCTGATTTAAAAATATCGGCAGATGGTAATTTGTTGTTGTCTTGGATCTCTGAAAATCAAGATGGTTCGGGTACAGGTGTTTTTGCTAGAAGTGTCAGCATCAGATCAGACTTGGAGAGAATCGACCAGGGATTATCAAATGCTTTAAGAATCGCGGCGCAAATCGGGGTATTGAATTCTAGGCTTGAAACCTCACAAGCTTCCATGTTTTCTCTTGGGGAGAGCGTTTCACTATCTCTTTCACAAATCCAAGATGCAAATTACGCCAAAGAGAGCGCAAGGCTAGCTAAGGCTCAAGTTTTGCAGCAAGCCGCTACGGCAATGCTGGCTCAAGCTAATGCTCAGCCACAGCTAGCTTTGTCTCTGATTCGTTAACTTGATACCCCAAAACCTTCTCAAATTCTCCTTAGGTTCCTATAAACACGTAGGGGGTAGGGTGTCCTCCTGCCTGCCCCATAGGTAACAGATTTCACCTATTGAAACTATGTAAAGAAATCTGCACGGATCAGCTGTGATTGCCTAGTAGGTAACGAAATCCGCGCACATATCCTGTTTTTAAGAGGCATCCAAATAGCGAAGGCAGCTTCTAAAGCTGCCTTTACTTTTTCGGCGAAAATGGAGGCAAGTCTCTCGACCTCTTTTGGGGCCGAGGTTTCACGTGTTCTATTGAGTGCCGTGGTCGTAAGTGTTGATAACAGTCCAGAAGTTTCGCGTTTCACAGGTCGCTGCCTCATTGAAATCTGCGAATATCTGAGCCCCTTCGCCATCGCCAAAAAATCCCTGAAGTGCTTTGCCCATTTCTTCCCAACTGGCCCATCCTGTCATGAGAATAAATCTACCCTGATCAGACATGTCGCCAGATGACGGAGTAAAAATCCATTGACCGTCGTTTAAACCTTTGGATTTGCTCCAAGCGCCAACGGCTTTAGAGATATTTACAACGGTCTCCATTGTTTGCCCCTCGTTTAGAGAGCAATTCCAAGTTTCCACCGGAGCCGAAGCACTGTGGTCATCGGCGAAAATGTAGAATGGGAGCAGCAACAGGCTAATGAGTATTTTTTTCATAATTAGTTTCTCCTTGAAATCTGAGTAATGGGGGAGTCGGTTAATTAGAACGGGTAGAAAGTCATTTCTACGGTCTCATCGCGGAGATCCATTACGGTCTCGCAGTAGTTTAAAATTCCATCTGACACATCATCTAGGGAATAAAAGTACATTTTCGCTCCCTCGCGGCGAAAGACTCCCTGCCTGGATCCCGAATTTCTCTCCCCAGCATCATTAATGCCTGTACCTCGACCATGGAAATAACCTTGATCTGGAACGCTTGGGTTCAGTTTTACGTTATAAGTTAAATAGACCTTCCCGTACCGGCCAGCGTTTGCAGATACATTAATCACTCCACCTGTTTCCGATAGTTCTATTGATGTTATTTTGCCACTCAATTGGAAGGACTCACCCTCTCCATCATGGGCAAAGGTGCTGACCGAAAAGGCGAAGCCAAAAACAATTGCCAACAAATAGTTCAAAGCAGACATACTAATTCTCTCCGTGATTGATCAACCAATCGTACTTTGGTTAGCAAGGGACATCCAGATTGGTTCGCTTTTGGTCGGTTCCATCGAACCCGATTGTCTTTGTGAGCTGTTAGATGATCTGAGCGCTCTAAAATTTAGGCTGCAGCAGAGAAGGAGAATCATCGGGTGATTGCTTAAGACTTGGATCCTTGGGAGGTTTACGGGCGATGCCTTAACAGTCGGAGCAATAGGCGAAGGTGCGACAAGGGAAACCCCTGAGGCCATTGAAGCCTACATCAGCGATAGGGTTCCAGCGTCAGAATAAGTTGACACCCCAAAACCTTCTCAAAATCTCCGTTGGTCCCTATAGATATAAAGGGGGTGGGGTGGCCTCCTGCCCGATAACTCCTATTAGCTAGCTGCATTTGCGATAGTCTCGTAGAGGCTTTGAGGGGCAATGAGCATGAATGTCAGGAAGATGTAACCCTCCGACAAATGCCAGTTCTTTAACATGATCCCTTCAGTTTTGCTCTTAGCGATAGAAATGAGAACGACAATAGAATAAAAAGCCGTCCCAAAGAGCAGTGCTACTAGAGTTATCAGTCCAAGTTGAATTTGGGATTCCGCATCTAGCTCCCACTCCTTTGTTACTTGCATGTGGTAGAAGAGCTGGAGAGCATTCGCGATAGCGAGCGCCGTTATCAGAATGGTCGCGTAGCAGGCAGCGAACTGGTATTTCTGATAACTTTCTCCGTCTTTTTTTTGAAGAAGAATGATCCCGAATAGCGCCGAAACGGCGGTTAAAAACTCTGATGGTTGGTGATAGTAGAGAAGTTCGACCTCAGGAATGAGCGAAGACATTAGGGCGATCGGACCTAATATCATCAAGAGGATCGCAGGGATCACTTCCCGTAACCTCATCTGAGGAAATGCAGATAGAGCGTCTGCTCTGTAACTACATAGCGTCAGAAAACCACCTCCAATTGCCGCATAAACTCCACCCTCAAAGAAACGACTGTCGATAGATCCTTGGAGAGTGAGTAAGAGCGAGACATAAAAGCCAACTGGTAGACTTAAGAGCTGCAGAGTTGCTCTCATCGGAATGCCGAACGCTCTCAGGTAAAAACTGACAAGAAGTGTGGGTAATACAGTGGCCAAAAGTCCCGCGGCCGTATACTCGTTGTGAATCAAACCGTGCATCAACTGAGCCAGACCGCAGCCAGCCAATATTAGTAAAGCCCCAAACAGACTCCTCCATTCAATCGCTTTGAGCATAGTTGCCTCCTCGTGATCTTCAGTGGATAAGCTAACTGAAGTGTCGAGCTGATGTGAATAGAGGTCCGGGGTTGGGTGCTTCGGTAGGTAAGTGGAAGAAGTCCAATCAGACGAAATCTGAAGCCTTCTGGGCCTTTCCCCTAGCCGCTGCGGAGAACCAAAATCAAACTAAATTAGCTAAATTACCTTAGTTGCTTTAA
>Ga0255757_10003752_pt1 | contig 13858 bp, 10 predicted proteins | sample 071ome_27_FD_179957 | JGI IMG/M metagenome (GOLD analysis project Ga0255757, IMG submission 179957) | Coastal salt marsh microbial communities from the Groves Creek Marsh, Skidaway Island, Georgia - 071409AT metaG (version 2) | ecosystem: Environmental > Aquatic > Marine > Intertidal zone >...
GCATCAATACCGCGACCACGTCCGAATCCGACGTGTACACGTCCGTCCCCCAAAGTTGGTGCCCTCTGACTTGTCGATTGGTCGAAACCGTGCATTCCGCCGGTATGCGCACTTCAAAAACGTCGCTCACGTTGTTCGAATCCGCGAAATACTTGGTCAGAACCTCGCCTATTCGGTAGTGAATGATTTGTTTTTGTTCTTTATCATCTTCTTCTTCTTCTTTCGTTGTTGTTGTGGCTCCTTTCCCCGCCGCGTTATTACTACCACCACCACCCGTAGTCGTCGCGACGTTGTTCGATCGCGCCGAACGGCGCTGACCACCTCCATCTCCGTTATTGATGGAGTTGTTAATGTTGTTGTTATTCTCGTCGACACCCGCACCACCCGCACCACCACCACCACCAACTTCTTCCGCTACCGCCGCAGTCGTTGTCGTCGTCGTCGTTCCGGCGACCGCGGGCAGTTCTGCTTGCGCCGCCGAACGCTTCGCGCGCGCCGAAGGCATGATGATGATTCGACGAGTGACTCTTTCGTGTGTTGTGTTTCTTCAAAAATTCTGAGGAGGTTTTTTTGCTCAAAATCTTCTTCGTTCGCTATTTTTTAACGTAAAAAATCAAAAAAATACAACACCACCTTTATTTACTAATACGCCGACGGTTCTAACTATCAACGGTACTTGATAGCAGCTGACATCATCTCAGTGCTAGTGTTCATTAAACACCGCCACATATCTTAAAACCATCTCGGTACCTTGTGAGACAGGTCTACCAATCAAACTCAAAGTCAATGTGTGTGTCGTAACTACACGCGCGCGCGCGCGCTAAAAATACTAAATAATAATAGACTACAACAGACACCTTTTCTACTACGCGCTCGCTATTTTATTCTCTCTTTCACTCCGTCGTCACTTTTTTAAACTCCCCCTTTTGTTGTCTTCTTTCGAGAAGAAAAGGTCAAGACAAAGGGGTATTCTCGTCGACGTCGAACAAGACTTCGGTCATGTACCTTTCGGTCAAATCGTCGCCCATGGCGCGTCGCAAGACGCTTCGCGTCTTCTCGTTGGCGAGCTGCTTTTCGCAGAAGAACGATTGGTTTTTTAAGCGGAGGATGGCGTCGGAGAGCGCGAAGGACGGGTGGTCTTCTTCTTCTGGATCTTCTTTTTGGACACCTCCGGAGATGGTGGTTCCTTCTTCTTCTCTCGAGGAGAGTACTTTTTCGTTCGTTTTGTACGCGCGCGCGGCGTCTTTGAGGATCTTTCGGTCGCTCGCCGCGGAGGCGAGGAAGAGGTACCCGTCCATGACGTCCAAAAAGTATTCGCGAAACATTTCGAATTGCTTTCGATTCTCGCTTTCGTCCTTATCTCCGCCGATGCACACGCACTTTGGAGATAAAATAGCCTCGCCCCACTCCGGCAGAGGTCTTTGCTCTAACGTTTCCTCTATTCTCTTTCTGCTATCTAATCCCGAGACGAACTTATCGAAGATGTCTTCTTCTTCTTCTTCTTCTCTTCCTCCCTTCTTTGTCGTCGTCGTCGTCGGAGCTAAATCGACTATAGATAACGACATTCGGCCGCGAAATCCAACCACATCGCCAGCGAATATCGGCGCATCTACGCTCGCGTGCGGATAAATCACGCAGTGCAAAACGACAAAATCCATCGGTCCCCACGCCAACTCCAAATGCATCTTACGAAACGTCCGCTTCGATCGCAAACACACGTTCTCTATCCGAATCCAAGAGTTCCCGTTTCTGCCGTCGTTCCCATCGTCTCTGCCTTCAGGAAACGCGAAAACAGATTTCAGCTCCGGCGCGGTCGGGAATTCAGAGTACGAATCGTCGTCGTCGTCATCGCCGTCTTCGATTTGCCGCCCCCGCTGCTTCGCGGCTTCCTCCTCCCATTTTTGTTTCACCAATTTACCTAACTCGACGACGAGCGAATCTCTCGGAGCGTCGGAAACGTCCCAACTCGTCTCGAATCCGTCGTTCAACTCTCTCGGCAAGCTCTGGTAATACAAACGCTCCGCCTCTTCGTCTTCTTCTTCGTTTTCTTCTTCTTCTTTACCGTACAAAGCGCGCGCTATCTTCTCCACTTCTTCTTCCGCGTTTCCATTCTTCTCTCCGTCGTTGTCATTCCAAAACGCGCGAAGAATACGAAGCGCGCGACGACGTTTCTCCTCCTCTCGCTCGTTCGAACGTTGGTTCTGCCGGAAGAGCGAAGAGCTTCTCCCTCTGCTTCTGCTTCTTCCGTTGTTCGACGACGACGACGTCGCGACGACCGGTAACGTTCGCTTCGCCGCCGAAGTGAGACAAAATTGCATTTTTGTTCGCGTGCGTTTATCCACAAAAGAAGTGACGCACAATATTAATAACATGCGCGTCGTCGTCGGAGCGCTTCCCGTCGCGTCTGCACCTTCTCGTCAGCAACAACAGCAAGAACGACGACGACGCGAAAATAACTCGCGCAAGGCGAACGAAAAGGCGATGGAACTGCGCAAGCGAAACGTCCTCGAACTTTCCCGGAGACGAGACGACGCGTGTTTCGGGCACTGCGAACGGTGTGGTGAAAGGCATTCCCTACCGCGCACGCGAGAGGCGGAAGAAGAAGCGTTAGCGCTGATTGCGCGATTGCGCGAACAAAAAACGGTATCGGACGAGACGGGGAGCGATCGGTTTTTGGTGGAGGACGTGTACGACGCGGAGAGCGGAGGGAAGATGATTGGCGTGCTGATTTGCGAAACACCCGACGAGAGGAAGAAGAAGGTATTGAAGGCGTTTAGCGGACAGTGGATGGGCGAGTGGGAGGTGCCCGGGTGGTGTCCTCCTTTGGCGAAATTGACGCATAATAGCTCAGAATACATCAAAGAGCGGGAAAAAATTGAAAGTTTGTCGGAAGAAATAAAAGCGTTGGAGATTAAAGCGTCGTCGTCTTTGACATCGAGCGACGCCGACGCGGCGGCATCGACGGCGAGAGAGTTGAAGACGAAACGGAAGAACATGTCGAGGGCGCTTTTGGAGAAGATTTGGGATTCGTACAGTTTGCCGAATTTTAGGAAAGAGAAACAGTTCAGCAATGACGATAGTAGTAATAGCAGTAGTAGTAGTAGTAGCAGTAGTAGTAGTAGTAGCAGTAGTAGTAGTAGTAGCACGAGCGGTATTCGTAGCGGGAGCAGCGACGGAGGAAGAAAGCTCATAGAGTTGAACATTAGGAAGTGTTACCACGGCGACGCGTCTAAGTTGCCGTGCGGCTGCGGCGATTGCGCGGCGCCGAAATTGTTAGCGGAGTGCGCTAGGAGAGGATGGAAACCGATTGCAATCGCTGAGACGTGGATGGGGCCGAACATGAAACGAGGAGCGGGCTTGCGCGAAGAAGGTGTTTTCTACGGGGCGTGTTTGGAACGATGTCGTCCTATACTTGGACACATGCTCTGCGACGCCGCGCTATAGTTTGAATCAATCAATGTGTGAGTGAGCTCTTTTGATATTTGTATTTTACATCACCTTCAAGCAGATATGTGTATTTCTACCTATGTTCCTCCTCCTCTTCTTCCTCCTCTTCTTCCTTACCTGCTTACTCAAACTCATTCCGGTAAAAGTTCGACAAAAAACGCCTCCATGCTACTACTCGTCATGCTCCCGATTGTACCTTCGCTGCTATACTCTATCTCGCGTCTCGGGTGGTTCGCTACTAAGCGATACGTTTTCGGTAAAACCTTGTGTGGTCCACCTTCCGGTTCAGCGGTGGAATTCGAATCGATATACGCGAACATGTTTTTCAACGCGTGCGTTTTCAAAAAACGTCTCTGCAATTTTTCACCGTTTGGGAACGTCAATCGAATAGTCACCACATCCGGCGCCCCCGCGGGTGGCTCCTCTTCTAACGTTGATTTTGCCTCTTCGATGTGCCTCTCCGCCTCAACGCGTCTCTTCTTCTCTTTTGCTTCCGCCTCTTCCTTCTCCAATAACTTTTTGTGCTCTTCTAAAACTCGCTTCGTTTCCTTCTCTCTATCTAATCGCAAAGACTCTTGAAACGCGGCGTCTTGTTCATACTTTTCGAATCTACTGCGCAACACATCGTCCGACGCGTTCATGTCAACGAACGGCAACGGCTGCGACGGATCAATAGGTCTTCTCGAAGCTGGCGCTTCGTACGCGACGCCAAACATCGCCGCTTCTAACTGTTTCGCCTCTTCCAAATCGATGCCCTCCGGTACAATAAAATCGTCCTGGTCTCCCGCCGCAGCTTCTCTGCGCATCATGTGCGACAAATTCCCATTCGCTCGTCCTCCGTCTCCTCCCGACGCAGCCCTCGCCTGCTCAATCGCACGTCTCGCCGAATGTCTGTGATCTCCACTCCCGACTGGCAAATTCGCCGGCCTCGGCGTACTCCCGGTCAAATCCACGATTTGTCTCTCCGCTCGCTCCCTCGCCCGTTCGTCTCGCGGATTCATAATCAACCGTTCCATCTCTTCGTCGCTATCAATCTCCACAAAGTCTGGGTCGTCGTCTCCCGTGTTATATTCGCTAGCGCTATCGTCGTCTATTGTCATTCTTTCTTCTCTTTGTTGTTGTTCTTGTCTTTGTCGTCCATTTTCACCTTCTTTCAACTCCCCAGTCTTCTCGTCAATCTCCGCGTCCGAAACGCCTTCGATTTCTTTCTCGTACGTACCGCTGAAAAAAGCGTCCACGGACCTATCGATGTCCCACTTGTACCTCTGCGGGTGGTTGAAAAAAAAGGACGAGGAAGAGAACAGAAAGTGTTTTAAATCGTTAGTCGTTATGGGTAATGATGATGTGATAGCGGGGCGTGCGCGTGTGTGTTCGTGTCGATTAAAAAAAAACGCGCGTGGTCTAAATTTCGAAACGACGAGGACGACGACGACGTTAAACACACACACACACGCACCTTTAAAATCCGTCGGGATAAGCTCTGATCCTCGATTCCAGTCACCGAGGCAAACGTGGCTACTTTCTCCGCGAGCGATGATGCCATCTCACGTATTCGTGATACCGATGATGATGATGATGATGATGATGTTTACGTGTGTATCAAAAGCGCGTTCTGCTCGTAAAAAAAAATGGAGAGATTTGAAAACGCCAAAAGAGAAAAAAGAAAGACGCGCGCGCGCTTTACGTGAACTTCATCACCGCTGAATAATCGAACTTTGCATCGACGGACCTTTTTTCTTCTTCTTCGATAAACATCGATAATATCAACAACATCAATAGCTACATTACTACTACTGTTATTACCATTGATGAAGGAGAAGAAGATGAACGCGGAGGAGAAGATGCAAAAAATGGTTGAACTCATCGGCGTCGTGAAAAGCATGCAGGAGGAAACGAACGAACGCGCGACGCGGTTAGAGAAGGACGTGGCGGCGACGACGGAAAAAGTGACGCGCGAGATGACGTCGCTTCGCGTTGAGTTGGCTTCGTCTTCTTCTTCTTCTTCTTCGTTAGATGCTACCGTGTTCTCGGAAATCAGGGACGAGATGAAGAAGATGCGAGAGGCAACGGAAGCGTTCGGGAGGAGGTTGGACAAAGTGGAGGAAGAATTAGAGGGACTGCGGGACGCGAACGCCGGAGGCGGCGGATTCGAGGAAGGCGCGCATAGCAAACGAAAGAATAGAAATAGAACGCAACAGCAGCAGCACTCCATAGATGATCGACGTCGTCGATTGGACGACATGTACAAAAAATTAGAAGAGTTAAATTAATACCTAGAACTAGAAATACCTAACTACTAAATCGCTACTCGTTACGTTATTTAAAGTCAATCGTACACGCACACCATCTCCTCTTCTTGGGCGACTCTGTAGACGAAATTTTCTAATCCCATGAGATGGACGCTGCTCATTGTCTTCCCTAAATTGAAGTATTTCCCGGCGCCTTCGCTGGAGTACCCGTACAAATCGACTCTCGAACACAAACCGGACGCGAGGATATCGCCCGCTAACTTGTACCCGCCAGACGCGGAACCTCTCGAAATTTTCTTGTTTTCCTTCTTGTAGAGGAAATACGCGGCTTCAAAAACTGTATTTCTTCGAGGCGAAGGCCAAAGAATTGGTTTCCCTTTGAACGTATTATCGCCGAGCTCTTTCTTCGAGGCCACCATGCGCAGTTTCGTTTCATCTTTGAACATGTAATACTTTGAAGCTTTCTGTCCTTCTTGACCGTACTCTTTCTCGTCGCCTCTTATTTTCCAATATATAACGTCGCTCTTCTTACCCACGCTCTTTTCGTACTTCTTCATCGGACTATTGTATCGTATCACGGTATCGTGCGCGTCGATTTCTTTTCCTCTGTTTGATTTCAACAAGTTCGAACCGACTGCGACGACGGCGCACGTGCCCAATCCGAAAGGCTTGATATCGGCGAAATACTCCTTCCATTTCTCTTCCGGTGGTACTTTATTACCCACAAACAAACGCAAAAACGGGTGTCTTGGGTGCGTGATTTCTCTCGTGATGTTCATGTGTATCTTATCTTCCGGCCAAAAATCTTTCACGCAGTCGTACGTCCACAGCCCGCACCGCTTATCGCGCAGTTCTTCGGCATCTCTCCAGTGTCTCAAATTCGTTCGCAACACCTCCAAGAATTCGTTTGAAGGTGGTTTGAACGGTTGCGATTGACCCCGCGATTTCAGCGGTTTCGAACTGCCCCCGCTACTCTTCCTCCCACCAGAACTCCTCCGTCTCGACGACGTCGCGGCGAGTAATCTCCGTCGTCGATGATGTTCGTGTCGTTGTTTCCACGAAGCGACGTCTTCTTCGGAACCGACGACTGAACACGCGTCGGGAACTGAAAGTCGTGGGCACGCTGGTTTACAGTTTGTTTGCGTCGATTTTGGCGGCTCCACCTCGATGAGCTCCGCGCGCGCTCGAACGAAGGGCGACGCGAGCTGAAAGGAGAGAATAACGAGAACAACAAGAAGAAGAGCGCGGAGGTGTGCGTGCTGCATCTCGAAACGCCCCCAATAAAAGAGAGAGCGCGCGCGCGTTGTGATGTTTTTTGGGGAAAAAAAGGTAAAACGAGAGAGACGAGTGTTCGTTGACCAAAAACGCCGAAAAAAAAGGGAAAATCGCGACACACATGCGAGGAGGAGTGCACAAAACATCGTCGTCATGACGAACTTTGTTTCCACGCTCTTCGTCGCCACGCGGACGCGTCCTCCGAGTTCGAAGGCATCGTCGTCGTCGTCGTCGTCGTCGTCGTCCACTTCGGCAGAGAAGCTCGATCGCGATAAAGCGAAGAAGAAGAAGAGTAACAAGAGTAGTGGTTGTGCTGCTGGAACCACGGCATTGGCCACATGCGATGGGACCGAAGAATGTCTTCGTCAACTTTTAGATACGGACGCGGATCGGAAGGTTGTGCGCATCTCGAACCCGTTGCCGGCGAGTTCGACGAAAAAAGCGAAAGAGTACAAGTTTGATGCGGTTTTTGATCGTCATTCGACGAACGAGCAGGTGTACAGAGATGTTTTCTTGCGATCCTCTTCTTCTTCTTCTTCGTCCTCCTCCAAAGAAGAGGCGAACGAGGAGGATTTGAACGTCGTGGATACGATTTTACGGGGCGGCATCGCGACAGTTTTCGCGTACGGCGCTACTGGTTCAGGGAAGACGCACACGATGGTAGGAAAGAGAGATGACCCGGGGATGATGATGCGTTCGATTCGAGACGTATTCGATGGCGTAGGGAGAATGAATGAAGAGAGGAAGAGGAAGACGAGGGAAGGACGATGCGCGGGAACTGAAAATATAGATGATGAAGAAGAAGAAGAAGAAGAAGAAGAAGAAGGACGAAAAGGCACGTTAGAGGTGAGGTGTTCTTACGTGGAGGTATATAACGAAAACTTGTTTGATTTGCTCGCAGAAAAGACGACAGCTATACCGCAACAAAATAATCATCAGCAACAACAATCTTCTAATAAAGGTGAATTCGATTTGAGCGCTTCGCTTTCATCGAGCCTCGGAGTGTTTGGGAGCAGCGATTTGAGACAATCAAGGAATAGTTTTTCGAACGGCGGGGTTGCAGTATCTTCCCAGCCGAAATTAGAACTACGAGAAGATCCAAGTCGAGGTGGTGCGGTTGTTGTTGGAGCCAAAGAAATCGTCGTGTGTTCCCCATCACACGTTTCGGATTTGTTGGAAAAAGGCAACTCGCGGCGCAAGACGGACGCTACGGATATCAACGCGACGTCATCGAGATCGCACGCTGTTTTAGAGATTGTCGTTTGCGAAAGAATAAACAATGACTGCCATGATGATAAAAAAGATGAATGCGTAATCAAACGCGGGAAACTATCACTAGTTGATCTCGCAGGAAGCGAACGCGCCAACGAGGCAAATACGCGAGGTGATAAGTTGCGAGACGGCGCGAGCATAAACAAATCGCTCTTGGCGCTGGCAAATTGCATAAACGCGCTCGGACGGCGCAAGAAAGTGAGCGACACGCAGCAAAAAAATGCAAGTACTGCGACTCGTCGAAGTGTTGTGCATCATAATCTACATCATCATTCGCATGTCGCATCCCCGAAAGTATCTTCGCAAAGGAAACCGACGACTACAGTATACGTCCCGTATCGCGATTCCAAGCTTACTAGATTGTTAAAAGACGGATTAAGTGGAAAAGGAAAGTGTGTGATGATTGCAACCGTGAGTGAAGACGCGGAACAGGCAATCAATAACGCAAATACGTTATCTTATGCCAACCGCGCGAAATCAATTGAAATGATAAATCCGTCTCATTCATCGATATCGACAGAGTCGTACCATATTGCCGAGATGAAGAAGAACGGTGAGTATCGCAAAGTGGTCGAGGCTTTACAATCTGAAGTTTCGAGACTAAAGCTAGCACTCGGGAATGCTTTAGAGAATAACAACAACAATAATAACAACAATAATAATGATAAAAGCGTCACGGCCGAATCTACGTCGTCCACGACTTCATCGAGGCTCCAGGGCTTCTTTTCGAGGCGAAATACTACAAAAAGCACCTCGATGTTATCCATAAATGATGATACCGTCACGTCATCGGCAATGACAGATAGCATTCCGTTCGGTCGATCAAAATTTTACAACAACAATAAAACTTTGAGCATTGGTGGTAAATACGCAGCAGTGGCTCACGATGAATGCAAAACGTGTTCCTCTCGCATAGCGCTTGACGAGCGAGTTTTACAGCTCTGCGACGAAATCACCGAAAATGTAGAGGAGCGAGTCAACTTTCAAAAAGCGCTGTTTGAACTCGAAGCGGCGGATATGTCGAACCGCAGAGCTCTCGCTAAACGACAGAAACGTGTCGCAATTGCTCGAGGAGAGGAGAAAACGAAGCAAGAAAAGAAGATTGCAAAGCTGCGCCAGCAGCATTTGCGACACGCCGAAGACTCGAAAAAATACGCGGACGAAATCTCAAGGAACGACAGCGTCAGAGATTTAATCAGTAAGAAAGTGGATGATTTAATCTCGGGCGGCGGGAACTACAGAGGCAATATTGGATTAGCGCGTTCGCTTTCCGAGTATCGCTTGGCGGTGGCACGAAACGCCGAGTTACAGTTTGCGTTAGCTTTGAGAGATCAAACGGTAGCAGAGTTAAGAGAAGAAATTGAGAGTTTGTGTGACAGGAAAACCTCCAACTCGTTCACTTCATCGATGCCGGCTGCGAATATCGGAGACGTGGACGATAACTCATCGATTTCATCATTCGATGATGACGAAGAAGATGACGACGAAGAAAGCGAACGCGGATCGACGATATCGACGCATAAACGCAGCGGATCAAAAATACCAAACATCGCATCGCTCTTCTCAGAAGACGGTTTTGATGAAGATGATGACGCGTGGGGAAATCATCAGCACCATCGGTCGGCACGCAAGTCAACACCGACAGCCACTTCAGTGCATATCGCAGAATTAGAGCTGCGAGCAGCACCAGGTGCGTCGTCTCCACCATCATCTCATGCGAAGGATGCTTCTTCACCTTCTACTTCGTCGAAGGTATCGCCGGGAAGTAAAAGCTCTGCAGAGCAAAATGCAAACTCGTTATCTGCACGCCGCCGCGCGCTCGCGATTGAACGCGCGGCGTTAAAAGCAGGGAATTTATCTGCCAGAGGTGCATCAGCGCGTTCGGCGTCGGCTATTCCTTCTTCCTCAAAATACGGAGATATGATTCGAGACGCCTCGCTCATATTTAATAGAAACAAAATCGTCGAAACTACTAGTAGTTCGAAGTCTTTGGCGATGTCAAATACCATGTCTGTGCCCAAAGGAAGCGCGAAATTCAACGAGACCAGAGATCGATTTAGACGCAAGTTTGGGTAATAATGATAATAATGTGGATTTATGAATGGATTTATTACGTGTACTTTTATGTTCTACTCTCGTTAACCTAAACCTTATAGATACTAATCGCGCAAAAAGCCGTTCATGTTCGGACGAGCATCACTCTGAAACACGGCTGGCCTTCGTTTGTAGTTTGGACTTCTCTCTCCGTCGGCACTCCGAGCGGATTTTCCTTTAACCATCCTTTTTGATACCACGAAGGTACGAACCCTTCGTGCTCCTCGCCTTCCCAATCCGATAAATCTGGCGCGTCCGCCTCGAAAATCACCCCTTCCTTCCCGGTGTGTAAACTCTCGTCGACGATGAATTTCCCGTTTCCAAACTTCTCAAACTTATCGCGCATATCCTCCGCAACCTCTTTCACGTCTGATTGTAAAAACACTCTCGCTCCTGCTTTCAGCCCACTCGCTAACGCGTCCACCATTTCTTTTTGCACCACTCTTCGTTTCCAATGTTTCCTCTTGAAGTGTGGATCCGGAAACTGCACGCACACGAGTTCAACTTCCCCTCTTCTTTTATCCGAGTTATTCTCGTTGTAATCCTCCAACCACGGCTTCAAAGACACCGTGCAGTTACCAGCCGCAAACGCAACGTTTTCAGAAACCTCCGCAAACTCACCCCACTTCTCCCCTCTTTCTACCAACGCCTCTCGAACGTCCACGCCTAAGAAATTCCTCTCGCGAAACCGTTTCGCCATCGCCAGCGGAAACCTCCCTCCTCCACATCCCACATCAATCGTCATCGGTTTCCCAACGTCCTTAAATATCTCGTCCCATTTGGGCGTTTCCGACGGTTTACAAAATTTCTGAGACAACGGGTTCACGTGCTGCCGACATCGCACTCCTTTCGCCGCGCCGACTTTCATCGCCTCTTTGAGATTGAGCGAAGCGAACGGAGAGTCTTCCGCCATCAACCTCGCGCCGTGCTCGAGTTGGTACCCAGTCATGGGCGTCCCGTACGCTCTCGTGTGTTTCGGCGCCGGCGTCGGTCCTTTGCTCTTCTGTTTCGTCTTCGTCGTCTCAGCTAAATCGGGGTGGTCTTTTTCATCGTCCGCGCGACTTTTGTTGTCCTTCTCGCCAACGACGTTTTCTTCGCTCTCGGTGGCGGCTAAAGCTGAAGAAGAAGAAGTGCGCATTTGTCTTCTCCCGGAAAAAGAAGCGCCCACGGAGCTCCTCGCTCTCGCGTTCTTCGCGACGACAACGGTAACAGCAGCAGCAACGGTGTTAGTGTTGGTGGTAATTCGTAAACAAGCTTTCGTCGTCGTGGTTGCCGTCGTCAAGAACATCTGCTATCTTCTCTCTCGCTCTTTTTTTCTGAAGAAGAAAAGAAGGTGCGACTTGTGTTTTCCCGAGAAATCCGCATTTTAAGCCACGCACGACGACGCCGGTGACCATGTCTCATCCTCTCGCTCTTCTCGCGGGATCTGCTGCTGCTGCTGCTGCTGCTGCTGCTGCTACCACTGCCGGTGCGAAGACTGGTGTCGCTCGTTCTTCTGCGTCGACGTCTTCGCACGTTTTTAGACGCGCCGATGGATTTTTATTGAGCTCTTCTTGTTCTTGTTCGTCGTCGACGTCGACCTCGTCGACGACGAGAGGCGATGTTTTGAGAGTCAGAGCTTCTTCTTCTTCTTCTTCGGATGGCGATGGAAACGACGACGACGACGACGCCGCTCCCGCCGCGATGATGAACGAAAAGTCCATGCAAGAGATGTTGGCCAAGTTGGCGCAAGCGGAGAAGGAGAAAGAACTCTTGCAAAAGAAGTTGGACGAGAAAGAACAACAAACGACGACGGACGAAGCGAAGAAAGAAAATTTAACCATCGACGAACTGGCGCGGATGAAACCTCGAGGGACGGGGACGAAATCTAGAATCGATGGGAGCATGCAACGCGAACAGATTTTCGATTTCGGAAAGAATAAGAAGGACGGCAATTGGCTTCAGGACGGATTAGACTTTGTCTCGAAAGAACAGCCGAGCGAACAGTTGACGGTGACGAAGATGAGCGAGGAAGATCAGAACACGGTGAACAGACGGCTAGCGATTGGGATCGCCATGACGGCTGGGTTTATTGGATTTGGGTTGATTCCGGATGATTCCATCGGAGGTAAACCGGAGAAGCCTTTGTTTTTTTACCTCGTGCCCATCGCGAGAAGTCGAGAGATTTTACGAAACTGCGAAGAGCTCGCCGAGGACGGAGAATTCGAAGCGTTGTTGAGTAACGTGAAATCTGTGTTGGGCGAACCGAACACGATCAAGAAGAATTTGCTGACCGCATGCGTTTTTTTATCCGGAAGAGAAGAGGAAAAGGCGAAAGAGTTGGCGTTTAACATCGTCGAGGATATCGAGAAGGTTGATTTTAAGACGTATTTCGACACGCAACAGAAAACGTTCGACGGAGTGACGGCAAAGAAGTACGCGGATTTTAGCGCGAAAGCCGCGCACGCTGCGGTAAAAAAGATTGAAACGTTCTTAGAGTTCTTCGATGCGGAGAGCAGACAGGCGGCAAACTCTCAAGTCGCGCCGTTTCAATCTAGTAAACGAGTCGTCGTCGCAGAAGAGAAGGAGGAAGTGGTAGCCGTTCTCCCAACCGAGGAGAACCCAGATTCGTCTTCCGTCGAATAAATAGTATATATCTCCTCTCCGTTCTATGTATTCGCGCGCGCGTTGCAATGATTTCACATGCATTTATAATTGTTATCATCATTAATATCATCGCATTAACACCATAAAAATAAACATCCGTAAATGTCGGTATATTTGATTGATCGCGTATTAAAAATCGTCTTCTTCCGTGTCCGAGTCCATCGCGTCGTTGTGCACCATCTTCCATCCTTCCGCCACCAAGTGTTTGCGAACAGCTACGATGACAGGAACGCCGTTCTCGCCGGACATGTTCGAGTCGTCCTTCTCTGGCACGCCGGATTCGCAAAGCGGTTTATCCGCCTGTAGTTCCACGCCTTTGTATTGACTTTTTTTTTTTCATATTTGCATTTTGGAAAAGCAGAAGTGGGTTTGTCAGTTCGAGGGAAAACGCACACGAGGAACGTGTCGATATCGATAAAAAAATATACACATATACTTGAAAGAAGAAGAGCGCGACGAAAAAGACGCGCACATCAGCTCCCACGGTTCTTGAAACCCCTCCAACCGAAACAAATCCTTCACCGGTGGCAAACCAACTCTCTCCGCGATTTGTTTCTTCAACTCTCTCGCGGTTACTTTCGTGATGTCCACGTCCAAATCAAATTCATCCAAATAAAAAGTTCGGGTCGCCATCGAACACTTCCAGTACAACGACCACTTTTCTTTTTGTAATCGCGGTTTGATCGAGAGAAGCACCATGCGTCGCTGCTGCTGCTGCTTCTGCTCCTGCTCCTGCTGATGTTATTTATTCACTCGCGTCCGTCTGTGCGCGCGTTCCCTTTTCTCTCGTTGTGCGAGATCTTTCTTTTCGTGTATTTTTTTTTTTTCAAAGCAGAGCGTGCGTGCGTTTTTTTTTCTCCTTTAAATGGCTTTTT
>Ga0255757_10003771_pt1 | contig 13826 bp, 10 predicted proteins | sample 071ome_27_FD_179957 | JGI IMG/M metagenome (GOLD analysis project Ga0255757, IMG submission 179957) | Coastal salt marsh microbial communities from the Groves Creek Marsh, Skidaway Island, Georgia - 071409AT metaG (version 2) | ecosystem: Environmental > Aquatic > Marine > Intertidal zone >...
AATATTTTTTTTCAATTTTTATTTTTTTTACTGTTTTTCGGTGGTTTTCTATTTTTTGATTTCGAATGGGCATCGTGTTTATGTGCCGAATTATATGTTCTAAAGCAACGTTGGCCGCAATAAAAGCTATTGCAGTCGCTGTGTTCGCATTTTATACCCAGCTGAGTTTCAAAGATGGCGCCACAAAACAAGTTGGCGCAGCGTTTGAAGTGGGAGTTGTAGGCCATAAAATACTTGGCCAAAACGACGAGGCCAAGTTTTGATTTCCAGGCAGAAACAAGGTTCATGTTCACTGTTGGCGGCTGCTGTTTTGCGGGTGCGTGGAATTCGGTGTCTGGATATGGACCAAAGCACTCCTTTGCGGTCCCCCGGGCTCCAATGCGCCCCGGCTTGGATTTGTAGTGATTTTCAGCCCGGACGGGGATGTCTACTGCGGCGGCTCGTGTTATGTATTGGGTCTCCATGTCGTCATACACGAGGTCTAACGTGCCGTTCTTTGACACGGCGACTCGGGGCACGCCTTCTACGCGAACTTCTTTGGCGCCCGGGCGGATGTCTTCTATGTCGGTGTGCACGGCCGTGTGGTGTGCGGCGAGACAGGATATCGGCATCTCCAGTTTAGATGCAGAGCACATCCCGTTTTTGTAAAACACACACGACGTGCAAAATCCCTTTCCGTCTGTATTGCGCTGGTCAAAGGATATAATGTCGTGCTCCACGTCGCGTCTGGGTCGCATCAGAAATGCAAAGTCGGCAATGTCTGATGACCCCCGCGCCTGTATTTTGTCAGTTGGCATTATGGCCACTGCGATGTATTTGGAGAGCACCTGATCCCCGTGCAGGCTAATACACATTGCCATGTCCATCGGGTGGGCCATAGGAATACTATGTGCATTGGGGCGACAGGGCAGATTTTTATTTTCCGTCTTTTCCGTGCAGATATTAAACTGCTGGCAGAAACGATGGTACAGGACGTCGACAAACGGCCCACACTCGCTCGTAATTGTCTCGTCGCACTCGTCGGCCCACAGTACCCCGTCTTCGCTGATCTTTGCGTCCTTGTATTTGAGAAAGTTTTGCTGGAGGAGGTCCAGGAACATTATGTCTATCGGCATGCCCTCTGAAGAGCGCATTTTTTGAGGTTCCATCTGGTTGATCATAATAAACATCGAGGGGAGTGATTGATGTGGGTAGGTTTGTTGACGCTGGCGATTTTATGAAAGCACAACAAACAAACAGCGAAGGGAGTGATTGATGTGGGTAGGTTTGTTGAAACGGGTGATTTGGGAGAAAAGTATATAAACGGAAAAGGTGATTGTTTTTCTTGTTCAATGGACAATATTGTTCTAATTTGGTTTCTTTTTTTTTCCTGGCTGTGGTTCTTCCTGTGTCGGGTTTTTGGTTTTAGGTGCTCGTGCCCTGATTTTTAAATTGTTTATGTTTGTTTCTAATGCAAATGTATGCAATTTTACAATTATCGGCGCAACTGAAACCAGCCACCCCGATTGATATTTAACGTGGTCTCTGTTTTTGTTCCGTTGAAGAAGGAAAAATAGCCTTGCCACAACAATCAAGGTGGAGAAGATGCGTGTATTTTCGTATTTTAAAAACACCATAGAGGGGTCGTTTTCAAAGCATCGTGCAAATAGTTTAGATAATACTATAAATTCCCAGTCACTGGCTTTGGGGACGTCGCTTTCTTTTGGGAAAAGACTGTCGACAACGCCCTGCATTACAACTTTGGAATCATCACCGTCTAATATGTTCAACAAGTCTTTGCATTGCTCGTTCATATATTTCATCAACTTTGTTGCGCACTCGTTTGTGTTGTGAATAATATTGTTGTAATCGAAAATTATATAGTATTTGTCAGTTATTTTGACCTCCTGTTTGAACGATATATTATTTACCATGCTGTTTTCCAACCTCAACTCAACAATATGATGCAACAAATTTATTATATGTGTTTGCTGAGGGGCAATTGATGCATGTAGTCTATAATATATCTCCGTAATTTTCAGATTGTTTAACAGCTGTCTATGGTACAATTCTGCACTTTTAGGTTCCGTCCAGGTGTAGTGATCGAAAGAACAGCCAATTTGTTTATCCAGAGTTTTGATATTATATGGATCATCGCCATTTGGGAAAATGATTGCTTTTTGTGTGAAAATTCTCATTCCTGTTCCAAAAGATAATTTCGTGGACGCCATGAGATGCAGAATCCTGGGCAGGAAACCATCCTCGCCAAATTTATCGTCCGGCATCATATCCAGCATGCTCATCACTTCGAAATAATCAAAGATATATTCATTTAATAGCATGTAGATTGATTTTAAAAATAGATAGGAAACTGATATTCGGCACACAAAGCCAAGATTTTTCTCAATTATGGCGTTTAGATCGGTGTATTCCGTCTCTATTTTGCTCGACGATAAATCATCGACACTTTCGTCTGATTCAGATTCATGACTGTTGAGTCGTAGTTCTTTACATTTATTGCTGTATTTTGTAATTTCTTTGAATAAACCAGTCATGATATCTTCGTTGCCTCTGGGGCTGATGTAATATTTGCTGTCGTTGTCAGCACTAAAAATTTTGAGCATGATATTATATATGGCAATTATGTAGTTTGTAAACTCTGTCGCTCCGTCGAGAAGACCGTCCTCATTTCTCTTGTTCCTAAAGTAGTCGATGGGGCTAACATTAGCCTCTGTTTTTGCATAGACACAGTTCGTCACGATGTCTCTCAACAGGGAAACGCCGCCATCTTTGTCGGCGCGCTCAATCGCCCCTTTGTAACCAGCAAGTGCATTTTGGTAGAATTCGTCCGTCAGCCAGTGGTCCTCGACCTCTACGTACCTATTTTCAGATAACGAGCTAATCAATTTCAGCGCATCGTAAAACGACTGGATGTGATCTTCGTTGGAATCTTCGTCCATTTTATCGTCGTCTGTTGCACCATCGCCGTCGCCATCGTCAATGTTAGCTGTGCCGTCGTAGTCGCTTTCATCATCGTCGCTGTTCATGGCTCCGTCATCGCTAGCTGTGCCGTCGTAGTCGCTTTCATCATCGTCGCTGTTCATGGCTCCGTCATCGCTAGCTGCGCCGTCGTCGTCGCTTTCATCGTCGTCAATGATGCTATCGTCATCTGTCTCTGGATCGGCCTTTACCATCAGAAAATGATACAAGTTGTTCAGCAAACTTTCATTTACATCCCATCCAATGTGCACAGTCTGCGTGGCAGCTTTGTCGTCATCCTCCTCGTCGTCAGACGTGTCCGTGATATCATCTTCGTCAAAATCGCCATCGCCAACTATGGGTTTCGACTCTAGCGCGGCCGTGTTAATGGCATACTCCAGACTTTGTTGCTCCGAGAAAATGTCCTTGATCGATTTTTTCGTGTGGAGCCATGGGTAATTTTTGACAGTTGTATAAGCCGGCGAGTAATTTTCGCCAATTGAAACAACGTACGACCCGCCATTTTGGGCGTTTTCGTAAAAGCCATTGAACTCAAAGTCAGCTTCAAATGCTGTTTTTACAAGTGTTTTCACCGTTTCAAGATCTGGTGTCTTTTTGGATATCAGGTTTAAAAGTGCGCTCAACCGGTCTTCCTTCGTTCCGTATGATTCCAGAACGGCCTGACGAACAAACATTGTTTTGAAAATATAGGTATACTTTTGGGCGCTGCTCAACTTGTCTGATTTAAACAATCCCGTGTCTCTCAATGCATATTTTATAATTTTTTTAGCGCATTTGTCCGCCGACGTCTGTTCCTCTGCATAGCAAAACGTAGTCAAGACCTGTGTCTCTTCTCGGGTCAACGGGTCGTGTCTTATTAACTTGTATAAAATCAACCTGGGGTGTGACAGGGAATTTTTAATTAGCGTGGCTTTGCCATCGAGCTCCTCGGGGTTATACTTCAGAGTCGATTCATAGTCGATAAGTTCTTCTTGCATCTTCTTCATGGCTTCTTTCAGGGTTTTTGCGGTACTATCGTCTATAGTTTCTTCTTTCCATTTCTTCATGCAATATTCGTCTCGAAACTTGACCGCTGGGATGTGTTTCGTGAACCTAGTGTATAACTTGTCGTAGTCGTCCAAGCACTCGTCATACACATCGTCGTCTGTGACCTCACCGTAATTCTTTTCCCGGCAAAGTTTCAAAAATTCAATTTGAACTAGCTCTTCTATATTGGATTGGATATTTGCCCACTCTCTTTGCTCTATGGTGTCACGATATAACTCTTGGAGAACGGTCGTCATCGTGTCCTCGTTTACCCATTTCCGACGAGGCGAATCTTTTTCGTTTTTGTGAATTCCAGATTCCATGGCCGTGTATAGCTGTGTATATGCGATGGCCTTTGGACACGGGAATGTCATGTTTATATTTGAAAATACCTGCAAATCAACACTTTCGTGTGGGCATAGATATAGATTTGAATCTGCGCATATTTCCGGTGTAATTATTTTTTGTTTTACTTGGCTTTGGAATACGCCATCCGCAATAAGAGCGTCTATTTCTTCTATTATGTGTGTTGCGTTTTCAGATTCATAGTTTGAATACTTTATTATGGCGGCCCAGGCGACCAGACACTTATCGGCGGTCACAATTGTTTCATCAGCCCAATTGTTCATGTATGTTTTTGCCTCTGCGTTCAACTCGGTATTCGTTATATGACTCTTATTTTCATATGTACTTGTATATTCCGCTTGTTCGGTTTTAAACGCTTCAATCGGGATGGTGTTTACCTTTGTTCCATTCTTTGTTTCCTTCACCTCAACTACAATGTCTGGATTGCTCTGCAGGACATCATTCTTGACAACAACAACATTATTGTTAAATTGAACTCTGTTTTCCGAGTCTTTGGTTTGTATAAACGTAGCCGTGAAAACACAAAAATCATAGTCAAAGATATATTGAAATAAATGTGTCATGCACATCGGGTACACGGGGAAAAAGAACCGCCCGAAATAGTCTCTTCTGTATGGCTCTATATAACGCCCCTTTTTTACTTTGTCCATAATATCGGAGTCGTTTGTGTCCGAGGATTTTCCTTCAATCTGCATTTCACCTCTACTTGTCCCGGCATTGCTGCGGCTAATAAAGGAATCTTCATTCTTAGACTCACTGCTGTCCTTTTCCTCTTCTTCTTTTGTCGAGTGAACGGGGAGGTTGTACACAAACTTGTGCTTAGAGTTTGTAAACGCTTCGTTAAATGGACGCGAGTTTAGAGCGTACAATTTACCAGCCGCCTCGCCAGGTATACTGTCTCGAAAATGTACAAACTGGTAATTTGTACTGCCATTTTTTGCAACGTAAGTAAAAGGCTCCACATACCGAAGCTCAGATTGTGTAGTTGGATTAAAACTCACACTCGGCGTGTATTTTTGTTTCTCGAACATCCCCCGGATTTCCATTAGTCTCTTGTCCAGCGTGACATATTTGTCCCTCTGTAAAATTTTCTTTTCATACAGATACTCAAGAAAATTAAAGATCGGGGGATAGCTATGGCAGATATACACCTTGCCAGATCCACTAATATTCAGCGACTCTTTAATTTTATTTATAAACACCGTGTTTTCGTTAATAAACTTCTTGTTTTGATTGAGCATATTAAACGAGGTATCTCTATAAAAATTTGGAATGCGATTTTTCTTTAAATCCACCCACATGTCCACCGTTTTCTCAAAAAACTCGAGTTCGGTCGCCTTTTCCCCGACCCATACATGTGCAAAATTTACCCCTTTGTCTTTCCATGTAATGTAAAAAATAGAACGGCCGTCTTCTTCAAATGTATAATAACTCTCTGATACTTCAGTTCCACTCGAGTCGCGGGTGATGTTGTAGCTGCGTAGTGGCGAAGTCTTGTAGTCAAACGCGATGGCAGACATTGATCTAAATATTAAAATTCATTTTTTATAAACGTCCAGAGAGTGTCTTTTGTTTTTTTGCTGGTGTTTCTAATGCACGCCAAACTAATATTCGCAATTCTAATAATCATCTTCCGTTTATAATCACTGCCACGGAGCAAGTCTTGTTTAGAGCACATTTTAGTTAGTGTTTCCTCAAAGTCGCTAAGAGAGACATCGTGGATATAATATTCCCCGAATGTTTTTCGTAGCGTGTTAAGTCGGTTATTGAGAAGACTGGTCCTGACATTGTCATCCAGCATAAACATCGCATTTTGTTTTATCGCATCAATGGCTGTTTTGAAGTTAGTAAAGATTGCGTCTATGTCTTCATTGATGTTGACATGATCGTATGCAGTGTCTATCCATATCATGTAATGAAACAGATCGGCATCAGGGTCTTCAATCTTCCTGGGCAACAACGTTACGATCTCGTCGGAAACACGGCGTCTTTTAGACTCTGTTTCTTCGTGGTTCTGTTCCAACGAGTGCTTTTTATTACCCGAACTGTCTGTTTCTGTTTCCATATTGCTCGTTTCTTCTGAATCCAATCCGTCCGATTCAGCATCACCGGACAACAACGTTACGTTCTCGTTGGAAACACGGGTTCTTTTAGCCTCTGTTTCTGTGTTTGTATTGCTCGTTTCTTCCTCGGAATCTCTGGACCTCTCTTGGTTCTTCCTTTTTTTACTTGCTCCCTTCTTTTTACTTTCTTCATTGGTTTTCTTTTTCTTATTGTTCGTTGTTTCCCCAGCACCCAAACCGCCCGAATCAGAATCACTGGACCTCTCTTGGTTCTTTCTTTTTTTATTTGAGTTCTCGCCGCTCAATCTGTCTGTGCTTGTTTGTGAACTCGCCCCATTGCTTACATTCTGATATACGTCGTCGTTTGCTCCTTGCATTGTGTTTTGAAACATATTTTCATTTTGTCCGACACTTACGGTTTCAGGTTGTGGTTCCGGTTGAATACTGTCTGTCTGTCCGGCCACAACGGATGACGCACTTTGTTTACGGCGTCTTTCTTCTTCTTCTTCTTGCTCTAAATACTCTTCGCTTAATGTCTCCGGCGATTTATGTTTTGGATTGCTGGCGTTGGCCGACGTTGTTGTTGGGTTGTTAGGAGCGTTTTTGTTGCTAAAGGAGATGTCCGGTGGAAACGTGGCCGCGTAGTTTTTTAATGTCTCGATCGAGGTTAGTTCCGCTTCCGATACACGAAGCGTTTTGTATTTTGTAAACTCATAAGGCATTTTTCCGACCGAAAATAAAGATTTCACCTTTTCGTCGTTAAGATTATAAATTTCGTTTCCCTTTTTAATTGAACTAAATTCAGCTTTGGTTGCGAGAAATCGCCGCGCGCTGTACTCGATTATTTTTTTGTAATTTTCAGGATAATGTTTTTCAATAGAACTCTGATATACGATCAACAAAAGTGGATCCTCGGAGTTCTGATCACTAGTATGTACGTAAAGCTTAACAAGCGTCGCACTAAATTTTGGTATTGGCTTTTCCCCGTAAGCTTTTTTTTCTTCTGCGGAAAATCGAGGTTGTAGTTTTTTCTCTAATTTTGGAAGACGGTGGTATGATTCTTTGTTGGCTTTCGCTTTTGTGGTGTACGATTCTATCAACTGTTGAAAATCATCCCGAGTCACTTCTATTAATGTAATATCTTCGGCTCCTGATTTAGCTTTCATTGCTTTTTCAGCCTTTTCCAGCGCAATATCATCGATCCCCTTTGTACTTTCCGTTAGTGTTGGATCAGTTTCACCTTGACTTTGTGCATCTTGTTGTGTCGTGCTATTTATTTTATTTTCGCAAACTTTGCAATACTCACGGTTTTCACTATAACATTCATCACATAGATCACCGTTACATTCTTTGCATTTAGCTTTTTTAAAAAACGGCTTGTCGACGCATTCACGAAGGCAAACTTTAACTGTGTCGCTCTCGTCATCGGAATCTGCATCATTGTCGCTGCTGGCATCTTCCTCATCGTCGTCGCCATTGTCGCTGCTGGCATCGTCCTCATTGTCACCGCCATCGTCGCTGCTGGCATCTTCCTCATCGTCGTCGCCAACGTCGCTGCTGGCATCTTCCTCATTGTCACCGCCAACCTTTTGGCTGGAATATACATCATTGTCACCGCCATCGTCTCCACTATCTTCGCTAAAAGTAGGCGATTCGCTCATTTGTTCTAAAATTTAGATGGAGCATTATTATTTGAAGTATGACAAGTGCGACGGAGCAGGTAAGTTATGGCAACCCCATCAACCAGCGGCAGAACCTCACTTTGTTTGCACAAAGATTGTCTGCGTATTCTGCCGTCCAACCGGGTTTTTGGCTCAAAGTATAAAAGTCCAAGCGAGGAGGACGATTTGATTGTGAAATACAACGACCCGGCCACCAAAACGACACAGACGTTCACAACTAGCCTTCACGCCTGGGCCAACTACTCGCAGTTTGTGGCAGGTTTGTTTTACACCTAAACACGAGGGCCAGGCCTATATTGACATTTCAATAACGCACATAGGTTTGAAATCATTCGAGAGTCGCAAACGCAGGAACGATGGATCCCCGAAAGATACTACGACAATTGATTTGACGGAATATTCATGCTCGGTCGTCGCCGCATTCGACTATTTTGCGCTTGGCCTGTCCCACAACCTCATATTTCTCAAGATGAACTTGGTGTGTTTTTCCGGCTTACTCAAATACCTTTTATCCGTTCCCATGGCATGGGCTTTATATAACCGCTTTTCGCGCGAAGTAAGCTTGCCATATGCAGCACGGTGGTTTCTGATGCTGGACATTTCCCCGCAGCACGTCGTCACGCATGTCACGAAAATGTCGTGTATTGAGATGTACAACGAGTTTTCTCGGTCCGGCATTGTCCGATCAAAGATCCTCCCGCCAACACCCAGCAAAATCATGTGGAATATATTTACGTCGTCAACAAAGTTCCACACGAAACAGAATTATCATTTGTTTTTCGTGCAAATGGCCGGTCTACCGACAAACGAAGCAGCAGCGGCCCGGTTGATTGTAGGGGCCGCTGACGGCCACCAAGATGGAGCTAGAGATACGAAGCAGTGCGTTGTCATGCTACTCAAGTCAAACTACTACGCGGCAGAGCCGAGTATTTGCGGGCCGTGGATTGACATGCTCCACGACTACTATATCAATGGCCACTACGACAAGGACCTCTATACCAAAATCCTGGAAAATACACCCCCCAGTTCCAATCCTTCGCCTGGTATCGTTTTTCCTTAAAAGATTTTTCTGTGAGAGACTTGAAACACGATTAGGGTAACCGGGTGTATTTTGTGTAATGTGCATTTTATTGTAAATTGAATCAATATTATATACAACAGTACATGCATCTATCCGTGCATTGCACCCGCCATGGTATTTTCCCCAAAGCCAAATTTCTGCACGCGCGTGATCATCTCCGGCGTGCAGTTCATGATGACCACGGATGAGCCCTGCACCGCGCTGTCAAGAGTCTGGCGCATTTCGTCCTGCCGGATCCGCCGGCTGACTGAATACACCAGCGACCAACTGCTGAAAATATCGTCGGAGAGGCCCGAATTATATTTTTTACCCGTGATTGTGCTCGTCCCGGGCTGGTAGCGCACGCGCAAAAGCTGGTTCCCGGCCTCCTTTATCATGTCCGTATCGGACGGGTATGTATACATGGGCTCCGCGCACGTAAACATGGCCTGCTTCAGCGCCGTCTGCAGATCAACAATGCACGCAATTTTATACTTTTGCTTTATGGGAATGTAATTGTTGCCCTTGTATCTGTGTGTTTTTTTTCGTGCGGACAAACCGATGATAAATAATATGCAAAATACAGGGTTTGTATATTTCCAGACAAACTGACGAGGCAAACTGCAGCATGTGCGGCCGGGTTGCAAAGATTCGCAGAAACGCCGCCTCAAACTCCTGGCCGATGGATGGCTGCTGGCCCTCTATCACGGCGCACGTCTTGCATTGCATAAAATGCGGAAAGTTGTTGTAGAGCCAAAACAAGTGGATGGCCACAAGGTCGCGCGCGCCCTGGAATGCACCTGTAGACAATAACAAAATCAATAATCAGACGGGCATTTATGTAAATTGTAAACGGAAACTTACCGTCGTTGATCGATGCGTAGGTGATGCCCAGAATCTAACTCGATTGTATAAAACAAAACACAGATGAGCAAGTCCGGCGGTATGGAAGAGGATGGAGAGGGTGTAAGTGTGTGGCTTGACAAGATGGTGTCTGACGAGCGGGCCCGCAGGATTTGCCTCGTGTCGTTGTATAACACGCTCTTCTCGGCCTGCCAGCTCCTGCGGGACAATCTTCCTCGCCCGCGAAAGAGGGGGTCCGAACACATAATGCAGGGACCAATAGCATTTTCGGCCTACATGCTCGAGTGCAATGTCTTTGACGTGGCCTCGGGGTCGTCGCTGTTTTCCCTTCTCAATGAATTCCTGCCCGGCGACGTCCTGTGTGCTGTGGAGCAAATGTATTTCATCGGCGCATCGCCGCATCACGGCGCACGAGCCCGCATGGCACGGGGCTACCCCCACCCCGAAAAGTGGCAGCGCCTGCTGGAGCTGTTTCTGCTCATCTCGGCGACGGTGTGTGGCTTTGAATTTGACGGCGGGCCCACTTCCACCCAGCGACGCGAACTTATCGGCCACCGCTCAGACGAAGACGCCGAAATCGACTACACCACATCCGTCCAGTCCAGCTGGATACGCGAGACGTGCAGGATTCTATCTCTTTTCGCATAAAATATAATAACATGTGCACACTCGTAGTTTTTTTCTTTCTCATCGCATCCTAATAACAGGCGTTTTACTCTTTCTCCTTTTGAGGCCCAGCGCAACGAGTTTTAATCTTTGTCTTTCTCGTCGCACCCTGATAACAAGCGTTTTACTCTTTCTCCTTTTGAGGCCCAGCGCAACGAGTTTTAATCTTTGTCTTTCTCATCGCATTCTATTAACATGTGTTTTACTCTTTGTCTTTCTCGGCGCATCCTGATAACAAGCGTTTTACTCTTTGTCTTTCTCATCGCATCCTGATAACAAGCGTTTTACTCTTTGTCTTTCTGAGGCCCAGCGCGACGAGATCCAAACAGAGGCCGCTCTACAGACACCTATTGTCGCCATGTGTGTGTATATATATTTTTTAAAACTCACCGTTGGGCCGTGGGAGAAGTAGGCCAGGGACACGACGCCAAAGCGCGAAAAGCTGTTGCCGGTGGGGTCTATGCCAATGTAGATGCGACGGTCGAGCGGGACGCCGAGCATGGACAGGGGCATGCGCTCGGCGCGGACAAAGCTCAGCACATCGCTCTTTGTAAACCACGTCACACTGTCGTTGCTCGGCTCGCCGAGAAGCTCCGTGATGAACTTCTCGGGGTTGTTGCGGTGCTCGCGCCTGATCATCAGGATGCGCAGCACCGTCTTCCACGGCGGGATTGTGTTGAACCGGTGTCTGCACTTGATTGTGATGTTGCGCTCGACGCATTTGCGGCACCCGAGGCTGCGCATCAGCACATAGAGCATGCTCCCGCCCAGCGTCTGCTCTTCTATCTTCTCGCGCAGAAAGTTGTCAAAAAAGGTGCCGGGTAGCGCAGGGGTCGACGTGCCTGTGTGTCCGACAAAACGGCGTTTACACGAACATATGTATGTTGGGAAACGAAAAGATTAAACTTACAAAACACGACGCGCCCGCTGACACTCATCATGGGCATGAGTACACTCTGGAACACGTCGACGCGCGCAAAATGCAACAGCTCGTCGATCAGCATGATGTCCGGCTGGTCGCCGCGGATCGAGTCTGCGCAGGGCCTCGCCTTGAACGTGATGTTTGTGCGTGTAAGCTTGTTGTACACAATCTTCTCCTCGAATGTCCATCGCAGCTTGTCGAGGCGCTCGTCGGCCTTGAACACGTCCAGAAACTTCATCACCTCGGTCATGATCAGGCCGGCCTGCTGCTTGGCCGTTGCATATGAAAACAGATTAACGTGCCGCTTAGAGTGCATGGCCATGATCAGCGCGGCCAGTAGCATACCTGCGCAAACCAAAACACGGAAGTGTCAGAGATCTGTCGGGTTAATTCATTTGGACCGTCAACTTACCGATACACGTCGTCTTTCCCTGCTGGCGGGCCATAACAAACAAGAGGCCAGTGGTTACCTTGGGCGTGCGGGCGACGGTGGCGCGCAGATACGTCTCAAACTCGTCAAACAGCTGCTTGCCGACAATCTTGTGCAGGCACATGCCGATTGCCCAGGCGTGGAACTCGCGCGCGCTGCCAATGTTCCACGGAAACAGGTGGCGCTCGGCCCGTGTTATCCCTGTCACAAAAGTAAAGATGTGAGACACATTCCACCAAACCCTGTACACACACACACACACAAAAAAAAATATCACACTTACCCGAGTGGTAGTTGTCGCGCATGTGTCCATAGCCATATTCAAAGAGGTCCTTCACATACTGCACCCGAGCAACGGCCAGGGCGCGGCGCTCCATTGGGTCCGCGGGGAGCACGTCCCCCGTCGGGCGCTCGGGGATCTCCTTGCTTCCAGCAGTTTTCTCCGGTGCTGCCTTTGTCTTTCGCGCCTGTATCTTGTGGACAATCACGCGGCCGCGGGTTTTTATAGATCGGCCCGCACGCGTAGCGAAACTGCGGATGGCCTTTCGACGTTTTATGAACGGGCGATACAAAGATGGGGCGCCGTTGTCGTCGTCTTCGCTGCTGGTACCCTGGTCAGATTCGTGGTTCTCGGACACGTCCGTTTCGTATTCATCTTCTATAAAGGTGGGCCGCGGGGAGCCACTAAGGGCAAATGTGCATTCAACATCTCCATCAGACTGCTCCGAGGAGGACAACACCGCCTCGTCGTTGTCGCCATCTGAGCCGTCCACGTCAAGGCCGAGTTCACCGGGGCTGTCGGGTCTCCTCTTCTTGCGCATAATCTTCTTGCGCCCAAAACAGTCCATCCGCCTGCCTATGTTTGTATCGGCCGCTGCGCCTGCGCTCGCGCTCGAGTCGGACGCATGGCCTGGCCCGGCCCCCGCGTCCGCGTCGCTCTCCGGGTTCTCGCCGGCGACCCACGCGTCCACCGTGACCGGACCCTCGCCGGGCGCCAGCCACTCGTGCTCAACCTCGTCCGAAACGGGGCTGCAGTCTTCCTGGCCCGTCTGGCTCTCCCACAGGTCGGGCCGAAACGGGCGGCTCCAGTCATACGGCCGGCTCGGCGTTTCCACCGCCAACGTCCGCAGCAGCCACGCCTCGCTGCCGTGCGAAAGCTTGGGGACCGCGTCGGGATTGGCGTGGAACATGCACGGCTGGATGTCCGAGCAGAAGAGGCACTCGATCATGCTATCTTTTTTGTTGAATCTAGATATGAGCAGAGATGAGTTTAACCCATTGGGACCGTGTAGAAACTGGATGTCCGAGCAGAAGAGGCACTCGATCATATTCTCGTTTTTCTGTATTTAGATATGAGTGACGATGCATTCAACCCACTGGGTCTGTCTGTTTTTGCGCGCGACCCGCGTGTCGTGACCTCGCGCCTGGCGGAAAATGGCCACCGGGGACGGACCGGGCCGGCGAGGGGCACAAAAACGTTTGCGCCGCCGGCCAGATATGAGGCGTCGTCGGGGCAATGGCGACGAACTAAAAAGGCTGGACAGGCTGGACAGGCCGAAGCGCAAAGACGACGAACTAAAAAGGCTGAAGCCCAGAGGCAGCAGGCCGAGTCTCAAAGACAACAGGCTCAAAGACAACAGGCTCAAAGACAACAGGCTCAAAGACGACAGGCTGAACAGGCTAAACAGGCCGAGGTTCAAAGACAACAGGCTCAAAGACGGGCCGAGGCTCAGAGACAGTGGGCCGAACAGGCCAAAGATCAAATCAC
>Ga0255757_10003775_pt1 | contig 13818 bp, 11 predicted proteins | sample 071ome_27_FD_179957 | JGI IMG/M metagenome (GOLD analysis project Ga0255757, IMG submission 179957) | Coastal salt marsh microbial communities from the Groves Creek Marsh, Skidaway Island, Georgia - 071409AT metaG (version 2) | ecosystem: Environmental > Aquatic > Marine > Intertidal zone >...
CTCGACCGCAACGAGAGCGACATCACCGCGTCCCTCAATACGGTTTAGTATCTCTCGACGAAGAAGGGCGAGATTTAAACAGAAGAAACACGGATACGCCGAGTCCGCCGATTCATTACGGCGGCGATGGTGTCATCATAACGAACGACTCGCAGACGACGGCGAGTAAAAATCTCGGCGATTTTTACTCCCCGACCAAGAAAAATACGACGAACAACCTTCCCGTCGGCGGCGGCGGCGACGGCGCCGGGATCACGATGAGCGCGCAGCCGAAGCAAAGCGCGACGGCAAAAACTGGGTTTGACTTACTCAAGCAAACGAAGCGAGGCGAAAGCAGCTCGTATTCACCCGAAGTTGGAAGTTATTTTGGCATGTTGAAATAAAACGAGCCGGCGAGAAAATTTGTATAAAAGAAGAGACAAAAAACAAAAGACGCATTCTTTTTTGTAAAATACGGTGTTGTAATTAATGAGTACCAGTTTACCCCAAAAAACGATTAAGTAAGTTCACGCGATATGTATACACATGTGACGAATCTATCTCTCTTTACGAATGATGTATATAAATTACAAGCACATTTTCTTTTTTTCATTTAAAAAATATGATGAGTTTAGGACATCGGCGTCGCCGCGGTGGCGACGTTTTCGAAATCGCCGCTTTCCGTGTCAAACAAATGCCCCATCTTTGTCCTCTTCGCTTCCAAATACGTCTTATTTTCCAACGTAATCGGCGCAAAAAGAGGCATTCTCCCAGTCACGGTGATCCCGTACCCTCGCAACCCGTGATACTTGGCCGGATTGTTCGTCATCAACCGCACGCTTCTCACGCCCAAATCGTTCAAGATTTGCGCGCCGACGCCGTATTCTCTGTTATCCACGGGCAATCCCAAATCCTCGTTCGCTTGTACCGTATCTCGTCCTTTATCCTGTAAATTATACGCTCTCAGTTTATGACCTAACCCAATTCCTCGACCTTCTTGGCCTCGTAAATACACAATCGCTCCTCTCCCTTCGTCTGCTATTTTTTTCATCGCCATCTCTAACTGGTTGCCGCAGTCGCATCGAGCGCTTTTAAAGATGTCTCCGGTCAAGCACTCCGAGTGCACTCGAACCAACGCGTTTTCTTTCAAACTCTCCGCAATTTCCTCCGCAGTCGCGTGATCGCCGTACACAAAAGCCACGTGTTCAATGCCATCGACTTTCGAAACGTACGAAACCGCGGTGAACGACCCGTGTTCGGTGGGCACCCTGGCGATGGCGGTGCGTTCAATCAACGAATTCTTCTCCGTCGCTCGGCGATACCGAATCATATCTGAAATCAAAACCATTTTCAAATCGTGCTTTTTCGCAAATTCTTTCAGTTCGGGTAATCTGCTCATGCTCCCGGTCCCATCGTCGTTGACAATCTCGCACAAAACTCCCACCGGCGCTCGTCCAGCCATCCTCGACAAATCCACCGCCGCCTCGGTGTGACCGGCTCTTTTCAAAACCCCGCCTTCGCGATATCGCAGCGGAAACACGTGCCCTGGTCTCACCAAATCCGTCGGCTTCGTGTTTTCGTTCGCCAACGCGTTGATCGTCTCCGCTCTCTCCTTGGCCGAAATCCCAGTCGTGCTCGTCGCCATGTCGCAACTCACCGTAAACGCCGTCTTCATGTAATCCTTATTCTGCTTCGAATCCACCATCAGAGGTAACTGCAACGCGTCCGCGCGTTCATCCTCCAACGAAACGCACACCAAACCACTCGTGTGCCGAATCATAAACGCCATCGACTCTTGCGTCATCATATCCGCCGCTCCGATTAAATCGCCTTCGTTCTCTCGGTCTTCGTCGTCTAAAACGACCACAAATTTCCCTTTTTTTATCTCCTCTAACGCCTCCGGGATGGCGCTAAACCCCTCGGTGGGTTCGTCGAACGGGACGTCGTTCGCTTTCGCCTCCGGGTGCCACGCCGGCGTGGTCGCTTTGGTTAACAACTTTGACGTCTTCTTCTTTCTGCTGCCTCCTCCTCCTCCTTTGTTGCGACGAGTGTTGTTACTGTTGCTCCTCGGATCTCTAAACGTCGTCGTCGTCGTCGTCGCGAATCCATTCAAAGACGAAGAGATAAACTTCGAAGACCGACGATTCGGATTCGAGATGGCGGCACCAGAGAGACGCCCACTACTCGAGCACGAAGAAAAACAACTCATATCTTCTACGAAGCTACGAGACGTGTACTACTACTGCTGCCACTAAAACTCTCTTTCTTTTTTCTCCTCCTTTCTTCTTCTTCTTCTCAAGTGCGTTTGCGTTTGCGCGTCTCTTCTTTGTGCGGTTAAGCGTTCTGCTGCGATAACACAACTCACGTGCTCTAGGTTTAGGGTTTAGGGTTTAGTGCAAAAGAAGGCAACTTTCTCATTTAACGTCGTTCACATCAAAAAGAAGAAGAGTCAGAAAGGCTCCGCCTTTGCGCGTGTATTTATTAATAAAAGATAGATGTTGCCGGAACTGCCGCCACCACCGTCGCGATTTCGAGAGTTGGAAGGAGGAGAAGAAGAAGAACGGCGAAGAAGAGCTCTGGACGACGACGAAGCGTTTAAAAAGCTGGAAATCGAATTCGACGAGAAGACGTTCTTTGCACCATCGTCGTCGCCACGGGATGCGGTGAAGAATATCATCGACATCGAGAGGAGGAAGAAGACTTTTAAGACGAAGAGCCCTAGCGGAGAGAGAGAAAGAGGAGAGAGCGCGGGTGGTGGTCGCGATGGTGGTGGTCGCGAGTTTGGTGGGAGGAGAAGAGACGAAGACGGAACGATTCAGACGACGACGAGAGAAAAATACAACCGCTTGCTCCTCAAGCACCAAACGCTTAAAAGAGACTTTCGAAAGCTCTCGGAAGATTACGATTACAACTTTGCCTTGTTCAAAGAGCGAGACGAGGAATTAGATTCGTTGGAGGAGCAACTCAGCGTGGAGAAGAAGAAGAATCGCGCGTATCGAGACCGGATTAAGGAGTTGGAGAGAGAAGTCGCGCTCAGGACTCTTTGACGTTTGCGTAGTCGAGTAGTAGTAGTAGTTTAGTAGTAGTAGTAGTACCGCGATAGCAGAGAGACGAGCGCGTAGTAAAAGGAGTAGCAGAGAGTAGTGCATAAAGCTTTTTTTGGTCGTATCACCACGTGCGCGTCACCGTCGTCGCTTGTTCTCTTTCTGATTCTTCTCTTCGTCGTCGATTGCGATCGAAGCGCGCTTTGCTCGAGGAGGAGGCGTGTGTTCGAGGCGTGTGTTCGAGGAGGAAGCACGTGTCGACAACAGAAGTAAAATTCTTCATTCTTGTTACGCACACACGCTTTATTTACACGGCGCGCTCACAGAAATAAAAAGTAACTCTCACAGATCACGCGCGCGCATCATCTTTGATACTACCACTCTGTTATCACGGCGAGATGGTGAGTCGACGATTACGCGCGACCACCACCACGAAAAGCTGTTTGGCCTTCTTGTTTTTCGCGACGATGATGTCGGTTGGATTTCCCGGGAAAGACATCTTTTGCTCCGCCGCCGAGACTACCGGGGAGGAAGAAACCGCGATGGATCACATCATGGAAACGTTCTCGGGGGCAGATTTAGCGCTCGAGGAGAGCGAATTGAACCGTTTTTTGAAAGCGATGGCGACCGGGGGCGCATCCGAAGAGGAAGACGACCACGAGGCACACGCCCACGAGGAAGAGGCACACGCCGCCGACGACGATGGACACGTGGCGACGCACGTCACGGCCGCGGAACTGTTGAGAGAATACGGCGCGGCCGGGGAAGCGGCGACGCGTTTGACCGAAGCGGAGTTTACCGAAGCGTGTCCAGAATTATTAAAATGCGCGGTAGACGCGGAGTGCGCGTTCGAGTACGGCGAGGAAGACGCGGCGAGTGAGGGTACGGCGAACCCGTCCAAGTCGTACACGAAGCTCAAGGCGGGATTGGCGGCGGCGGTGTTCGGCGAGAGCGTGTTCGGGTGGATGATTCCCACAGTTTCTAAAGCCGTCGCTGGAAGGAAGGCGAGGTGGGTGATGAGTTTGTTGAACGCGTTTAGCGGTGGGGTTTTCTTATCCGCCGGGTTGACGCACTTGTTTCCGCACTTGATGGAGTACCAGGAGCAGGTGAAGATTACGCCGGCTGGGTATCCGGCTGGATTCGCGCTCGCGTTGACGGGGTATTTGTTGGTATTTTTCGTCGAGCGAGTGTTGTTTCACATTCACGGGCACGCCATACATCCGAACGGGCACGACAATCATTGCTGCGAAACAGATTCGGGACCGGAAAAATACGCAGAAGAAGGCAAGAAGAAAGGAGCAGAGGACCATCATCACGGCCACGGCCATTCGCACGATCATCATAATCACGAACACGGCGGAAAAGCTCAGAGCTGTGAAGAGTTACGCGCGAGCAAAAGACCGTACATTCTGTTGGCGGCTATTTCTGTCCACTCCGTCTTGGCAGGCTTGACGCTCGGCGTGCAAAAATCGAGACAAAACATTTTGACGATTTTCACCGCCATCGCGGCGCACAAAGCGCCGGCGGCGTTATCGATCGGCTCGTCGTTCGTGAACGGTAAAGCGAGTAAAATGGTAAGCACCACGAGTATGATTATCTTCTCGTTGACAACAACGTGTGGGATATTCATTGGTATGGGTTTAGGCTCGGTCAGTATTAAAACTGTGTTTGTTCTCGAGGCTTTGGCTTCCGGGACGTTCTTATACGGCGGTACCTCGGAAATCGTCGCTGATGAGTTTGAGATGAGCGATAAAGATTGCGACGAGCACGAAGGCAACCACGTGAAGAAAGTACACGCGGGTAGAAGCTTGTCGCAGCGGTTGGCGTTGTTTTTCGCTTATGCAGGCGGCGCTGGCGTTATTCTTTTGTCCAACTTAGCGCTCGACGGAGAGCACGCGCACTAAAAAAGTAAGTTTTTTATTGGTGTGCCGCCGCGGCTTCTCCTGCCGCTGTTATTTTTGCCGCGTCCCAAACCAGACGTGTGTGCGTTGTACATTGCGTTAGATGTAAATAATTGCATCATCGCGTTGTTAATCATAAAAACTACACATTACACTACAGATCATCTATTATTAAGCTACTTTTCGCGCTGCCTCGTTCATTTCCCGCCGGATCTTTTCAAACTGTCCGTACAGCTGTTCCTTATACCTTTCGTCCGACCCAACGATGACTCTCAGCACCCCGTGCAAAATCGCCGCATCGCTCCCCCAAATCAAACAGTTCTTCATTCCAAACGGTTCGCTCGTCTCGCCCCATCCGACCACGTTCGCGCGAGGCACCGTAAACGCCGGCATCGGTCCCATGCCCCTTTCTTCCTCTCCGTCGTCTTCTCCACCATTATTTCTAGCGCTACCCTCCTCTTCTTCCAACTTCACCACATTCACGTTATCTGGCTCTAAACAGTCCTCGATCTTAATCGCCGCGACGCCCAACACGCAATTCGCGCTCCTGTTCCTCTCCTGCACTTGCCGCTTCGTCAACCTCCCGAAATACGCCACGCCCGGCGTAATCGCCAAAGTCCTCTTACTATTCACCGCGTCGTGATGCGTTCCTAAATATTCAATCCTATCCGGATTTGCCCACGGTTCTCTCCCTCCAATCTGATCGCACGCTTGCGCCACGGCGTCTTTATCCAGCGCCGACGAATTGTGTCGACTCCGATGCCCCCGCGGAAACGCCAACAGAGGCGTCCCGAACGCCGTGGATTGCACCGTCAACAACACGCACGGAACGTCGTCCACGATCGCCAGAGGCACCAACACCGATCGCGCGTCCGGCACGTGCGCGCCCTCTATTTTGTTTCGAGGCACCGCGAGCAAGTCTTTTTTCACGCGAGTGAGGTTTTCGCGGTTCAGAAGATGCGCATCGCGCGAAGAAGAAGAAGACGAAGAAGTCGAAGTCGAAGCGCCGCTGAATGATGTCGTCGTCGAATGCCAAAAACATCTTTTTCCCGGCAGCGCCGGCGGCGACGGTCCATCGCAACGCGCGCGCGCGAAGGAAGAAGAAACAGAAGTAGAAGTTGCCGCCGCCGCTGCCGCCGAGGAGGAGGAGGCAAAGGAGAAGAAACCGCGCCGGCGCAAAGACGAAGCGACGCTTCGCATTTTTTTTATCGGCGTGAAAAGGATAAAAAAAAAAGTGAAGATTCCAAAACGAAGGGTGGAGATTTTCACAAAAAATACGCGCGAGAGTCGACGAGGACGACGACGACGACGACGACGACTCGAAGAGCGATACGATGCACGTCGTAAAAGTAGGTAAAAGTAGTACCGCTGCAGTAAAAAGTAGTAGTAATTCACGAAAAGCGTTGACAATGGAAACCGGAACGAACGAAGCGTCGAAAAACGAAACCGCGCGGCGCGCGCGTGCTTCTTGCTCTCTCGGTTTCTTCTCTTTAGCGTCCGCGAAAGTTCATGGTGTCCATGGTCCATTTCCCTTGGCCTTGATCGAACCTGTTGGATTCGACGTCGTCTCGCGTTTCGCCCATTTGGACGTTTGATTTCGGTAAATGGTCGACGTAGCCCCACTTTTTGGCGTAGTACGCTTTGTACGCGTCTTGTTCCTCGTTGGAATTCAACGCTTCCGTTACGCGCGTCGCGTCTTCGTGTTGCGCGCCTTTGGCGGCGCGTTCCGCGCGTTGTTTTTCGAGGTCCTCGTCGGTGTCGAGTCGCGTGTGCTCGTCCGGCGTGGCGTGGTTGCCTCGCACGATGAGCGAATATTGAAGTTTTAAAAACACCGGACTGAAAATTTGGAACGCGGTGAACAGACGGTTGGCGTCGGTGCCGATGCCAGTCAGCGGACGCAACGTCTTGGTGTCCATCCATCGCGTGGCAACGGCGGTGGAATCTTTGGTGAGGTTTTCGATACAGTGCCACCACCACGGGGGATTCAAGAGTACGTCGCCGGGAGAAAGGATGGATGAATAACGTGGACAGACGCGCCAGAGCGGTTTGTATTTATCCAAGACGGTGTTTGGGTCAGTCACCGCGCAGGATTGGTACAGCGCTCCGCGGTTCAACGCCGGAAAAGTCAGCACTGTCCAACGCGGATCAACGAATGTCCACTTCTTTGAACCCTCGATCATGTAGAACCAATTGAAGCCATTCGCGCAGTGAAAACCGGTCCCTGTACCGCCGCGTCCGAGAAAAAATTGAATCGGCAACGGACCTGCTCGTGGGTGATTATTCGCCAAGTGCGGGTTCTTCGGACTACCGTCGGCGGAAACAAACGGCAACAGTCTCGATAACTCCAAATCATCCACAAGCTCTGGATGATTGACGAAAATCGCTTCGCAGTTGTGCAGATAAGTCCCCGGTGTGTTGATATCTCGCACGCGACCTGGTATATTATCGCCCATCAAAGTTTTCGTCAACGCTTTCTCGTTACCAAAATTCTCGACTACCCAGTCCACACTCCACTTTTGAACGGCGGGCGACTCTTTGGCGAAACCCTTCAACACCACCGGATGCGGCCTCTTCACGTACTCGCGAAAGAACTTCTTGTGATCAAAATCTGGCCCAACTGTAATCGTCGGAATCTCTTGCGTCTCGGCGTCTGCGACATTTTTATTCAGTTCGATCAGTCTCGCGTACGCATTCTTCACCCATCTCTCCGGTACCTGAACATTGAACACGATGTGCAGGAAACACCAAAACTTAATTTTCGTTTCGATCCAATACGGTACGATTGGGCCACCTTCTCGGTCATCTTTGCTCGCGTGCGCGTTTATCGGGAGCAACACGGGCAGCGTCATGAAACACGAAGTGATAAGCGCATATATTTTGAATAAGATCATGACGAGGATCGTCATCGTCGCGCGATACGTCCACGAGATGGACGCGAACACGAAGTGGAAAAAGCCTTCTCGGACGTGAACTTGGCCATCTCCACCGGCGCGAACGCGATGATCCTCGCCCCGCTCGGCCGATTCGTGTTCTTCATGCCGTGCCAAAGACGAAGGTTGAAACTTTTTTCTCGGATCGACATTTTTTTCTTCCTCTTCCGCGGGTGGTGGGGCGGCGGCTCGCGATGGCGCAGACGACGAGGAAGAAGGGAAAGCCATTTTGAAACGTCCCCGGGCGATGAAAACGCTCGCGTTTCTCGTCTTCTCTCTCTCTCTCTCTCAGCGCGCGCGCGTGCGCTGTTCAACGCGTGTGTGGCCTCGGATTTTTTTTAAGATTTTTCGAATATTTTTTACTCTTCTTGGAAATACAAAAACGAATATTTTTAAACTCTCTATCTCTCTATCTCTTTTTGTACTCGCACGCTTTCAATTTCGGCCACTCCACGCGACCGCCGCGGCCGCCAGAAGCTCGTTTCTTCTTATTCTCGTTGATGTTTTCGTCGCCGCCGGTGCCCATATTTTTAGTCTTGACTGCTTCCAAAACGAAGAACATTTTATCCTTCTCGTCGACTTTCTTCGGGTTGACGTCGAAGCCGGCGGTTTTCAAACTGGCGATGAAACTCGAGACGGACGCGGCGCCGTTTTTACCGTCGAAGCGAGATTTGACTTCTGCTATCCAGAGGATGCCTCTGACTTTGAGCACTCGAGAGGCTTCTTCGATGAATTTGTAATAGTCCGTGCCCATTAAGGATAGAGAGAAGACGGCGACGTCGACGGAGTTGGATTCGAGCGGCGTTTTGGCCATGTTGCACGCAATCACAAACGGCGCGTGAGAAGGCGTCTCTAGATCTAAACTGTACACTTTTTTCTTCGATGTACCGATGAGCTTCGCTAATTCCGCGTCTCCGCAACCAAAATCAGCGATGACTGTGTCGTATGGTTTGTGTTGAAGCCATTCGAAACATTTATGCACTGGATTTTTCGGCCATTTTTTGACTTGCTCTCGAAAGCCTTCGTGGTAGGCGTCGAAAACGCCCGGATTTTGTTGGACCAAATGCAAAGCTTCGTCGCCTTTAGTCGTGTAGAGTTGTTCGTTGAGCATGCGAAAATGGCCGCCGGATAACTTCGCGCGCATCTTATCGATCAAAGAGAGTTTCTTTTTCGCCACTGGTTGTTGTTGTTGTTGTTGCGGAGCGACGTCGTCTTCGCTCTCGTCGGACGATTCGCCCTTTTTCTCTGAACTTTCGCCACCGCTCGCGCTACTTCTACCGCCGTCGTCGTCCTCCTCCTCCTCCTCCTCCTCGCCGCCTCCCGCCGTCGACGCACTTTTCGCTCGTTTCTTCGCCTTCTCCGCCACGTAATCCTTCGCCAATCGTTTCATCTCTTTCCTCTCCTCTTCGTTCGGTAGTTCCTTCCCGTTCGCCTCTTCCTCTTCGTCCACCTCCTCCTTCTCGCCGCCGCGCGCGTTCTTCTCCTCCATCTCCTTCTTCCTCTTCCACTCTCTTCTCAGCTTCCTCGCGCGATTCTTCTCCGCTTTCCTCTTTTGCTTTTCCGTCATTTCCGTCGTCGTTTCGTTTTTTTCCTTCTTCTTCGTTTGGTCTTCCGTCTTCTTCGCGCTCTTCTTTCTTTCTTCGTCTTCTCCGTCCTCTTCCTCCTCCTCCTCGGAGCCGCCACCTCCTCTTCTTCGCATCATCGCCATCCGTTTCCGTTTCTCCTTCGCTCTCCGGCGTCGTCCGAGCAAACGCCCGGACGCCTCGATGCTTTTCGTTCTTCGAACGTCGATCTCTTCTTCGTCTTTCTTCGTCGTCGTCTTCTCATTCTTCTTCTTCTTCTTCTTCTCTCCGTCGTCGTTATTCTTGTTTTCCATCTTCTTCTCCGCGTCGTTGTTCGTTACCACGTTCGGCGTCAACCACGACGTTTGTTCTCTCTTCTTCTTTCGCGAAGAAGACGTCGACAAAGTCTCGCGAGCAGAAGAAGGAGGACGAAAATCCCAATCGTCCGGGACGTCCATCGTCGTCGTCGTCGTCGTCTTCGTCGTCGTGGTCTTCTCTTTGTCTTCTCTCTTGTGGTGGGAAAGAGACGCACACGCAAAAAGCAAATGTGGATAAAATGGAAAAAAAATGAGAAGAGAGAGAATATCTTCACAAAAGTATACATCTATCTGCATTAAAAAAGAGTAACATAAAATGTCAAGTTCTTCGTCGTCGATGTTGGCCGGCAAAACGGTCCTCGTGACTGGCGCGGCCGGTTACATCGGCTCGCACACGTGCTTGCAACTGTTGAAGGAAGATTGCAAAGTCATCGCGTACGACAATTTGGACAACAGTTCGTTCGAATCTCTCGAGCGAGTGAAAAAGTTGAGCGGAGAAGGAAGAGCGGGGAACATCGCGTGCGTGGAAGGGGACATTTTGGACGGAGAGAAGCTCGATTCGGTGTTCGCGTCGAACGATGTTTTTGCGGTGATACACTTTGCCGGGTTGAAAGCGGTCGGGGAGTCCGTCTCGCAACCGCTGAGATATTACGAGAATAACATCAACGGGACGGTTGTTTTGTTGAAGGCGATGACGAAGGCGAAGTGTAAATCGATTATTTTTAGCAGCTCGGCGACGGTGTACGGAGAACCGAAGACGGTGCCGTGCACGGAAGAATTCGAGACTTTTGCGCTCAATCCGTACGGAAGGACGAAGCTGTTTATCGAGCACATTTTAACGGACCAACACGCGAGCGATAGCGAGTGGAACTGTTTGATTTTGAGATATTTCAATCCGGTGGGCGCGCATCCGAGCGGGGAAATCGGGGAAGATCCGAAGGGGATACCGAATAATTTGATGCCATTCGTGCAGCAAGTCGCGGTTGGTAGACGACCAGAGCTGTCGGTGTTTGGGACGGATTACGATACGAAAGACGGGACCGGGAGAAGAGATTACATTCACGTGGTGGATTTGGCGGACGGGCACGTCGCGGCGTTGAAGAAGATTGCTAAAGAGAATGGTAAGTGCGGGAGAATTGTGGTAAATTTAGGTACTGGAAAGAGTACCAGCGTGTTAGAACTGGTTGGTGCGTTTGAGAAAGCGGCTGGGAAGAAGATTCCCATGAAGATGGTAGCGAGAAGACCGGGAGACGCGGCGGAGGTGTACGCGAAAACCGATTTGGCGTACGAGATTTTAGGCTGGAGAGCGGAAAAGACGATCGAGGAATGTTGCGTGGACCAGTGGAATTGGGCGAGCAAGAACCCGTACGGGTATAGCGGGAAAGAAGATTAAATGTTTATGCGATTTGATTTGAAAGTGCGAATGAATTATAATGATGGATAATGTATATAAATCAAATGCGATAACACTGGTATAGTAACACAATACTTCTTTTCCCCTCTCTTTAAGCCTTGCCGGAATTCTCGCCGCCACTAATGAGCGGTTCGTTTTCCTCGTCTGGTGCTTTTTTCGACCCCGCCGCTTTCGCGAAGGACTTGTAATACAAAGCACCAAACACCAACGCCGTACCTACCCATTGCATCGGAGACAACATGTGCATAAAAACGATGCAACTCAACAAGATGCTCAAGAACTGTCTCGTCGTCATGATGGTCGCGAACAACAACGCGCCAAACTCCTTAATCGTGTACAAAATGCACAATTGTCCGAGCATAGCCGCAACAGACAAGATCATTATGTCACCGGTAATCAACGGGTGTCTCCCGATGAACGAAATCGCGTCTTGGAAAGACCCATCCGAAATCAAATAAAACACCGAAATAAACGCCGAGCAAAAGTTCACCCACAACATTTGGTTGTACGTCTCCATCTTGTACCCGACAAACAACTTATCTTGAAACGTAGACGTGAACCCATCGAAGAACAAATATCCGAGCATCAACATGATCCCATACTCCGAAGTCGTCTGTACGTCGTTACCTTTACTCGCGTTACTCGTCAACGTGCTCTCGTCGCCGTACAACCCAAAAATAGTACAGCCGCCCGTCACCGCGAGCGCAATCATAACGTCCGACATCCCGTACCTCTTTTGATTAATCAAAAAGCCCCAAATCATCACCGGAATCATCTTCGCGCACTTCCCCAACGTTTGCACCGGAAACGACAAATACTTCAACGCTTCGTATTGGCACGTCGTCGCGATGACGTTGGACAACGAAACCGCCGCGTATCGATGGATCCCAGCCACCGGAGTGACGTTTCCTCTCGTCGCGGCTAGAATAACCGCCGCCATGAGACATCCCAAAACTCTGTTCGATAACACCAAAAACACCGAGTACGAGAAAAATTCATCCTTCCCGTTGTCCGTGTACGGCTGCGACATGATGCGTTCTTGCAACACCCCGTAGACTAACAAAGAACCGACCACCCCGATGACGCATCCGATGACGCGGATCGTAGACGGCTCGTTGAACGGTTTGCAGCACATCGCTTTCGCGATCGTATCTGAAATCCCCATATCTTCTCTTTTATTTACGTTTCTTCTTCTTTTCTTCTCTCTGTTGTTTTTATTATGTCTGGCGAGCCGCGCGTTCTTTCTCACACACAAGCGCTTGTGTACAAAAAGGCCGCGGTTTTCCCAAGAGGTGTGGTTTGGGTGCAAAACTCTCACACTCTCACTCTCTCTCTCTCTCTCTCTCTCTCTTATTTGAAAAACTGGCAACGCGGGGCGAAACAACTTAACGCAATAAACGTCGGCCCGTTATCGTCGTATGTATCTTCGGCTAAAACTGTCTCTCGTCGCGTTTTTACCGCGCGCGTGATTTGTGTTTTCGTAGAGGTCCATCCTCCTAATTTTACCTGAAGCACAATGTTTAGGGTTTCAATATCTGACTAAAACCCTAAACACGGTGGTTACTGCTCCAGCGCTCTCTCGCGCGCGCTAGACTCCTCAAAACGCAGAGAGAGAGAGAGAGAGAGAAGAACCTCTGTTGGTAGTGGCAGCATTCATCGTCGTCGTCGCGATGAAGAGTGGTCCTCGCCGAGAGAAGACCACGAGCAAAAAGAATAACAACAACATCAATAACAAAGAAGAAGAGGAAGAATTCATTCTCGTGGATTTACCGAAATTCGTCCCGATGCTCCCCGGGGAAACGCTCACGTTTGAAGGACTGGACACGGAAACGCCTTTGTTAAAAACCTCCTCCGGGGTCACGTACGAGGGGTATTACGAGAGAACGATCGGAGAGGCTTTAATCGTGGAACCGGCGGATAAGAGCTGCGTGTCTTCGTACCACGCGAGTGGTGGTGGTGGTAGTGGTAAGAAGAGGGTGCTTTTGAACGCAAACGGAGAGGAGATTGAAGAGGAGGAGGAGGACGACGACGACGACGCGGGCGCGAACGTGAGAGCGGCGACGGAGACGAGATTGAAGTTTAGGAAGCCTATAGAGTAGAGAAGAAGAAGAGGAGGAGGAGTGGTAGCAACAGCGGCAGCGGCAACGGCAGCGGTAGCAGTAGTAGTAGTAGTAGCGATAGTAGCGATAGTATAGCGGTTTAGAAAATAGAACTTGTATTGATTGATTGATCATTTAATCTACGGTGAACCAAATGCCATCGGCCGGAGCGATCGGAATCATCTTCGTGTGCTTCGCCCCGTTCGTCTCTCGGCTCGAGGTAAACTTGAATTTTTTCAGCAAGTTCGCCATGACCACCCGAGCTTCCAAAAGCGCCAAGTATTGACCCAAGCAGTTTCGCGGACCTTGGATGAACGGCAAGTACGAGTAATTCCCAGTCTCGTCCGTGTCGTTTCCGACGAATCGTTTCGGTTCAAATTCTTGCGCATTTTTCCACAAATCTTCTCTGTGGTGTACGCCTTGGACGGAAATAATCACCGTCGTGCCTTTCGGGATGAACTCGCCGCCTAAATAATCGTCTCCTAAACACTTACGAGTCACCACCGGTACCACGGAGTACAAACGCAGAGACTCTTTCAAAGCGCCGACGATGTATTCTAACCCGTTCAATT
>Ga0255757_10003803_pt1 | contig 13762 bp, 10 predicted proteins | sample 071ome_27_FD_179957 | JGI IMG/M metagenome (GOLD analysis project Ga0255757, IMG submission 179957) | Coastal salt marsh microbial communities from the Groves Creek Marsh, Skidaway Island, Georgia - 071409AT metaG (version 2) | ecosystem: Environmental > Aquatic > Marine > Intertidal zone >...
GCGATCGTTTTTTGAAACCTACAAGCCATTGCTCCTCATTGTGGGGATGCTTTTGCTGGTGACCGGCGCGCTCCAATGGGGCAGCTGGAACGGTATGGAGTGGATGCGCCACTTTATGGCCGGCTTCTTCTTGGTTTTTAGCTTCTTCAAACTGTTGAACGTGAAAGGCTTTGCTGAATCTTACCGAATGTACGACTGGGTCGCTGGCGCATGGCCCACCTGGGGCTACGTGTACCCCTTTGTGGAGCTGGCGTTGGGCATGGCCTATTTGGTAGATTTTCAACCGTTCGCTACCAATGTCATCACGTTTGTTTTGATGGTCTTGGGTGCGGGTTCGGTGATTCAGTCCAATTTGAACAAGCGCAAAATTCAATGTGCCTGCCTGGGCGATGTCTTCAATTTGCCCATGAGCTTTGTGACCATCGTAGAAGACGGCGCCATGGCCCTCATGGCGGGTTGGATGCTTTTGGCCTGAGGGGAATCCAGGGAGCGCCTGCGGCGCGTTTGGGGGCTAGGGAGCGCCTACGGCGCGTTAGGAGGCTAAGGAGAACAGACTTGGCTTGTTGGCTAGTTGGTTAGTTAGTTGGCTAGTTGAATAAAGTAATGCCTCTTTTACCCTTCAACCCTTCAACCCTTAAACCTTTGAACCCCCCAAGCCCCCAACCCCCCTCGCCCTGCCATCTTGTCGCCCGAACATTCGTGGCACAGCCCTTGTTGAAGTTGCGCCATGCTGCACCTACCCGCTTTAAGTCCCACGCGTTTTGAAGCCGTCCAAACGTCGCTCCCCGGAGCGAAGGGATGGTTGCGCGTCAATGGCCAGTCCTATCTGCATGCGGATTTGGCCCTCCAACGGCCCACTGGAAAGTATGTGTCCAGGCTGTTGCTGCGGGTGCTAAATGTGGTTTTGGCGGGCGTGAAAATTCGGACGTTGGGGCACAATGCCATGCCCGGTTTACTCTTCCCGGAACTCGATGGGGAAAAGGGGATTGCGCAGGTGCCCATTTGGCCCAAAGGCTACAAGGTGCTGGTGGCCAATGTTTTGGGCCGAAAGGACGTCAAAGGGGCCATCGTGGTGCCTGCCGAGCCGTTTATGGTGCTGCCCGTTCGGCCCGAATGGGAAACCTTTGAGGACTACTTGGGCGCCATGAGCACCAAGTACCGGACGCGCGCCAAAAAAGCCCTCAAACTCGCCGAAGGCTGCGAGCACGTCGACCTGAGCGATGCCCCCGTACACAGCTGGTCTGCCTGGGCCTCCTACTTGCTGAAGCAAACCTTGCGCGACAAAACGGTGACCTTGCCCGCGTCCTTGGAGGTACTGCTGAAGGCCTACAAAGAGAACTTAGGAGAAGCGTTTCGCGTCTTTGGCTACCGAAAGGACGGCCATTGGGTGGGCTTCATTACGGCTATCGTGGACGACGAAGCGGTTCATGCGATGCACATGGGATTTGAGCCCAGTTATGCCCAGCAATCGCAGTTTTACCAGCGTAGCATGATGGATTTGGTGCGTTTGGCCATTGAGGAGCGCAAGCCGCTGCTGAATATGGGCCGAACCGCCACTGAAATCAAGAGCACCATGGGTGCCGTCCCGGTGGAAAACAGCTTTGTCTTCTTTAGTCCTCGGCCTGTGGTTCGCGCACTGCTCCGCCTGTACGCCCGCCGCTTTCACTGCCTGCCAGAGTACACGCTTCGCAGTCCCTTCAAGGCCTAGGCGCGGCGCAGGCTTCCGTATCTTTGAAGAGGTAAACGCCTGCACATGAAAAAAATACTGCTGCTCGGTTCTGGAGAGCTTGGAAAGGAACTCGTCATCGCGTTGAAACGCTTAGGCGCTTATGTGGTGGCCTGCGATTCCTACGAGGGAGCCCCTGCCATGCAAGTGGCGGATGATTTCGAAGTCTTCAACATGCTGGACGGCCGCGCGTTGGATGCTGCGGTGGTGAAGCACCGCCCGGATCGCATTGTGCCCGAGGTGGAGAGCATTCGGACCGACCGCTTTTACGACTACGAGGCCGAAGGCTTTCACGTGGTTCCCTCCGCGAAAGCGGCGAATTTCACCATGAACCGAAAGCTCATTCGCGACCTTGCCGCTGGGGAGCTGGGCTTGCGAACCGCCCCCTACCGCTATGCCACCACCTTGACGGAATTCGAGGCTGCGGTCGCGGAAATTGGACTGCCCTGCGTGGTCAAGCCCCTGATGTCCTCGTCCGGGAAGGGTCAGTCCGTCGTCAAAACGCCCGCGGATGTGGCCAAAGCGTGGAGCTATGCCATGGAAGGAAGCCGCGGGGACTTGATGGAGGTCATTGTGGAGGGCTTTATTGATTTCCACACAGAAATCACGCTGCTCACCGTGACCCAAAAAGACGGCCCAACGCTATTTTGTGCACCCATCGGCCACCGCCAGGAGCGCGGCGATTACCAAGAGAGTTGGCAGCCTTGTGCGCTTTCGCCCAAGGACCTCGCCGAGGCCCAAGCCATGGCGGCCAAAGTGACGGAGGCCTTGGGAGGATCGGGCATTTGGGGCATTGAATTCTTTATTACTTCGAAGGGCGTGGTCTTTTCGGAATTGTCGCCTCGCCCACACGACACGGGGATGGTCACCTTGGCGAATACCCAAAATCTCAACGAGTTCGAACTCCATGCGCGGGCCTTTTTGGGCTTGCCCATCCCGGCTATTGAACTCCAGAAAGCGGGGGTATCGGCGGTGATTTTAGCCCATGATTCGGGGGAAAACCCACCCACCTTCACGGGTGTGGAAGAAGCCTTGGCGATGGGGCATTCGGACGTAAAACTGTTTGGCAAGCCCAGCACGCGTCCCTACCGCCGAATGGGAGTGGCCCTCACGTACGGACCGCTGGAAGGCGATATGGACGCCCTGCGCGCCCATGCCAAAGCCATAGCAGATTGCGTGACCGTACAGAGCCATTAAACGTTTAGTTCGTATGAAACGCTTGCTGCTCATCGCCTTCCTGGTACAGAGCTTCCTGACAACGGCCCAAGTGGACACCCACGTGGTGCGTTTGGAAATGGCGCCGGTTTTTGGGAAGCGAACCAACGTGGCTTGGGACGTGATTCAAAACGTGATGGCCCAGCGCAGCGCGCAAATGGAGCAGACGCAGACGCTTCAATGCAGCACCTACGCCAAGAGCAGCTACATCCAGGGCGGGCGCAGCGAATTGTTTGAATTCTTGAGCTACTCGCAGCGTGTACGTCCGGGGACCTACCGCGAGTTTGTGGTGGCCGCCGACCAGCATTTGACCCGCGGTCCGGGAGACTTTGGCAACAGCATGGAGGTGCAAGCAAGCTTTTCGGGTAGGGGAGACTTCATGGGGGAACAGCAAGCACCTGAAATGGGCCAGCATTTCTTCGAAGGCCTCGAAGACGGCGACTTTGAACTCTACGCCCCGACGATCCATGTGCCCAAAGTCTTGGCGCAGCCGATACCCAGTCCCTTAGCGGTCGATGCAGGCATCAACTACCGCTATGACTTGGTGGACATTCTTCAGACCGACCAGCCGGGCCAAAAAATCTATGTGCTGTCCTTTGCGTCGCGTTCTGGCAAGTTGATGGACGGCCAGCTCTGGGTCCACGAGGCGGATTGGCACATTTCCAAAGCGATTTTGACCTTGGAGGGCCAGGCGTTGACGCGCTTTGAAAAACTGGTGGTGACGCAGACCTACCTGCAATGGCAAACCTGGACGCCCACGTATGCCAACATCGTTTCGCAGCGGGAGTTCCGATGGAGCGACCACGGGGACACGGGGGTAGTGACGGTCCAGCACCGCGATTTTCAACTCAATGCCAACCTGACGCAGCGCCAGTTGGGACTCGCCGTTCGGAGTTACGCAGCAGATGCCTTTGATTTGGGTAGTGAGAAGTGGGACGCTATTCGGCCTCAGCCCTTGGCAGCGGAGGAAGTGGCGCACGTGGCCTACCAGGACAGCTTGGCGCTGTACTACGACAGCGATGCCTACATCGACAGTGTGGATCGCGAGTACAACACCTTTAAATGGTACAAGCCGGTGCTTACCGGTATGGGCTACCGGTCCCGAAAGCGCGGTATTTCGCTGTATGTAGACCCCTTGATTGCCCAATTCAGGCCGTTTGGCATTGGCGGCTACCGGCACAATCTGGGCGGAAGCGTGACTAAAACGTTTGACAACGACCAGCGACTCACCTTGGACGGCTATGTCAACTACGGCTTTGCCAATCAGGATGTAAAAGGAGAGCTTTCGCTGAACTACCGCTACAATCCGCGCCGCTTCGGGGACGTGGAATGGGCCTATGGGGACGACTACATGATGGTCAACACCTACGAGTCCATCATGGGCACCTTTGCGCGGGGCAACTATGCGCGCAGGCGCTATTTCACGGTGGCGCAGCGCATGGAATGGTTCAACGGATTCTATGTGCGGACGAGTTTGGACTTTTCAGAGCGTTCGTCCATTGCCGGCCTGGTGATGGATACCTGGTCGGACGACCTCTTTGGGGCGCTGAATCCGCCCAAGGATTTTCCGACCTACACGGTGGCCATCGCGGGGGTGCAGGTGCTCATTCGCCCTTTCCAGCGCTACATTTTCAAGCGAAACCGAAAGTTCATCCTAGGGAGCGACTACCCCGATATCGAAATCGATTACCGCTGGGGAATCCCAGGCCTCTTTGGGTCTGACGTTGACTACCATCAGCTGCGCATCGAATCCCGCGACTTCATCCAATGGCCTCGTTTGGGCTACACCGAGTGGAGTGCCGGCGCGGGCAGCTTCTTTGGGGCCAACTTGGACAGCATTCGCTTCATAGAGCACAAGTTTTTCCGCGGATCGGACCAGCGCCTCTTTTCCATGCCTACCGCCAGCTTCCAGGCCTTGGATTCCACCTACCACACGGCGCGCGCCTATGTCGAACTCTACGGCATTCACCACTTCCAAGGGGCCTTGCTCGAACGAATTCCCTTGGTAAATCGCTTGAATTTGGAAACAGCCGTGGGCGGCAGTGCGGTGTTGATTCCGTCTTTGGACCTCCGGCACGTGGAAACGTTTATCGGGGTGGAGCGGGTGTTCCGAATCAACAAACAGCTCATGAAATGGGGCATTTACCGTGTATTTACCCCGGGCAAAACCATTGGTTCTGGCTTTCAATGGAAGGCAGGCATCAATATCTACGATTCCTACCGGGGTCGTTGGCTGTATTGAGGCCCAAAAGCCATGGTCAAGCCCGCTCGGGACTGTACATTTGGGATTCAAAAATTTTTTAGACGCTTAGATTCGTTTCCTACCGCTCATGAAGAAGACGCTATTCACCTTGATTTTGGTGGCCTTTGTAGGTCAGCTTTCGGCCCAAACGCTTTTTACCGTCGGCGAGAAAGCCGTTTCGGTTGATGAATTCCTGTACGTTTACGGGAAGAATAAGGATATTGGCAACCAAATTGACCCCAAGACTCCTGAGGAATACTTGGGTTTGTACATCGCGTTCAAGCGCAAGGTGGCGGAGGCTGAGGCGCTCGGACGGGATACGTTGGCGGCCTTTTTGACCGAATACAATACCTACTACCGCCAACTCTTAAAGCCCTATTTGACGGACAAGACGGTGGACGAGGGCATCGTGAAGGAAGCGTATGCGCGCATGGCGACGGACGTTCGAGCCGCCCATATCATGCTGGACTTGCCCGAAAATGCGCTGCCTGAGGACACCGCCAAAGTGTACAAGCAGATCCTGGCTATTCGGGACCGTTTGAACCGTGGAGAGTCCTTCGAGACCATTGCCCGCCAGCAGTCATCCGACAGCTACAGTGCGGTCAACGGGGGTGATTTGGGCTACTTCAACGTCTTCAACATGGTCTATCCCTTTGAAAACGCTTGCTACAACGCGGAAGTGGGCCAAGTGGTGGGTCCTGTGCGCACGCAGTACGGCTACCACCTGATTAAAGTGCTGGACAAGCGCCCCGCGCGCTACCGCATGACGGCTGCACATATTTTGCTTTTGGATACGGAAGACCGCCCCAACCCAGAGGCCGCCAAAAAGATTCAGGACCTCTACAAGAGTTTGCAAGCGGGGGAAGATTTCAATGCCTTGGCGCGCAAGCACAGCCAAGACCAAAGCTCATTGCAGCGCGGTGGCCAATTGCCTCCCTTTGGCTTGAACCAAATGCTCCCCGAGTTTGAAGATGCTGCCTTTGCCTTGGCTGCGGACGGCGATTTTTCAGAGCCCTTCCGGACCAAACTCGGCTGGCACATTGTGAAGCGCGTGTCACGCGAGGAAGTTCCCGCCTTTGAACGTATGCAGGGCGAGTTGGCGGGCAAGATTCGCCGCGATGAGCGCTCCAACGCTTCGTTGCAGGCATTCTTGGCGACGCTTTCGGCACGTTACAACGTGAGCATCGACGAGGCCGCGGTTAATCAAGTGCTCAAAGCGTTGGAGAAGGGCAAGAGCACCGCGAAGCTAACCAAGCCCGTTGTGACCTACACCAGCATCCAGTCGGGCAGTGGCGTCATCACACAAACCGAATTTGCTGCGCGCGCCATCGATGCGGAAGCACGCCGTTTGGCCTCACTCAACGAGCCTTCCGACAACGTGAAAAAAGTAGATCCGGCGCAAGCCTACAGTGTCTTGCAGCCTATGATCAACGCAGCCTTGTTGGCCGAGGCGGAATACCGCCTGCCCTCCGAAAATGCGACGTTCCGCTTCCTGGCGCAGGAATACCGCGAGGGCATTTTGGTCTTTGACCTCACCCGCGAGAAAGTGTGGGACGCAGCCTCTCAAGACAGTGCGCAACTCGCCAATTTCTTTGCAGCCTTCCAAGATCAGTACCAGTGGAACAACCGCTACACGGGAACGGTATTCACCACCAGCAACGAAAAGGTAGCCAAGAAAGCGGCGGACCAGCTGCGCCGTGGGGTGCCCGCCGAAAAGGTGGCACGTGTCCTCAACGCCAAAGACCCCTTGGCATTGGCCGCGCAGGACTATACAGCCTTGGAATCGGGCAATAGCACCTTGAACAACAAGCAAAAACTGCTTGTAGACGTTACAGGCGATTCGGGCGAAAAAGTGAGCGGCCCCTTGGCCTTTGAAGACGGCTTTGCCGTGGTGGTGGTTACGGAAACCTTGCCTGCGGGTCCTAAGACCTTGAGCGAGTGCCGCGGCCAAGTGATTACGGACCTCCAAAAAGCGCTCGAAGAGCAGTGGCTGGAGTACTTGGGCCAAACGTATCCCCTGGCCTTGGATCAAGCGGCTTGGCAAGCTATTCAGTCTAAACTTTAAACGCTTAAACGGATGAAAATTGTAAGCACAGAAACGATAGCCGGGCACGAAATCGTAGAAGCCCTCGGAATTGTTCGCGGGAGTACCGTTCGAGCGCGCAACATCGGTCGCGACATCTTCGCAGGCCTCAAGAACATCGTCGGTGGCGAGATTGAAGAGTACACGCGTCTCGCAGCGGATTCGCGCGAGGAAGCCCTGGAGCGCATGGTCAAAGATGCGCAACGCCTCGGTGCGGATGCAGTGGTTGGGGTTCGCTTCAACACGGCGATGATCATGCAAGGCGCCTCCGAAATGCTGGCCTACGGCACCGCTGTTAAACTCAAGTAATGGACTGGGGCGACTGGCTGCTCAAAGGCATTTTGAGCTTAGAGTTTGGCTTCTTTGCCTTTTGCGTGGTGGCCCTCATCGTGCTGGCATTTCGCCGCGTGAAAAAGCGCCGATCTGAAACCTTCGAAAAGCGCGACAACTAGCCCTTCTGGTTCTTGCTTCTAAACCGCGTGATGCCTTCGGAGCGCATGGCGGCGTGCTTGGTTTTTCGGCCGGTTACGCGCTCCCGCCACATCCGGAAGGACGATGCTTTCATTTCGCGACGCATCAGGGCGCGGACCTCATTTTCCTTGAGGCCAAATTGCACCTCAATCGCCTCAAAAGGCGTGCGGTCCTCCCAGGCCATTTCAATGATGCGGTCGATGGATTCGGGCGACAAAGGGCTGTTCATACGGGATAAACGCCACCTAGAAGTCGATTGTTTAGAATCGGTATTTCAAGCCGGCATTAAAGAAGTAGCCGTCTAGAGGTGCCCAAATTTCCGTGTACTGAGGCGTCTGGTAGGGAGCGCTTACCAAGGATCCAAAGCGCGTCTGACGCACATCGGTGAAGTTTTCGGCATTTAAGAAGATAACCAAGGGGCCAAAGGTGCGTTCCACGATAATACCTGTAGAAAAGAGATCGGGGGTGACCCAGTTGGAACTCAATACTTGCGCGGACTTGTATTCGTAGTCCCAGCCGATGCGCCAAAGTCCATCCACCACATAGAGGAGATCGCCTTTAATGCTATGCTTGGGCGTGAGCGTGGCGGCTTGCTTCACCGAACGGTCCTCGGTGTATGCATCGGTATACGTGTAGCCCACAAACCAGGTGAATCGATGCACCGTCAACTTCAGTTGTGTTTCAAAGCCACGGCTGTGAACCACGGCGCCACTTTGGCCGTAGCTCCACGTGCTATCTGTGGTGGGCACGAGTTGGATAGCGTGGTCAATCAGGTTGTAGAAGAACATCTGGTTCAAGGTGAGCAACCCTGAAACGGCAGGCAGTTGGGCCACGTATTTGATGTCAAAATTGCCGCCATAGCTGCGTTCAGCGCGTAGGTTGGCAAAATCGATGGCAGCGATTCCGGCATAGCCCAATGGTTCGGCTTCTTCGTTGAAGAGGGTCGGCATGCGGTAGCCAAAGCCTCCACCCAATCGATAGGTGAAGTGGCGTGAAGCACGGTAAAGGGCATTGAAGCGCGGCAAAACGAACCACTCCCCATTGGATGCGGAAACAGCGGATGCAGCTTGCGCATAATCGACGCGAAGGCCACTTTCTAAACTCCAAGCATTCCCGAGATCCACCAGGTGATTGACATAGGACCCAAGGGTTTGACTCTGTTGGTTCCGTAAAAGCGGTGTGGATGTCAGGGGAAATTCCTCAAACTGATCCGTAACCACATTGACGCCCACGTTGAGACTGGCTTGGTCCGAGCTCTGCGCATAGTTCACTTCGGTGTAGCTGTTGCGTTGACGGCCTGCGAAGTACAGATCTTGGAGCCCAAAGGCGGGACGGATGCGCAGTTCCCGATCAAATTGATTCAGCGCATTTTTCGCCGTAATACTCGCGCCAGAAGCGAGGGTTTTGCGCCAGAGGGCCTGTGTGCTCACGCGTTGGCTGTTCTGGCTGTCCAGATAGAAATTCCCAGCCGTTGGCGCATCGCCTCGAATCATGGAGAGGTCGCCGCCCACGCGGTCTTCGAGTTGGATCTGGGCGCCCAGCCAAAATTCGGTGCGCGCGTTGGGGTAGAAGAAGAGTTTGGGGTTGACGGCCCATTTTCGAACGCTAGGCACATCCGAAAAAGAATCCCCATCGGCATCATAGGGGCTGTGAAGGTGTCTTGAAATCAGGGTGGTGTAGCCCCATTTTCCCTGGCGTCGCGATAAAAATAGGTTGATGTCTTGAGCACCGATGGTAGAACGGTTGATGTGAAGTAACTGCTCGTTGGTGGGTCGTTTGGTCAAAAGGTTAATCAGACCGCCAATGGCTCCTCCACCGTAAAGCGTAGAGGCAGAGCCTTTGATGTACTCCACTTGTCGGAGATCCAAGGGAGGAATTTGCATGACATCCAAACTGCCCGAAAATCCACCGTAAAGGGGGAAGCCGTCTTTCAGCATTTGGGTGTAGCGGCCATTGAGACCTTGGATGCGCACCACAGCCCCATTGGAGGTAGCCGACGTGGTTTGGACTTGAATGCCCGTGCTGTGCGTGATGAGATGCGCAATTTGACTTGGTTCCATGGAAGCGGCCTCATCGATTTCGTCCGTCAGTACTTCGGTCCGGGTGGGCACATTTGCGATGCTACGATTTGTGCGAGTAGCTTCAACCATAACTTCTCCAATCACTTGTACCTCTTCGGACTCAATGCTATCGAGTGGGTTGGATTGGGGGTACCAAGAAGGCGTTTGTATTGCCGATGCCGAAATGGACAGGGTGCAAAGCACACCGAGGAGGAATCTAGAAAGGGACATACCTCAAATGTACGCCCGTCTGAACTTTACATCGTGGCCTGTGTTCTCGCAGTATAGCGAGGAAAAGCCCTCCAGGAAGTATTCCTATTAGACGCATCTAACATGGCACGCGAATTGCTAAAAAGGGAAGCATGAAAGACATCCGTCCAGCATGGCATCGATTGTGGAGTGTGGTCCGAAACGACCGACCTACAGTATGGCTGATTCTAGCCTTTGCAACACTTAGAGGCGCCTTCAGCCTCGTGTTACCACTGAGCTTTCAAGCGCTAATCGGTCAGCTCATGGGCGGCCGTTTGTCTGCTTCATGGTGGGTGCTCTTTGCCTTGGTTCTCATTTTTTCGGCGCTCATGATTCTATTTGGCTTAGTCCAAATGCGCCTCTCCGAGTGGTTTCAGCAAAGGCTTTTTGTCCGAACGGCCTACTTTTTTGAACGCGCGACAGAATTGTCTTTGTCCTCGGAATCGCAAGAGCCTTCTCACCGCTTTTTTGACGCCATTATTCTTCAAAAAGAACTACCTAAACTGCTCTTAGACGTTTCCACTGCGGTGTTGCAGCTGCTCTTTGGCTTCTTACTTCTCTTCCTTTACGATTTCACATTTGTAGGTGCAGCCCTCATCATATTGGGTATCGCCATCCTAATGATACGCTGGAGCCTTTCCCGGGGCTTTCTATGGAGCATGGAAGAGAGCAAGGCCAAATTTGCCTTGACCGCCCGCCTCAAGGAAGCTGAGGGGCAAGAAAAAGGCGGTATGGCGGGGTTTGTCGCCGAATACCTCAAAGCGCGCCGCAAACATTTCCGCGTGGTGTGGCGCATGCACGCCATCCTTGGGGGCGCGCGTGTGGCGTTCACGGCGGCCCTATTGGCTGTTGGCGGGTGGTTGGTTATCGACCAAACGGTTTCCATTGGTCAATTTGTGGCCATTGAGATCGTCTTCTTGACGATTTTGGCCAACTTAGAAAAACTAGTCGCCGGTGTGGATTCCATTTTTGATGTGCTCACCGCCTTGACCAAGCTGGATAGCACCTTCGCCCATGAGGGAGTGGATATCAGTCCTTTTAACCCGGCGGATACGCAGCCTTTCGAAGGGAAAGCGTGGATTCAGAACTTCGAGCAAACCCATCCCCCGAGCGATAAAAAAGCCCCCTGGCGCTGGATGGCCTTTTTGGCCTTGGTCTTATTGGCGAGTTTATTCCTTCCTTGGACCCAAACGGTCTCTATGACCGGGGTCGTAACCATGGACGATCCTATGGACCGGCCTTCCGAACTTTATGCAGCCGAAAATGGCCGTTTGACCACGTGGTATGTCCGAGAAGGCCAAGAAGTGCGCGCAGGCGATACGCTCCTTTTGTTGGAGGAAATTGGGTCGGACTACTTGGATCCAGCACTTCTCGATAATTTGACCACAAGCCAACGCGCCAAAGAAGAGGCCAATGCGGCCTACCAAGGAAAAACAGAGGCCTTGCGGTCCCAGTTGGACCAAGCCCGCCGCGGACTTCGCCCACAGCTCCAAGTGGCGCGTCAGAAGGTTCGGGTCGACAGTACCGATTGGGTAGCCTATCGAGCAGCAGAAGACGTAGCCCTGGATCAAAAACACCGGGCGGACAGTCTGCTGCGTGTGGGCATCATTTCTCGCCAAACCTGGGAAGGTCAAGCCATGAATTGGCAAAAGGCTCGGGCACAATCGCAGGGCCAAGGCCAGAAATACGCGGCCAGCAAGGCGGAATACGAGGCAAAACGCCTTGAGCTTGCGGAGAAAATTGCCAAGCTAGAGTCCTCCGTGGCTGAAGCGCGTGCCGACGAGGCCTCATCCCTGGAATCGGCCACCCAAGCACTGTCCAAAACAAACCAAGTCGCTCGACGCATCTCCAACCGGTATGTCATTGCGCCCCGCGACGGGGTCGTCATGGAGTTGAGCAAGAAAGCTCCGGGCTCCTTGATGAAAAAAGACGAAAAGCTCTTGACGCTTGTCCCTGCCTACGAGTCCCTGATTGTCGTGGCGCAATGCGATCCCAATGACATCCCCTTGCTCCATGCCCAGCAAGGAGCCATGTTGGCCTTTGACGGCTACCCTATGCTGCCCATCCCCGGATGGCCCGAACACAGCGTGGGGATGTTCGAAGCGAAGGTGCGCTTTGTGAGCACCGCTGTTGGACCCGATCAATCGACTTTCCCCATTGTCTTGGAGCCCGCCGAAGCCTGGCCTGCCGGTTTAAAGGCAGGAACCAACAGCCATGCCACGCTGCTCCTGGGGGATGTCCCGCTTTGGTTTGAACTCTGGCGACAGCTGAATGGATTTCCGGCTAACCGCATAACACCCGCAGCCAAATGATGAAGGGTATATCCGTAGGGCTTCTTCTACTCAGTGGTTTTTCGATCGCCGCACAAGGTCTGAACGACTACGTGGCTTTGGCGGTCGAAAAGGCCTGGGCCTACCAACAGGCCAATTTGCGCGTCTACCAAGCGGAGGCCAAATTGCTCAGTGCGCGAGCCGCCTTTGATCCCCAGTTGTCCGTCTTGGATCGCGGGAAGGATGCGGGTGCCGGAACAGGCTATCGCTACCAGGAAGCCGATGTTCGCCTGCCGCTCGTGGGCGGGGTAGCGCTGAATGCGACCGGGCAGTGGGGCGGCGGCCCTTGGCTGAATCCCGAGTCCAAGGTGCCGATCAGTGGCCTAGCGGGCTTGGGGCTTACGCTTCCTCTGGGGCCTCAGCTTTGGTTTTCGGATTCCCAGCAAAAGGTCAATGTAGCCAAGCGCTCGGTCGATGTGGCCACCGCAGAGCTGCGTGTCGTAGCGCAAGAAGTTGCGAAGGAAGCTGTGCAACGCTTTGTGGCGTGGAGTATAGCCTACCGCGAGCGCGAGGCTTACGCGTCTTCATTGGTGCGGCTGGAGGACCAACTGGAGCAGCTTAGGGCCTCCTTTTTCCTGGGTGCTTCGGCCCGAAAAGACACCCTCGAGCTCTTTGCCTACCGGGTCATGCGCCAAAACCACTACCTAGAGGCGCTTCAAAGCGAACAAGCCGCATGGCAAGAGATGCAGAGTTTCCTCGGACCCGAAGGGGCCAACCGCACCTGGCAAGCCCTGAATTTTGATTCCCCGATCTACGGGCAAATCGCCCGCCTGGAAGACCGCCCCATAGACCAGGTGCCCAAACGTCAACTTTGGGACGCCAAACAGCAGCAGGCCCAGACCCAACTGCGTTTTGAGCGGATGCAGCGCTGGAATGCGCCCTATGTGCATGTAAACGGCTGGCAGTATGCCGACTCCTTTAATCCCTATGGCACATCGTGGAAGGTGACTTGGGATATTCCCGGTTTCAATCGGAAAAACCGATCCGAACGCCAGCTCGCATCCCTCTACCTTCAGGAAATGTCCTTGGGCCAAGCCTTTTTGGTTCAAGAAGCACAAAACCGTCAGGTGCAGTGGTCGCAACAGTGGCCCACGAGTGTGGTCAACGTTCAAACCATGTATACGCAAGCGGCCACCTATAGAGAGCTTTGGGAGCTGGAAGAGGAGTCCTTTTCGCTGGGCTATTCATCCGTTTTCATGAAGAACCAACGTGAAGTGGCCTACCTCGACGCCCTTGTCAAACGCAACAAGGCGGTTGCTGCGCATCTCAAACTCTTGGCCGACTGGGCTGCATTTACTGGGCAGCAGGTGGAGTGGCCGTAGGCAGCGGGCTTCGCCCTGCCGTTTAGGAGTTTGGGGGTTTGGGGGTATGGGAGTATGGGCGCTT
>Ga0255757_10003805_pt1 | contig 13759 bp, 8 predicted proteins | sample 071ome_27_FD_179957 | JGI IMG/M metagenome (GOLD analysis project Ga0255757, IMG submission 179957) | Coastal salt marsh microbial communities from the Groves Creek Marsh, Skidaway Island, Georgia - 071409AT metaG (version 2) | ecosystem: Environmental > Aquatic > Marine > Intertidal zone > Salt...
CCAGCCTCGACCGGATATTTTCCGTTTATTGGATCGTATTTTGATTCTTTCGAGTGTTGGATCTGTTGTATACAGCGGGCCTTCGATTTCAGCGAAAGGTTTCTTCGAGTCGTTGGCGTATATACCGCCTCGACCACGAGACGTGCACGTGGCGGACTTTATATTGGACGTCGTCATTAAATCGTCTAAAGAAACGACCTCCCGCGTGTGCAGAGACTTTGCGGTTTCAGATATATTCACGCTCAATGAAAACACTATAGAAATGCTCGCTATGGAGGCGTCGTCAAACGCAGTCGTCGGAAATGAAGACGCCAATACCGACGAAGAGAGAGGAAACACGAGAAGAGCTGGTGGTAGTACTCGTTCCTCCGAGAAGAAACGTCTCGCGCCGATGAAGGTCCAAGTACAGCAACTCCTCGCACGTTTGCGCAAAAATGCTACTAGACACCCATTTTTGATTGCCACGCACTTCATTGCGACGCTCTTCACTGCAATTGCGCTCGGTGCAATATTCTTCCAGTGTGGTCGAGATACCGCCGGCGTGCAGAATCGAATGGGATGTTGTTTCTTCATTCTCCTATTTCTCACGCTCATGTCGCTCTCCTCCCTACCTGTGTGGAGAGAGGATGATTTGTTGTCAAGGCGAGAAATTCTCGCCGGTGCCTACGGCGTGGACGGTTATTTTATCAGTCAAATCGCGTTTGATGTGATTGTTGTTCGGGCCATTCCGCCTTTGTTTTTCTCTCTCGCCACGTATTTTTGCGTCGGTTTACACTTGAACTTTTTCTCATTTGTAAACTTTACGTTCGTGTGCGTGTTGACAAACATTGCAGCATCAGCGTTGTGTACGTGTGTGTCTATTGCAACGCCATCGAATGCGTCCGCAAACGTCGTCGGAATGCTATTATTGCTCGTGAACGTTGTGTGCGGTGGCTTTTTACTCAACGAGGAACAGCCGAGAGCGAAAGCGGCGGACGGAAATGGCGATCGCCACATCTTGGTTAAAATCTTGACGAGATGTAGTTTTGTTAACCATGGTTTCCAGTCTATGATGATAGGTGAATTCTTAGACGCGGGAACTTTTTATTTTACGCCCAAACTGGTCGAAAGCGATCCATCCAAAAAATCTTCGCCGTCGTCTAGCGGCGGCGACGTTCGCGTTCCAGTTTCCGGTAAAGAAGTCTTGGATTTCTTCTCCTTCGGGTCTACGAGAAGTGAAATGCGAACGCATGTGGTCGCTTTGGCCTCGTTAGCGTGCGGGTATTTAGTTATCGCGTACTTATTACTGAAGTTTAGAGTTAGATATTAGGTTTAGGTTTGTAGTGCATTTTTACTCAACTCGCTTTTTCCAGTTAAAAAATATTTAGGGGATTATATCATTCGCTTTCGTCAAAGCTATCGAAGGCATCTCTCGCCATCGCTCCGGCAGCTTCCTCGCGGTGAATCTCCCATTCGCTCGTATCATCCTCGTCCGGATGTAATCCATCCACGTGCGACATTGTTCTCAACGGTCTCAACTCTTTCGTCATACACAAGTGTCGTCCGCTACCTTCTTCTTTGATGTCAAAGACCGAATCGGTGGAATCTCCGGAGGAAGAAGCGCCCCAGCTCGCCGCCGTGGCCGAGAAGCTCTTCTCAACCACCCATCCGTCCGCTTCCATGTTCCGCAAAGCCTCGGTTGCTTCTTTCATCGCTCGTCTCGCGTCGTCGAACGACCGACACTTAGAGAAATCAATAAGCTCGTTCGGATCGACTTCCTCTCGCAAGCAGTTGACGTTCAAACCCTCGTTCATCAAGTCTTCAAAAGACATGAGACGAAAGATAAAATCGCCTTCGGGCTTTCTTTTCAAAACTCTTCCGAGATCATCCTCTAACCATCGCCAGTTCCCGTCAATGTCTTGCGCAAGGTGGAGCTCGAGCGGGAGTTTCATCTCGGCGATGTAGTTCGCGTCGCCGCCTAACAAGGCTTCCAACAACTCATCGTCATCTTCGTAATACTCATCTTCTTCGTCTTCGTAAAATTCATCCTCTTCTTCGAAGCTACCGCTCGTTTTCCGTTCCGAATCGTATCTCTCTTCGATTCGCATGTAGTGTTCCGTCTCTCTCAAGAAATCTTCGTGCGTGATTTCTAAATCGTCTTCGTCCATGTCTTCAAAATCGATTCCGAGAAAAGAAAGCGCCTCATCGTAGCCTTTCGCGTGTTTCGGCAAACACAAAACGTTCACATAGTTCCCGAGAAAATCAGAAACAGTATCCGGCACTCTCGACGAGCACAATTCCTTATACGCTTCCACGGCATTGACGTAATCCAACACGCGTTGCAACTTCACAGACGATCTCGCCGAGTTATCTCTCGCCTCTTCCACCGCCCATTCCTTTTCTTCGATTAAAAGCTCCAATCGTTTCTTTTGCATTTCAAATTGCTCTTTCGACAGCGCCCTTGTTTCGTGTTTCGGGGCTTGATCTTCGTCTTCGACTTCTTCCTCTTCCTTTTCCGAGAGAGCCTCTTCGCGCTCTTCTTTCCCGTCGGCGTTAGTATTCGCGTTTGTCGTCGCCGCGCTACTCTTGTTCGCGCTCTTCTTCGGCACAGAGCTGTTACCAATCTTCACGTTGTCTTTCGTTGTCATTGTTCTCGTCGCAGTATTCTTCGTCGCGTTGTTTTTGTTACTGTTATTGTTACTCTTCTTTTTCGCGGCGGGCGGTTTCTTCTTCTTGGAGGAGTTCTGCGGCAAGTCCAACTCCGGATCCAACTTGGGAGAACCGTTCTTGTTGCTCGAAGAAGACGCTGAAGGCGAAGAAGACTTCTTGGACGACGACGACGACGACGACGACGACGAGGCGGACGGTCCGAAGTCCCTCTCCGTTTCATACTTCTCCTCTTCTTCAAAAAATTCTCCTCCTCCCCGGCGGTTGTCGCCAGACGACGACGACGCTCGAACGCCGACGACCGAAGAACTTCTCCGTCCTCGCCTTCTCAAAGGCACCACGACCGTTCGTTTAGGGTGTTCAAATTGCATCATTCGCGCGGCGTGTCTGGACGACGACGACGACGTCGAGCACGCGAAACTCATCGCCAAGCGAGAAGACGAGGGCGAAGATGACATCAACGAGCGCGATGTCACCGTCGCCATCGTAATAATCCTTCCCTTCTTCCTCGCGTCGTAAAAGTGGTCTTCGTGGGGAAAGAATAAGAACAAAAAATTCAACTTTGAAACGCAGAGAACGAAAGAAGATCTCTCTCTCTCTCTTTCTCGCGCGCCTTTCCTTCGAAGAAGAAAAAGAAGAAGAGACAAACGTCTCTCTCTCTCTCTTTCCGAGTAAGCGCGCGCTCGCGTAAAAAGAGAGGGGCGCGCCGCGTTTGATGTGCTCAATCAAGCGCGTTTGCGTTCGTGGAAAATGTGAGAAGATCCACGAGTCAAAGATACGTTTAGATATTTCCAAAAAAGGACGAGAGAGATGCTTCGGTGTATGGCTGCGGTGAAAACTACCTTTTTTTCTTTTTGCAAAATATGTAAAGTAATGGCAAAAGACTCTGCTTCAACGCGGGGGCACGCGCACTACTCTTTGGTGAGATCTCTCGTCTCTTTCTCTCTCTGTTCTCCGCGCGAGCGCGCGTGTGATACATACGCGTGACTTTAATCCATAGCTTCCAAACACTTGTCGTACATCTCGCCGGCTTTGCTCAACTCACCCATATCCGTGTACACGTCCCCGAGCATGCCAAAGACGGTGCTGTCTTTTGCGACGAGCAAGGCGCTTTCGAGCGCGCTCGCCGCTTTGGTTAAATCGCCCGACGCTTGGTACGCCGTCGCTAAACCTTTCCTCGCGGAGAGGGACTCTTCGATTTTATCTTCTTCGGAGGACGTCTCGTCGTCCGCCGCCGCGACCGCGTCGGTGAACAAATCGATCGCGACGTCGTACTCTCCGTTGGCGTACGCGCTCTTCGCTTTTCCAATCAACTCCATCGCTCGGCTCGCTTTCGCCGCCGTTTTCGTATGGTGCCGCTCGAACCGTTCCTCCTCGACGCGTTGCATAATCTGACGCATCTGAATGTTCAATCGTTCAATCTCTTGACGCCGTTTCCGACTGAGCACGCCGTTCAAACTCGCTCCGATCAGAGCTAACAGCTCCAAAATTGCCAGCGCCGGCCAGTATTTTCGTCCGAACTGTTGGAGTTTGGACAAGTTTTCCGCCGGAGGTGGTGGTGATGCTTTCGATATCTGCACGAATTCATTTCTCAAAGAAGAAGAACTACTACTACTCGAGGAGGAGGACGACGACGACGCTCGAGCGTCTCGCTTCAACTCGTCCACGGATAAAAAAGAAACGTCGTTTGTCGTCGTCATCGCTTCGGAAGAAGAAGACGACGAGGACAAAGCCTCCGCGCTTCTTCTTCTTCTGCTTCGCTTTTGGTTCGATCGAACTCTTTTTGCCCCAACTGATGATGATAATTTAGAAGAAGAATCGCTGTCATCACACCGGCGGCGGCGGAACTGGTGGTGCGCTTTCGCGAACGTGGCAGAAAAAGAACAGCACGCGCGCATTTTTCTCTCGTCGCTATGTATTCGTTGTGGTCGCGTTTTTACAAAAAGCGTCGCGAGATCTAAAATTTGTGAAGAAGAGCAAAAAAGGTGCACCTTTTCTTCACGCAAAAGTCAGTCGAAGAGCGCGCCGCCGCCGGTTTGCCGCCGCCGCTCTAAACCAGCCTCTCGTATGCGCTTTCTTCTCTCGGCTTCTTTCGCCGCGCGGAGTTTATTTGTTGTCGTGGTTGTGGCTACGACTCCTGGCGATGTGGTTCCGTTCCCGTCTCGGCGCGTCGTCGTCGCGCCGAAGACGTCCGAGAAGAAGAATGGCGGAGCGCTTCCTCGATGTTCTTCTTCTTCTCCTTCTGATTTTTGGACTGTTGCTCGTTCAAACGAGGACGACGGCGCGTTCACATCCTCTCCTTCTCTCCTCGCCGCCTCGACGGTGACTCCGACGTCCATCATTCTCTTTCTCCCGTCTCGAAACCCGCGCAAGCGCTCTCGATTTTTCTTCCTCTCTTGATCCTTCACGAACTCGCCGAGCGGGTCGCGCTCTCGCAATATCTCCGCCAACTCAGCGCTCATCTTCGAATCCTCTTCGTCTAGTATTTTCACCGCTAAATTTCTATAAAAGTTCACGCTTCGATATTCAAACATGCCCCCTAACGCGCCCGTCGCCGCGCCCAATAAAACGCGCGCTCTGAACGCGTTCGTCTTATTCTTGAACCCGAAACTGTTCCCATCGACCGTCGCGAAACCAAACACACCAGTCAACCCTACCGCGAATAAAACTCTCCAGATGGACGCGTTGACGAAATTGTTTATGGTCGACTTCTCCGAAGATGACGGTTGGTAGTTTAACACGGATTGGCGGTGGAAGAGTTCGCGTAAAGCGGACTTGGCGACGGCTTGCGGAAGGTCGGGGAGATTTTTCTTCGCCGTCGACGTTGAACTCCTCCCGGTTTTCGCTTTGGAAGAAGCTTCTTCGCACTCGGCGAACGCGAGCGTTTTTTCGAAGAACGCGCGCGAGAGACGACGGAGATGGTGGCGACGGTTGGTGTCGTCGTTTCCGCGGTTCATCGCTCGCGCGTCGCCGTCGGAGGAGGCTTCTTCTTTCTCGCGTGGTATTGCTTTGGGGAATGCGTGTAACTAACTTTTTGGGGAAAGTGATTCAACGCCGGTACATGTATATAATACGAGTAGCGTTACACGCGCGCGTCTAATCTATTCTAATCTATACTATTCTGCTTTTTAATCTAATTTCTGTTGTTCTGTGAGATTTGCTCATGCATCCTGTGCGATAGAGAGAGAAAGAGCGACGACTCTCGTCGCGTGAGCGCGCGCGAGAAAAGAGAACAGAGCGAAAAAGCTTGAACCGGATTTGTTGCGAATCGAGCACACTACGCGCATATTCTTTCAGAAGCCATTTTTTCCGCTCATCGTTTTTGTGAAGGGCCGCCGTTCCAAAAGGCAAAACATTTCTCAACATCGGACGGTAATTCCAAAAAAAAGTGTATCGTCACTAAGAATGTGCGCGTGTGGTTAAGGTACGCGCGTGACGCGTATCGTCGCGTGTGCGAGGACAAAAAAATAAGGAAGAGTAGGGGACGTACCTTTTGCTCTGATACTTTCGAACTTATCCTTGCGCGTCGACTTCTTCCCACGATGTGACGGTGTTGCTGTTTATAGCCACGTACGAGTTTGATTTGTGCTTTGGAACGAACGTCCAATTGTCTTTCGGTTTACCCAGAAACATCTCGCTGACTTTGATCCAATCTTCGACTTTGTCCGAAGCCAACAAAGTTTCCATATCGTCGCGACCGAAATACCGTTGCGGACGCAAGTGCATCTTTTGTACGCTCGGGTGTTCCAAAAGACCAACCGGAACGTATCTGTGCGTGTAACTCATCCACTCGCACAAAAATGTTCTCGTCTTTTCGACGCCTATGGCGTCGGAACCCCAGTGTTCTATACCATATTTACAAAATTCCGCGAAGTACTCTAAACGTTCCGAGGAAGAGACGTCGATGTGACGTTGTTCTTTAATCTCTTGAAACAACCACGGTTTAATAATTGCACCGCGACCAATCATGCACGTGGCGACGTTTCCAGACTCCACGTGCGCGTTGTAATCTTCAAAGGTATACACGTCGCCGTTGCCGATGAGCGGGACCGCGCTGTTCGAAACTGTCTTGGCGATTTTACCGCATTCGTCGATGTATTCCCAGTCTGCCAAACGCGAATAGCGTTGCGCGCGCGTTCGTCCGTGTAACGTGATCGCGGCAACTTTTCCGAGCCAACCAGCATTGAGGGAATCTCGAGATGTAGAAGAAGACGCCGAGCAACATCGATTGACGATATCGTGCGCGTTCCACTGTTGTTTGCGATCGTGGTATCCCATGCGAATTTTGATCGTCAACGGAATCTTACGCAACGAAGAGCTCGCAGCGTCGATAATCTTCTCCAACTTGCCAGTTTTAAGCTGCGTGAGTAAAGTTGAGCCGGCACCTTTGGCGCAGACGCCTTCGATTGGACATCCCATGTTGATGTCGATGAAGTCGCATTGTACCTCGTTTTCAATCAGTTCCTGTGTTTTATTGTTATTGAGAGAAGGGCGAGAAGAATAGCGTTAGAAGATTGTCGGAGAAGATAACGATAACACGCGCGAAGAATATAACATCGAGCGGTCAGACAGCACTGGGAACTCACGAGCTGTAAAATAACCAGAGAATGCGAACACTCCCCGGCGCTTCCTCCTTTGCGCCTACTAGGGCTGCGGCTGCCAAAGGAGCCCCAAAAGTTTATCATCACCCCGCTCGTTATATCGTCGTAGCACACAAAACAAAAAAAGAAAAGAGAATTGAAAACGTACCACGCATCGGCTGACTAAATCAGGGTATCCGCCGCATATTTGGACGCCAAACTTATTCGTTTTGCTCGATTCGCACGCGTGTCTCCGCAACAGCGCCCACTCGCGTCGATCGCCGGCTAACAAGTTCGACGCCATCGCCATCTCCGATATCGTCACATCTGCCCCAAACTTCACGCACATGCGTCGAAAAGGTGCGTGTCCGACCGTCGTTAGTGGTGCCAACACCAACTTTTTATTGAAATCGATCCTGTTCTTTTCGATTTTCTCCTCTTCGTTCTCGTTTGCGTCGTTTGCGTCGTCGTCTCTTTTACTACTTCTATTCATCGCCGTAATCTTCCTCTTCTTCGCTTTCGATACGCACAACAAATCGCTCCCAACCGTCTCTAAATATTTCGTAGATCTCGGCAAATTATACGTCGACTCGCGTAATTCTTTCTGCAAACGATCCTCCATGGCGTTGAACTCTTCGCTGCCCTCGCTCCGTCGCCACTCGAGCAAAGTCTTCGTCTCTTTACTATCGTCGACATTTTCGTGTCGATCGGAATAATAGCACCGAATCCCAAACGGACATTTCACGTGTTTCATCTTCATTTCGTACGGACACTTCGCACCGCCGCCGTCCTCGCCGTCCTCGCCTCCGCCGACGACGAAACACCGCCCGCCGCCAAACCCCTCCTCGCGTCTTCTCGCCTCCAAGTACTTCTCCGCGTCGTGCGTGCACTCGCACGTCGTCGATTGAAACGGACACTCTTTCCCGACCGCCACGAACGAGCACAAATCGTTCCTCATCGCCAGATACTTTTCTCTTTTCCGCTGCTTTTGCGACTTCGCGCCTTGCCGAAGGCCGTTTTTGTTGCTCCGTAATAACGGTCTCTCGTCTGTTTTTTTCACCTCGTTTCTCCGCTCCGCAGCGGCGGCGGTCGCCTCGTCGTCGTCGTCGTTCTCCTCCTTCTTCTCCGCGACCGACAAAAACTGCTCCCGAATCGGAAGGAAACCATTATTCGCGAGCTTTTCCGCGCGCGTGGACATGCCGCCGTCTTTCCCGTCTCTCTCTCTTTACTCAGAGAAGAAAGGCGGCGCTCTCTGGGGAAAAAAGAATTCGATCGCGCGGAACGGAGAAAACTCCCCGTCGTCTCTCGCGGAAACGCGGGCAAAGGGCGAGCACTTCGCGCTGTGATTGTGATCCATCGAAGTGGAAAATAAAGAGTGTTTGTGTGCGCGTGAGAGAGTAAAAGAGAAAGAAAGAAGCGCGGGACGAGGGGGTACTTTTCGTTCTCTTTTTTTGTGACGTCGTGTTGTGAAATGAATTCAATTTTCTCTCTGTTTTTCAGTTCTGCGGTCGATCTCGCTGCTGCGCCAACCACCTCTCTCTTCTCAAACGAAGCGCGGCGGAAACTTCGTCCTCTCGCTCTTGCACTTCTTCTTCTTCTTCTTCTTCTCGCACTTCTTCGTTTGGACGACGATCTTCGACCGCCTCCAGCGCCGATGAAGAAGGCGCGCTTTCGTCGTCGTTCGCGCGTTCCTTCGTTTCTTCCTCTTTGATCTCCGAGGCGGCCACGTCGGTCGTCGTCGTCGGTGGCGTCGGTGCAACTATGGACGGTGAAGCCGAGCGAGAGTGTCGGAAAGCGACTTTTCTGGTGTCTTCGCTTTGTTGCGAGGATACAGATGAAGGCGTCGTCGTCGTCGTCTTTGCAGTTTGGTCGAATTTCGCTTCCAGGGGAGGCGGAGGTTTCGATTGCTGCTGCTGCTGGTCTTCGAGTTTCTGCATGAGCTCGTTCACTTTTTGTTCCAACGCGGCGATTTTCTCGTTCGCGCGAGCGTCTTTATCCATTTGCTCCTGGCGACGGTTGTACTCTTTTTCGTACTGTTCCGGCGTGAGTGGCATTGGTTGTTCGCGTTGGTACTGTGAATCGATTGGAAACGGAAAGTAGCCGGCGTTGCCTCCGTTCATGTGCGATCCTGGTGGCAACAAACCGAGCGGTGCGACGCTCATGAACGCCATCTGCGCTTGTTGCGCAGCAGCGGCGACGGCAGCGGCGGCAGCGTGCGCCATGCGACGCGCAGATATGTCTTCTTCAGACAATGACGCTTCGTCGTTTGCCACGTTCGTCGCTGCGGCGGAGATGCCCGCTTGGTAAGATGCGTTGATGGCGGCGGTACCGGGAGTCCACCACTCGCTACCCGGGTTGAGATTCGCCGATGGCGACGGTGCAACTGGTGTTGTCATGTTCGGTGGCGGCGTCGCTCTCGTTTCTTGTTGTTGTTGTTGTTGTTGTACAAATCTCGGCGCAGGGGGCGTTCGCGCCGGCGTAGGCGTCGCCGCCTGTTCTCTCGAAGAAGAAGCAGTGGTGTTAGTCGCCGAAGGCGTTTGTCGTTGCTGATGTTGCTGTTGCTGTTGTTGCTGTTGCTCGCCTCCGGAAAGAGATCCGAGTCGTTCTAATCGCTGTTCCCGAACGCGTTGCGCTTCTGCATCCGCTCCTGCTATCGCCGTCGTCACCGTCGGAGGCGTGGACGAAGACGAAGGCGCATCCGTTCCTCCTCCTGCTCTTCCTCCATCATCCGTTGAACCCGCCCCGACGTCTCCGTTCGCTTCTCTTTCCCTCCTCGCTCTCTCTTCTCTTTCTCTTCTAGCCTCTGCTGCCTGCGCGTCTAATCTCGCCTGCACTTCCGGCGCGATGTACCCGGGCTGTAATTCCGGCGGTAACCTTTGCCATTGCCCTTCCTCTCTCTCTCTCTGTCTTCTCTCTAACTCTCTCTCCTCCTCTGGCAACACGGACGCGCGACACGTCGGACACGCTTGCTGTCTCTCTAACCACGATCGTAAGCAGTGCAAATGGAACGCGTGCGAACACGGTAACTTCTTCGCGCGCATTTGTTTCGGTATCGGCGTTTGACTCCCGTCCGCGTGCGTCTGGCACATTTTCATCTTCTCTCTGCACACGACGCACGTGTCCTCGCCGCCTTGCGATGCATCCAAATCCTCCGCAGTCGCGTCTGGGAACCTAGAGTCTAAGTTCGCCGTCACTCTTCGGTACCTCAAAAATGCAGCCACTCGATCTTTGAATTGTCTAAACGTTACGTACACGTCTCTCAACAAATGTATCGGCAATCCGTAATAGGCGAAGATGATGGAAAAAAACGCCACGTACACGCACAAGTGCACCAAATCCGCGCACAGCTCTAAATAAAAAACAAATGCGCCTTTCCCTTGCCAATTTCCATCCATCGCGCGATCCACTAACGTCACGAAATACTTCGCGAACCCGACGCACATTTTACTCGCCAAAATGACGTGCTCGAACCCGAACAAAAGCACCACCGAAGGTCCTTTCGCCACCACGCGTTCAATCGCAAACTTCACGAAAGCCACGTCCACGAGTAACAAACACACCATGAAGCTCAGAATCCTCGCTCGATCGATCACTCTCACTCTCGGTGCCGTCTCCATGTGTTCCGCTCGGTCTTTACACAACCCATGAAACGCCTTCAAGAACAGCAAAGACGCGAACAACGAAACAAATCTCAGATTGAATTCCTCTCGGAAAATGGTCATCGCCAAACACGTCTCCATGACCGCTTCCCGCGTGCGATCTTGCAACCGCTCCACCTCGCTATCTCGCAACGTCCCCAAGAATATCTTCTTCACGACTTTCGCCAGCGTAAACGCCAGCGCGAACGCCACGTTCGCCAACGCCACGACGCTGATTTTCGACGTCGAGAGATACAACATCGCGCTGAAATATTGCTCGCGCGTTATTAACGCGTGCAGAACGATGATCGAGGCGACGAGGATCGACGTCGTCACGTACGAGAACGATCGGGAAAGGACGCGGGGCATCGTTTCTCTTCTTCGTTGAGCGAGCGAGACTTTTTCTGCTCCTGCGTCGAGAGAGAGAGAGAAAGATAGAGATGGTGTGCGTTTCCTTTTTGTTGTCGTTTCCGTCCGCGTCTGTTTCTGACGAATTTGCACCCTCGGGATCGGATGAAAAAGAAAAAATTTTCAAAGAAGGTCGAGCAAACTTAGTAAACGAAGGTGGAGACATTTTTTCTACGAAACGTTGTTTCAATACCGATAAACACATACATAGCAGTCGCGCGTTGTTCGCTTGTTTTTCTCTTCTCTTCTATTCGAGTCGTTCTCGTCTCGCGGTTTTGAGCGCGGCTTTGGCGCGTTTCAGACTCTCCTCCACGCGCCGTAATCGGTCTTCGACGGCGAGTTTCCGCTCTCGCTCTTTCATGGATTTACCGGCGCCGTTTGAGAATTTCGTGGCTAAGAGTTGAAGGAGTTGGTCGCGTTCGGAGGAGAGGGAGGTGATGTCTTTTTCGTGTCGAGCGATGACGGCGAGGTTGGCGGCGCGGAGGTCCGCGGAAGTCGCGTACGGAGGGGGGTTTTGCGCGTTGGTTCCTTTTCGCGCGTTGGTGTCGTCGTCGTCGGCGGCGGCGCGGAACCAGGACCACGACGGAGATTGGAGTCGGGTGGCGTTGGTTCTCACGCCGGCGGCGATGTTTGACGTCGTCCTTTGCGTCGTAATCGGCGGTCTTTTCCTTTCTTGTTCTTCCTCTTCTCGGTCTTTTTCTTCTTTGTCGTCTCGTCGAGCAGTTACGACGAGTTGTGGATGCCTTTTCATCGGACTACTCCGCACAATTTCCGAAATCGATCTCCCAGACTGTTCGTTCATCGACACGATCTGTTCCATTCTTTCTTCCATCTCAGCCGCAGCCGTTCGCAGTCGCGCGTTTTCTCTTTCCAGCTTTCTCGAATTCGCTCGCATCGTCAACGCGTGTTCCCTCGCCTCGTTCTTCTTCCTCTCCGCCTCTTTCACCATTCGTGCAAACTCCTCGACCTCTCTCTCTCGCTCTCTCAACATCGCAATCGCCTCTCGCACGTCTAATTTCATCCGCTCTTCCTTTGCTTTCGCCTCCGCCGCTCTCTCGTCGCCTTCCACGCGTTTCCGTCGGTCCAACGCGCACACTTTTTGCAACTCCTTCACGGACTCTTCCATTCGTTTCAGTTTTTCTCGTAATTTTTCATTCTCTCTTTCGCATCTGGCGGCTTGCTCTGATTCTCTCTCGGCATCCGCCAAAGCGTCCGCGGCTCTCAACTCGCACGCGCGCAGTTGCGACGCGAGAGACTCTACCAGCAACGACGAAGCTTTCTTCGACGACGACGAAGGACTCGCGTTTCGCGTCGAAACCATCGACGAAGACATTGGCGTCATCGCGCGCGTCGCCGCCTTCCCGTGACTCCCTAATCTCTCTTCTCCTCCTCTGAACTCGATGTGATCATTATCATCGTCATCATCGTATTCTTCTTCTTCCATCTCCGCGAAATCCACCCGTCTCTCCTCTCTCAAAAACTCCGGCTTCGCGAACTCCCGCGGTAACGGAAACGGCGGCGGTTTCGGTCGAACGTCGTCGAACGTGCTGTACGCTCCGGCCCAAGCTTTTAACTTTGCCTTTGTCTCTTTCGCTTTGTTTTTTCGAACCGTCGCGTCGCCTTCTTCCGTCTCCTCTTCTTCTTCGTCCTCTTCCTCCGAAGCCGAGGAGAAAAGCTTCGCCTCTTCTCGCCTTATATGCTGTTGTTGTTGCTCAAATTGCGCTCGATTTTGCATCATCTCTCGCCTCGTTCTTCTCGCAATCTCGAGCGCGTCTTCGAAGTCATCGTCGTCGTCGTCATCATCCATTATTGAATCGTCGGAATAATCGTACTCGGCGGTAAACTGGTGCCGGCGAAATATCGGCGCCGATCGATCCGCGCGTTCTCGTCGTCCAGCGAACATGTTTATGTTTCACAGGTACGTAGGGGAAACAAAATTCGCACAAATGCTTAATATATATAATAGGGGAAGAAGAAGAAGAAGAAGAAGGTGAAGAGAAAGCCAACGCGCGTTCTGTCTCAGAAGAAGCAAGCTCTTCTTTCTGAGTCTGTTTTTTCGGGCCGTTTTGGTCGCGTTCGCGAGCCCTGACTTCTGTTTGTCTTCGTCTTCGGGAAGAAAGGCAACTGTATTTTTGTCGCATTTTCCCCAATAAGTACACCACAACCCAGAAATACAGATACTTGTAAAAAGTAAAAACAAAACCATGATGCGGCGAGCACCGACGTCGACGTCGAGAGTCCTCCTCCTCGTCGTCGTCTTCGCGCTCTTCTCCTCGTTCCTCTCCCTCTCGAACGGTCGTCTGGTTTCTTCTCTCGATGACGACGACGAGAATGACAACAACAACAACAACAACAACAACAAGAGAAAGTTGCTTCAAATTTCACGCATCGGAGCACCAAAGAGGAACAAAGATCGCGTTTTGTATTCTCGTCAGCACGGAGCGACGAGGAGGAGTGACTTCGCGTCGCCGTACGGTGGAGAGATGG